>WFLX010039018.1_pt1 | contig 66881 bp, 57 predicted proteins | sample 4967041 | NCBI WGS metagenome assembly WFLX01 (sample SAMN12857096, study PRJNA449069) | gut metagenome | isolation source: stool from male and female vole | host: Microtus ochrogaster | place: USA:Florida | collected 2017
CAGTTCCCTCCAGCATTTGGGCGCACTTCTTCTTGTCGAAACCGAATGTATGGTTATAGCCCAAACCAATGAGACCAATAAGGTTGAAGACACGGTCTTCCTTATACTTGAAAACTATGTTAGTGAGGTTCACCAAGCCGTCAACATAGCCCGAGAACATGTTATAAGTATAGTTGCCAAATGTTTCAGGAAACCATTCGCAAAGCTCCCATTCTGCACGTCCAACCTGTGGGTGCAAGCCACCCGTAATACGCACACCGAAAGAAGGATAGAGCCACTTACCCACACCTATGTTGAAACTCAGGCGTTCGTTGCCGAAGAAACGACCGAAGCGAGTGTTCTCTGACATCGAATGGCTCAGACCAACCTGTCCCATCAGGAAGATGTTATCAGCAAAATGGTAATCGTCAAGATAAGCAAATTCATCATAAAAAAGACTATCCTCATCCAGCTTTGAGCGGTTGAAGAGGGAGTCTGCTATTTCCGTATTCTGCCCTATCGCCACGAGGCTCGTCAGGGACACAATAAACAGTATGTATATTCTCTTAATCATATATTCTCATTCCGTCTCGTACTTCACGCACGAAGCAATCGCATATCAATCAGTCATTGATAATCAACTCTATATAATCGCCAGCAGGCTTAATATCCTTTTCACTTGCTACTACCCGTACTTTGACATTAGGCACCTCATAACGTTCGAGCAATACATTCAGAACGGCATTGGCACGTTTGCGAAACAACTTATCATCAACACCCGTACTATTCGTGATGTAGATAATGCTCCGAGGTGTCTTAGACCACGCATAAGCCGTAGTAAAGATGTTCGTCTGCTGCAAACGATCAATCGTCGTACTTCCTTCGTCGAAAGCAATCAGCGTATACATGACCTGAGCATCCACGTCAATAGTATCAGTCATAGCTTCCAACTCTTCCCTCCGGCGTTTTGTCTGGTCTTGCAAATTCTGAATCGCATCAATACGTTTGCGATACTCGCTCATATCATGACGTGGATAGTAGAAACCAGGAGCCTGACCACCCTTGTTATTGAAACGATAACTAACACCCACCAAATAATCCACATGTCCATCCCAAGTATTCTTCGNCGTANGGTTACTNTCATAAGAGTTATCAAGAATGTTCGCCACANCCTCCATGTGGATATTCCAATTCCNCGCTACNAGANANGTAGCCNCCANANCAGCACGCAGGTTGATGAGCGAGTGCTGACGATTGTCATACTTGTCGGCATTGTGAAGCTGAGCGCCATGGGAGTTGTCCGTACCTTGCACCTTGGCAAAAAGGTCAGTGCCATAGTTGCGCGACACAGAACCACCGATTCCGACAATGCCTTGGAAATGGAACTTGCGATGTTCACGGAACCCTAACAAAAGGTTGGTAAAGTTGAGCAGATAGTCGATGTTCATGGCGTAAGAATTCCACTTGAAGCGATTGTGATTCAAGTAGGAGAAGTCACCAGAAAAAAGGTCGCCAAGAGAGGCATCGCCACCGCCCGTTGAAGAGTTCTCTCCAAATTGGTCATCAGTCACACCCGTGTTGCNCGTATNGTTGATTNGNAANCGCACAGCNCTGATGNGCGTAATCTCTTTACCAACAGCAAGCGCGGCAGCAGGTCCCATCAACTGGAAGAACCCCGCATGAGAAGCATCGCTACCCCAGTTGGATGTGACACCGCCATAGAGAGTCAAATACCAGTTGTCCTGAAAATTAGTATTGGCCACATATTTCTTTTCCACCAATGGAATTTCCAAGTCGTCAAAAACAGCCACAGTGCTGTCGGCACGGTTCTGAGCAACCACCCCACCACACAACGCGAGGAGCAGCAATACCACCAGAAACAACTTTTTCATCATTTGATTCATGTCCACTATCTTTCAAGCTTTTACTATTCAGTTCTTATGCCGACCTTGCGCCAGCACGCATTAGTTCCTCGTCAATAGCTTCATACTTCGAGTGGTTACTCTTGAACTCTGGTACGATTAGCTTCATCTTACGAACAATCTGCATGTCATCGCAGGTCTTAGCCAGTTTCTCCAATTCGTCAAACCACAAACAAACCTCTCCATACTCGTACTGACGCACCTTCGCGACACGAATCTTGGGATGCACCGTTGGCACTTCCTCCTCACCCTTGAAGAGCACCTCCTCATAGAGTTTCTCTCCATCACGCAGCCCTGTATAGAGAATCTTCACATCACGTCTTCCACTATTCTGAATCATCCGCTTTGCCAAGTCTGCAATCCTCACCGACTGCCCCATGTCAAACACAAACACCTCGCCACCATTCCCCAAGGTGCCAGCCTCAAGCACCAAAGCACACGCTTCTGGTATCAACATGAAAAAGCGAGTAATCTTAGGATGCGTCACCGTGACAGGTCCTCCAGCCTCTATCTGCTTCTTGAACAGAGGAATGACCGAACCGTTAGAGCCAAGCACATTCCCGAAACGAGTAGTAACGAACTGCGTATTAGCCTGCTCAGTTCCTGCCGACTGTTGCACCAGATGCGCATTCAAGCTCTGCACATAGATTTCGCACAGACGCTTGGAACATCCCATCACATTGGTAGGGTTCACAGCCTTATCCGTTGAAATCATCACAAACTTTCGCACGTGATACTGAACCGCCAAATCGGCAAGAATGCGCGTACCAACGACATTATTCTCGATGCTCACCGCAGGATTGTCCTCCATCATCGGCACATGCTTATAAGCAGCAGCATGGAACACATAATCAGGCTTATCATCGCGGAAAATGCGTTCCATCCGTTCCAGATTGGTAATCGTCGAGACGATGAACGANGNGTCAAAATCCCCCCCCCATCTCTCACGGACGTCCATCATCAGCCCGTGCATAGGTGTTTCTGCCTGATCGACCAGAATCAGTTTGGCTGGAGCGTAGTTGGCTATCTGACTCACAATCTCGCTGCCAATGCTGCCTGCCGCCCCCGTCACTAACACACACTTGCCACGCAACAGTTCGCCTATTTTCTCCATGTTCACCTCAATCTCCCGACGCGGCAAGAGTTCCACTTCTTCACGAACATTCGCGCGTACCAAATCTGCAAGATTACGAGCCACTATGCGCCACAACCACATCGCAGCCGTAGAAGCGAAGAAGGTCAGCACAAAAACCCTATATGGGATAGAGATGGAGAAAGGCAACATGTCAACGGCTCGCCTCAACACCATACAAAGGAGCGTTCCTATCAACGTAGCCAATGCAGTACGCACCAAGTCTCCCATCTCCAATATCTTGGAAACATCCGCATAAGTATGGAAGACACGCATACCGATGACATAAAACGCCAGGTCAAGCATCAGTGTGTAAAACGCATTAAAGCCATTACCGACCAACTGAGCTGGTCCATAGACAAGAGAATATGTCAAAAGCAAAGACATGAACACAAGCATCATGTCCACCACGCTGATGCACCAAAACGGCAGTGCCTCGCGTGAGAAGTACCAGCTGGAGAACTTCTGTACAATGTTATGACATCCTCTTTTCATTGCCGCCTGACGAAAAATCGGACAAATTTACAAAAACATTATCAAAGAAAGACTAAAACAGCACAGAAAAGATAACATTTCACACGTTTATCGTCTGCAAAACACAAAAACAAAGAGGTTCCGTTCCAACAAACGACTCTCAGACAAGCCAACGCCCACCTGCTATCGTTCCACCATCAGAAAGACGACACCATCAATCCATTCGCCCACCATCGGGAAGGGCGCATCTGCCTGTTCATCAAATTCCACCTCAAAACGTGAAGGGTCAACATCGTAATATCGGAGCAAGACTTTCTTGACCGACTCCGCACGTCGCTCAGCCAAGCGCATGGTGGGAGATTCCCTCTTGGTCGATGCACCGCTATACCCTTTCACCACCAGATTCACTTCCGGATGAGCCTTCAAGAAATCGGCCACAATACGCAGATTCTCCATCTGATAGTCATTCACAAAGGAACGGTCCACATAGAAAGAGATACGGGTCTTCATCAACTCGCCAAAAGCAACAATCTCAGCCACTTCGCGAGTGCGGTATTCCTCTTGTTTCTCTTCATCCAGAAACTTTGCCACTTTCAGCTCCGAACCGCGCAATGACGTTGCTTCCCAACGACGCACTTTGTAATACCGATAGTCGCCATAGTGATCCATCAAATGGACTCTGACACCCACCGTCACATCGGCAAAGGAGTCAAAAGCCGCCGTTGCAGAGTGCCGCACACCATTGTAATTATCGTCAATGAGGTGATATGTTCCCTGCACACAGAGGTCGGCAGCATTGCCCAACCGATACAGACAACTGATGCCACCACGCACAAACACATTGATTTGGTCGGCATCATTCACAGGGTATCCATAACGATACCACCGCTCCACCTTGCTGTCAAAGCCAAACGAATAGTTCAAACCTCCACCTATGAACAACTGCAGATTAAATCGCCGCTTTTCGCTATACGGGCACAGCCAATCCACGACACTGAACATTTCGTCCACCCCAATACCGACCATCTTAAAGCCATAGTCTCCGTCGCCAACCAACACCGCCATAGACTCTAACACCTGCGGACTCACCCAGCCTTTCTGCTTCTTATAGGACATCGCGAAACGAGTTGTCCACAAGGGGGAGAACTGCTTGCCCAAGCTAAAATCCAAAGCAGGGGCATACATCTTTTCCAAGTCATGCCCTTTCATATTCTCGGCCATGGAGAAGCTGCCCCCGACACCAAAATCGAGAAACCAGTTGTCAGCCACTCCGTAAGGCCTCCACACATCAATCACCTCTGGCGCCACCTGTTTGGGAGCTACCCACTTCGCACGTTTCGGTTGCTTGGGAGGTTTCCATTTATAGGGTTTCTGAGCAACACCCAACACTGCCCACATGCCCAGCAGGAACAGCAGGACACAACGTTTCATGTACCGTCTCACCACATTTATACCGTTAAAGATTCTCTTTCATTTTTGTTACAATATACTCTATCTCAGCCTCGCCCACACACGGACCACTCGGCAGGCAGAGCCCACACAGGAACAGCCGCTCGCTCACACCATTCGTGTATGCCGGCGCATCCTTATAGACAGGCTGCACGTGCATCGGCTTCCAAAGCGGACGCGTCTCTATATTGGCCTCGCTCAGCCGCTCCACCAAGGGCAGCAAGCCGTCAGTTANCGAATGCTNGCCATCCTCAAAACGGATGGNCGAAAGCCAATAATTGGACTGCATACAANCCTCAGGCGCACAATGCACCACCAACCCCTCTACATCGCCCAACCGCCGCACATATTGCTCATGCACCCACTGATGATGCTTCACGTGTTCGTCCGCCACCGTCATCTGCCCACGCCCAATGCCAGCACAGATGTTGGACATACGATAGTTGTACCCTATCCGCTCATGCTGATAATACGGATAAGGCTCACGAGCCTGCGTGGCATAGAACATCACGCGCTTCTTTACCTCCGCATCGGGACAAATCAAGGCACCTCCGCCGCTCGTCGTAATCATCTTGTTGCCATTGAACGACATCACGCCATACGCGCCAAACGTGCCGCACACCTGCCCCTTGTAACAAGAGCCAAATCCCTCTGCGGCATCTTCAAGTACGGGAATGTCATATCGGTGGGCAACCTCCATCAGTTCGTCAATCTTAGCCGGCATGCCATACAGATAGACAGGGATGATAGCCTTAGGCTTCCTGCCCGTCTTGGCAATTCTGTCCTTGATGGCATCTTCCAGCAACTGCGGGTCCATGTTGTAAGTGTCCGGCTCACTATCCACAAACACAGGGGTCGCCCCCTGATAGACAATGGGATTGGCACTTGCCGCAAAGGTAAACGACTGGCAAATGACCTCATCACCAGCCCCTACACCCAACATAACCAAAGCCAGGTGCACAGCCGCCGTACCCGAACTCAACGCCACAATCTCCTTGCTCAACGGCATCGCCTCATTCCGATTCACAAAAGCCGCCAAATCTTCCTCAAACGCATTCACATTCGGTCCCAGCGGCACCACCCAGTTCGTGTCAAACGCCTCCTGAATGTACTGCTGCTCCTTGCCGCTCATGTGAGCAAGACACAAATATATCTTATCCATACAAGGTATAAGTTTTGATAATGAATGCAAATATAATGAAAAATGCTGATACTAACCAAATGAACCGCCCACCTTTCACACCATTGCCCCCTCAGTACTTCTTCGGAAGTACTGGAGTACCGCCTTTGAAGTATTGCAGTACTTCCTCAGAAGTACTGCAATAAAAAAAGAAGCGTCCGTCAAGTCGCAATGTCCTGATAATAATCCTTCAGACACTGCCGCACAAAGCCCTGCTCGTAACGCTCAGCCACCAGCCTGCGAGCCTGCTGCGCCATCGCCCGACGTTCATCGGGATGGGTGAGCATCCACTCCATGGCCTCGTACAAAGCGTTGGCATCACGAGGCGGCACGATGATGCCGTTTTCGTTGGGCAGAATAATCTCGCGAGAACCATTGATNTCGGTCACAATGCTCGGCAAATCCATCGCCCCGGCCTCTATCACCACANTGGGGAAACCCTCTCGATAGCTGNGGAACACCAGCACGTCGCTCTGCNCGTAGAAGNGGCGCACATCTGCCTGACTGCCCACCGCTTCAATGGCCTCGCACGTNTCTATCAGTTGCCGAGTCTCGGGCAACACGGGNTCGATTNGTTCCTCGTATGGACCAACCAGCAGCAAGCGCGTGTAGGCATACTGCCGATGCNNCCGCACAAAAGCCGACACCAACTCGTTGATGCCCTTGTCCCCCACCNAGCGCCCCACAAACACGAAGGTGAACACTGNCTGAGCANCTTNCANCGCGCTCCGCCGCCAATATATCAAATCTACGCCCATCACATTGCCATANCCCAACACNTGCAGGGGCTTGCTGGTGATGCAGCGTTGCAGGTCCTGCTTCACGCCTTCCCCTTCGGGAATCACGTGAGTGGCACAGCGACAAGTCACACGGTCGGTCAGCATCAGCACCTGTCTCGACAGACCGCTGGCAGTAGGCCACACCAGCCCCGTGAAAGTGTGTACCCGAATCGGAACCCGAGCCATCCAAGCCGCCAGCATGCACAGCAACCCCGCCTTTGGGGTCATGGAGTGAACCATATCGGGCTTCTCGCGCAGCATCACACAGGTCAGCCGCACCAACGAAATAAGGTCCTTCCAAGGACTCATGCGACGCTCCATCTTCACCCCGACGGTTCGCACGCCCTCGCGCCGCTCCAGTTCCGCCAAATCAGCGTCAGGACTGGACAGAGCCACCACCTCGTAGCCTTCGTCGGCAAGCTCACGCAGGAGTCCCTTGCAGAAGACGTTCAGCGACAAACCAATGGTGGCGGCACGGATGATTTTCTTACCCATAAATCGTCTGTATAATCAGTTTGATATCACCCACCAACGAGCGATGGTAGTAGTAGTCCAAATTGATGCGCACCTTGTCGGGATAGATGACCTCGTCGTTATACTTCCGAGGGTCGGCTTCCCGTGCAAGTATCTCTTCCTCATTGCGATATTTCAGCGAGGCAGGTCCCGTGATGCCAGGGNGCAGTTTCAGGATGAGCNTGTCCTCGCCCTCCAACTTATCGGCATAANCTGNCACATCGGNACGCGGGCCNACGANGCTCATATCGCCCATCNGCACANTCCACAGNTCAGNNAGTTCGTNNAGTTTGTATTTACGCAACTTCGCCCCCAACGGCGTGATGCGGCTTTCGCCTGCCACCGACACACTACTGCCACCATGCCCCATTGTCATGCTTCTGAACTTATACATGGTGAACAGCTCACCATCCTTGCCCACACGCTTCTGCATGAAGATGGCAGGTCCACCAGGCATCTCCACCCGAATCAGCACCCACACCACCAGCAGCACGGGCCACAGAACGCACAGCCCTATCAGTGCCACTACCCTATCAAAAATCCACTTTGCCACTTTCTGTCCTCTATTTCTTCGCCAAACTTCCTTTGGGTCTATCCTCAATCAACAAGTCTCCCCCCTCCAGTTCTGCCACCACCATCACATCACACGCCTTCTGACTCGCTTTCATCGAACCGAGATTGTCCTTGTTTATACTTTCAAACATTCGGAAACCAATCTTCTCAGCCAGTGTCATTCCCACAGCGCACAACCTCGTACACACGCCTTTCCCTTGATGATTCACATCCACCATCTTGCCAAGGAAACACTTCCCGTTCGCAAAACATCTCAGAAAAGCATACCCGACAATCTCCTCGTCTTCCTCCTGCACATATACAATATAAGACCTTCGGCTCACCAGCTTCCGCATGGTAGCCTCATCAAAAGCATGCGGACGAAACCACTTGAAGCTCTCCTCTGGCTGACGCACAAAGAAGTCTGCCAGCCGACCAGCGTCACATAGTCCTGCAATCCTTACATTGGCAGGCAGACACTCCTGCAATTTCTTCCCATCGGCAATCCTAAATCCACAGAGTGCAGCATTGACAGCCTCCACTCCGTCCCATATCCAAGGAATCCTTGCCTGTATCGCATGTGCCAACTCGTACAACATTGTTCCAAACTATTCAAATCTGAGTTCAAGCCGAAGTGGCACCCATCTTTTCCACAGAAGCACCTACAGATAGCGTCCCTCGTCTTGTCCTGCATTCCCTAATCGTGGCTTCCATTTTCTCACGCATCGTGCCCATCACCTTCCAGCCGAGTTCCTCAAGTCTCTTTGTCGAATAAACAGATTGTGTCACGGGATTGTAGCCTTTCCGTTCGTCACCTGCTGGCGCATTCACAACCACCTTTGAGCCTCCTATATCAGCCACCATTTCAGCCAACTGGCGAATGCTGATATTGGATGAAGCATCTGCCACATTGTAAGCACAACCACTCGCTCCTTTCAATAAAATATACAAGAGTCCCTTAACGGCATCCACCACATAGCACCAAGAGCGGAACTGTTCCCCCGTACTCTTCATGACAATGTTCTGATTCTGCAACACATTGCGGATGAACTGTGCATATACCCGGTTATCGCTTTCCGTGAAGTGTGGACCATACACATGGGAAAGCCTTGCTACCACAGCATCCACACCATATTCCTCAGCATAAGCCACACACAGGGTTTCTGCCGCTCGTTTAGAAGACGGATAGCAAGAGCGGGGAGACATTGTATTCACATAACCACTGTATTCTTCCGTAAAAGTACGACCATCACNATCACCTTNANCATACACCNCACCCGTGGAGACATAAAGAAAACGCCGCAAATCATGCAGGAGTCCATAATCCATCAAATGGCACACTCCCATCAAGTTCGCCTTCATTACCTCCACGGGATGTTGGACAAAGAAATTCGGGCTGGCATTGCTTGCGGCATGAATGATGTAATGAAACGAAACATCTGAACAAACTGGACACATGACATCGTATGGAACAAAATGAAACGCGGCATCATCCCAATAGTTGGCAAAGAGATTGCGCGCCCTCTCCTCATTACGCCCTGCTGCATATATCTGGTAGTTTCGACCAGAATGCATCATCAGCACATCCACCAGACAAGAGCCAATCAAGCCCGTAGCACCAGTGATAAGAATACTGCAGTCATTCAACTGCGACCACGGAAGAGGAAGCGAAGCAACCTCTAATAAATCTTCACAATACGTCATTGGGGCATCGCTGTTTGAAAGTTATCACTTCATCCATTCTTCCTTCGAGGTGTGCATCAAAGCCTTCAAGATTTCAATATCTTCTACAGTCGTTACTTTGATGTTTTTCTCTGACCCTGGTACGATGTGCATCTCACGACCTCCTACCTCCNCTATCAAGGTGCNGGAGGCTACGCTANTCACNATTCCCCTGCGTTTTNCTTCTTCATGCACCTCCAAGATTCTCCCTAATCGGAAGGTCTGCGGTGTTTGGGTACGAATGAGCGTATCACGAGGAATACTTGTTCTGGAGATAAAACCATCCTCGCTCTCCAAAATAGCCTCACGGCACTGAATGCCAGTGATGGCATAACCATACGCTTGACAAATCGCAATGTTGTTACTAATGATGTCTTGGCTAAGCAATGGACGCACAGAGTCATGAATCATCACCAAATCGTTATCATCACACCCTTGTTCTTTCAAGCCATATATACCATTATGAATAGATTCCATACCAGAGGTCCCTCCGTGAAAAATCCATTTCAATTTTGTTATGTTGAATTGGTTTGCATAAGCCCGAAGAACAGTTTCCCATCCTTTCAAACAAACCACAGAAATGGCATCGACATCAGGATGCCGCTGGAAGCATAGCATCGTATGAATGATAATAGGACAACCATCTACATGCAAAAACTGCTTTGGAATATCCTGCCCCATTCNGTTGCCTGAGCCTCCTGCTATCAATAAAGCTATATTCATNNTTCTATTTGTTTACAATTCTTTNACNACTTTACANACGACTTCCCCAATCTCAATGTTCTATCGCTTCGTAGGAGAAACCTGTTCATACAAAGCTAAATATCGTTGCGTTGTCACACGAATATCATACAATTTCGCACGTTCTACACACCGGGTCGCTATAACATGTGCAAGATGCTTGTCCTCACACAAACTGCGAATACTGCGTGCTAATTCCTTTTCATCGCCATCGGGGAAAAGCACTCCATAACCACCAACGATATCCCGCAATCCCTCCACATCACTCGCTACAANTGGCTTGCCACTGGCCATACCCTNAAGCGAAGANAGCGACANACCCTNATAATGAGANGACAATACGACCACGNCTNCCTCCTGCAACANCTGCGCCACANCAGTACGAACACCCAAGAACTCCNCCCTTTCAGCCGCNCCTACCTCGCGCGCCAAAGCCTTGCAGTTCTCCATAAGAGTATCCTCACCACCACCAGCCAACCGAAGCTTATAATCCTTCGGCAAAAGAGCCATCGCTCTCACCAATGTCATTTGGTCTTTTTGGGCACGGAATGCAGCAACCATCAAAATGTTCTTACCAGTCAAGGACGGCTCATAGCCAATGGAAGGGGACATATAATGCTCTATGTCTATGCCATTAGGAACAATCACACATTTGCGTCCCACACAATCACCTACATGGGCTTTCAGATTCCGCTCGGTCAATCCACTAATACACACCACCCGCTCATAACGTCCATACATCCATTTGTCAGGCAACCTCCAAATTCCGTTGCGTCGTCGATTAGTCGTATTGTGTTCTGTGGTAAACATACGGCACGAAGCAAACAATCCAGCCATAGCCACATAAAACTGGCACGCAGTATTGTGGCTATGTACAATGTCGTAGCACCTCATCAATCTCACCAATTTGAGCACAAACAGAGGATTGTACACAGAGGCGCCCAACGCCACAACCTTCACACCACGTGCTTCTATCTCATCGTAAAAAGGAGTACGAACACCATTAAACACACACAAGTCCACGTCATGCCCATACATCCTCATACGCGGNAACAAATCCACCATCAANTTCTCCGCNCCACCCGCGCGCAACGATGTTATAACATGTAAGATTTTCAAGTGTCTCATTGTTCACCAATTCTCCCGAGCAGAAGAACTCGTTCAAACGCTTTTCACCCGAACTTGGANCCTTTTTTTTGCCAAGATTCTATNGACTGCTGTCAAAATATAATAGAACAAANCTTTCTTGCGTGGCGTTANAGATGCGACAAACTCTGTTTTTCCTTCATTTCCCGGCAACCATCCTCCAAANCAATTATGTACACAATAGACCTCATCCAACGTGTGATATTTGGGAGCATCAAANTAAAAGCTTGNATACACATGTATATCTTCTCGCAGTATTTCTTCTTTCTCTGTATTTAAGATGGAGCCGACATAACCATATTTTTGAGCCAATAATGCCTGAACAATCGGCAAGAGTCTCATATCATACTTGAGGACTTGAGGTAACAAGCCATCATCAGAGACTATGAAATGTCTGGTTTCGTAATAACTTAAACAGTCCTTTAAAAACGGATGTTTTGGCTCTGCACCGAAACAATGAGCCGTCAATCCGTTAAAATGTCCTAAACCACTGGCATGCAAATACTTCTCATCATACTCCTTACCTATAAACATGCGATGATTCAAGAACGGCTCAAATGATTTCATCATCACGACATCACCATCCAACCATATTCCGCCGTAATGATATACCGCATAAACTCTAATATAATCAGCAGCAAAGGCCCATTTCCGAACACTTACGGCTTCATTTGCGAAGGTATTATTGACTCCTTTGAGAGCCGCCGCATCCCATAGCTTGAACTCATAATCAGGAAGGACTCTCTTCCATGTTGCCATCATCTGCTTATACGCATCAGGCATTTCTTCACCAGAAAACCAACTATAATGAATAATCTTAGGAATCATTTCAACCTCTCTTTCTATATTTGTGTATTATCAACCACTCATGTCCAAGATGGTACATCTATCACTAACCACAACTAATTTCTTCGCATGAGAGGAAGAGCATAAGGTACAAAAACAAATCTATGGATGAAACCAACCATCAAGTAAGTGATATAGTTCCGCATAGAAAAATCTATGATTCTTGTATATAACAAGGTCTTCTTCATCGATACTATCCCCAAATCACGAAATATCCCTCTAATATACTGAAACTCTTTGGGAGTGAATTCTGCGGACAGGACACGGCTAAAGCACGTCAGCATTTCACGTTCTATCTGCTTGCATATCAAAGAATCTAACTCTGGGTATTTTTGTTTACATTTGATTAGCATTTCAAAAACNTTGACATACCCGAAAGCCATCGTTTTCATCTTGTCAGTTTGTCGAATTCGGGTTGCTTGATTTTCCGAGACTGTATATCTATAGATGTTGGATGACACAGCCAGCATTTTAGCTTGCGACATATACACTTGCAGGTTGAATGTCAAATCCTCCCCTATGGCGATTCGCTCATATCTGATATTGTTCNTCNCTATNAACNTNCGACTATAAAGANGNCACCACACAAAGNTCGGAACACATCCACATACTTTCACAAAAGAGACGGAATCGCCATCGAACAGCATCTTTCCTCGTACATCATTGGTTTCAACCCATGTCGCCATCATGTACTTGTCCATTGTTACAGACACAAACTTGAGCAACTCGGTATCGGCTTTCCAATAAGACTTCAACAAATGCCCATACGCTTTGGGAATCACATAATCATCCGCATCGCAAAACGCCAGAACCTCACCACATGCGTGTTCTATTCCAAAGTTTCTGGCGACAGACACCCCTGCTTCAGACAAGCTATGTACCTTTACGATATGCGGGAATGTACGCTCATATTGTCTCAGCACAGCAAGGCTGTTATCCGAGCTTCCATTCTCTATACACAAAATCTCATAGGATTCCACATCCTGCTGCAACAGGGAATCCAAGCAACGCGGAATATACCGCTCCGCATTATGTACAGGNACTANAACAGAAAGAGTACACATAAATACACCATAAAAAGCAAGAAATACAGAATCAAGCAGTTATCATAGATTTCCAGTTCTCACCGTCCGCCATCGTAAAGAATGGAAGAAGCCCCTTGTACTCCTTGTTGTGTACATAAAAAAGCCCTTTCAAAGTTCCTCTTATATATGCTGTCACATATTTGGGCGCCCCATTCATCAGCGCAAAGACACATCGAGTCAGCATTCCCAACGCGTATCGATAGAAAAAAGCCCAATGACATCTCATTCGACTCCACCAACCTTCCGTTGTTGACAACACTGACCTATGCCATATCACATAGTTTGCCATGGCTCTGTACATCAGTTTGTCATAACTTTTCTCTCTTTGATTATTAGTGCCTGCATCCAAGTGCAGCACTCCCGAATCAAACCACATCAACATCTTCATCCCATTGACATACATCTTATAGTACATCAGCTGGTCTTCATAGAATGTGCCTGCGGGGAAGTCATCCACCCAATACTCGTCATCATATCTGATAGCCTTGAATGCTTCCTTCCTGATGAAAAAGGCGGGACCTGCTCCACTTTGGGTTGGCAACAACGCTCCTTCAGGAGGGTTTCCATTAAAGGAAAACGCACCACTACGCTTAATCTTGACGGCATAGCCATCGTTGCCTCTTGAGGAAACATGATTGGACATATAAGCGATGACCTTCTGCCATCTACTCAATTTGTGTGACGGGAAAGTATCAGGAATGATGCAGTCGGCCTCCGTCTCCAGCATCATTCCATACATTCTCTCCACCGCATCTTTCGGAAGGAACACATCGTCATCGAGTATGAGGAGAAAGTCCACACCCATGTCATCGGGAATGATTGCCCGCTGATGCACGAGTCCTTTCGGGGAGACGACATACTCCTCGTCAGCCACTCGCGGCGGCAAATCAAAACCTTCCGCTATATAGACCACTATCCTATGCGGAGCAATGGTTTGGGCTTTCAACGACTGTATCTCTCGGACATACTTCTCCCCAGCCTTACCCACCGTACGTATTGCTACATTATATTGAAGCATACTATGCTTTCCTGTTCTTATACATTATATACCAGTACCACAACAGTCCCAATGGCGCTGCCGCCAAAGTCAGAACTTTCCTCTCACTCTTCTCCAGCCATGCAGGGTCTCCCGCTATCAGACATGAAGACACATAATGAACACACGAACGGAATCTGTCTCTCAGCGTGTTGCGTTTCAAACGCATTTCCAGCAATCGCATCTTCGCAAAACTGCGAGGACTATTGACGTACTGCTTGTATATTCCCTGTGACATACTGTCAAGCCCGACTTGATACTCCACCCAACATAGATTGTCATTGACGACCAACAATGGATGGTTGTCGCATACCTGCATCAGCATATACACAGGGTTGAAATTCTTCTCGCCCTCAAAGCCGACCATCGGAGCAACTCCTTTCATCAGAGCAGTAAGCGTTNCAGNCTTGGTATCACCGCGATGTATCTTCTTCANGCGCATCTCATGGAAGTACACGTCTTTTATCCCNTCCGNGAAGTAGCCACCAATAGNGCTCNCGTCAACAACGTTAAAATCCAGACCTATCAATCCGCNATANTCTCGCGTCTTATCTCTCCCGTTCCATGCAGCCACAATCCTGTCAACAGCATCATCTGGCATATAGTCATCCGAATCCACACATACACACAGTTCTGTTTTAATGACAGAATACGCAACATTATACCCAGAATACAATCCACCATTGGGCTTGTACACATACTCAATCCGCATCCCCTGAACCATGACCACAAAATGGCTGGCATCCACCAACGGAAGTTGTCGCCCCATCCAATCGAAAGTGTCGCCAGAGAGACACACCTTCTCCCCGAGACTCTCTATCCATTCTCGTGTCCCATCACTACTGCCATCATCTATTACGAGCCAATCAAAATCCCGACTTGTCTGCCTCAATAACGACTCATACGTCCGGCGTATGGTATGCTTACGATTGTACGTAGGTGTAAAAACGGTAATGGTTTTCATATCGGAATGCAGAACTCATTTATTGCCTCCAAAATCGGAGTCCCCGACTCCGACCAACCGACATCGGGGACTCCGCCCGGTCGATGTCGGGGACATCGGTTTTGGCAATCTTTTAGCGGGGGAACCATTCAGTCTACTCAAAGTGTTCACAGAACACCCCGAAGGAGAGATTCTGCGGCAATCGAAAGAGCCTTAAATCAAATTGCGGACAACTACAACTTTCCTAACAAATACATCACGATAGTAAAACCCGCATGAGCCAGCAATATCAATGCAGCCTTCTTGTCCTGGTCTTCCCACAGATGAAGTCGAACAACAGCGTATGCCAACACAACGGGATAAAGAAACCAACTCAAATAAGCAAACCTATTGCTGAATGCCGCCTTAATGACCATCACCCAAAAGGAATTTGCCAAGATATATGTTGTAGCAAGTATATTAAACACTCTCATGCTATGCGCATCGGCAATGCGCCCAGCCCCTGTAATGCCCGTCTCGACCTCTTCCACCGTGTCACCGTACAGATCACGAGCCCTCTGAGCCTTCTTGCAGACAAACCATGTCATCCATACAGGCATTGCACTATACAACAAAAAGTCCCATCTGAAACCCACCCGAGAGAATTGGTCACCAAACTCACTCATACCAGAACCATACTGGGTCATACGGTCGTCAAAGCCCAAGCCCATAAAAAAGTTCGACACAGGACCTCCTGCCACCAATGACACTCCAATACTGGCTATCCAGAAATAGATAGCCACCATCGGTCGCTTGATAACAAACGATGCAGCAAGGAACGCAACCAACGGCAGGGCAATAGACTTATGAATACCAAAAGCCAAAACCGCAAGGATTCCAGGTATCACCATTTTAGATACATTCCGATTTGCCGCCATAGCAAACACTAATGTCACGATTGAACAAGCCAATCCGTTACGTATTCCATTGGTGCCAAAGGTAAACGTGGAGAATGCCGACAAGAAAAACAACATACCAATCCACGGATTTTCGCCGATTAAACGTTTCATCGCCAACAGCACAAAACCAAGGTAACCTATCTCAATAATCAAGAACCAAGCATTGACAGTCAAACCAGAAGTCTTACAAACCATCATAATAAACCACCAAAGCCATTCCTCGCTCCAGTTCACATTCAGAATCGCGGCACCTGTAGCCATACGATAATCTGCCGCATAATTGATTGTGTCTCCAAAAGCAAAACTGACAGGACGAAGCCCCATATACACAATCAAAAGAACGGTGAATACGGCAACTGGCACGACCGAATTCTTCTGAAGCAACTTGTCGCAATTATTAGAACCTGCATAATTAAAGTACAGGAATAAACAGAAGACAAATATCCCCCAATAATATAACTGAACCAGCAATGCAGGTTGAATGGGCAATGCACTCATAGACACCCTCCTTTCATCATCTTAACCAATCGCCTCACAGGTCTTGTCAGTCTCATCCTCCACACCGCCATCTTACCATGGGGAGACTTGCTGAACCAATGAATGGAAATGGTCCTTTCCGTCTTTTTCAACTCACCAGTAGCATCTACATACGGACAAAGATATTCAGCAGGCAATACCTCCGCACCACACACCTCCTGCCTGCTTCCATCGCAACGCAGCCCCCTTTCTTTAAGGGCAAGGGTGTTCAACAGAGGACACCCCCACAGTTTTCCGTTGTCATAACTGTACTTACCATCCATCACGAGTCCTTCATACTTCTCCTTCATTGCTCTAACCGCCTCATGATGAGCCTCGGCAGCAAAGCCAAGACCCGTATTCACAAACTCCGCCGTTTCCCATCCGAAATAAGCGTGACACTTGTCAAGGAGTTCGTCGGGTCTTCTCACCACCTCCACATCGGTATCAAAGTACAAACCACCATACTCCTCCACANCCGCCAGCCTTACNTNGTNGCTCAGGTAAGCCCACAGCTTGTTGTCNTAGCAAAATTGTGTATATTCGTGTTTCCGTACATCAAAATTACGCTCATTCCATTCCNTNNTCTCATAATNAGGGAAATTTCTCGACCANCTCTCCTTNCATCTNCNAGCCATCCTTNGCANNGGCTTTCCNCNNAACCAACANNAGTGTATTATCTTAGGTATCATCTCGCNAAATCATAANTTTTCTCAATCTCGCTCTCATTGCCATAGTCATGTGAACGCAGATATGACACTNTNCGTCCCTGCAAATCCATATCATGTATAAACCGGACCATTGCAGAAGCACATTCTTCTATTTCCAAAGGGACTATCACACCATCGACTCCATCCTTTAGCTGAGACTTTGCAGTGGGATAATTTGTGATGACCACAGGCTTGCACAAAATCTGAGCCTCTCTCACCGTAATGGATTTTCCCTCATATTTGCTCGGTTGGACATATATATCACAAGCCTGAATATATGGATATGGGTTATCCTTTTTACCCAACAGAATCACGTTCTTCTCCACTCCCTCTTGCTGGATATTTGCACGAACGGCAGACTCGACATCACGCCCCCCATAGCCTATCATATACCACTTTACCGCAACTCCAGCCTCCTTCAACCTTCTGCATATCTTTGGTATATACTCCATCCGCTTCGGAGCTGAATAACGTCCTATAGTCAGCAGATTTACATCGACCTGCTCATAATTCCACTTGACATCAAACTCATCTGCTCGCTTCCTGATGAAACTGGCATTGAGAATGTTCTCTATCTGAACCAACTTTCCTTTCATGTCGGGAAACACCTCACAAAACCGCTCGCCCACATCTTCACTAATACTTGCAATCCTATCCAACCCTCCCCACATAGGGGTCTCACGAGCCACATCTATGGATATACGGGTATAATCGGTATGAATCCATCCAACCTTTTTCTTTGCCTTCACCCTGTTAAGCAGAACGAAATGCGGTGTCATAAAGTTTATCGCCAAATCATAAACCACATCGGGTTGAATATCAGGCAACACCCGCCATGTCATCCTCTGCTGGAAGAAAGGAGCACATTCGCAAGGCTTGTCGCTCTGTCCCGACAACTTACAAAACTGACCAGTATGCCATCGACCGATACATCGTGCCAACGCCAATCGCAAATACCCTTTACGAACCACCTCCATCAGCGGTTTCTCTGTCAAAGAGTAAGCCTCTACCTCATCAAGCAACCTCACCTTCTCCGTGGGAAGATACCCCATCAGTTCGCCACGATGGCTATAGATGAACACATCCACGTCTGCCCTGTCAGGGTCAACACTTTGCAAGAGTCCAAGCAACGCACTTTCCGCACCTCCCAGCTCCATGTAATGCATCAATATCAATATCCGTGGCTTCATATTCATCTGATTGACAATAGCAAAACGTCTTGCAACATGGTATAAACGTTGCCACCGCACCCTATCCCTATAGTGAAAAGATGTACACGCATTAAACATCCATTATCCCTTCATGTATCCTTTACACTCATGCACACGAGCGATATAGTCGGACATCATCCCCTCATAATGCGCTCTTACGTCGTCTTCGTGTTTCACAATCCACGCAAAAGCATTCCACAAGTCATCCTCTTTCGTCAGCGATTGTACAGGCAACACGTAATGTTCCTCATCGCCAAAGATGTCCCGAGCAATGCCACGCGCCTTCACCGAATAACCCACCACCAAGGTCGGCACCTTCGTAGAATAAGCGGCAATGCTGGCGTGCGTGCGCGCCACCACCATGAAGCGGCAACGGGCAATATAACCTTTCTGTTCCTCGGCATTGTGGTCATCAATCATCACCACACGCCCCGTGTCCTTAAACCTCTCGTATAAAGCGCGCAAAGGGATACGGTCATCATTGTGACTCCACACCACATGAGGTATCAACGCCACTTGCATATCAGTATGCTCTATAATCTCTTGTATCAGAACAATATAATTCCGCAATGCCACCCCCTCGTTCTTCTCTTTCCCTATTATCATAGGGCTGACATTGACCCCCACGGTGTTGCCCTCCACAAAACCATCAGGAAGAGGCAAGTCTTTCCTGTCAAGCACGAAAGCAGGGTCGGGCAACAAAAACGTCTGTTTCAGACCTTTGTCCAACAAAGCCTCATAAGTCAAGGATTCCCGTGCCCAAATCTTGTGATAACCACGCAAATCCGCCAACATGGCATCGTCTATCGCAGTCGGTTCTATCGAAGCCCCCCACAAGATACGTCGCACGCCAACCCTGTCTAACATTCTATTCACCAAATAGATATAAGTCGGCTCACCATAACAATAGTTGTCCCCACCAATACTCAGGAAATAGTCCGCCTGCCTGGCACACTTCACGACACCGCTGAAAACCAGTTCATCATAAGCACCCCCCTTGCCTAACACTCTCGCCCGAAACATCGCCTTCAAATGCGCCATGCTCCCGACACGAATGTCTGTTCTCGCTTTCTTCACCACACACACATCGGGCAAGCCTGCACGACAGTCTTCCTCTACATCCTCAGAAAAAAGTGTCAGTGAGCCAGTCGCAACCTCAGCACAAGAACCACCCTGTCCCTCCGACTCCACCAATCGGGCAGTGCTCCTGACGATTGCCTCGCATCCATGATTACCGCTCCCACCATGGGGATACATCACCAACTTCATAACCGACAAGCATTTATCACGAGTTCAATAAAATCTATCCCTATTATGCGCAGGGTGCGCGATATTTATCATACAAGGTGCGTTATTATTATCACGCAAGGTGCGTCATTATAATGCTTGTGGGTACGTCGCTCACGTTGTAAACACAGTGTGCCACACATCAACGCGGAACCTTCCTTGCAAACACAAATGCCAGCCTGTACAAAATGCACCACTTTATCCATTTTGCACAATGAAACACATGCTTATAAGCCCTCAATTCCCGTATCTCAGGGATGGAAAGAACTTCTTTGTTGCTTGTACTCGCAGAAAAAAATCCATCATAAACGATTCCCCATAAACGTTCGTAGAGCATTTCCTTTGCTGGCTCTAACCAAAGACCATGCCGCTCATGAAAATCACGCAACCTCAACCATTGTTCATAATCCTGACGGAACTGATTCGGTCGAGTCCTCGTGGATAAAGTGTCATTACCCCGCCTGTAATAATAATTAGCAGAAGCGACTTGCGAGATAGTGCGAACATGTTCCTGATAATCCAAATTGAACAACAAATCCTCTCCATAACTACATCCCATCGGGAAACGAATGCCATATTCCCTTACAATAGAAAGATTGTATAATTTAGAATAAGGAGCATAGAACAAAAAACGGCGGTTTAATGCCACATAATCCGCCACACAATCGGCTGTAAAAGCGAACGTCTTGTCACATATTGGAACAAACCTTTGAGATGTGCCATCCATCCATTCTTGTAGCACTCCCGACACCACAATATCTGCTTTGGGAGCATCCACAAGGTGCTGCAAATAAGCCTCGCCCACTTTGTCATCGCTATCTATGAACACAAGATATTCTCCTTGCGCCAATTCCATTCCCCGATTGCGTGCAGCCGAAACACCCATGTTTGACTGATGCTCCACTCGTACACGCGCCTCACGCACAGCCCAATCATCACACTTCTCCGCCGAACCATCCGTACTGCCATCATCGACAAGAATGCACTCCCAATCCCCATAGGATTGTTTCACCAAGGAGTCCAAACATTCATCAATGTATGGCACTACATTATATACAGGTATCACCACAGAAATCATATCCTCTCACAATAACTATACCATCATGCGGATAACGCCCTTCGCAATGGATAACTCTCTTCAATCTGATGCGTTGTCAATCCAACAATTTCTCCAATCTCTCCACCGGATTAGAGGAACCAAACAAGTTTGCCCCTCTTTCCCTTGCCTTACATCTATAATAGGAAAGTTTCTCCCTATCACTCAACACCATCTTCAATCCCTCATACAATGCTTCTTCGCTGTTTTCTGTCATCACTCCACACTCACCACCCTGCAACAGCTCTGCCATGCCGCTGCACTCCGTCGTGATGACCGGCAAACCCAAAATAAGAGCCTCCGTTACGGCAGTGCTGTAACCTTCGGCAAGGGACGAACAAACGAACAAGTCACCTTGAACCAAATACTTGTAAGGATTGGTCTGGAAACCAAAGAGAGACACTCGCTCTTGCAAACCATGCCCCTTCATGTATTGTTCAAGCATCCTGCGCTCCGAACCATCACCTAATATCCACAATTCAATATCAAACCCCTCTTCCACCAAACGATTCACAATGCGCAACAAACGAGTATATCCCTTTTGAGCCTCCAAGCGACCTGCCGTGACAAGCCTTGTTCTCTCTTTCTTGCCCTCCACTGCTTCCTTGGCTTTGGACAGGATGTCCTCCATATCCACCGCATTATACATTGTTTCCACAGGCACACCCACAATCGGGAACTCCCTTCGGAAGGCGGCACACACAGTGTCAGACACTCCCAAAATCTTATCGTAACACGCGTATGAACGTGCTTCTTCATTCGTTCGATACGAACATTTGGTCCAATGGTTTCTTTCCAAATCAATATGAACCCATGCCAGTTTTCGTGATTTCTTATTGGGTGACCCACTAATGATTCTGGTGGCTTCTCCTTCTATGAATGCAACTTCCACATCATACACGCCGTGTACAAACAATTTGTAAAATACAGAAGGGGGAAAGTGGTAGTAAATCCACAGCTTTACCTTGTTAATCAATTTAACAGAGCTTCTTTTCAAAAAAGAATCCTCCTCGCCATACTGATTATATATGTATCTATNTGTNATTCGTTCAAAGGNATACACATCTCGTTGCTCCTCTTTTCGCAAACTATACAAAGTTATGTCGTATTTGTTGGGAGACAAGTGTTTCAGCACTACTTGCAACACCTTCTCGGCACCTCCTCCATATAATCCATTGCAAAAGAAAAGAACTCGCTTTTTCATTCCATCAACAATCTCTCCACAGGAGCAACCAAACTTTTAACAGTGAAATCCTTGCCTCTCTCCTGTGCCTTTCGCCTGTAATAAGAGAGTTTCTCCCTGTCACTCAACATCATCTTCAATCCCTCATACAATGCTTCTTCGCTGTTTTCTGTCATCACTCCACACTCACCATCCTTCAACAGCTCTGCCATACCGCTGCAATCAGTCGTAACAACGGGAAGACCCAAGACAAGCGCCTCTGTCACTGCGGTGCTATAACCCTCGGCAAGAGACGAACAAACGAACAAGTCGCCTTGAACCAAATACTTGTAAGGATTGGTCTGGAAACCAAAGAGAGACACTCGCTCTTGCAAACCATGCCCCTCCATGTATTGTTCAAGCATCCTACGCTCCGAACCATCACCTAATATCCACAATTCAATATCAAACCCCTCTTCCACCAAACGATTCACAATGCGCAACAAACGAGCATATCCCTTTTGAGCCTCCAAGCGACCTGCCGTGACAAGCCTCATCCTCTTTTTTCCCTTTTCTACTGATTCCTTAGCTCTCAAAAGAATATCGTCCGNTTCCACTACATNGNACNTCGNTTCCACAGGCACGNTCACTACAGGAAATTCNTTGCGAAACGCANCACATACNGTNTCGGNNACTCNAATCACTTTGTGNNAGNANCCGTAAACACGCGCTTCCTCATATAGACCTGCATACACACTCTTGGTCCAATGGTTGTTGCACAAGTCTATATGAACCCAAGCATATTTCTTGGCTCGTTTATTGGTGGAACCTGCCAACAATTTCGTTGTGAAACCTTCTACAAACGCAACCTCCACATCGTTATCCTTCGGAATCAACAGCCTATACACCCACGCAGGCGACAACCATCCGTACACGATATGATGTTTCAACACATACAATAAACGCCTCAGCACATTACCTTGCACAGGCTGATTAAGCAGCGCTTTGTACCTCACAGACTTGCATATCTCCTCCTCATATTTTCCTCCACCACTAACAGCACATACCGTCACATCAAAGACATTCTTGTCTATGTTCCGAACCAAGGTGGAAAGCACCTTTTCTGCACCACCACCCGCCAATGATTCTATAAGAAACAGAACCTTACGTTGCTTCATCGGTTTTTCAGACCTTTCACGTAAGAGAGTAACAATGTACACTGTGCAGTCTTATGCAAACACAAATAATAAGCCATACAAATCACAGCAATAGACACACAGACATTAACTATAATTCTCAAAAACAAGTTCCCCACATCCACCAAGGCGCATAAGCAGTATGAACTTCCCAACACAGCCAACATCAAGCCTGAATAAATTATATAGTGTTTGAAATACATCCATAAAGGTCTGTTGAATATGTATTTGTAACACAATCTCGGCATCTGCCAAAAACCGATGGAAAGCAAACTGATTGATGTTGCCAAAAGAACCCCGAACAAACCCCATATATGCACAAAAGCATACGATAGAACCAAGTTTATAATGCCTTGAAGTAGCGGAGTGAATCTGTCCTTCACAAAAATGCCAGCCTTGGTCTTAAACATCATTGCCGTACTACGCATTAAATCAATGTAAAAATTGCTCAATATCACACACAACACAGCATACCCCAATATGTATTGTTCACCCAACCACCATGCAACAAACGGAGAAAGGGTGTTATGCAACACAATCACTGGTACAGACACCACAAGAAAATTCACAAAGAACGTTGTTTTGAAAACTTCATATATCTTATCGGGCGACTCTATCGCTATCAAATTACCAACGCTTTCAGAAAAGCTATTCAGTGATTGGTCAACCACATTCCGAACTGTACCAAGAATTAACGTGTAATTAGAATATAGACCAATGGTAGATATACCCACAAAAGCAGAGATGATGATGTTGTCTGTACTATGCATGAAGAAGCCCCCCAACTTGTTCAAGAAGAGAGCTTTCATATTGGTCACGATATTCTTCTTGGTATGTTCGTCCAACACATATTTTTGCTTGGTCTTAACGTATGGGAATAGCTTATCGGCTTTTTTAACAATCGCATAATTCAGCCACAACCCAAACAAAGCTTCCACGACCAAATATGCTATATAGTTACGTGTATAATAGAGAATCAACAACTTTGCCACGCTCAAACCAACCTGATAGGTCAAATTGACACTTGCCAACTTGTAATTCTGCNGATTCGCATTGATGNGCGACCATTTATACGCCGTAAAATAACCGACAACCGAATTAAACAGGAATATAAAATACACGACGGAGACATACTNCAAATCTTCACCGCCTTTAATGAACAAATTNATAAANGGATACAAGCCAATACCCAATGCTGTCACCCCGAAAGCAATGTAAAGATACACTTTCCGATACAGTTGCACCAACGCAAGTATCTTAGGCTTATCATTGTTGGCAAGGGGCTTGTACAGGTTGTACACTACACTGGCAGCAAAGCCTCCCTCTATCAAGGTCATCATGCCCAAGATGTTCTGTAGGAGACCATTGAGACCTAAGTACTCTACCCCTATATTGTCAACAAAAACTTTGCGAGTAAGGAAACCTAACAATGTCATTAACATCGTTATTCCCAAACTCGCAGCAAGATTCTTGGCAGAATTAAGCGTTCGCATCTAAATGAGCATCTATTTCCTTGGATAACTTCAAAGCCATTCCTTGCACGAAAGGCATGACAGAAAACGAAAGAGAGTAGTTCCCTATGCCATGTGTATCACCCTGACAATAATCGATAACTCCGTTGCGCCGCGTCGCGGTCATCAATGCCTTTTCGCAAAGACATGCCGATTGCAAATACACTTTATCTTTCGTCAGTTCATAGGCTTTCACCATCAATCTGCCAATCAGACATGTACCAGAAGATTCATTTCTCGAACCTCTAACAAAGAGGAAAGCCCCATACCATCCGCTTTCTCTCTGCAATGGTAACAAGGCTTTTGCCAGCCGTACAATTCTTTCGTCATTGCCGCTCAAATCATCGGCTTCGATCAAAGCCAATATATACCATCCGCATCCACGTCCCCAATCAAAAACACCTAATGGCAAACCTGATGACAAATCAAAAGCATGAGCGGGAAACACACCTTTCAACATTGCATCATCATATTCCGCAAGTTGCCTTAATGCCAATTCGTCATTACCGATTCCATGGAGATAAGGTACTGTCATACCCAAAGTATCCACAAAGCGAATATCTTTGACCCAATCTCTATATGGAATCGTACTCTCTTTGAACGATTCCACATAAGCATTTATGGTATCCGTTTGGATGTTCAGCGAATACGCAAGCAACAAATGTTCGGGACGTATCTTTTCCTTTGACACTTCCGTTAACCAACGTGACAAGCGTCCCTTTTCGGACACAGGCAAACACTCACCTATCCCCAAGACGAGACCCGCTTTCTGCCAAACAACCACGTCTGCTGTTTGACCATCCACGGAAGGAGCACCTTTTAACCATCTCAATGCTACCGATTCCACGGCATGTTGCCAAGCCTTTCTATCACTTGCCAGCTTTCCTATATGGATTCGCCAAAACCAATCAGCAAGACTCCGAAACATAACATAGAATCTCTTAACCGATAAGAAAAGCAACCATCAGTTCATTAGTAAGCCTTCGACAGGCGCAATCAAAGCCTCAATGTCAAAGTCAAAGCCACGTGCTTCACCCCTCTGTTGGTATTGCCTCAACAATGCAGGGTCATCCAACAAATTCTTCAGCCCCTGATAAAGTGCCTCGTCAGAGTTCGACACCATCAAGCCGCATTCACCATCTTTGAGCAATTCTTTCAACTCAGGTGTCTCAATGGCAATTACGGGCATTCCCAAGATGAGCGCGGAAATCACACTGGAACTATAAGCCCCGCTGAAGAACAGCTGTCCCTGAATCATGAAGCGGTAGGGATTAGGATGGAAACCAAACAATTTCACCCTCTGTTGAAGTTCGTTCGTTTGGATGTAACGTTCAAGCAGTATGCGGTCCGTTCCTTCGCCGAAAATCCACAAGCCTAAATCGTAACCCTCACCCACAAGACGATTGACTACTCTCAACAGCCGTCCGTATTCAAAATTAGGTTCCAATCGTCCCCAAGCCACAATGCGTGTGCTCACTTTGAAAGGCTCTTCCTTGCTTGAATTCATGGACTTCAAGCGCACGGCAAGCGAATCGACAGGAGAGTAAATCCTCTCCACTGGCACTTTAACACTTGGCAACTGCCGTTGGAAAGCCTCACACACCAGATTTGTCACACCAATCACCTTGTCATATCTGTTATATGCTTCCGTCTCCTCCTTGGTGCTGCTAAACACCTCTTTGCTCCAATGGTTCTTGTTGAAATCGGTATGTACCCACGCATATCGCTTCGTTTTCCCCTTCGAGGCATGGGCAAGAAGCTTCGTGGCAAACCCTTCCGAGTACGCAATCTCCACATCGTTGCCATGTGGCACATACATTTTATAGACCAATGACAAAGGCAAGCTCCTGTACACCATCTTGTGCTTCATACCCTCCACCCCTGTCAGGATGGCTTTATACTTCACATTCTCCCTTATCACAGCCTCATACTGTCCGCCAGCATTGATGGAACAAACCGTCACATCAAACCTTGTCTTATCGATATACTGAACAAGAATCGACAGCGACTTGGCTGCCTTGCCTTCATCCAAATTCTCAATCAAGAAAAGAATCTTTCGCTTTGAATTACTCATAATCCTTTTTTTTAGAATTATCTCCTACTTTTATGTTATCTCTCGGAAGTTCCCAACAGACTAATCGTCGTCTCTGGTGTAACCACTATAAGAGCCAGAACCGCCATAATAGCCATAGCGCGCACCGTATCGATGACTTCCATAATAAGAGAATGAATCAGTCGTGCCGTTCAAGACAAGAGACATCTTTGGCAGGCGATTCTCATCATAATACTGCTGAATGTCAGGAAGAAGACTCCTGTCTAACATTTCAGCGCGAACAATAAATAGTGTGGAATCTGCACATCTGCCAATGATGGTTGCATCCGCCACGATTTCCACTGGCGGGCAGTCCAGAATGATGTAGGAATACTGATTACGCAACTCCTCCAACAATTCAGCCAACCGCTCATCGAAAAGCAACTCGGTCGGATTGGGAGGAATGGTTCCAACAGGCACCACATCCAGATAGTCGTGTGTGGCATTGCGCACCACGATATCGTCGAAGCTATCTGTCACGCCAGAAAGGTAATCGGCTATGCCAATCGGGGGTTTATTGACCATCGCGGAAAGAGACGCTTTGCGCAAGTCAAGGTCTATCGCCAACACACGCTGACGCTTGATGGCGAACGAAGTGATAAGGTTGGTCACCACGAATGTCTTACCTGAGTTGGGCGTAAATGAGGTAAGCATAATGACCTTTCCCCTGCTTCCTTTAGCCGTCATGAACTCAAGGTTGGTACGAATCACACGGAAAGCCTCATTGATTACATTGCGCGAATGGTCTTTCACCAAGATGTAGAGTGTCTTATCTTCCTGCATCTCAGCTATTCCAAACATCGACTTCAAATTGTTACGGAATCTAATCCAAGGCGCAAAGAACTTCTCCTTGAAGGTACGATGATGACGATGCATTGGAATCTCGCCAATGAATGGAATAGTCAGGTCGCCAAGGTCTTTGCGACCACGCACCTTATTGTTGATAGCTTCCGTCAAGAAGATGAGCAGACCAGGAACCAACAACCCTGCCAAAACACCCACCAACCATACCATATTAGGTACNGGGAAGGTTGGCNTGTTGGAACCCGTGGCTGGACTGATNAGGCGGTTGTTGNAGGCAGTGAAGGCTTNTGAAAGTNCATTNTCTTCNCGNNTTTGCAGCAAGTAAAGATAGAGGTTTTCCTTCACTTTCTGCTGACGTTCCACAGACAGCAAGTATTTTGCCTGTGAAGGAGAAGAAGCAATCTTGCTGTTTGCCTGTCCGCGCATAGACTCAGCCGAGCGCAACTCGACATTGAGCGATGCAATATGATTATCGACCGAAGCAATCAGCGCAGAGCGCAGTTCAGCCAGCTGCAGGTCTTTCTCCTGCACAATCGGGTTCTGCAATGAGCTGGCACTCAACAAATCATTGCGAGAGAGGAGCAACTGATTGTATTCTGAGATTTGAGCACTGATACCTGGGTTATCTACACCTTGGTTAGCAGGAATCAGTGTGTNCCTGTTAGNCTCATTCGTCAGNNAGTTACGCACATNGCNCNCCATGTGCAGNTGGTTGTTAATCCCCGTCGACTGGGCTGTGGCGGTTGTCGCCTGCTCCATATAGATGCTCGCCAAATCATTCTGTCCAGCAGGAATCAAGTTGGCAGATTTATAAGAATAAATGTCATCCTCCACATTGCCCAATTCCTGCTCAATCACCTTGAGACGCTCTTCGATGAAGTTAGACGTGGATTCAGAACGGCGATTGCAGTCCTTCACCCAATTTTCATTATAGACAGCAATGATGGTAGAGAGTACATCCTCTGCACGCTGCGGGCTGACATCTTCGTAGGATAGCTTAATAATAGTGGACATCTCGCTCACCACACTCACCATCAATCCTGCGGTAATCTGATTGACAGCGGTTTGGATGGGCACATGCTCCACACGCAACGATATGTCTTGAGGGAAATAACAATCTGTCTTTTCGACACTTACCTTGCCAATCGGTGTATTTACGGTTTTTCCCACTTTAGCCTTGACAACACCCGACAGGTGTTCTTTGCCACGCATAAATCCGCTCATGACAAAGATACCGTTCGACTTCAATTCGAGCATGAACTCTGCCGATTCCTGGTCGTTCAAGTCCAAAGNAATGATTTGTACACCGAGCGCAGCGCCATAGATTACCTNCTCGTNNAAACNTCNCTGCGCATAGCAGTTCACATTCAGATGCAGGGCACGGGCTGTAGCTTCAGCTATATGGGGAGACTTGAGCGTGAAGAGTTCGTTGTTCACATCTACGCTNCCGCCGANCNTATTCATNCCTGCACCGCCAGAGCCACCATTGGAGNAAGACTGGAAGTCGTTCTTAATCAAGATGGAAGCATCACGCGTGTAAACAGGAGGCGTTATTTGCAGATACATGTAGGAGCCTCCAAGCCCCAATGCCAAACAGATGAAGAACCAGTACCACTTTGAGGCAAAAACCGTAAGCGTATCCAGCACTTTCGCATAGGTCGAAGCACCCTTCTGCGCCGAAGAGCCACCAACCGCTGGCTGACCACTCACGCCTGTGGTCTGATTGTTGTTAAGAGGCAACATTTCTTGGTATTTTATTTAATTTTTCAACAATCATCAACTAATTTCCGAACCATGCCAAAGCCGTCACGACAAAGGTCGCTAAGCCCATCCAGAACGAAGGCTGCACAGCCGAGTTGCCCATGACGGTAGAGGTACGCTTTTCCTTCTTGTTCATCTCCACATAAATCACATCGTTCTGTTGCAAATAATAGACGGGCGAAGCATAGAGGTCCTCTGCCGAGCAAAGATTCACTTCATAGACAGTCTTCTTACCATAATTCTCGCGAATCACCTTCACATTGGTGCGCTGACCTGTAATTCTCAAATCGCCCTGTGTAGCAAGCGCATCGAGAATGGTGAACTTGTCTCGGTCAATCTCCACACGTCCAGCACCAACATCACCCATAACTATCACATAGAGGTTGGAATAATCAACGGTCACGATTGGGTCCTTGACCAAATCTTTCTCCATAATCATGTTGCGAATTGATTCCTGCAACTCCTGACGGTTCAGACCTGCCACATGAATCTGACCTAACATCGGGAAACGGATATAGCCATCTGAGTCTATCGTGTATCGCGAGCCCTCATCCCCCATCGACCCGGAAGAAGAAGAAGAAAGGGAGAACAACTGGGAGAGTTCTTGACGGCTGGTACTAACTGAGATTCGGATTTCATCGTCTGCCTTGAACTTGATTTCCACAGGATTCTGAACAATAATGGATTTGCCAACATTGAAGTCCTGAAAATAGGCAATATCTTTGGGTGTGGAGCATGAGCTTAACAATGCAACCACCGCCATCATCAATCCTCCAAAAAACAAAACACTCTTTCTCATATTTAATCTTTTTTAACTCTTTCGTTCGTGAGATTTTCTTTCCCAACAGCAATCTCCACCTTTTCGGCTCTGACGAGGTAGGCACATATCCTTACTTCACCCATCCAGTTACAAACGGGTCACTTTCAGCACGTTAGAGCATTCCTTCATTTTAATAAAGCAGGTGAAGGTCACTTGGAAAGGATGCATTAGTACAAAACTAACGCCAAAATTACAAAAAATAGTTCTTACAGCAACAAAAAAGACACGGATTTTTTCCATGTCCTTTCATGCGCCCTATGCCCCAACCAGCACGCAGGGTGCGCGAAATATACAGAGCACCCTGCGCGTATTATTTCATGCAGGGTGCACGAAATAACATGCGCAGGGTGTCCGCTGAGGGGTTCTCCTCCTAATTGCCATCAGGCTTCACGACATCGATAAAAGGTCCGTCATTCCAATGAAAGGTTTTCCAATCATCGGGCAGAGCTGGATTAAACGGCTTGTAGTCATCACGGAGGTACTGCACGACAGGAAGATTCAACTCCCTCATGCCCTCCACCACCATCTTGGCAATCTCGTATGCGCCATAAGGATTGAAATGGGTGTTGTCCTCAAAAGCTTTGCCTTGACCAGGATAGGTGCCAGCTGGATAATGCACCAACGCATGCTTGCTGCCCTCCACGCCCAACGTTTCGTAGAAAGTTCGGGTCATGTCGTGCAGTTCTATCACCTGCACCCCCAAGTCCTTGGCTACCCACCGCATGGCTTCGGGATAGTTCGCATGCGTCTCCTGAATTTTGCCATTCTTATCGAACATGCGACGCTGGGTGGGAGTAACGAATATCGGGGTGACACCTTTGGCACGTGCCTCATCCACAAACTGCTTCAAAGCGTAGGCGTAGTTATAGAACGCCCCACTTCCGGGACGTTTCTCTTTCTGGTCGTTATGCCCAAATTCCATAAAGATATAGTCACCAGGCTTCATCAGCGAGACAATCTTCTTCAAGCGTCCTGCCCCAATGAAAGAAGTCGCCGTCTCACCGCTCTCCGCATAGTTAGCCACTGCCACCTGATCTGTCAGCCAACGGGTCACCATCTGTCCCCACGAAGCCCAAGGCTCATAATCTTGGTCCACCACCGTGGAGTTGCCACAAAGCCACAAGGTTGGCACATCCGTGGACGGCTCAATCTTGATGGACGAGAGGGTGGGAGCATCACCATTCACTTCGATGGTGAGCTTGTCGTCCCAGTTCATCTTAGTCTCCTCACGCTTCTTGATGCGCACGCGGTCGGTCTTGCCATCAGGGAGCAGGATGGTCGTATTGCGTTTGTTGACGATGAAAGAGCAGGTCTTGAACTCCCCCTTCTTCGTTGGGATGTTCTGTACAAACAAACGGCGCGACTCGGCACGGACGGTGGTGTTACCAGCCATCTTCTTAGAGCCAAGAGTAACAGTCACTTTATAGTTTCCATCGGGAACAGCCACCGAGAAATAGAAGATGCCGTCCGACAGACGATAGGTGTCGTTCTGCGCCTTTCGAGCCTCAGAGATAACGGTCTGGAAATCGTAGCCGTACCCTTTTTCTGGGGTAAACGCGTCAGAGGGTTTCACCTGAATGGCAGCCTTGTCACGACCATCAAAAGAGTAGGTTTGAGCCTGAACACAGAATGGCAGAACGGAAGCTGTCAACAAGACAAACAATATCTTTTTCATACACATACGTTTACTTTGTTGCTTTTATGGAGTTGTCGAGGGCAGGCTTCAATTCGTCGGGCGAATCGTTGGTGAACATATTGACATCGCCTGCCACTTTGGTGAAGAGGTCAGCCACAAGTTGTTCATCCAGCGTCCACTGGGGCTGGAACTGACGAGACTGCATATAGTGGAGGATGGACTCTCGCATCTGACGAGCCACAATGCGCTTGTCAAGGTTGTGGGTGAGGTCCATCGTGGTCATGACGAGCTTGCCTTTACCCACATTGGCCTCAAAGAGCATACCGATTTTGCGCGACACGAACCATGTGTCGATGCTCTGCACCAGCGGTTGAAAGTCCTTGGGGAAATCGGTCAACTGCATCACCTGCGCACGATTGACCAATTCCCACCACTGCATATCGGAGTGGTTGTCGGTGGGGAAAAGGTCGAAGATAGCGTGCTGGTTCTCCACAAAGATGCCTGTGGTGTGGGGAGGACGCATCTTGAACCACGAGGTGTTCCAAAACACAGGGGTGAACTGCTGCACCACCTCCTTGCCGTAAGTCACTTTTCCTGCGGCACAGATGAGGACTTTTCCACCCTTCTTCAAAGTCTTCCGTGCCTTCTCGTCCAGCGAGTCGGTCACGTAGATGCCTTTCGGAGTCCATGACTTCTTCTCATACTGCACCGCAGCAGTGGAGGAAGCAGGATAAACCCATAAGTCCCAATGGTTCTTGGCATCGGTGCCGGGAACAGTCACCGTGAGTGTCAGCTTGGTCGGTTCAGCAATGTCTGTCAAAGGCACAGAAATCTTTCCCAACTGGATGTTGCCCTGCACAGGAAGGTCTTGCGTGTGGAAGTCACCAACGGCATACTCCGTGGAGACCCCAGCCTTGCTGATGCTCCAATGAGGAGTAACACCCTTCAATTCCTTCTCAGAGAACTGGTTCAGCTCCACTTCCGCCTCAAAGGTTTCATCGTTCTGATAGGTGAACTTNGGNAGTTTCGCCAGTGGNANAATCGGTGAACAAAACTCGCGGAACTCCCGGTCGGTAATGTAGCCCTTATTGTCGAAGAACACATCNGTCACGCNCACCAAAGCCGTGCCNTGCNCCNAATAGTCGTTGAGCGAAAGCAACTGGAAACCAGCATAGTTAGGGGTGCGGAGCGTGCGCTCCACTTCCGCCTTGTAGCAGAGAGCCTGCAACTTACCAGATGCCAGCATGAAATCACGACCGCGCGACTCCATGCCATTGTCTTTCAGCAAGTCGCGGAAAATCTCGAAGTTCTTGGCTTTGTTCACGCCCGTATATTTACCGATTTCGTCAAAATTAGGGAAGGCACACCACTGCCCTGTCTCATGACTCACAAACGGCATGGTGATAGGCGTGTTCGGCATGTCCTTGCCATTGTAAGTAGTAATGTTCTTCTCGAAGTTCACCACAGATTCGGGCGCACGCTTTGCCCATTCGTTCAATCCACGCGCACCAGCCTTCACCGCGAACTCGCTGCCAGGCTGCCAAGCCCAACCGCCGCCTACTGAGAAGCCGCAGTAGAGGTGGCGTGGGTCATGTTCCTTGATTTGCGCCACATGGTCGGTTGACCACTTCACCCAGTTGCCAGCGGGTTCGTTGCCAAAAGCAAAAAAGGTGAACGAGGGATGATTGCCATACTCATCCACAATGGCTAAACTCTCCTCCATCAGATAAGTGTCAATCGGTTCCCCTCTACCCAACCTCACACCATGGTTAGGCCATGACGGACCTTCAGGTTGGAGGTAGAAACCCACCATGTCGGCAGCCAAGAAAGCCACCTCTGGCGGACAATAGGAGTGGAAGCGCATGTGGTTGAGTCCGTATGCCTTGCATGTGTTAAAGAGTTTCAGCCATGAGTCCAAGTCCATTGGTGGATAGCCCGTATTGGGGAAGTCGCAGTTCTCCACCGTGCCGCGCAACTGGATGGGACGACCGTTCAAATAGAACATCTTGCCACGGATTTCCAGTTTCCGCATGCCAAAAACGGTCTCCTTGCGATAGACCTTGCCTTCTTTGGTTGCCACCGACACTTCGAGCTTATAGAGCTGCGGAGAAAACTCATCCCACAGAAGCATATCGTCGCCCATATCCAGCGTCACGTCATTGGTCACAAGACCGCCGTCGCAGAGCGTGACCTCCCCAGGTTTGCTTGTCACAACGTGCTGTTTGTCCGTATTAAAGGCAGTAGCTTTCAGCGTGACAGTCGCCTTCTGCCGCGGCTTGCAGTCGAACGTCTCTATATGTACGCGCGCAGTCTTTGAGTCAATGTCGGGATAGACCGCCACATGGTCAATGACATTGAAAGGACGCAGTTCCATCTTTCCCACGATGCCGTTCCAATCGCCCTGAGTCTGGTCGCTCACCGAGTGAGAGTCCTGCCCCACCTTCACGGTTTCAGGGGCGTTATCCACACAGATAGCAATGGTATTCTCCCCAGGTTTCAGCAGTCCATACAAGTAGAACACATGAGGCACGGAGAGCGATTTCTGTATGCGATTCACCTTCTCACCGTTCACCCACACCTCGGTCGTGATGTGCGGACGCTCCAGATAAAGNGTGTACATGGGCACCGCNTCATCGTCGGGNAACANCACCGTTCGCTTGTACCATGCCTTANCCACATAATGCTTGTCAGGCGTGAGGAAGAACTGCAACTTCATGTCCTTGCCCGGCTGACGATACTTCCTCATGTAGGGGTTGTAAAAATAGCTGGAGTCGTAGAGCGAGCCAACCCATTTGGTATTCACACTGATATCATCACCTTTCANTCNCTGCGGCATAGAGGCAGGCANTAACATTTGGTCATCCAGCCGATGATTCGGCTGNAACCACCNTTCACGGGCNCCCTTNCCGTCACGGTCTATCTGGAACTGCCACACGCCGCTCAGGTCAATCGTCTGAGCCGCCACGACAGAACAGACACCAACCATCAGGGTACACACCATCAATAGTCTTCGGTAAACAGGATTCAGATTCATAAGCAGTTAGTTAATTTGGAGGCGAAGATACGAAAAAGCGGCAAACCCACAAAGGGAATGCCGCTTAAACATCTGTTTTTGTTTGTTAGATGCGCTTCATGCAGAGATTCTTTACTCGCCTGGAGCAATTGCGCCCGCAGGACAAGCATCTGCGCATGTGCCACAATCAACACATCCGTCAGCATCAATTACATACTTGCCATCGCCTTCGCTGATAGCACCTGATGGGCACTCGCCTGCGCAAGTTCCACACATCACACAATCATCGCTAATTACGTAAGCCATAATCTTTTTTCTTTTTGTTTATCTAAATGAATCGTTATTTGTTGTGCAAATGTAGAGAACTTTCCTTTACCTACCAAATTTTAGGTAGAGAAAATGTGTTCCCAACTCCAGATTCATACCTACAGTTGAGTAGTCCCACACCTATTCGCTCCATGCCACGGTTTGCAAAGCCGCTTCCAACTGCCGAATAATAGGGCGTTTCAGCTCTTTGGGCGCAAAGACAAAGCCCTCCGCCATGAGCAGACGACTATGCTTCTCATCGGGATAGACGTAACAGACAAAAGGACCTCCCATCGCATCATGCTTCATGTCCCAGAGTCCACGCATGGCGAACACCTGCCGCCCTTCCACGGTCACCAGACCTCCCGTTACCGTGCGACGGTCCGTCTCCATCCACTGGTCGGCTCTGTGCCCAGGAATGTTCGCCTTCATCACCGAATCGCGCACATCCACCAGACGCTCCAGCGTCAAGTCTTGCAGCGGCAATGTGTAGAGACACACATTCTGACGGAACTCCTGCTTGCTCGCCGACGCCCACAAGAACTCCTTGCCACGCTTCAAATCATCGACATCCTTGGGGGCGTTCAGACTCACGCCAAACTGCTGCCGCACCGCACGCATCAACGAGCCGCTGTAATGCTTCTGCAAGAAAGCACGTTCGCGCGAGAACTCATTCTCGTTCAGCACCTCCAGCATCTTCTGACCATGCGCTTCCATATAAGCCTCGAAGGTCGGCGCATCGGGCGCATACAGATGCACCATCACCTGCGGACGTGCATACACGTTGCGCTGCACCACCATCTTCGGCTCAGCATACTTCCGTTCCACCGTCGCCAACACAATGTTTGCGTAGGTCTTAAACACACCATCGAAAGCATAGGGGTTAATGTATGTGACCCTGAAATTCGGTTCTCCCTGCGGCAATCCATCGATGGGCGTTTCCACAGCCTTCACCAAGCTCTGCCCCGCTCCACTTTTCAGCCAATCCTTGTTCGCCACCACCAACAGTTCGTAAGGAGCACTCTGCACCTTCGCCGTCACCTTCTTCTTCTCCGCCTTCTTGTCCGACGANCACGACGCGNCTGTCAGCAGGCACATACACATTATTATATATACAAACCCTTTCATCGGTTCAAAAGTTNCACAATTTCCGTGCCGCNCAGCAAGAAGCAACCCAACCCATAGTCGTCAAAATCAGGCTCTCTGTCGTAGGCTACAGGCTGCGAGTCCTTCGGTTCCTTGCCCGTTCCCTGCACATAGCCCAACGCCCCGTTGGGATGCAGACAATCCTCCACCATCTTGTTCCATGTCTCATAGATGATGGGGCAGAACTTCTTGGCAGGAAGCATCCCGTGGCGCACACCCCACGCCATGCCATAGATAAACAATGCCGTGCCCGTCAGTTCCTTCCCCCCATAGTCCTGAGGGTCAGCGAGCGAGACATACCAATATCCATCAGGCTGCCGACACTGGAGCAGTGCCTCGGTCATTCGCAGATAATCTTTCCGATAGTCCTTGTAATGAGGACCTTTGGGCAGCGACTCCATCGTTCTGACCAACGCCGCATACACCCATCCGTTGCCACGGCTCCAGTAGCACTGCTTGCCGTTAGGCGTGGTGAACGGCGGCACAAAGTCCTTGTCGCGCCACCACAAGCCCTCTTCCTTATTGAAAAGTCCACCAGCGATAGAGTCGCGAGTCGTGCGATACATTTGCCATCCCTGTTCAGCATAGCGCACCCAGTCAGCAGCCCGCANCTGACGCCTTATCNGNNCCAACTTCGCCATGACGGGCAAGCCCATCTGAACGGCATCAATCCATGTCCAGTCGCCAAACGAACCATCGGACGAGCCATTGCCTTGCGTCTGCGGCACATTGCGGCAAGCAATCAGGTTGTCCATACACGCGATTGTGGGGTCTATCCACTGTTGAACCTTCGCAGGATGCCCTGGCACAATCTTGTCAGCCTCAACATCCAACACCGGCACAGACACCAACGGGTTCTCCATCCCGTACATATCCAAATAAGTCTGACAACAGCAGTAGTCGTCAGCATCGCGTGTGGTCACACCGTTGCGCGGCATCCACTTGTGCGCCGTGCCCCAATCGAGAATGTACTTATAATAAGCAGGGTACTTCTCCCCACCCGTCAGACGCTCCATCTCGGTGAGTGCCACCAATCCCTCAAAATACACGCCACGCGTCCACAGATTGGAAGGGCGTTCACGCTTCACAAAGGTCGGTTTCCCTGGGTCAGGATACTTCTGCATGAAGTAGTCGTTCGCCAGTTCCATGGCAGCCATCACGTCACGTTGCGCAGGTTGCGCCACCGCCTGCACCAAAACACACCATGCGAACAAGCTCAAGGTCAATGTCTTTTTCATTGTCATTAAGATTCATTTTGATGGCAAAGATACAACTATACCCACAAAACAACAAGGTTTTGTGCCGCTTTTTTCTTCCTTCCATGCCTTTATAGTAACTTTGCGCCCCGTTAACCAAACAAGGCTTGCCCATCGGGCGATCACGCATTCATCTTTACACAACTACAATAAAACATCAGACAATGAAAAAAATTCTCTTCATGGCAATGGCGTTCATCGCCGCCATCAGTGCCAACGCACAAAACATTCAGCTGCACTACGACTTCGGACGCAACATCTACCCCGACGAGGAAGCAGGTCGCCCGAAAGTGACCATGACCGTCGAAAACTTCAGTGCCGACCAATGGGGCTCGTGGTTTTACTTCGTCGATGTGGATTTCAGCCGCAAGTTCACCGAAGGAGCCTACACCGAAGTGTCGCGCGAGTTCAACCTTGGCAAGCAGTCACCCTTTGCCGCCCACATCGAGTACAACGGCGGATTGAACCGTTTCGGCAGTTTCCAGCAGTCGGCTCTCGTCGGCCCAGCATGGAACGGTCACTCGGAAGACTTCTCCAAGACTTACTCCGTACAGCTCATGTACAAGCACTTCTTCAAGAGCTATGACGACACCCACGCCTACGCCAGCTTCCAACTCACAGGCGTGTGGAGCACCACCTTCGCCAACAAGGCCTGCACCTTCTCAGGCTTCATCGACTTTTGGCGTGGCGAACAGGCCAACGGACACGGACAGCTTGTCATCCTCACCGAGCCTCAGTTTTGGTACAACCTCAACAGCATTCCCAGCATGAAGAGCACCAACCTGAGCATCGGCACCGAGGTGAGAATCAGCAACAACTTCATCTACAACCTCTACAACGACAAGAGTTTCTTCGTGAACCCAACGCTTGCGCTGAAATGGACTTTCTGACCCCAACAGAAGACACCAACGCAAGAGGGACGCTCCCACATCGGAGCGTCCCTCTTGCTTATCAGCCATTCCATCCCCCCTTACCCACCTCCCTTGCATGCCCCTCCACGAGCTTGCAGAGTTCCTTCCGACAGAGAGCGACAGCCTTTGGCAAATCCCCTCAAAAACGACCTCAAAATCGGNGTCGGGGACATCGGTCTGTCGGAGTCGGGGACATCGACCAACCGATGTCCCCGACTCCGATTTTGAGGCACNGACAGCACCTGTGGAAAAAACAACGAAAGTTCGACAAAATCAGAACAGGGATAATCGTTTGGAACTACTTTAACGGCATATTTTGCCATATAGGCACTAAAAACCATACAAAGATTATCCGTAATGCAGAAAATTTCTGTAACTTTGTCATTGATAAGTATAACGATGATGCCAAATACATTATACAAAACAACCTTTATATTACTATGTTCTTTGATTCCTGCACTGCAGTCCTGTAGGCAAAGCGCCAAAAAGGGAATACCCACAGAGCAGCAAATAGAGTTACGGAAAGAACGAGACCGTGCAGGATTACGTTTAGGAGCAATGCTCAACAATAGAGACCTTGAGCAAGCACTCCGATATGTGGATTCTTTACATAGAGAGTATCCCGATGACCCTCAGTTCTATTTTATCGAGGGATGGGTACATGATATGCTGGGCGACAGTCTCCGAGCACGCGCCGCATACACCAAGTCCATGGACATTTATGACTCACTCATTGCTACAAAATCCGANTTCAGCGACATGATTAACAGGGCNTTGATNGTGNAGGTNCTGTATGGAATGGNGGCTTATAACCAANCATTGNATNAGATACAATCCACCATCAGTTCCCCCAAGGATTCGTTGACGATAGAACAGATATGGAGAGAATTCATTTTTAACAAAGAAGAACTGTCGTTTTCGGAACTTTCCAATGAAACTACAGAATAAAATTGGGATGTTAGCCAAAAAGATAATAGTATTGTTCTTTATATTACCGCTGACACATGTATGTGCCCAGCAGATTTCTTTTCGGACTTTCCTCTCAGAATTTGAGAGAAGCGAATGTATTGATAGTGTGTCTTTTGGTAAGGCTTACGACTTTATTGACCATGCGGAACAGTACTCCAAGTTTTTGCCTCAGACAAACGAAGAGTGTTGTTGCGAGCCGGAAAATGTGAGTTGGCAAAAGGGAAGCTATATTGAATACAAGAACTTTATCGTCGTCACTTTACAACGGTATTGTTCAAGCTATCAGGACGGAAACAGGCAATGGTTCACGGAAAATGATGGAACGGACTATATGCTCATCACCTATTCTTACAACGGCGATATGCTTGATTGTAAAAAAGTTGGACATTCTGGTACGGCTTATTCGGTCCACATGGCTGCATTGGAAAACGGATTGGGATTTGTTGTGGAACAGAGAGTATTAGAAGATTGTAGCAGGTTGCACCAATATAAGAATCTTATATATACAGTCTATACGCATGAGTTTATTCTCAAATCAGACGGAATAATCGAAGAACGGAGTATTGACGCTCCTCACAAAGAGGTTGTTGATGTCTTATCCTCAGTAGAGCAGTTTTCCTTTGAACAGTTTCAGGCTTACTTCCAGGAATGGGATAGACCTTACATAGACCACACGTTATTTACTCGCTCAAAAGACCACACAGAACTGCCATTCGAGTCTTGTCTGTCTCTAATTCCAGACACACTCGACCATAATTGTTGGCCTCGGGACATCCTGTGGTTACCATGTCGGTACATTGAAAATGAAAAGTTTATTTATTTCTTCCTTATCAAGGACTGCATGACTCCTAAAGTAGGATTTATTCCGTATAAAGATTATTTGATATTGGAATTTCATAAAAACGGAACTTTCAAACGCGCAAGGAATATCTATCATTGGGATGATGACTCTGTTATGACAGAGACAATGATTCACGCATTGATAACAAAAGTTTTAGAAACATTCTATACAGAAGTTCTAATGCCGCTTAATGCCAATTCAAAGTAATATCACGTGAGTTTTATGAAAGAAGCAATGGATGCATACATANTGNNATTCCGCAACCATAAACTATTTGCAGTCGCATTGGCTGNATTGAGTGTTTTGCCTTTATCGGNTCAGCAATTCAATGTNGGTCAAGAAGTTCACAAAAGAGATACGCTGTTGTATTACTGGCACTACACCATAAATGACGAATATCCTGACTTGATTCCCGAAGACTGCTATATGGAACTGTATATAAGGGATGGTATATTGGAGAAAGGATTCTTTTGGGGTACCACGGACGAGTTCGATACGGNTCGANAAGGCTATGAGTGCGGTTATTTCATTTTGCCNATGNCAGAAATTCGACATGAAAANGNCTCCATTTCGTTTAAGNTGAGCCTCATAAAGACAGAATATGGCGAGAATGTGNACAGTTTTGTTAAGGCACCTGTAAATCGACACATCCGTTCTTGGCAAGAAGCCCTGTCACGCTATCAAACATGGGATTACATCAGTGGAGGTTTCGAGAAGGACATTCGGTTCAGCATATCCTTTAGTCCCAAGTTTTCAGAAACAACACCTCATAGTTTTCCGATGGGTGATTCGATAACTCTACGTAATCTTANCATTGATTCAGGGAAAGAAAGAACTTTCGTGTTACAAAAAGAAAAAACTTGGAGAGAATAATGTCTGATTAACGTAAGTTTTATTTTGTACTTCGCCCNATTTGCNCTACCTTTGTCCCGATGAAAGGACTTGAACATTATTCGCTGAATGTGAGGGGGAGGCTGTTTGACCTCTCCGAGCCGCAGGTGATGGGCATTCTGAACGTGACCCCCGACTCGTTCTATGCCGAGAGCCGCATGAAGACGGAGGAGGCGGTGCGCAAGCGTGTGAGGCAGATTGTGGATGAGGGCGGCTCGATGATTGATGTGGGGGCTTACTCTTCACGCCCTGGAGCGGAGGATGTGAGCGCAGAGGAGGAGATGGCGAGATTGAGGCGCGGCATGAAGATTGTGAGGGAAGTGGCTCCTGAGATACCCGTAAGTGTCGATACGTTCAGAGCCGATGTGGCAAAAATGGCAGTAGAGGAGCTGGGAGCGGACATCGTGAACGACATTTCGGGTGGCGCATTGGACAAGGCGATGTTCGAGACGGTGGCGAAAATGGGTGTGCCGTACATCTTGATGCACATGAAGGGCACGCCACAGACGATGCAGGAGGCTCCACATTACGACGACCTGATGAAGGAGGTAATGCTGTATTTTGCGGAGCGGATTCAGCGGCTGAGAGACTTGGGACAGAAGGACATCGTGCTTGACCCTGGATATGGATTCGCGAAGACGGTGGACCACAACTATGAGCTACTGCGGCATCAGGAGATGTTGCAGGTGTTCGAGTTGCCACTGCTGGTGGGTGTGTCGAGGAAAAGCATGATTTATCGGCTCTTGGGAGCTTCGCCTGAGGAGGCGCTGAACGGCACTACCGTGCTGAACACCGTAGCCTTGCAAAAGGGCGCACACATCCTGCGTGTACACGATGTGAGGGAAGCGGTGGAAACGGTGCGGCTCATGAAAAAAATTGTTCATTCATAACTGTTAATTCTTCTCCCGTGGTTGAATTTGGCATAAAAGACATTATCGACATTCTACTGGTGGCTGCGCTGCTGTATGAGGCGTGGCGGCTGATGAAGACATCAGGGTCGCTGAACATCTTCTATGGCGTGTTGGTGTTCATCGTGACATGGATTGTGGTGTCGCAGATTCTGGAGATGAAGCTGCTGGGCAACATCTTTGACAAGCTGGTGAGCGTGGGTGTCATTGCGCTGATTATCTTGTTTCAGGAAGAGATTCGACGGTTCTTCCTCACGCTGGGTTCACACCGGCAGCTGTATTTCATTACGCGGTTCTTCGCCAAGCGCAAGGAGGACAAAGACAAGGAACACGTCGATCAGCAACTCATGCGCATCGTGCTGGCATGCGACAACATGAGCAAGAACTATGTGGGGGCACTCATCATCCTGGAGCGTAAGATGTCGCTGGGCGACATCATCAAGTCGGGCGAAGTGATTGACGCGAACATCAATACGGAACTGATTAAGAATATCTTCTTCAAAAACTCGCCGTTGCACGACGGGGCGATGATTATCAGCCACAACCGCATCACGGCGGCTGGCTGCATCCTGCCTGTCAGCCACAATTTGGACATCCCGAAGGAGTTAGGCCTGAGACATCGGGCGGCACTGGGCATCACGTCGCAGAGTGATGCCGTCGCCATCATCGTGAGCGAGGAGACGGGCGCCATCAGCGTGGCACAGGGTGGCGAGTTCCACCTGCGACTGGAAAGCAACGAGCTGGAAAGCTACTTAATCAATGCACTGAAATAAGATGGAAATAAAAGACTTATACGAATTGTTCGTGCAGCATCCCGTCATCACGACCGACAGCCGCGATGTGCCCAAGGGGTCGATGTTTTTTGCTCTGAAAGGGGAGACATTCGATGGCAACGCATACGCCAAGGCGGCCTTGGAACAGGGTGCGGCACTGGCTGTCATCGACGAGCAGGAGTATGCGGAGGAAGACAATGAGCGGCTCATATTAGTGGAAGACGTGCTGACAACCTTGCAGCAGTTGGCGCGCCACCATCGCGAAACGCTGGGCACGACTATCGTCGGTATTACTGGCACGAATGGCAAGACGACAACGAAGGAACTGATTGCCACCGTGTTGAAAAAGAAATACAGAGTGCTCTATACGCAGGGCAACTTCAACAACCACATCGGAGTGCCGAAGACGCTGCTACAACTGACTGCTGAACATGAGATGGCGGTCATTGAGATGGGGGCAAACCACCCTGGGGAAATCAAGACGCTGGTGAACATCGTGCGTCCCGACTACGGCATCATCACCAATGTGGGCAAGGCGCATCTGCTGGGATTCGGCTCGTTCGAGGGTGTCATCCGCACAAAGGGCGAGCTGTACGACTTCCTACGCCAAACTCAGGGCACTGTGTTCATCAACAACGACAACCCTCACTTACAGGGCATCAGCCAAGGATTGAAGTTGGTAAAGTATGGCCAGAAAGATGCTGACGGCCTGTTGGTGAAAGGGAAACTGGTGGAGTGCACTCCATTCTTGAAGTTTGAGTGGGAGGCTTCGTCCTCGGAAGGGAAAAGGCTTGTCCAAACCCAACTCATCGGTTCCTACAACCTCGACAATGCGTTGGCTGCCTCGTGCATCGGCTCGTTCTTCGGCGTTGCGTCCGAGGACATCAGCGAGGCGTTGGAGGAATACACTCCATCGAACAACCGCAGTCAGCTGACGGTGACGAAGGAGAATCAGCTGGTGGTGGATGCTTACAACGCGAACCCCACAAGCATGNAAGCNGCANTGGACAACTTNNGCCNCNNCAAGGNNGNGCANAAGATNTGCATTCNGNGANAGATGGGCNAACTGGGTGCTNTGAGCGAGNAGGANNACCNGAAGGNGGTGGANTNGGTGAGCGNGNGCGGCNNNGAGCAGNTATNGCTGGTGGGCGANANCTTNNNCAAGACCCAACATCCTGACAGCTATCGTCTCTTTGCCCATGTGGATGAGGTGAAGGCTGCCATACTGCAGAAGAAGCCACAAGGTTTCCTCATTCTCATTAAAGGCTCGAACAGCAACAGGCTGGTGCAAACGGTTGACGTGCTGTAATGACCATGCTTATCTTCAACAAAATAGGGGTTGTACCATCATCGGCACAACCCCTATTACATTACAGGATAATCTCGGTCAGTTCCTTACGTTTCTTTTCTTTAGGTTCGTCTGCGGCATACCCGATGGGTATCAGCACGGCTGGTTCTTCGTTGTCGGGAAGGGAGAAGAGCGTGCGACACAGGGCTGCGTCGAAGTTGCACACCCAGCAGGTGGCAAGCCCTTGCTCCGTGGCAGCCAAACACAAGTGTTCAACGGCTATGGCGATGTCTATGTCGCCATGAGGTTTGCCGTCAGCTCGCACCCATGCCTCGTCGTGCATGATGGAAGCAATAACGTAAAGCGGTGCTGTGTTGAACCAATCACGGGGATAACACTGGCGCAATTTCCCGACAGCGTCCGCATTGGCAACGATTCTGAACCGCCATGGTTGTCTGTTCACCGCCGAAGGAGCCATGCGCACACACTCCATGATGTAATCAAGTTTCTCCTGTTCCACACGCCGGTTTTGGTAGCTTCTGCAACTGTACCGAGCTTTTACCAAATCTAAGAGTTTCATAGGTCTTCTTGTTTTGAGGAAAAAAGAAATGGGCGAATTGCCCGAGGAAAGGCAATTCGCCCGCATTTGGTGCGCCTGACAGGACTCGAACCTGCACATCGGAGATACCAGATCCTAAGTCTGGCGCGTCTACCAATTCCGCCACAAGCGCATGGTGAGTTGACAACTGGCTGTGGGATAGTTGTCTGACTCGGGTACAAAGGTAAGACATTATTGGGACGTGGACAAATATTCCCGTGCTTTTTCTATGTAGGTGTCCTTCTTCCGGGCAATGTCGGCACCCGACATGACAATGGAGACATCAGGAGCGATGCCAAACTCGGTGTGCTGCATGTCGCGGTCATAATAGACGACAGCACTGTAACGCACCACCCAACCGTTGGGCAGTTCGCTGTTGAAGGGCATGCCAGAACCACCTCCTGTGCGGTCGCCCATGATGGTGACATGGGGACAATACCTCATACACTTAACAAAGTCGTTGGCTGCGGAATACACGGCTCGGTTGGTGAGCACTACGACGGGTTTCTGCCAACGCACACCGCCCGACGCTGGCTCAAGATACAGCTTGCGGGGCAAGGAGAAGTCGTCGCGCCCCTTACCTGTCTTGTGGGAAACGAAACCAACTAATATCTTCTCGTTCGTAAAGTGGGAGGCGAATGTCTGCGCGGCAGTGAGCTGACCACCACCATTACCGCGCACATCGATGATGAGTCCGTTACATGATGCGAGGCTTTGGAGCATCATACTAACATTGCCATCGCCGATAGCATCCTCGAAGGTTTCGCATCGCACATAGCCGATGTTGTCGTCGAGAATAACATATTTAAGACCTGCGGTGATAGCATAGTCGTAACCTAAGTAAAGCTTGGCGATACTGTCATTGTACTGTGCTGGATAGTCTTCGTGGAAGCTCCAATTACGTCCAAAGTCGAAAGGCGCAGCAAGGTTGACATGACCGTCTTTCAGTTCGGCAAGCATCTTGCATAGCACTTCAAAGAGCTGGGCATTGGTCATCCGCTCGTTCACCTGACTAGCATAACGTGCATGCACATCGTCCCAGTCAACACCTATCTCCTGCTGCTTGTAAGAGAAGAAGCAATAGTGCTCATTCATGATTTTCCACAATGCCTCGTAATTGCCCCGACGGGTGTTGTCGTAGCAGTCCTCCTGAACACAGGCCGTCAGAAGCAAGAACACACTTGTAGAAACCAGCAGCATTTTTCTTAATATGTCTCGGTGACGATACTTCATCGACGATAGAGGTATTTGTTGAACCCAATCATGAAGTCGTGGGTGTAGCAGTGAAACTTCAAGTGGTTGAAGACGGACTGATTGAACTGAGCGACATACCCCACCCTGACAACATAGCGCCGAATGGGTATGTCGAGTGTGAGCCGATGGCGCATGGAGGGCATGTTGCCAGAGTAGGCAAAGAGAACGTTGTGGTCATACTGCCCCAACGAGAAGGCTTCATAGTAGCTCTGCCCATAGCAGGGAGAGAAGGCTACGCCCATCATGGGAACGGACACTTGATATCGCCAAAGATAATGATGCCGTGCAATGGTCATGTCGTAGGCAATCATACCACTTGCATCTATCATGAGGTCGGCTTTGGCTTGTGCAGGGTTGTTGCCGCTACGGTCTATATACACCGCACCTAAATAGGCTGAGACAGCGAGTCCTGCGGCAAAGTTCCATCTGGACGACGAGCGCTCAACAGGATTGACGATGTTACCCTCCATGAAATTGTAGAACCATCCCTGTGAATAGCGAATACCCCCAGCATATTCGTCCTTTGTCTTAGGGTGGTTCTTGTTGATAGCTACATTGAGGTCGATAAGCGATTGATTGGAGACACGCCCTTTCCACAAGGTTGTCATGCGCTGGGTTTCACGCTGAACACGGAAATTTGTACCCGTATAGTTGTAGGGGGAGAGGTAGGTGTCGAGCACATTCGATGCCCCACATCCCACCATGGAAGAATGCAGCACCTCTTTATTTATTTTTAGTGGAGGATAAAATCTTCCCAACAAAGAACAAGCAAGCATGTCCTGTCCATAAACACAAAGGCTCAGCAATAGCGTTACCGCCACTGCTAAGCCTTTACACATGATGCTGTTAAGCCACTTCATTAGAAGAGTTTTAACTGTCCTGTGATTTCATCACGGATGTCATTATCGCTCTTGCCCTCATCGGAGTCAATGACTTCCTCCAATTCCTCTGCCACATCTTCCTCCTCCGCTTCGGGTTCGGGAAAACGAGTCGGTTCCAGTTCCTCCACCTGATTGAGGGCGTAGGTGGTAAGACGCTTTCCTTTTGCCTTGAAGCCTTTGACTCCAATGTAGTCCTCGGCATCCACTTCGACAGGTCCCCGGAAGGTGTCAGGTTCGTGGAACGTAAGCTGGAGGCGAGGATAAGGTGTGTCGGTAAGGAGAATGAGCTGACTCTCCACATTCTCACCCAAGAAACTCTGCTTCTTCTTCGAGTCCTCGAACATGAAGCGCTTGATGTAGGGCTGGTTCTGGTTCTCTGCATCCCAAAGAACTGCCGTCCACACCTTCTTTGCCTTGAACTTCTCAATGCGCAGGATGTTCTGCTCATAGTGGTTATTGGCATCAAAGTTAGTGAGATAGTACTCGCCCGTAGGCAGGATGACAAGAATCTGATCGTTGTTCTGAAACTCGCCCAAGTATTCCCCATGCTCATCGTAGTTGATGCGCTGGATGTCGGAATCCCACCACACTTTGAGTCCGCCTAACGTACTGCCACCATGGGCTTTGAGTTGAATACGGAATATCTCATGCTTGGTGAGTTGGTTGCCGCGCGCTGTACGTCCCTTGATGTCAATGTCGCTAAAGTCTTTCTCGAAGACGAGTTTTTTCAGTTTCTCCTGTGGCTTGAGCGTCACTTTGATAATTTCAGCCTCACCGTTGTTATTGGCAGAGAACCACGTCACCTTCGATTTGGGCGTACCCATCGTAAGGTCGTACTCGCGGTCGCGTGTCACACCCGACACATTGAATCGCTTGATGTAGGTGACACCCGTCTTGCCATCTTTGTAGGTAGCATTGTAGATGGTACGTGTGTCATTCTTCTTGAACACCGCCACATGAATGACCTCCACCTTTCGCTTCTCTGCCTTGCAACGTTCTGTCTCGCCAATGAATACCTTCTCCGCCACCTTGATGACCTTGTAAGTGCCATCCTTGTAGAAGATGATGATATCGTCGATATCGGAGCAGTTGCAGATGAACTCGTCCTTCTTCAATCCCGTACCGATGAATCCCTCGGCACGATTGATGTAGAGCTTTTGGTTAGCTTCTGCCACAGTAGCAGCTTGGATGGTGTCAAAGTTGCGAATCTCAGTGAGGCGTGGATGCTCCGCTCCATACTTCTTTTGGAGAAAGCGGAACCACTCAGCTGTCACCTCTACAAGGTTAGCGAGGTCTCGCTCAATCTGCTCCAGTTCAGCTTTCAGACGGGCTATGAGTTCGTCTGCCTTGTCTTTGTTGAATTTCAAGATGCGCGCCATCTTAATTTCCATGAGTTTCAGGATGTCATCCTTCGTCACCTCACGCACAANCAAATCATAGAAGNGTTTCANACGAGNATCGNCATNCTCACAGGCTGTNNCCATNGTCTTGNNATTCTCANANTCTTTNGCTTTGTGNGATACGTTCCTCAATGAAGATTTTCTCAAGGGAACAGAAGTGCAGCTGTTCGAGCAGTTCGCCACGACGAATTTCCAACTCCCGCTTGATAAGGTACTTAGTGTAATCAACGCTCTTACGCAGCACGTCGCTCACAGTGAGGAACTTCGGCATGCGGTCGTCAATGACACAGCAGTTAGGTGAGATACTGATTTCGCAATCGGTAAAGGCATAGAGGGCATCAATCGTCTTATCACTTGACACACCAGGCATCAGATGAATGATGATTTCTACACCTGCAGCCGTCAGGTCTTCCACCTTCCGTGCCTTTATTTTTCCCTTCTCAATGGCTTTGAGGATGGAGTCAATGAACTGACTGGGTTTAGAGGGCGAACCAGTAGTCTTCCCGTATGGTATCTCCGTGATAGCAAGAGTCTTGTTGTCGCGCTTCTCTATCTTGGCACGAATACGCACCGAGCCACCGCGCTGACCATCATTGTACTTCGACACATCAATAGAGCCACCCGTCTGGAAGTCTGGATAGAGTTGAAAAGGTTCACCGTGCAAATAGTGAACGGCAGCGTCACATAATNNGTTGAAATTNTGAGNGAGTATCTTAGANCTCANACCNACAGCAATGCNCTCCACTCCCTGAGCGAGGAGNAGCNGGAATTTGNCAGGCAGTGAGATNGGTTCCTTGTTACGTCCGTCGTATGAGAGTTTCCACTCTGTGGTCTTGGGATTGAACAAGATATCAAGCGCAAACTTCGAGAGTCGGGCTTCAATATAACGACCCGCAGCAGCATCGTCACCAGTAAGGATGTTTCCCCAGTTACCTTGACAATCAATGAGCAGATTCTTCTGCCCCATCTGCACCAATGCGTCCTTGATGGAAGCATCACCATGAGGGTGGAACTGCATCGTGTGTCCCACAATGTTCGCCACCTTATTGTAGCGTCCATCATCCATCCGCTTCATCGAGTGAAGGATACGTCGCTGCACAGGCTTGAGACCATCAAGGATGTGTGGAACAGCACGTTCGAGGATAACGTAAGAAGCGTAATCCAAGAACCAGTTCTGATACATGCCGCTCAGATGGTGAGTGATGCTATCTTTCACCACAGAGGGGTCATAATCGCTCTTCGGCGGCTGACCATTGGCAGAAGGTGAAGCATCCACAGCCTCACCCTCCAATGATTCCTCCACGATGTTTTCGTTGTCGTTATATTCTTCGCTCATAGATATCTTTGTTATCAAGTCAGTTCCAGCGTGTCAAGCGCAATCATCAGTTCCTCGTCTGTCGGGATACAACAGACGGTCACCTTCGAGTCGTCAGCAGAAAGGATTGCTTCCGTTGCACGGCAAGCACGGTTCTTCTCGCTGTCAAGCTTGATGCCCATAAACTCCAAGCCCTTCGTAGCACCTTCGCGGACTTCCCACTGGTTCTCACCTGCACCACCTGTGAAGAGGATAATATCCACACCTCCCATCGCAGCGGCATATTCGCCAATGTACTTCTTGATGCGGTAGCAATACATCTCCTTCGCCAGACGCGCCTTGTCGTTGCCAGCAGCAATACCTGCGAGAATGTCACGGAAGTCAGAAGACCCCTCACTCACGCCAAGCAACCCCGACTTCTTGTTGAGCAGATTGCTGATGCCGTGAGTATCAAGCCCGAGCTTGTCCATCAGGAAGGTGACAGCACCAGCGTCGATGTCGCCCGAACGAGTGCCCATGACAAGCCCTTCCAGTGGAGTGAGACCCATTGAGGTATCCACACACTTGCCGTCTTTCACAGCAGCGATAGAAGCACCATTACCAATGTGGCAAGTGATAATCTTCTTGCCCTCTGGTTTCACACCCAAGAACTCACACACACGCTGCGACACATAGCGGTGGCTCGTTCCGTGGAAGCCATAACGACGCACACCATACTTCGCATAAAGTTCGTATGGCAAGGCATACATGAAAGCATAATCAGGCATCGTTTGGTGGAAAGCGGTATCGAACACGCCCACTTGTGGAATGTGAGGCAAAAGAGCAGTCACTGCATTCACACCCTTGATATTGGCAGGATTGTGGAGAGGTGCCAAGTCGTTGCAACCAGCAAATGCCTCCATCACCTCTGGAGTAAGCAACACCGACTGGTTGAACTTCTCACCGCCATGCACCATACGATGACCCACAGCGTCCAGTTCGTCAAGGCTCTTCAACACAGCATACTCGCCTTCCGTAAGCACCTCAAAAATCCACTGTACACCAGCCGTATGCTCCGCTATAGGCTTTGCCATCTTATACTTCTCACCATTCAACTTTACGGTGATGAACGAATCGGGCAAGCCAATCTTCTCAATACCTCCCGACGTGATGACCGAGTGGTNGGTCATATCATATAACGCNTATTTAATNGNACTGCNGCCACAGTTAAGTACNAGNATCTNCTTCATTCTNTCTTTTTCTTTTACTCTTTANCATCTGAACCGAGCCGATTCAGCCATTACATTCATCCCTTCGCATCCATTGCCTGACAAGCCGTGATGGCAACCATCTTATAGATGTCATCCACAGAGCAACCTCTTGAAAGGTCGTTCACTGGCCGTGCGATACCTTGGAGAATCGGACCAATCGCATCGGCATTGCCGAGTCGCTGCACAAGCTTGTAGGCGATGTTGCCCACTTCGAGGCATGGAACTACCAACACGTTCGCTTTGCCAGCGATGTCGCTGCCCGGAGCCTTCTTCTGACCTACAGACGGCACTAACGCCGCATCAGCCTGCAACTCGCCATCAATCTTCAGTGCCGGGTCAAGTTCCTTCGCCAAGCGTGTAGCCTCCACAACCTTATCCACCACCTCATGCTTCGCACTACCCTTTGTCGAGAACGAGAGCATCGCCACACGAGGGTCAGCAAAACCAGCCACACTCTTCGCCGTCTGAGCTGTGCAGACAGCAATCTGCGCCAACTGCCCCGCATCAGGCACAGGAGTCACAGCCACATCGCCCATCACAAGCACACCTTCCTCGCCATACTGCGGAGTCTGAGTAAGCANCAACANCGCACCACNCACACANGTAATGCCTGGAGCGCACTTGATANTCTGCAAGGCAGGACGCAACGTGTCGCCCGTCGTAGAAAGCGCACCGCTGATNTGTCCGTCAGCATCGCCGCTCTTGATGATGAGACAGCCGAAATACAAAGGGTCCAACACCTGCTGACGCGCCTTTTCGATAGTCATGCCCTTCTTCTGGCGGAGCTGGAAAAGCAGCTGCGCATACTCCTCCGTCTTCTCCGACGTGGCAGGGTCGATGATGGTTGCCTTACCAATATGCTTCAAGCCCAATTTGTCAGCCAAAGCAAAAATCTCTGTGGGATTGCCGACCAAGATGATGTCGGCTATGTCGTCGGCCAAAACCTTGTCGGCGGCAGTCAAAGTGCGCTCCTCCAGCGATTCGGGGAGCACGATGCGCTGCTTGTTCGCTTTAGCACGCGCAATGATACTTTCGATTAAAGCCATATATTTTTATTAAAAAGAGGAATTATTGTTCTGTTGCAAAGATACGCTTTTCTTCCCACTTCACAAAAACAGCCAACAGAAAAACACGCCTTTTCTGTTCACCAAGAAAAGAAAAGCCGCGTTTTGCCACCAAACAGGGACGCATCCCCGCCATGCCGTCTCTACTCAGCCTCAACGACCAAGGAAAACAAAGAGTCCCATCTGTTCCAAGAATACCAAACCAATGGCAAGCGGAGCGATGTAGCGAAGGGAAAACACCAGAAGTTTAAAGTAAGGAGTCTTCAAAGCACCGCCATTGCTCAGCTCATCGCGATAAAGCTTGCGGTCGAGCACCCATCCAGCGAAGATGCTGATGAGCATACCGCCCAAAGGCAAGAGGATGCGACCTGACAAATCGTCAAAGATGGAAAAGATGTTACGACCGAACAGCGTAACACCGCTCAGAGGACCGAAAGAAAGAGAACACAACGTGCCCAGCACCAAGATTGTGGCAGTAACCAAGGCTGCACCCTTCTTACGCGCCATACCAAATTCCTCGGTCACATAAGCCGTAGCCACCTCATGCAGCGAGATGGCACTGGTCAAAGCCGCCACAAAGAGCAGGAAATAGAACAACGTGGAAAAGACGACCGCCAAGAAGCTGCCATCGCCCAATGCCTGCTGGAACACATTCGGCAGTGAGACAAACGTGAGACCTGCGCCCACACCCACCTCATTAGGGTCCATGCCGATATTGAACATCGACGGGAAGATGATGAATCCAGCCATGATGGCAATCAAGGTGTCGATAACANCCACATTCANAGCCGACTTCGCCAAAGGTGNCGTTCGACTAAAATAGCTGGCATAGGTACAAAGACAGCCCATTGCAAGNCTGAGCGAGNAGAAAGCCTGTCCCATCGCCTCCAGCACCGTGGTGCTATCCACCTTGCTCCAATCGGGCTTGAGCAGAAATGACAGCCCCTGCGACGCTCCTGGCAGACAGATGGAACACACCGCCAAAAAGACGGCGACGACGAACAGCGTAGGCATCATCAGCTTCGCCGACTTCTCAATACCCGACTGCACGCCGCGCGTGATGACGTAGTGAATCACACCGATGAACACCCAAAGCCACACAGTCGGAAGCCAAGGATGGGCAACAAAATTGTTAAAGATGTCTCCATACTCCTTGGCTGGCACACCTGCAAATGTGTTCGTAGCAGAAAGGAACGCATAGTGCATGGTCCATGCACCCACCACCGCATAATAGCACAAGATGAACCAGCCCGTGAACACGCCCATGCGCCCCACCCACTTCCAAGGCGAGCCATTTGAGGCAATACGGAAAGCGGCAGCGGTGTTAGCGTGCGTGTAACGCCCGATGAGGAACTCGCTAATCATAATGGGCAAACCCAGCATGAGGATGCACAGCACATAGATAATGATGAACGCCGCACCACCATTCTGACCCGTCTCGATGGGGAAACGCCACACATTGCCCAACCCGACAGCAGAACCTGCCGCTGCCAACACTGCCCCAATCTTAGAGCCGAAGTTTTCTCTTTCCATACTCATCGTCTGGCTTTAGAAGTTTTCAGTTTCCAATGCAACCCAACGCATATCAGATAGCCGATTAGAGCACCTACTATATTTGCCTCAAAGTCAATCCAATCGCCCGAACGGCACGTAGTCAGATACGCCTGCACCAGTTCCATTGCTCCACCTAAGGCTATCGCATAGAGCAACATGAGGATGCGAGCCACCCACGAGAACGTCCGTTTGCCCCTCACCACATGGTCCACCCATATTGCAAAGAACACCCCTGCATACATGACCATGTGTACCCACTTATCTATCAGCGGCACATCGTTCAGCGGTGCTTCCTCTGGAATGGGAATGGTGCTGAGCACCACAATGGCAACAGTGACAATCGTTGTGAATATATAGTTCTTGAAAATCATACCCGTTCCGTCGCGTCGTCCGACCGCTCAAACGCCACCTCATCCTTCCACAGCTTGTAAGGACGACGGAGCATATACTTATTGTAATAATGGAAGTCGCCCGTCACCTCCTTGCCCAAGAAGTCAGGCTTCTCATACACTTCATNCTCGCTCTCCAGCTCTATNTCAGCCACCACCAGCCCTTCGTTCTCGNCGAAGAACTCATCCACCTCAATGATATGCTTGCCGTTCTTGATGAGATAGCGNTCCTTGTCCACCCTGCCCNNCATACACAACTTCATCATTTCATGCGCATCCTCCAGCGGTATCTCGGTCTCAAACTCATAGCGTGCCAAGCCATCCTTCGTCGCAGGTCCCTTGATGGTCAAGTACCCTTTCTCATCACGGATGCGCACACGTACCGTCCGCCCTGGCTCGGTGGCAAAGTAGCCTTGCTCGATGTGTGTCTTGCTGTCGGCAAACGGTTTCCAATCACCTTTGACCAAGAACTTCCGCTCAATCTCCTGATGCGCCATCGCCCACTACTCCTCCGTCGCAAATTCCATCAGATACGCCTTGATAAAGCCGTCCAACTTACCGTCCATCACACCGCCCACATCACTCGTCTGATAGTTTGTGCGGTGGTCCTTCACCAGCTGGTNGGNCNTCGAANACNTANGAGCGAATCTGGCTGCCCCACTCAATCTTCTTCTTGCCAGCCTCCACCTTGGCTTGCTCGGCCATGCGGTGCTGCAACTCCTTGTCGTAGAGCATGGAACGCAACAGACGCAGGGCGTTCTCCTTGTTCTTCGGCTGGTCGCGCGTCTCGGTGTTCTCAATGAGGATTTCCTCTTCCTCACCCGTGTAGGGGTCTTTATACTGATAACGCAGACGCACGCCCGACTCCACCTTGTTCACGTTCTGACCGCCAGCACCGCTGCTTCGGAACGTGTCCCACGAAATCCGCGCCTGCTCAATCTCCACATTGATGGTATCGTCCACCAGCGGTGTGACAAACACACTCGCAAACGAGGTCATGCGCTTGCCTTGCGCGTTGTAGGGACTCACACGCACCAAGCGATGCACGCCGCTCTCGCCTTTCAGATAGCCATACGCCATCTCGCCCACAATCTCCATCGTCACGGTCTTGATGCCCGCATCCTCGCCGTCCTGAAAGTTGCTGATGGTCACCTTGTAGCCATGCTGCTCGGCATATCGCTGATACATACGCATGAGCATCTGCGCCCAGTCCTGCGCCTCTGTTCCACCTGCGCCCGCATTGATTTTCAGCACCGCATCCATCGAGTCCGCCTCGCCTTGCAGCATATTCTTCAGCTCCAGTTCCTCGATGCTTCTCAGCGCCTTGGCATAGTAGGCATCCACCTCCTCCTCGGTTGACATCTCCTCCTTGTAGAAGTCGAACGCCACCTCCGTATCGTCCGTGGCAGCCTTCACCTCGTTGTAGCCTTCAATCCAGCGTTTTAGTCCCTTCACCTTCTTCATCTGCGCCTCAGCCGCCTTTTGGTCGTCCCAAAAGCCCGGAGCCTGTGTCCGCAGTTCCTCCTCCTCCACTTCCATCAGTTTCTGGTCAATCTGCAAGTAACGGTGCAGTGCCTCAGCCCTGTCCTTAATGTCTTTCAGTTGCTCTATTGTAATCATATATCAGTCGGTTTTGTCACTTGTCCTTCCTGCCAACAGGTCGATGACCTTGGCACGGCAAGACCCGCTTCATTTTCAGAAATTTGTTGCAAAGGTACAAATTTCCGATGGAAAAGAGAACAGGGAAGAGGGAGAAATCTATAGATGAGGATAACGGATTGNTATTAGACGATTAGTTTGTACCAAAACGTTTCATGTCGTAATACATCATGCGCGTCGAGAGAGCGTCTTCCTGATTTTTGCCTGTCGCAANGAGTNCTTCCTTGTCCGTTCNNAANATGAGACGAAATTCATTGCGCTGGTAGTATTTTATGACCTTTTCATTGTTGATGGCATCTACGACAAGAAAGCGATTGCCCATTGACATGGCATTACGATGCAACCACATCAGTGTAAATGACATCAATTCGTCACCAATATGTTTATCCGCATACTTGTCAAACACGGCAAGCTGAGCAAGAAGTGTAGCTGGATATTGCTTTCTCTGTTTAGGATATTCAACACCTTTATTCAATGCTCTGCGAGCATAATTAGGAAGATGTTCCGTTGGGAGCGTTGCATTCAGAACACAGAACGCAGCAACCATGTCCTTTGTGTCAGGNTCAAAGAAACNATAGNATTTACTCATCAATNCCTTTGCCGCAAGGACAGCCCTTGTGCTGAAGAAGTCTGCGATGTCGCTTTCGTGACGGCACGAAAAACCTGACAGACGAGAAAGCAATTCCTCTGTCAAAGGTGCAAACACACATTTGTCACTCAGAAATCCCATCCTTGATGTAATACCTTGGATGATCGTTCCATAANCTTGTNGTATGCTCGCTGGGCTGCCGATGTATCTTTCCTNGGAACCTTGCCGCTGTCAACAAGCTCCANCTGCTCAACGAATCGGTCAGCTGCTTCACCCGTAAGTGTCGGTATCGGTTTTGCTACGTACATATTTAGCTTTTCTTTAGCTTAGTTACTTGGACCGCCTTTTTTACNGANCAGGAAGAGTGTTCATAAACCTATGTTTTGTCCGCCTGACGGTTTCCGACCGCAAAAGTANCATNCTTTTCTTGATTATTGCTAATCGAATGNCATGAAATTGAGTTTTATACGTATTTTTAACTATTTGCAGCGTCCAACAGCAAATACAAAGTCAAGTTGTGTGAAATTGGGACAAGCACGAGTGCGGACAAAGGAGAAAACCTGCTTATTCATAAGTTGCGAACAATTATTCACAAGTTATGAATTATTATTCCAAAGTTATGAACAATTATTCGTAACTTATGAACGACTTCGCCTGCGGAACAGATTCACCTCCTGCAACGGAGCAGTCGGGTGACCGCCGCTGGCTTCCACACCCCACAGGTACATGCACGACAGAGAGCATGAGCCTTAAAATATCTCATCGCATTCGGTTTTTTAGCGCCAAAGGTGGCTATTTAAGCGAAAATCCGTAACTTTGCACCCACAAATCTTTACGCGCGAACGCAGGTACATCAAAGAATGAGACTCATCAAGCGACTCGACATGTTCATTCTGAGGAATTTCCTCTCCCTGTTTGCAGGTACGTTCTGCATCAGCCTCTTTGTCGTTATGATGCAGTTCCTGTGGAAGTACATCGACGAGCTGGTGGGCAAAGGACTCACGTTCGATATCTACATCCAATTCTTCTTCTATGCCGCCGAAACCCTCGTTCCGTTGGCTCTGCCGCTGGCCATCCTGCTGGCATCGCTCATCTCGTTCGGGAACATCGGTGAACGCCTCGAACTGCTGGCTATCAAGGCGGCTGGCATTTCGCTGTTCCGTACACTTAGACCGCTTATCATCCTGGTCGCGCTGCTGTCCTTGACATCGTTCCACTTCCAGAACAAGATTGCGCCCGATGCCGAGCAGAAACTGCTGCAACTGCTGACCTCCATGAAGATGAANTCGCCCGAACTGGACATCCCCGNAGGCGTCTTCTACGACGGGATTGAGAACATCAACCTCTATGTGGAAAAGAAGAACAAAGAGACAGGCATGCTCTATGATGTCGTCATCTATAATTTCCAAGATGGCGTGAACCAAGCGCACATCATCCTGGCCGACTCTGGACGGCTGGAGACGACCAGCAATAAGATGCACCTGCTGCTCCACCTCTATCAGGGCGAGCAGTTCGAGAACTTGCAGGGCGATGCCTTGAAGACCCAAGACGTTCCTTACAGAAGGGAGACCTTCGTGGAGAAGCACTTCATCATCGACTTCGACACCAATTTCAACATTGCCGACCAAGAGAGCGTGTCGGGCAATGCGAGGACAAAGGACATGAAGCAACTGACGCACGACATCGACTCGATGGAAAACTACTACGACAGCGTCAGCGTCATCTTCTATGCCGAAATGCGACGCAGCGTACTCAGCTATCCCCATGCCGCCCGTCTGTCCGACTACGATTCCGTCAGCATTGCCGAAATGGGAGACAGCGTGAGGAATGTGCTGAAAAAGGCCGAAGACGATTATCTGGTGCATCGGCAGAACGAGGGGGTGCCGCAGTCGAGCGTCAACCTCGACACGCTGTATAGCAAGAGCGACTCGCAGGTCAAGCAGCGCATCCTGATGAACGCCTTGCAGAAAGCCAGCTTCCAAGAGATGGACATGAGTTACAAGGCCGACATGATGGAGTCGGGCGACAAGCAGATTCGCCGCCACTGGATACAGTACTGGCAGAAAATCACCATGTCGCTGGCGTGCCTCATGTTCTTCTTCATCGGCGCCCCACTCGGTGCCATCATCCGCAAGGGCGGATTGGGCTTTCCAGTCGTGGTGGCGGTCATCATCTTCATCACCTACTACATCATCGACACCTTTGGCATGAAGGTGGGACGCGAAGGCGGCATGCCCGTGTGGCTGGGCATGTGGCTCAGCACCATCGTGCTGACCCCGCTGGGCATCTTCTTCACCATCAAGTCGAACAACGACTCGACCGTCTTCAACACAGACGCTTACGCCAACCTGTGGAAGAAGCTGGTCGGCATCCGCTCCAAACGCCACATCGTCAGGAAGGAAGTCATCATCAACGACCCCGACTATCCCGAAACGGCACAGCAGCTGGAGCAACTGGTCGCGCTCAGCCGCGCTTATCTGAGCACCCTGCCACGCTTCACCATCTTCGGCTACATGAAGTACATCCTGCGCTTCATCTTCACCAAGCACGAGGACCTGCAAGCGGAAGAAATCAACACCCGACTGGAGCACATCGTGGNGACACNNTCCNACAGNAAGGACNACNANNTGCTGNGGNTNCTCAATGGCNATCCAGTCATGGACCTGCACTCATTCCGCTTCTATCGCCGCCGCAGGAAAGACCTGCGTGCCATCATCAAGCATTCAGAACAAATCAACACACACATATATGGAAACATCCTTTCAGTTCAGTAAAATAGAAGAGGCCATCGAGGACTTCCGACAGGGCAAGTTCGTCATCGTGGTTGACGACGAAGACCGTGAGAATGAAGGCGACTTCATCACCGCCGCTGAAATGATTACCCCCGAAAAGGTAAACTTCATGATTCGCGAAGGTCGTGGCGTGCTCTGTGCGCCCATCACCATGTCGCGAGCCAAAGAGCTGGAACTGCCCCATCAGGTGGAAGAGAACACCTCCATGCTGGGCACTCCCTTCACCGTGACCATCGACAAGCTCGACGGATGCACGACGGGGGTCAGCGCACACGACCGTGCCGCCACCATCCAGTGGCTTGCCAACCCCGAGGCGAAACCGACGGACTTCGGGCGTCCTGGACACATCAATCCGCTCTACGCACAGGACAACGGCGTGCTGCGCCGTTCGGGTCACACCGAGGCAGCCATCGACCTCGCCCGCTTGGCAGGATTGCGTCCCGCAGCTGCCCTCATCGAGATTCTCAACCCCGACGGCACGATGGCTCGCATGCCTCAACTCATCGAGAAAGCCAAAGAGTATGGCATGAAACTCATTCAAATCAAGGACCTCATCGCCTACCGACTACAACGCGAGAGCCTTGTGGAGAAAGGCGTGGAGGCAGACATGCCCANCGNCTNCGGACNNTTCCGCANCNTCCCATTCCGCCAAAAGAGCAACGGGCTGGAACACGTGACGCTCATCAAGGGCGAATGGGTACCCGATGAGCCAGTGCTGGTGCGCATGCACTCCAGCTGTGCTACGGGCGACATCTTTGCCAGCCAGCGTTGCGATTGCGGCGAGCAGCTACACAAGTCCATGCAGCTCATCGAGCAGGAGGGCAAAGGCGCAGTCGTCTATCTCATCCAAGAGGGTCGCGGCATTGGCTTGATGAACAAGATTGCCGCCTACAAGTTGCAGGAGCAAGGACTCGACACGGTGGATGCCAACATCCATCTTGGTTTCGACCCTGACCTGCGCGACTATGGCGTGGGAGCACAAATCCTGCGCGAGATTGGCATCAGCAAGATACGCCTCCTGACCAACAACCCCGTGAAGCGTGTGGGACTTGAGGGCTATGGACTCGAAATCGTGGAGAATGTGCCCATCGAGATTACGCCCAACAAGTACAACGAGCGATACCTGCACACGAAGAAGGAACGCATGGGGCACACGCTGCACTTCAACAAGTAAGAAAAGATGTACAGACACGAATTACACTAAAAACATCAATAACAATGGAACAACTATCAGACCGTCTTAACAGACTTTCCCCTTCTGCAACGCTCGCTATGAGCCAGAAGAGTTCCGAGCTGAAAGCTCAGGGCGTGGACGTGATTAACCTCAGTGTCGGTGAGCCAGACTTCAACACTCCTGACCACATCAAGGCTGCTGCCATCAAGGCTGTGGAGGAGAACTGGAGCCGTTACAGCCCTGTACCTGGCTACCCGGAGCTGAAGCAGGCCATCGTGAACAAACTCAAGAATGAGAACGGACTGGACTATAAGCCCTCGCAGATTCTCTGCTCCAATGGTGCCAAGCAGTCTGTCTGCAACGCCATCATGGCTATCATCAACGCTGGCGACGAGGTTATCATCCCTGCGCCATACTGGGTGTCATACCCTCAGATGGTGCTCTTGGCAGAAGGCACACCCGTGTTCATCGACGCTCCTATCGAGCAGGACTTCAAGATTACCCCTGAACAGCTGGAGGCTGCCATCACTCCCAAGACTCGTGCCCTCATCCTCTGCTCGCCAAGCAACCCGACGGGTTCTGTCTATAGCAAAGAGGAGTTGGAGGGCTTGAAGAATGTGCTCCTGAAGCATGAGCGCGTCATCGTGATTGCGGATGAAATTTACGAGCACATCAACTATGTGGGCAAGCATGCTTCCATTGCTTCTTTCAACGACATCAAAGACCGTGTGGTGGTCATCAACGGTGTCTCCAAGGCTTACGCCATGACTGGCTGGCGCATCGGTTTCATCGCTGCTCCCGAATGGATTGTGAAGGGCTGCAACAAGCTGCAAGGTCAGTACACATCAGGTCCTTGCTCGGTGTCGCAGAAAGCCGCCGAGGTTGCCTTCGCTGGTCCACAGCAGTGCGTGGAAGACATGCGTCAAGCTTTTGAACGCCGCAAGAACCTCATCGTGAAGCTTGCCAAGGAGATTCCAGGGCTGGAAGTGAACGAGCCACAAGGTGCTTTCTACCTCTTCCCCAAGTGCTCAAGCTACTTCGGCAAGAAGGATGGAGACCATGTTNTCAACANCTCCTCANACTNTGNGATGTACCTGCTCGAAGTCGGACACGTGGCTACNGTGGGGGGCGACGCTTTCGGTTCGCCAGAGTGCTTCCGCATGAGCTACGCTACCAGCGATGAGAACATCGTGGAATCGATGAAGCGCATCAAAGAGACATTGGCACGCCTGAAATAACCGCTATTACAAAGCCCGCAGATTCACAGGATTTGTGAATCTGCGGGCTTTTACCTTCATTCCCTTTAACTAACTAATCTTTTACCAACATCTCATGAAACAGCTATTAACTCTTGTATTCATGGCTTGCGCATTCGGCGCTAATGCACAAGAGGATGTGACTGCTACCTATCTGAATAATCCGTCGTTTGAGCAAGACGACATCAGCAAACTCCCGAAAGACAACACACGCGGTGCTTACACCGCAACCGCCGTTGCTGGATGGTCGCTGACGGGCAGTTATGGGGTGAGTGACATCATGACTGCATCCGCCACTGCAACAGACAATAACTTTGGGGCCCCNGGNAAGCCGTCGGACGGAACGCANATGTACTACATCCGCANCGCATGGAACNTCTCTAACNCAGCATTGCNACAGAGCATCACGCTACCCGTCGGCAAGTACAAACTCGCGGTGGACAACAAGTGCGTGACGGAATCATCACACTCCGCCAACCTCGTGGCTGGCGACGAAAGCCTCTCGCTGACCTTTCAAAGCAACCTCCCCTCTCAATGGACCACCAGCGAACTGATATTCGACGTGACCACAGAGAAAGCCCTCCGCATCGGTCTGAAGGTTTCCTTCGGAGGTGGGTCGGGCGGCTCTATCCTCATTGACAACTTTCGTCTCTACAAGATGCCCGACGATTACACCGAGCCTGAAGACCCGACGGAAGAAGCCGTGTCTNCCTTCACAGAGGGCATCATCACCNCCGACTTCGTGGGCGAATCCAACATGNAGGACGACCTCTTGCAGATGCTTGCCAACTTCTCCACGTATATGGNGAATGACTTCCAAGCCTGCCAATCCCCCAACTCTGCGAACGAGGCGTGCGGATGCTTCAAGGGCGAAAACACCATGGCGAACGATGAACGAGGCGTGCGCCCCAATGCCGACCTCTCCATGATTTGTGCCTTCTTGGTCAAGTATGGCAAGCCAGCCGGTGTGACCTTGCCATCGGGCGTGACATGGAGCAAGATTGAAGACTTGGCAATGAAGTCGCTGGTCTTCGCCTACTCTACCCACAAGGCGAACAAGCTCAAGACTTGTTCGGGCGGCAACTATTGGGGGTCAACCTCCACCTCCGATGCCGTATGGGAGTCCTCTCTTTGGGCGATGTCCGTGGCATACTCCGCCTTCTTCCAGTGGGACAAACTGAGCAACACGCAGAAAGGATACATCGAGAAACTGCTGAAAGCTGAGTGCAACTATGAGTTGTACCGCTCCATCCCCACAGACTACGTCGGCGACACCAAGGCTGAGGAGAACGGCTGGGAGGCAGACATCCTTGCCGCCACGCTGGGTCTTTTCCCCAACGACCCACTGGCTCCGAAGTGGTTTGAACGCTTGCGTGAGTTCGCCATCAACAGCTACTCCCACCCCGCCGACATCAACAACAACGCTGTCATTGACGAGTGGTATGACACCAAGACATACGCTGACCTCTACAAGGGTCAGAACCTCTACGACGACTACTCGTTGCAGAACCACAACCTGTTCCACACCTCCTATCAAAATGTCGTCATGCAGGAACTGGGCGAGGCGGCTCTTGCCCTCAAGATGTTCCAGATCGGCGTGAACGGCGAGGAGAAGTGGAAGACCAATGCCCTTATGCACAACAACCAGCAGGTACAGGACAGCATCCTCAACTGGCTTGCCCTCGCTGATGGCGAGCTGGCCATGCCGAACGGCAACGACTGGAGCCTCTTCCTCTACGACCAAATCACCTCTTACAGCACACAAGCCTGCTTCCAGCGCGACCCCAATGCACTGATGATGGAGAACTTGGCCTACAAGTACATCAAGGCACGTCAGAAGACCACCACCGATGGCTCCTGGCTGTTGCGTGCCGATGTGGGTGCCCGCCGCATGGGTGTGGAGGCGCACCGTGTGATGATGACCTACCTGATGCACGATGTGCTGCCCACTGCCGACCTCACTCCTACCGCATGGGACGACTTCAACAAGAAGTATGGAGAAGCCAAGATGATTCCCTGCCAAAACATTGTGCGTGCCGCCACCGACGACCGCTTTACCTGCTTCTCGTGGAGCAACGGGCTGAAGTCCTACACGGGCTACTTTGCCGCCAACTCGCCCGACAAGAACAAGATAGTAGTGCCTTATCGAGCCAACAACACAGGCAACCTGACAGGCTGGTACGAGGTCAGCGGCAAGGGCACCAATGCCACCCCCGTCGTCAGCGGCATCTACCAGCTGAAGGGCAACGGCTATGTGATGAACGGCGAGCTGAACACCAACGACAATGCGCTCAACAACCGCTTTGTCCTCTACTCCACGCCACAAAACGCCCTCATCTACCTCGACTATGTGACAGCCAACACCAATGCCACCATCACCGCAGAGAAAGGCGGTCTGTTGGCTATCTCCACCGACGAACTGATGAAGCTCACCCGTACATTATATTATAATAAGAAGCGAACAGGCGATGAAGGTGAGAACCGCCCTGCGTCCGAGTTGACTCACAAGCAATTGGATGGCTCGACCTTCACACTGTTTGAGAGCGACTGGGTGAACATTGACAACGAGCTGGGCATCATTTCCAGTGGCAACGGCAAGAAGATAGCCTTTGGCGACCGTGGTGCCAACAACTCCATCTACACCTCAAAGCTCTATCCGATGTACAGCAACACTGCACGCTCCGTCAAGGCTGGCGACGTGGTCGATGCCCGTAACCTCGTTTACTACAGCAACATCAACGCCGAGAAGACCCAAGAACTGGCAGCTGCCCTCCTTTCGCTGAAAGACAAGCTCCCAGTGGGATGGAACGGTGTCATCGCTCCCGACGCAGATTGTCCCTACCTTCTTGTCAGCAACTTCAAGGGCGAGAACACCGCAACGTTGACCGGCATCCAGTGGCAAGAGATGGCACCCGTATTCTACGAGCCAACCACCATCACCGACAACAAATCGACCGTCACGTTCACTGTGCAACAGAACCACTCCGTCGCACAGCCCATCACCATCCTGCTGAAAGGCAGCAACGTGACCGCACAGCAGATAGACGAGACTTCTGCCTACATCACCGCCACAAGCGATGCTAACATCACGGTTGCCATCACCGCCAACGGGCACTTGTCAACGCTAAACTATCAGTTATCATCAGGAAAAACCATTCATGTTTATCTGAACGAAAAGAGTGAGGTATGCGCTAAGAGCGCGTCCTTTCCCTCCGTCGAGACACAAGACTACACGGGCTACATCGTCAACCCATCGTTTGAAGGCAACTCGACGGCAGGCTGGTCGGGCAGCCCTGTAGCAGATTACGACTGCGCAGAGAAGTACAACACCACCTTCAATGTCTATCAAATCATCGAAGGGCTACCACAAGGACAATACCAGCTCGCCTGCCAAGGTTTCTACCGTGCTGGCACCACAGCCAATGCAGCATCGACCCACCAAGCTGGCACCGAGAAACTCAATGCCGTCCTCTACGCCAAAGGCACAGAAGAGGTGAGCACGCCCCTCCGTTCCATTATTGACGAAGCAGGCAAGAAAGNCGCAATCGGNGTCATNGNCAACGGCTANGGCTATGTNCCCAACACCATGGAACAGANCTCCGCTTACTTTCGTGCAGGGCTANACCCCAACTCCGTGACCTGCACNGTGGGCGAAGACGGCAAGCTGCGCATCGGCGTGAAGAAATCGACCACCATCGGCTCTGACTGGACCATCTTCGACAACTTCACCCTCACCTACATCCCCGAGGAACACCCTGACGGCATCCAAGCCGTGTCCATCCACCCCACCAACGCCACAGGCATCTACACCCTGCAAGGCACAAAGACCAATGCCATAGCCATGAGGAGCGGAGGCATCTACATTGTGAATGGACAGAAAGTGATGGTGAAATAAAGAAAACGAGAGGGGCGTGTCGTGCGACNCNNCCCNTTCGNTTATGCTATCTGCCACAAGAATTANCNATAGATAATCTTACCTGTCTNNTNATCCGTGNTCTCCTCAATGANGNACTTGTTGTACTGCNTNANGCCGCGCNNCGACATACCCANATNAGNGANGCCACCATCGTGGAAGNGCNNCTGCATGGTNACCTTNTTGGTGAGGTCANAGNACATCNCGATGCAGTAGTCAGCACACTCATCCGCCGAAGCATTGCCCAGAGGCGACATGCGGTCGGAGAAGTCGTAGAGACCATCAAAGCCCTTGATGCCCGAACCAGCCGTGGTATAAGTAGGCGACTGGCTGATGGTGTTGACACGCACTCCCTTCTCACGCCCATAGATGTAGCCGAACGAACGAGCAATGGACTCAAGGAGCGACTTGGCATCAGCCATGTCGTTATAGCCGAAGAAAGTACGGTGGCTCGCCACATAAGTGAGTGCCAGCACACTGGCGTTCTCGTTCAGCGCATCAAGCTTCTTAGCCACCTGCAACATCTTGTGGAAAGAGATGGCAGAAATGTCGAGCGTCTTATCGAGAAGGCTATAATCCAAGTCATCGTATGTGCGCTTCTTGCGCATATTAGCACTCATGGCACACGAATGAAGCACAAAATCAATCTTGCCACCCAACGCCTTCTGCGACTCGGTGAAGAGCATCTCCAAGTCATCCACGCTGGTAGCATCGGCAGCAATCACCACCGCATTGGTCTTTTCAGCCAGCTCCGCAATAGTGCCCATGCGGCAAGCAACAGCCGTGTTCGTCAGCACGATTTGCGCACCTTCCTCAACGGCACGTTCTGCCACCTTCCAAGCGATGGACTGGTCGTTCAATGCACCAAAAATAATACCTCTTTTACCTTTTAGCAAGTTGTAAGCCATAATTCGTTTTTACCTATAATAATTATTATCCTTTATCAAATCGGGCACAAAGGTAGTACATCCTCCCCATATAGCGAAAGGGAATCCCCTTTTTCTCACTTTTTCGTCCTCCCGCAAAAAAAACTTCTGAAATTCTTTGTCTAATTGTTACAAAAGCCCTACCTTTGCACTCGCTAAAAGGGAAAGCCATAGCGATGGCGGGGTAGCTCAGCTGGTTAGAGCGTCGGATTCATAATCCGGAGGTCGAGGGTTCGAGCCCCTCCCCCGCTACCAAAGAAAGAGGTTGCATCTGCTGATGCAACCTCTTTCTTTGTTTGGAGCCATTCCACCCCCTCAAAATCGAT
>WFLX010065175.1_pt1 | contig 66740 bp, 46 predicted proteins | sample 4967041 | NCBI WGS metagenome assembly WFLX01 (sample SAMN12857096, study PRJNA449069) | gut metagenome | isolation source: stool from male and female vole | host: Microtus ochrogaster | place: USA:Florida | collected 2017
CCAAGAACTTCTTGAAGATTGAAATGGTGTAGTCATCTGGATATTGAGTATAGACATCATTAAATTCTCCAAACAGATAAACTGATGCATTCATAGATTATTTTAACTTGAAATTAATTGTTTTGTTTTTATTATCTACAGCGTATGCAGCCACACGATTGAGAACTTCATTCCCAAGCAGCAGGGGAGCATCGTTGTTTGCCGAAACGGTTGCTGTCACATCAGAACATAGGATTTTGCCATCAATAATAACCTCTTTAAGGTTGATGACCATGTTTTCCANAATNCTTCNATCGGCAATCTGTGACTGNGTNGTACCGAGNATGTCANCGTTANNAAGATAGCCTTNCTGATACAGATAGTTAGCTTCTGCCACAGAGATGAGAGTGCNTNAACAACCTGTGTCTAATANCATNTCAAAGNCAAATCCGTTGACTGAGACATTGACGTACTTAACACCTCTCTGTNCCTTGAAGGGAACAGAGATGATGTTAGCGTTACTCATTTCGTTGTAGTCTTGACCTATTTCTATGGTGGTTTCAAGAGAATCTGACTCTATGTCAACAGAATCATAGAAAGGAAGCTGCTTTTTCTTCTCTTCACCACATGAGATTATCATGCAGGCGAAAAGAATGGGGACAATACGATTATACTTCATATAATAAGTTATAACTTAATAATGGGTTGTGCATTCTTTAATGAATCTTCTTTAACTTCTTGTTCTTTGGTTGTATCTGTATCTGTTGCAGTCACAGAAACAGAAGTATTGTCCGCTGGTGTGTCAGACGTTTTATTGGAGTTGCAACCCTTGGAGATTGACGTAATGCTTACAATACCAATAAGAAATATCAATAAGAAGAAATCAATGAATGGATGCAGATTTTTTACCACATTCATAAACCCAAAGTTCCTCTTTGGTGTTTCAGAATAGATATGTGTAGGTGGTACGTTTCTCAAAGAAATGTCCAACCCTCTCTTTATATCTGCAATGACTTTGTTCGCCTTGTCTAATTCCGACTGGGCATCCTCGTACTTTGTTTTGTAAGCTTGGTATTCAGCCTTNNTNGCTTGTGCTTCTTTCTTTGTACTGCTTTTAATTATGGCTATTTCGTTCTGTGCCTTTTGGTTGATAGCAGCAATCTGTTGGTTAGCATCATTCTGTACTGCTTTTATTTTGTTTTGGCACTTATTGATGATTTGTTGTTCTTTAGAGGTTGGATGAAACGATGAAACAGAAGTCTTTCCAGTTGACTTCACATGGTTCATCACGACAGACGGCAATGCTTCTAAAACATTTATTGCTTTACACTCGTTCACTCCGTTGCTTTTGAAGCCACCGAGTGAAACGAAGTCATTGTTGCTGGAGAACTGCGTCAGATAATGTTTCAGTTCGCTGTCAAGGTCTTTGAAGAGTTTGCCTTGTTGGTCTAATTGTGATACTAAGAAGCGATATCCATCGTTTGTCTGCTCCAAAACGCTGCCTATGATGAATTTGTTAAAAGCAGCCTCAAGCAGGTTATAGATATTCTTAACGTCCTTGTAATAGTGGTTGATGCGCAATGTCAGAGCAAAGTAGCCACCAGGGCGACCTCCATTGTCCTGAAAATTGCCATTGCAGAAATAAGTGTAGTAAGCGTTCGTCTTACCAGCAAACTGCATAACCTCTACAAGCATCTGTGAAGGGACACTTGACTTACGACCATAGAATGTCTCAATGTACTGAGCATCTGTNTCGGGGTTGCNCNAAATGNTNTGACNATTTGGGACACCATGAGTANAGAGTTTAATTTCCATAAATAATNCGTATTTAGCCTTTTATATGATTCATGATACACTTCCATAATTTTACGCAATACTCGCGTGGACCTTCCTGAAAGGTCAATCCGTTGACGGATTCGGTATAGCATCCCGTCTGGAATGGAACGAAGTCGCAATTATACTCTTTCCAGAACCTTGTGATGGGATTAAGATTTTTGAAAGGAACAAAGATGTTGGGATAGAGATTCTCAACCTCTCTGATAGCGGCTGTTACATTGATATTCCCAATGCTTCGTACANAGTTGGTTAAGTCTATTTTGTTGAGTACGAATACAGCGCAATCCCTTGACNTCATNTTTTGTTTCAAATGGGTNATCTTAGTTACATAGTTAGACCTGTCTGTTTGGTTCATCCAGTCGGGTTCAACCATNATCNTCCACACCTTTNTGTNTGAGCTTGCAATGATNGTGTTCACATAGTTAGGAAACCCTGCATTGGGCTTCTGTGGATTAAAGTAATACTCACCAGGTGCTTCGAGAATCTGACAGATGCGATGTCCGTTCTTCATCACTTCAACAAGCATGAAACTAATGCGGTTGGTAGATTCAGCTGCATTGTCGCTGTTCATGGTTTCATCAAAGTGAGCACAAATGTCTGCATAGTTGCTATCAGAACTTGGGCGGAACGTGCGAATCGGTGATACAATATAGCCTTCGGACTTCAAAAAGCGGGTCATTCTGACGAGCGTCATCGTTTTGCCACATGCAGGAGGACCGAAAAGAATGACAAGTGGGGCATTGGGGTCANAGNCGGTGACANGGATACTGTTCGGGTCGTTCAATTCAGCCGCACTTAACCCATGTACACTATTGTCTGATTGTGCGGAAGTTTCATCTGTCTGAATGAATTCCGTCGGCTGTTCTGGCACTACAATAGTCTCATTCTCTGAAAGAACTGTCGATTCAGTCGTAGGTATAAAATTGTCGGATATTGGCATAATATATACTATTTTATGAGTTAATACTTCTTATTCGTCACGTTTCTTAAAGGCTATATCAAAGAAAACAAACGCTGCGACATCAACGAGGATGGAGATGATTATCCAAAAGAAGAAGCCATGACCAGCATATTCACCTTTCATGAAGTCCTCCCACACGTCGAACACGCTAATCACCCTCTTTACCTTCGTAACGGCATTAGGCGCAGTGTATGCAACTTCGTCATTCTCATCTTTGAAGTCAACGAACTGCTTGTAGGATTTGATTGTGGCATAACCAGCATTGAGCTTGTCACAGATAGTCTTGATGTCATTTGCATCGTTCAAATCATAGGTTCCATCATTGATATACTTCTCAACAAGTTCAAGATTCTTGTAATCCTTCGCAGCCTGCTTTTGGTGATTATTGTTAGGAGGAGTCATTTCCTTGACTATATTTAGCAGGCGGCTCTCGAGGAGCGTGTAAATCTTTGTTCGATAAGCATCGTAGAGGCGTTGTCGGTCCTGAACGGAACTGCCTTTGAACGTAAGAGGCTCAATCTTGGCGACACCGAGCAATCCGGCAAATTCTCTCAGAATCTCTTTTGCCTTGGGACCAAATCCTGGATTAGCGTCATTCTCTATTTCGGCTTTCAGTTCACCCAACTTAATTTCAACCTTGTTTCTGATTTCGGCACATTTAATCTTTATCTTCGTGTCGGTCACTGTGTTGTCTTTAATTTGAGCGAGATACCCTTTGGTTGCGGAAATGTCATTTGTTACTTTGTCATTGATTACACTGCGATACAAGAAGGTGTGCGTGTTTGTTGGCATACTGCATACAAGCCAAAATATCAGCAGAATCAGCAGACCGCCAACAAGTCGCAAGCCTCGCTTCTCAAGATAAATTTGCTGATTAAAGCTATCTACAATCAGTTTAGTTCCCCATGATGCGATGAAGAAGAAACCAATTGTTACAACCCAGCACATAATGACGGGCCAAGAAGATAAGAGCAAATGCAGTGACTCTGCTGTTGCCCAACAACTTACTGCTGCGAATGCTATAAAGGCAAGCAAGCAGAAGATTTTCAGGAACTTGTTTTCGTTCATGATTATTAGTACATTTTTCTTCAGGTTCCCATCTGAAGAGGTTATTAAGTTTGGTAATCTGAACGAACAATATAAAAAAACGTGGGAACTACCTGCTGCCTGTCCCACTCTCTGAGGCCTTCGCATTGCCCGATACTGTTGAACAGACAACGCGAGAGCCCACGCCGATATGATTACACATACCACATGGTGCTCCTTCACCTCATGGACTGAACGGATACAATCCATGTGTCAGGGTACACCATTGGCTGTGATAAAATCACACCCCAAGGCATCTCCGTTGCTATGTTCGAGACAGTATCTAAAGGTTGCGAAGTTTCAGAGAGTCCTGAACAAAGCGTTGAGACGCTTTCTTAATATGTCGTCGTCCTTTTATTGCCCACCCATCCTCCTCTGACGAAGGGTTGCCTTGCCAGAGGCTCGGCGTGTGCTCGGTCTGGACGATGCAAATGCCAAGTGTCTTCAATGAAATTGATTTCATGTCTAACGAATTGGCATTTTAACCGATGCAAAATTATTGTTTTTTCTTGAAAGCAAAGAATGTGTGACGGAGAAAATGAACAATCATCCTCAGTTTTCTAATCTGCGAAGTCTCACTGTCGCAGATTGTCCCATCAGAAGGTCACTTCTGTGGCAGAGCAACACGTCTCTGTTCGGAGCACGAAGAGTCATGACCGAGCATGATGTCTTGGCTTTTCTTATTCCGAGCAGGGATGTTGGGTGAATAAAACGGAGTTTTCTGCCTCTTTTTGGTTTCCTGCCATTCACCCCTTGAAAGGGTGTCAAAATCGATGTCCCCGACTCCGATTGGTCGGAGTCGGGGACATCGGTCAGTCGGAGTCGGGGACTCCGATTTTGAGGCTGTGGCGCTGCTATTTTCGATGAGGTGTCTTGTGGTTCATTTTATGCTTTCCCGTCTGAGGATGGAAAGGGGTGTTCATTGAACTGATGCTATACTTGTATTCTCCAGCAGGAAGTAGCAAAGTTGTATATCCTTTTTGCTGTAAAGTAGTGTCGGTACTTAAATACTGCATTTTTCCTTTTATCAGGTTAAGATTTGTAGTAGGCAGATAGTACACTGCCTCAGCACCTTTTGGAACAATGAGACGATACACGGTCTTATGTTGGTGTTTCTTGAAGGAGAAATGTACCATGCCTTTCATAGTTGGCACATCCAATGATGCTTGACCAAAGGTTACTATATTTGGTTTCACCTGAAAGCGACTCCACCCTGCATGTAGTGGAGTTACGCCCATCAGATATTCACATATAGTAATAAAGGGACCGCCGCTCCAAGCGTGATTGGTAGTGCCACCGCCATAGCCTTCTCTACCAATGCCCCATCCCTCAAAGAGAGTGGTATAGTCAGGATGTTCCACCATTTTGCGGTAACGGTCTCGTACACGTTCCATGCCAAAATTCCCATCACCCATTATGAAGCAAGCATCTGTGACATACTTTTCCATGTATGGACTTGAATGATATTGTGTACGAAAGATATGTTTGATAGCCGCATATTTGTCGGCATCAGCCAGCCCACTCACTACAGCCAAAGCCTGTATACGGTCATCGGTTTCCTCTGTATAGTCAGGGTGACGATAGGCACTACCATTCCAACATTTATTGAACCCTACTTTAAGACGAGCCATTTGTGTACGATAATGTTCTGCTTCGTGGGGCTTATTCAGAACATCTGCCATGCGTGCAGCTGCATCCAGTGCCATATAGTGCCATGCTGCATAAATTAGACGCATATCACGGTTTTCTCCCCAATCTCCCCAGTTCCATTCTGTCTTGCGATAAATAGTAAGTCCACCTTCTTCTAATTTCCATATAGAAAGGTAATTGCGAATGTAAGGATAGAGTTCTTCTAATGTAGCTTTGTCACCAGTGTGCATATAGTACTTCCACACGCCCGGCAGTCCCACTGTAGCGAGCATCTGTGCAGGAAGCTCTGCGTTCCACACACCTGGAACGGGACTGTATATAGTATAGTCATCACGTTGATGCTTACACAATTCTAACAATCCCTTATGCGCCATAGCGTGCGAAGAGGTAGAGTGAGAATAAAAACATTCAGCCATCAGAAGACAACCATCACCCCACCACTGTGCCCGTTCACGGTCAGGACAATCGAAATAAGTGTCGCGCATATTCACATAAAGTGTACGCATAGCTTTTCTCCAATAAGTGTTGAAGTAGATGTCGTCGCAATGGAATCCACCTACCTCTTCGCTGTTGTAGCCTGTTTCGCGATAGGCGATAGATTTCACTTTTACCCCATGAGGCACATACACATACAGGTGTTCAGCATTGAACCATCCCAGCGACTCATATTTTTGTCGTCCCGGGCGAGTAACATACTGTGCCCACACATTAGGCTCTCCACCACCATAAAGGTGGTCAGACTTGATGTCAATAACGTTTCCGCCTACAGCATCCTCCACGTCTATTACGGGAGTTAATTGCATATTGTAAGGTAAATCCACTTGCAAGGTATCCACCTGTTCCCCTTGTCGCAAGGTGTATTTCCCTCTTTTCACGCCAAAATCCTTCCACAGTGGAATGGGGCGTTCCACCAAGGCATTCCAAGGGGCTGAACCCTCACTGCCCAGTTCACGGCTCTGCTTAAACCCGTCAGGCACGGTACCAGTATGCCAATCTCCCAAGTCCAAACGTCCGTCATAACTGATGCTGGATTCACAGAGGCGCATATTAGGCTTTGGAGCACCACAAGTGCCATAAGCAGGATGTATGCGACTCAGCCACAGATAATCTGAGTGCAACCCGATGGCAGGAGCCGAAAACAGTAAACCGCTCTGCCCACTGCTGTTATGCGAAAAGCCATCCTTGCCAAAATACCACAGAAGTATTGCGATTTCATTATGTCCTTTCTTGAGATAACGCGTCAAATCCACACGGTCGAAATAAGTGTCCTGCGCAGTAGGACCACGCTTGAGCTGTCCTTCAAACACTACCATTTTTCCATTCACCCAAAGCCAATACTTCGAGTCGGCAGCAATCGAAGCCTCCACTTGCATGGGCAAGTGAGAGATTTCCACATTGCGTCGGAAAGCAATCCATGTGTTTTCTGCATTCACTTGACCTTTAGCAGCTGTAATCCACCGTGCTTCGGGAGCAAACGACGACGCATGAATCAAGGTACAGCAAAACATTCCACACAAGAAAATAAATTTTTTCATACGTTTTTATTTTTGTTGAGGACAAAGATACTGAAATATCCTGTATGATTGATAATTTTAGAACGTTTTTTTATTTCTGAAAAAATATGTAGTGATATATAAAATAAGTCCAGCATGGAAATTCACAATGAAATTCCCATGTCGGACTTGTTTCATGCCATCAATGTGCTACCTGAGTCAGGTCAAGAATTTTCCTTATAATGTATGTACAGGTTGGAGCAAGGGCATTACAATAAACTCTCGCGTTCCGTTATCTGTGCGTCGGTCATTGTGTAGTTGCCGAGGCTGCCCTCCTTGGCCTGTATGCAGATGTATGTCATGGGGGCGGTGGAAGTGCATTTAAGGTTGCGGTCGCAGTTGGTGGAGACACGTATGACAGAGCCTTCTGCTATGTCGAACACCTCGTCGTTTACTTGAAATTTGCCTGCACCAGAAAGGATGATGTAGTTTTCCTCGTTCTCGCGATGGCTGTGGAAGAACGGGACTGAAGCCCCCGATGGGAGAGAACCGAAAGAGATTTCGCAGGACGTTGCTTCTGTGGCGTCCTTCACAAACTGTTTGTCCTTACAATCGTGCAGATTGCCAACCGAGACGTGGGCATACTTTGCCCCACTGTTGATTTTGTTTAACTCGTTCATGTTTTGATGATTTTTTTATTAACTTTGCAGCGTAGAAACGTTTGCTTTCGGGCACAAAGTTAGGTTATAATTTTCATATTCACAATACCTTACAAAGAAGTAAGTCGCTTACCTGAAAGTTACATTTATTGAGAATGAAAAAGTTGGAACAGAAAGAAAATTTGGAAAAGTATACATCCATCCATTCCTGCCCTGTGAGGAATGTGGTGGCAAGATTTTCCAGCAAGTGGGCGATACTGATTCTGTGCGTCTTGTCCGAGAATGAAGCAACCCGTTTCAGTGTCATTGGCAAGGCTATCCCTGACATTTCATCAAAAGTGCTTGCGGAGACTTTGAAAAGCCTTGAGAACGATGGCTTAATCGACAGGCGTGTGTATGCCGAAATTCCCCCTCGCGTGGAGTATTCGTTGACAGAACTTGGAAAGAGTCTCATGCCTCACATTGAGGGTCTGATAGCATGGGCAGTGGAGAATTTCTCTCAGATAGTCGATAGACATTGAACCATTCGTTTGCATCTATGTAGAGAGCGGAGACCGACATTCCACAGATTCCTTGCTCTATGCAACCTGGCGGCACTTGACTCGGAACTTAACATCAATTTTGCCCATGTGGCTTAGGATAAATTAATTTTTACGACTTACTTATATAAAACNGCACTTAACAGCATTAGAANTAATAATAGTNNTTCTGTTCTGGGCACNTGAAATNNGACTTACTANCCACCACCCAAAAGATAGATNTCGGGTACTGCTTTGCTCTTTATGCACATAGCCGCGGTATACGATTAGCCCCCAACAGTATTAGTAGTAATCAGACAATTAGAATGCCACAAGAAGAATTTTATCGCAAATTTGTAAAAGTTGAGACNAANTGTTATATTTGCACAAANNTTGAATATCATGATTGAAAATCCACCTCAAATATCTGAAGAAATGGGACCTAAGACCCTTAGCGATCTACAGTCCCTCGAAGACGTTCACAAGGCATTATTAAAAATCAACGATGATTATCTCTATTGGAGCGATGTGAAATACAGAGCTCAATCGCTTAGACTCACCCCTCGTAAACTCTGGACATTAGTTAAACATGTTCGTGCGGGCTCAGATGTTAAAATCAAGGGGTTTGACCGGATTCACTTTTCGCTATCTAATGCGATGCAACGCAAATGTCATGAATTTGATATGAATTTTGGAGGCTCGTGGGGAACAGCCAGAATATTTCCGGAGGACAAGACTACGCAGGAACTTTATCTCATTAGCTCTATCATGGAAGAAGCCATTGCATCCAGCCAGATGGAAGGAGCCGCTACTACTCGAGAAGCAGCTANAGNAATGCTTCGAAATAAAGTCAGTCCGAAAGACAAGAGTCAAAGAATGATTCTAAACAATTATAACACAATTAATTTTATTAGAGAGCATTCCAAGGAGAATTTGACTTCGGCACTAATCATGCAAATCCATGCAATGATGACGGATGGTGCCCTGGATATTGAAGATGCAGCCGGTAGATTCCGAACGCAGGAAGAGAATATCGTCGTCGGGGACGGGATTACGGGGGAGACCGTACATACCCCTCCTGAAGCAAAGTGTCTACCAAAATTCATAGAAGAACTTTGTACATTTTTTAATGATCTCGCTCCTGCCTTATTTATACATCCAATTATCCGTGGAGTCATAATACATTTTCTTATGGGGTATTATCATCCATTTGCAGATGGGAATGGACGAACTGCCAGAGCCCTATTCTATTGGTACCTGATGCGAAATGATTATTGGCTTGTGCAATATCTTTCTATTTCCAGAATCATCAAGGGATCGAAGAAGGCCTATGAAAAAGCATATCTTTTTGCAGAGCATGACTCTAATGATATTGGCTATTTCATTACCTATCACCTCAATGTATTGACAAAGTCGTTCGATGAACTTAGAAAGTATCTTGTAAGAAAACATAAGGAAAAGAAAAAATCAGAAAGACTGCTACACTTAGGTAATATCACTCCCCGTCAGGCTGAAATCCTTAATAGGTTTATAGAAAATCCAGATGAGGTTGTCACATCCGTTGATATTATTAACCGCTTTGGAGTGAGCCCGGGAACCGCTAAGTCAGACCTTCGGAAATTGACTGAAAAAGAATATCTTTCTGAGATTGCTCTCAACGGAAGGACAAAGGGATATATACGTAGTTCACGTTTTGAAATTCTGATTGGAAAGGCCTAATTGTCACATTACCGTTACTCAATACAATTTATCGCAATTTCTCATAAATTGCGATAAATTGCGATAAATAAACTTTTNCNCTCTTTGTGTNGTCCATCTCCTTGCCGGAGATTCNCAGTTTACNTGCGCCGCTCTCAATCGCCATTACAGCGAAATGAATCCGGCGGTATATATTGTTGGTTGTATTCATATCACGAGTAGTTTGATGTCTATTCATTAATGTTTGCCCTCAGTTTGAACTTGTGCAAAAAATGCACAAGTTCGATTGACTAGATACCGACATTCCACAGGGATGAACTATCGCAGCCCGTGACATCTTTATCCTTTAGCTCGTAACGCGAGACAATCATGGGGGACATGGAACACGTCATGCAGACGTTTTGCTTCCCCATAATTCAACAATTGTACAATTTGGAAGCACAATTTTGTGGGGAAGTGCGATTATATCTGTATCTTTGTCTCTTGAATGAGAGAAAACTAACGTTAGAGACATGAATAAAGTTTATTTTGATGTGGCCAAAATGGCCAGGCGCATTGTCGTGACAACGGCAATGGCTATGTCGTTGTCTTTGCCTGCTGTGGCAGACAAGGTTGACCCTCCGCAGCCATGTGGACCTGTGCCGAGTGAGAACCAGCTGAAGTGGCAGGATATGGAAATGTATGCGTTCATCCATTTCTCGCTCAACACTTACACTGACCAAGAATGGGGCTTTGGCGACGAGAAGCCTGAGCTGTTCAATCCTTCTCGATTGGATGCGAAGCAGTGGGCAAGAGTGTGTAAGGAGGCTGGCATGTCGGGCATCATCTTCACTGCCAAGCACCATTGCGGATTCTGCATGTGGCCGTCGGCCTATACGGACTATTCAGTGAAGAACGCTCCGTGGCGCGGCGGAAAGGGCGATGTGGTCAAGGAGATTGCCGATGCCTGTCGCGAGGAGGGATTGAAGTTTGCCGTCTATCTGTCGCCATGGGACAGAAACCACCCAGAGTATGGTCGTTCGGAGTATGTCACTTATTTCCGCAACCAGCTTGAAGAGTTGCTGACGAACTATGGCGACGTGTTCGAGGTGTGGTTTGACGGAGCCAACGGCGGCGACGGCTGGTATGGCGGTGCCAACGAGACACGCAACATCGACCGTACCACTTATTATCAGTGGCCCGAAACCTATGCTATGATTCGTCGACTTCAGCCTCAATGTCTCATCTGGAACGACGGCAGCGACCGTGGCGACCTGCGATGGGTGGGAACGGAGGCTGGCGAAGTGGGTGCAACGAACTGGAGCTTGCTCAACAAGGAGGGCGAGACCCTGTGGGCTATGCTGCAGTTTGGTTTGGAGAACGGCAATTCGTGGGTGCCAGGAGAGACCAACACCAGCATCCGACCAGGATGGTTCTACCACAACACGGAGGACGAGAACGTGAAGAGCTTGTCGAAGCTGATGGATACCTATTATAAGTCGGTGGGACGCAACTCTACGTTGCTCCTCAATTTTCCCGTGATGCCCGACGGGCGGATACACCCGACCGACAGCCTGAGGGGTGCGGCTTTTTCCCGAATGATTAAGGAGGTGTTCCGCAACGACTTGGCAAGAAAAGCGCGTGCCACGGCTTCGTCCGTGCGCGGAGATGACAAACGCTATGCTGCCAAGAACGTGACGGACGGAAAGACCAATACCTACTGGGCTACGGACGATGCCGTGACGCAAGGAAGCGTGACGCTCGACTTCGGAAAGCCTGTCACGTTCAACCGCTTTTTGGCTGAGGAATACATCCCCTTGGGGCAGCGCGTGAAGCGGTGGACACTGGAGGCGTATGTGGCAGGTGAATGGAAGCCTTTGACCGACGCACTGACCGATAATGGCGAGTTGACCACGATAGGTCGTCGTCGCATCGTATGTTTCCCCACGGTCACGGCTTCCAAAGTGAGGTTCACCGTGACGGACAGCAAGGCTTGCCCGCTCATCTCGCGACTTTCCGTTTATAACGCTCCCGAACTGACGCAGGACATTCCAGACGCTGGCGAGAAGCGTTCGTCGGCTTTGCGCATCTTCTANATGTCNCCACNGCNGATGGTGGTCGAGTTGGGANGCATGAAGACCGTCAGCGGCATCAAATACCTGCCACCNGCACAGAATTCGGAGGGTACNGTCACGCACNANNCNNTCTANGCNACCACCGACTNGCAGAAGNGNACAAAAGTAGCCTCAGGAGAGTTCTCAAACATCGTGAACAACCCCATTTGGCAAACCGTGAGATTCACCCCCACACGAGCCACAGTGCTGCGTCTTGATGCTGATGTCTTGTCGAGCGGAAAGCACATGGCTTACTCCGACCTTGAGATACTGACTGAAACCGATACGCCCGACTGGGAGAATCCCCATGTGCTCGGCATCAACAAATTGCCCTACCACTCTACCCTGCAAATGCCTTCGGTCGAGCGAGAGCATCCTGGTATCGTATGGCTCGACGGCAAGTGGTCTTTCCATTGGTCGCCCGACCCATGGAGCCGCCCAGTAGGCTTTGAGCGCGACGACTACGACGTGAGCGCATGGGACAAGATTTCTGTGCCAGGCAACTGGCAGACACAGAACTATGGGAAGCCTATCTATGTCAATATGTCATATCCTTTTCAACGCAACAGGCCAAGTGTCACTTCTGAACCACCTGCCGACTGGTATGCCTACGACCATCGCAACCCTGTCGGGAGCTATGTGACCGAATTTGAGGTCACTCCCGAAATGTTTAAAAAGAACGTTACGCTGAGCTTCGAAGGTGTGAAGTCGGCTATGTATGTGTGGGTGAACGGAGAAAAGGTTGGATATAGCCAAAACTCCATGTCGCCTGCTGAGTTCGACATCACTTCCCTACTGCGTTCAGGCAAGAACCGCTTGGCTGTAGAGGTGTATAGATGGTCGGACGGCAGCTATCTCGAAGATCAGGATATGTGGCGCATGAGTGGCATCTACCGCCCCGTCAGGCTGTTGCTGCGCCCCATGACGCATATAGTCGATTATCACGTTGATGGCACACTCTCGCAAAGTTTCGACAGCGCATCGGTAAAGGCTCTCGTCACATTGTGCAACACGGGCAATAAAACGACCAAGAAACTCAAGCTGCAAATGCGTATAGACGGCAAGGTGTTGACCCGCGAAGTGGGAACAATCACTCCAGGCGACACCGTGAGCCTCACGCTGACTCACGACATCCGCAATCCGCGCTTGTGGTCGGCTGAGACCCCTGAACTATACCCTTATACGCTTGCCCTCATCGATGCTGCTGGCAACGAGACGGAACATTATGACTACCACCTCGGACTGAGGAAGATAGAGACTGTGGGCGAAGTGTTCAAAATCAACGGACGCAACGTCAAGTTGAGGGGAGTGAACCGCCACGACCACCATCCGCGCACGGGACGATGGGTAGATGATGCCACTGTGGAGCGCGACATTAGGATGATGAAACAAGCCAACATCAATTTCCTGCGCACCTCGCACTATCCCGACCGCCCCATCCTCTACGAACTCTGCGACCGCTACGGTATCTACGTGATGGATGAGGCGTGTCAGGAGAGTCACGGCTATGGCTATGCCAATGAGGAGATGGGTCATGACCCAGAGTGGCTCGATGCGCACGTTGACCGAGCAGTCTCTCTCGTGGAGCGAGACCGCAACCATCCTTGTGTCATCCTTTGGAGCCTTGGCAACGAGGGCGGAGTGGGACCGAACATACAGGCTATGCATGACACTATTGTGGCTATGGACCCGTCCCGATTACCTTTCTACGACTGCCACCCACGTTATTCTGCTTTGCACGATGAGGGCTACCCCACCCCCGACGGGATGAAGCAGGGGGCGGAGAGCGTGACCGATAAACCTTATATCGCACGCGAGTACGCCCATGCTATGGGCAACTCAATGGGTCATTTCAAAGAGTATTGGGAAGTTATCTACGCCGATTCGACCATTGCTGGCGCAGCCGTGTGGGACTGGGTAGACCAAGGTTTGGCAAAGCCTATGGATGGTTCATCCCTACGTCTTTCGTCTTCCCTCAAACTTGCAAAGGACGAGTTTTGGGCTTACGGTGGCGACTTCGGTGATAAACCTAATGACAAGAATTTCTGTATCAATGGTCTCATAGGACCAGATCGCACGCCAAACCCTCATTTCTACNNAATGANGTATGTTTACCAACCCGTGTGGTTCACTCGTNAGNGCGACAAANTCAGACTTGCTAACCGCGATGCCTTCACGCNCTTGAATGTNNATGATTACCATTACGAGATAACANGTGAGGGTCTCACCGTGGCAGAAGNAGAAATGACTCTTGACGGCGATTGCCTGACCATTCCGCACTACGATGCCAACAAGTCCGGCACCATGCTCAAAGTTGATGCTCGTTTGCGCGAAAAAACGCTTTGGGCTGAAGCAGGACATAGTGTGGCGGCTGAACAATTTGAACTCGTTCCGTACAACTATCCCACCACAATTGGTGCGGCAACCACGCCTACATTCTCACGCAACAAGGACCAAGTGACGATTGAAGCAGGACGCACGCAACTGACTACCGATGCTACGGGCGCATTGACTTCGTGGAAGGTGAACGGCACAGAGATGCTCACCGCTCCTCTCGAACCTTACTTCTGGAAGCCCTCTAACGATAACCAAGACGCTAACACCTATTACCGCGAGGAAATGACCGTATGGAAGCAGGAGGCTTCGCGCAGGGAAGCAAAAAGCATGGAAGTGGGTATCGTGGATGGTTGTGTGAGCGTGAAGACGCGCACGCACCTTCCGCTGGGAGCGGACTGCACGGTGACCTACAAAGTTGATGGCGACGGACGCATACAGGTCACGGCAGACTATGTGCCAGAACTCAATGCGAACATACCGCTCATACCGAAGTTTGGAATGCGCATGAGGCTTTCATCCACTTACGACCAAGTGGAGTACTATGGTCGCGGTCCTTGGGAGAACTACCCTGACCGCAAGCGAGGATACTTCGTGGGACAATATGCCATGCCGCTTTCCGACTATATGCATGACTACATCAAGCCGCAGGATAACGGCAACCGTTGCGACGTGCGCCGACTGACACTTTCGTCTTCTGCCGACTTGCCATCTGTCAAGATTGAGGGCTGCGACGGACCACTCTGCATCCGCGCATGGGATTATGGTGAGGAAGACCTTTCCACAGCAGGTCATCCTCACGAAATTGAGCGTGGCAAGTTCGTCAACGTGAACATTGACCTGACGGTACATGGAGTTGGCGGCACGGATACATGGGGCTCACCTACTCTTGAGCCTTACACCATTCACGGCGACCGTCCTCACCACTATTCGTTCATACTCAGTGCCCCATCGTACTAATCCCGTTCTCTCATAAAGAAAAGCAGTTCCCCCCACAAAGATGCGTCTTTGTGGGGGGAACTGCTTTATAGCCAACTCTTAAAAAGTAGATGGTTTAGAATCTAACCTTCAAAGGTTGTCTCGCCCATTTAGCGGCTTGGTTCAGCACAGCTTCCCAGTCGGTGAGGGAGTGGAGGTCAGTGTTAGGATTCTTGTCCCATCCTGATCCAAAATAGTAGGTGTAGGATGTGTTGGGGGTGTAAAGCGTGGTAGCCAGTATGTGTCCTGCGGCTATGCTGTTGTCTCGCTGCTGATACGACATGGAGACGGACTTTTCGGGGAACAGCAAGCCGATGTNGATTCTGCCNATNTGCTNGGCAAGTTCATCTCTGTNTTTGGCGTTATNNACAGAAGCGTCGCCCAAATCTTCGTAGCCAATGTAGCCGTTCTCGCTGGCAATGACATAAGCCGATGGGTTGTTCTTGTGTACCACAATGCCTGTCGCCATTTGGGTAGGTCTGGTCAGTCCTTGATAAGATACGGTCACTCGGTTAAAGTGGCTGCCAGCATCAAGTGAGATGATGCGTGTCTCCACGACTTGATTCCCTTTGAAGTTTTGCTCAGGATAGGTGAAGCGCACAGTGAAGCGCAGCGGACCTTGGTCGAGAATCTCGAAGGTCTTGTAACATTGGGGCATGAACAGCGTGCCGTCTTCGTTGATGAGCGCATTGGCTCCACCGCCCAGTGTGGGACCGACAGTGTAGCAGTCCATTCCTTTGCCATGGTCAATGTGGTAGCAGAAGGCGTTATACACTTGGTCAGCGAGGTCGTGATAGCCTCTGTCGTGCAGTTGCTTGCTCACCGAGCGCATTTCCTGATTCTGTTCGGAGGCATACCAATAGTCAAGCATCAGGTCTGACGTGCTCTTGTTGAAGAGGTCGTAGCCAACAGCTCCGCCATGTCCATAGACACGATATGCCACACGGTCGTTCTCCCAGCCAAATTCGTCCTGACGTTCAGTGAAGAGACGGCCTTTGACACGTNCTTCANACTGCTGTGGNGTGCCTTGCTGCACATAGTACACAGACTTTNCCTTGCTGCCCACNCCTGCTTGNAAGATGAGCTTACCGTCGTATGTCAGTTGCGAAGGTACTTCCCCTCCATCGGCATCGGTCACAACCACACTACCCTCCCCCAGCTTCTTCTTGATGGTCGAGGCATCCACTTCCACCATCTCCATGCGTGCTCCTGACGTTGGATTTGACACTGTAATCTTCACGCGTTCTGCTGCTTGCGAAGTCATGGCTGCCAATCCTGCCAGCCACAATAAAAATGTTCTTCTCATCATCAATTATCTTTTAGTAATCCAACTCGCTTAACCAGTTCTTCACGTTTTGCAGCGTCTGCTCTTGCTGATTCGTTCTCCCCGTTGTATGAGAAGAATGCCACTAATGTTTTCCTTGTTTCCATGTTTTGACCCTTTTTTCATTGTTTTGTGCACACGACACCATAGCTGATAGTAGTAAAGCTGTTGTTAAGATTAGAATAAAACTCTTTCTCATAATTATCTCATAGTTAGTTTTCTTCTGCAAAGTTATACCTTTTCTTCCAATTTGTTGCTATACAAAACGCGGATATGTTTTATAAATTGAACATAAGTTCGACGAATTTTAATTATTTTTATTGATAAGGTTTACTACCACTTTCACCATCACATCTTTCTCCTCTGTGCGACTCTCAGCAATCATCAGCGTTAAGGCAACGAGGGTGTTGTCGGCGATACGTTTGGTGTGGTCTGGATTGTAAAGGATGTGGTTGTTATTCAGAAACCATAGGAAAAGAGTGGCTGCAATACGTTTGTTGCCATCGCTGAACGAGTGGTTTTTAGTGACGAGGTAAAGCAACATGGCAGCTTTCTCTTCCACGCTGGGATAGAGTTCTTCGCCTCCAAAGGTCTGGTATATCTGCCCAATGCTGCTCTTGAAAGAGTCGTCTTTCTCGTTACCGAATAAAGCAGAACCACCGAATTTCTCACGTAAGCGATGTATTTCTTCCATGGCATTCTCGTATGTGGCGTGGAAAGGTTCTTCTTTTGTGGTTTTGTCAATAGTCAGTCGCTCATAGTCGTAGTTGTCAAGTGTGTCGAGGGCGTAAGTGTAGTCCGTAACCACTTCAAACAAAGCCTTATTCTCTTCCGTTGTGAGCAATGGCTGGCTTTGGATAGTACGTCCAAGCATACTTACTANTAGGCGTAATTCCCCTATCTGCTCGTGTCGCAACCGCTCATTCACGGCGTAGCCTTTCATGAGATAGTCCTTCAACACCTTGTTTGCCCATTGGCGAAAGCGAGTCGCATTTTTGCTGTTCACACGATACCCGACAGAAAGAACGGCATCAAAATTATAATACTTGGTGCTGTAAGTTTGCTTTCCGTCATTGCCCATGTGTTCCAAAATGGAACATGTGCNATTTTCGTCAAGCTCTTCTGAAGCATAGATGTTTTTCAAATGCTNTGTTATGNCAGGTCGTTTTGTTCCAAACAACTCTGCTATCTGTTTTTGCGTCAGCCACACAGTATCATTCTCCATACGGACATCAATCTGTGTCTGCCCGTCTTCCGTCTGGTATATCACAATCTGGTTATTCTCCATATCCTTTAATTTTTCGGTACTTTTGTTAGTTTTCTTCTACAAAGATACTAAAAATATCCTATTCCTATAATACTGAACGCTTTTCTTATGTTGGATTCATGTAGTTTTAGGCATTACATATACGCCAGTTCAGGGTTATCCCGAACTGGCGTATAACTTGACTGCAGATTTATTTGATAATTATCTTCCGTACAGCTGTGATTCTGCCTTTGTTTTTCACGGCTACGTTGTACACACCAGCAGGCATATTGGCGATATTGATTGTGGTGCTCTCGTTACCCTTTTGATTTGAAGTCGCCACTATTCGACCTCCCATATCTATGAGCACAGCCTCATCTGCTTTCTGACCATCTTCTACTATGATACTGCGACCTCTCATCTTGACCAATGGAGTCTTTGCCTCAGAACCGCTCACCTTCTTGATAGATGTTGACATGGGGTCATATTTATAGATTACGTAGTCGCTCGCAAAATAGATATNTNCACCCANTTTATATATNCACTCTATNTAAGAATCANCAATCTCAATTGATGCTATANCATCTCCATCTTNATTACAAATGGTGTATNCTATAANTGGTTGATTTNNGTNAACATCTCTTCTTAATACNANTCCANTCGTATTATAATCCCATNCANTATAGTCTCCCACTCGTTTTTCAAGTGCTCCGTACAGAGTGGATATGTATTCCCATTTATCATCTTCATTGAAAAAAGTTTGGGTAAAACCAATCCTGTTATCATACAAAACATTGGCATCAAAATCATAAAAGTAGAAAAGACATATACTTTCCGTCGATGAGTGATGCCTATAACTGTCCTCTAACATTGTCCATTGTGCATGGTCTATGTCAAGAACAGGTTCGTATGATACGCGGATTTCATCAACTTCTCCATCAATGATGGCAAAATAGCTCTCTGGGTACATTGTTCCGAACCATTCTTGATAATAGAACCGAGACAACTGGGGACTCCAACAACTCAACCTTCCCATTGAATCTGTAAAACCATAGAAATCACATCCATAGTAGGAAGACATTTTCTGAATCATGGAGTTCAAGTCCATCGCTGTGATTGTTTCGCCATTAAAGGTATAATAACTTCGTTCACTGCTTTTAATTGTTGCGCCTGTAGGTTTGACGGTTGCAATCTCTGAGTAACCGCAGCTCTGGGTAGTCTTAGTCTTGAAGTTGTTTATTTGCTTAACGACTTTGAAATCGCTATCATAGATTGTAACTGAAGGAGTTCCTACATACATATTGTCATATCTAATAGGAACAGCCTTTCCGTCAGACGTAAAACATGAGGGGGTGATGTCTAATCTATCACAGTTGGCTACTACTTCTTGACCAGATGCTGAGATAAAAGTTGCAGCGGATAATGCTGCGGTAAATAAAAAAGTTTTCATAAATGTGTGTTACTAAAAAAGGCGTATAACCATTCCTGACTTGCCTATATTCTGGTTACCGCCAAGTGACCACACGACTAACAAGCACAGAATGGTTCACGCCTATGTGCGCGAACCCTCAGTCTGCTTGTTCTCTGTCGTTGAATTTTTGGCGGTATTCGAATATCGAGAACAAGAGCTAAAAGCTCAAAGTTTTATGTTCTTTTTCAAATTGTCAGAACGGAAACGCCGAGATAATGATATGGGGCTTCTGCCTCGTTACTTTCTCTAATTGGGACTTGCCTTAGCAACGTCTCCTGATGCGTTTCTGTTTACTTACATATCTGTTTCTTATTACTACATTTGTATGGTTCTACATTGTATTCTATCTGTATTCCATTGCTGGGCAGCAGGAATGAATACGTGTTCCTGCTTGTCAATTTCCTTGAATAAGCGAAGCAATCGTTGGTAAACGAACCCAACGAAGTTCACGTTCCACTTTATTTCACAAAGATATTCATAAATCTTATAACTGAGTCATAAAAAGGTGATTTTTCTTTGTTGACGATGTGAAAATTCTGTTTTTTCGGGCAGGTTTAAGTAAAATTGACGAGTGTTTACCCTCACAGATGCCACACCTTGTTTCGGTAGGCTTTCAGTTCCTCTTCGGGCAGTGCCGCAATCGCTTGGTCGAGCCTTTGGATGATTGTTGCTTTGTCGTAGGGCAACGCTCCTGTGATAGGGATGGTGTTGGACACATGGTGGGCGAGTATGTTTGTCTTGATTGTCAGGTTGTTCAGCAATGTCCGCAGTTCCACCAGCCGTTCGATTTCAGGTTCTTCCTCATAGATGCCGTCTTTCCAGTCTTGGTACAGCTGCGATTCGGGGAAGATGGTGAGCGACACGACATTGATGATGCAGGGGTGCAGCCGATTGAGCACATCGGCAGTGATGGTCGCCGACTCGATTCCCATTCCTTTGCCTCCAAGCCCGTTCAGATAGACGACGTTGTATCGGATTCCAGCCTCGTCCAGTTTGGACAGCTGCTCCACGATGTCCGCGGCATGATAGCCCTTGTTCATGCGTTCAAGTGTGGGGTCGTGTGCCGTTTCCATGCCTATGTTGATGCTGTCCAGTTTAAGATGGCGGAGGTTTTTCAGTTGCTCCACACTCTTGGACGCAATGTCGGTGACACGGGCGAACATGCCAAACGACACCATGTCTGGCAGGTACTTGCGCAGGAGCAGGGCAATGTCCATCAGTCGGTCGTAACTGAGGGCGAAGGGGTTTGCGCCAGTGAGATACACCCTTCGGGCGTGCGGTTGCCACTCTTTGATGACTTGCAGGTCGGCTTCCACCTCCGACAGCGGAGACATCCTGAACGGTGTGCCGTGATACAGGCTGCAGAACTTGCATCTGTGCCATGTGCATCCCGAGGTGACTTGCAGCAGTTGCGAACTTGCCTCATAGGGCGGTCTCCATACTTGACCTGTAAAATGTAGCTGTGGTAATTCCATGTTTCGATAACTTTTTTGTACTTTTGTGCCGCAAAGTTAAACGATAATCAGTGGCAAAACAATAACTTACCGAAAGGTATGACCCTTACCGAAAAGTTTGCTTATTGGTTGTCAGAAGGTTTCAGAACAGCGACAATGGCAAAAAAGTTGAACTACGAGTATTGCAAGGCAGCCCCCATACTGGAGTGGCTTGGCAATAAATGGGCACTGGTGGTTCTCGTGAAGATTTCCGAGAGCGAACCTGTGCGTTTCAATGCGTTGTACCGCAACATCCCCTCGGTCTCCGAGAAGGTGCTTGCGCAGGTGCTCAAACAACTGACGAACGACGGCATCATTGAGCGGACGCTCTTTCCTGATGTGCCCCCACGGGTCGAATATACCGTCACCGATTTTGGGAAGACCCTGCTCCCCCATGTTGAGGCTTTAATGAACTGGGGACGGGAAAACTTTGACCGCATCATGGACAACCGACAGCATCATCAGTAGTCCGATTCGTGGCATGGCTCACCCATGGAGAAAGGGCTTCAAAATCGGTGTCCCCGACTCCGATTGGTCGGAGTCGGGGACATCGGTCAGTCGGAGTCGGGGACTCCGATTTTGGTGCTGTAAAGGTTAGGGGACGGCTACAGCTGGTTGAAGAGTTCTTCGGGGCGGTCGATGATGGTCTTGGCTCCCTGCGCCACCAAGAAGTCTCTGTCGCGGAATCCCCAGCTGACAGAGATGCAGGGCAAGGCTGAGTTTTGGGCTGTCTGTAAGTCCACCTCGCTGTCTCCGATGTAGATGCACTCCGACTTCTGCAGTTCCCGTCCATGCAGCACGGAGAGTTGGCGGATGGCTTCGTTCACCATGTCAGGCGCGGGTTTCCGTTTGATGTCGGGCTTTTCGCCAATCGCCAAGTCGATGGTGTCGCCAAAGAATGCCTTGTGCAGGTCCTTCACGGCAGGGTCGAGCTTGTTGCTGACTATGGCGGTGAAGAATCCCTTTGCCTTGCAGGCTTTGAGCATTTCGGGAATGCCCTTGTAGGGGGCGGTCTCGTCCATGGAATGTACCTTGTAGTGGGCACGGAAGGTGGCGAAGACGTGTTCTTTCAGTGCTTCGTCGGCATCGGGCTTTGACTGCATCACGCTCTTTTCGACCAGGCTCTTGACGCCGTTGCCAAGATAGCGACGTGTGTCCTGCTTGTCGTTGGGCTGCAGTCCTGCCTCTTGCAGGGCGTGCGACACGCTGTTGTGGAGGTCGTCGAGCGTGTTCATCAGCGTGCCGTCGAGGTCGAAGATGAGGGTGGTAATCGTGCGTGAGTTGCTCTCCATGAACCGCAGTTCCTGTTCCAGCATTTCAAGTTTCTTCATGGAATACCCTGCCTTGCGAGCCTCCTCGATGGGACGGGTGTAGAGGTAGTCAATCTCCATTGGGCGGTGGAAGTCGAAGTCGAGCTTCATGCTGGGTGAGTAGGGGGTCATGCGCAGGGTGTTGTCAATCATCTTGTCGGCAAAGGCCTCGTCGATGTTCTTCACGCCACAGGTTTGCGCCGCGCTGATGACCTCCATCATCTGCTCCTTCACCAGTTGCAGGGTGCTGGGGTGCTTCAGCAGGGTGTCCGTCTGCGTGTTGAGTGCCACCGTCATGCCGTTGAAAGGCATGTTCCACACCGCCTTCTTCCAGCGCGCTTCGAGGTATTCCACCTCGTTGGCATCCACGCCTGCCCGACGGAAGTCGTCAATCACCGCATCAATCCGCGCCTGACTGCTGCACGAATAGTTGCCGATGTTGATGTAGCCGTAGCACTGGTGGTTCACCGTGCCCGGCTCCGTCTTGGCACAGCAGATGAAGGCGAGTCCTGCCGCCAGTTGCACCGTCGGGAACATCTTCTGCACGTCTGCCTCGATGCCGATGCCGTTCTGGATGAGCACCACGAGGGTGTCTTCTTTCAGCAGGGGTGGCAGCAGCTCCTGAAGCAGGTGGTTGTTCACCGACTTCAATCCCACCAGCACGACGTCGCACTGGGGCATGTCCTGTGTGTGCCGATAGGCATTCACGTTGTCCAGATGAAAACTGCCGTCGCACGAATCCACCTGCAATCCGTGCGCTCTCACATGGTCATAATCCTTGTGGAAAAGGAAATGCACTCCTGTTCCCGTGTGTGCCAGCTTGGCTCCGTAATAGCCGCCAATGGCACCAGTTCCAATCACTCCGTATGTCATCGTGTTCTTTGTTTTGGGCAAAGGTACACAAAACACCCGATGGAACAAAGAAAAAAGCATCCTTTTCTTTGTTGTGCCCTTGCTTAATCGTATCTTTGCCACGCCATTAAGGGGCAGAAGAACGTAACACTCAAAATTAGATAACACAATGGTGAAGCACATTATTCTCTGGACATTGAATCCAGAGCTTTCTGAAAGCGAGAAGCAACAGGTGAAGCAGGACATCAAGGAGGGTCTTGAGGGATTGGTTGGCAAGGTGCCCGGTCTCCTTGACGTGAAGGTGAATGTAGATGGCAGATTGGACTCTTCCAATGCCGATGTGATGCTCGACAGCACCCTCGAATCGGAGGACGCGCTCAGGGCTTATGCCACGCATCCTGCGCATGTGGCGGTGGCGGATAGAAAGGTGCGCCCTTACACCGTGCAGCGCGCTTGTCTCGATTACGAAATCTAATACATATTTTATCATGACATTATCAAAGACGATGAAGTGCCTTGTGCTGTGCGGCATGGCGCTGTTTATCTCTGCACACGCACAGGCGCAGGGACATGTGAATGGTCAGCTCTGGATGGACACTGAGGGCAACCACATCAATGCGCATGGTGGTAACATCATTCAGTATGGGGACACATATTATTGGTATGGGGAGAACCGCCCCTACCGTGGTTTCACTACCGAGGCGGGGGTAGGGGTCTATTCGTCGAAAGACCTCAAGATGTGGAAGAACGAGGGCATTGCCTTGGCGGTGAGCGAAGAGGCGGGGCACGATATTGAACGTGGCTGCATCATGGAGCGTCCCAAGGTGCTTTATAATGCGAAGACGAAGAAGTTTGTGATGCTCTTCCACCTCGAACTGAAGGGACGTGGCTATGAGGCTGCCCGTGTGGCGTTTGCCGTGAGCGACGCGCCCACTGGACCTTTCCGCTTCATCCGCAGCACACGTGTGAACGCTAACAAGTGGCCTTTTGACATGAACAGGAAGGCTCGTAAGGCTGCTCAGCAGACGGATGCTGCCCAGTGGAAGAACTGGTGGACGGACGAATGGAGGGCTGAGGTGCAGAAGGGTATGTATCTGTGGCGCGACATGAAGGGTGGTCAGATGAGCCGTGATATGACGCTCTATGTGGATAGCGACGGGAAGGCTTACCACATTACTTCGTCGCAGGAGAACCTGACACTGTTGGTCAGCGAGCTGACGGACGATTATTTGGACTTTACGGGCAAGTACAACATGGTGGCTCCTGGTGGTCAGAACGAGGCGCCTTGCATCTTCCAGCATGACGGCACCTACTGGCTCATCTGCTCTGGTTGCACGGGCTGGGCACCCAACGAGGCGCGCATGTTCAGTGCCAAAAGCATTTGGGGTCCGTGGACACAGCATCCTTCGCCTTTTGTGGGTATAGCTACGGGCTATCGCAACATGCCTGCTAACAAGACCTTTGGTGCGCAGGGCACTTACATTTGTGAGNTGGATGGCAAGCNTGTCNTNATGGGCGATATNTGGNACGANCGCCNTCTGTCGCAGTCTCTCCNTCTGTGGCTNCCCATNGAGTTCAGCACCGATGGCGTACCCGTCATCAAGTGGGTGAATCAAGCGCTGTGAGGTGTGCAGGTTGAATGGTCGTTGACCAACAGAATGCCATCAGGTTGATTGGCAGCGTGAACCAGTTTCGCCTAATCGCCATCATTAAGGCCTTAGCAATGAGTGGATTGCTAAGGCTTTTATTATATCCTCTCATTGGTGTCCCTGTGTGAATAATTGTTAATTTATAATACTTTGTATTGCAAGGTATTTATACTTTACATATCTTTGCAGCGGATTTAGAACTAAACACCCTAAGAAGTATGAATGTAGATAACGCAAAGTCGCAGATGAGGAAGGGGATGTTGGAATACTGTATCATGCTGTTGCTGAACGAGAAGGCGTGCTATACTTCCGACATCATCAAGCGTCTGAAGGAGGCAAACCTGCTGGTAGTGGAGGGCACGCTCTATCCGTTGCTCACCCGACTGAAGAACGATGGTTTGCTGAGTTATGAATGGCAGGAGAGCACGCAAGGGCCTCCGCGCAAGTATTACATCCTGACCGATGAAGGAAGGAAAACCTTGGAGCAGTTGGATACTGCTTGGGGCGAACTGGAGAACACGGTACATCAGCTGAAAGAGCGGAGACTGCTCATCGCAAATTAAGTCCTAATTGACACATTTATTTTATCAGAATCAATCAATTTATTAAAGAACATCATGAAAAAGAATATCACCATCAATCTTTGTGGCAGACTTTACCAGATTGACGAGGATGCCTACGAATTGCTGAGTCAGTATATGGACACGCTGCGTGCTTACTTCCGCAAGTCGGAGGGTGGCGAGGAGATAGCCAACGACATTGAGGAGCGTGTGGCTGAACTCCTCGATGAGTTGAAAGCGCAAGGTGTCTCAGCCATCACTATCGAGCATGTGCAGCAAGTTATTCACCAAATTGGACAGGTGGAGGAGATTGCCTGTGAAAACCCTGATGGTTCGGGGAATAAGGAGAATCCGGAAACTTCCACGTCATCGGCGAGAGATATGAAGTTGAGACACAAGAAGTTCTTCCGCGACTCGCAGAACAAGATGCTGGCGGGTGTGTTTGCTGGTTGTGCGCAGTACTTTGGCGGCGATGTGAACGCTTGGCGTTGGAGTTATGTTATTTTTTTGATGATGTGCGTCCTCCTCACAGGTGTTGGACCTTTCATCTTTATGCCTCTGTTGCTTTACTTTCTCGTGGCTATCTTTACGCGTGAGACAGAGACTCCTGAGGACGTGTTGCAGATGAAGGGCAAGGAAGTCAATCCGCAGAATTTGGCGGCTGAGTTGCAAGAAACTACATTGCAGAAGGAGAAGAAGGATGGTGTCACGTTTTGGACCATCTTCGTGAGAATACTCTTGATAGCTGTAAGCATGAATTTGATTATTGGTTTCATCGTGGCATTGTGCTTCTTCGTGGCGTTCTTGGCGGCACATGAGATGATGGCTGACATTTGGTGGAATATAGACAAGGCAGAGTACATAGACGCCATCACTTCGCCTATCATCTTCTGTGGTATCATGATACTTGTGTCTATCGGCATTCTGCTCTATTGCTCCATTCATGCAGTCGTGAGTTCGTTTGGCAAGACACCAGCGATGAAGACTCGACAGCGTATCATTTGGTTCCTTCTGTGGGTAGCATCAGTGGCTGGCACTGTAGGCAGTATCGTGTTTGCGGTGGCTCAGTATAGCAAAGCCGAAGCATCGTACTGGATGAGAATAAGCGTGACGAGCGACGATATGGAAGACACGGTTGTGATTGATAGTTTGGCAACAGACACCCTTGCACTTGACAGCTTGGCGACGGACACGCTGACTGCTCTGCANACCTCATANTTTCATATAAATAGNAACAACGCTGCCCTCGGTCANTGCGACNGGGGGCAGCGTTGTTTGGTTTAGGGGATATGGTTTCTTGTTACTTCTTCTTTTTCTTCTCCTCCAAGTATTGCTTCATCGCTTCCAAATTCGGGTGTTCGGTGAAGTCGTAGTTGGCTTGGTCATAGTTCCCCTCGACAAGGGTGACAGTGCCGTCCTTGGCCAGATAGAAAGCGTCGAAGCCGAAGAATTTCTTGACAAAGGAAACACGCTGGCGAGGCTCTTGATTGAGGATAGCGGAGTAGGACTCTTTGCGTGTGTCGCAGCCCACTTGAAGGAGAGAACGCACGTCGTAGTAGTCGCCAAGCGTGGTTTGGGCGGTGTCTATCTTGGTGGTGTTGTTTGTCACACAGACAAGGACAGCGTTTTTCTTGTTCTTCTCCTCTTTCGGGCGTTTATCTCGTACCTTGAACTTGTCGAACCCTTCGCCCCACACACCGCTGGCGTCTGTCATAGAGATAAAGGCGTAAGGGTCAATGCGCTTGATGATGCGTTGTATGAGCATCTGGTCACGGCGGCGAATCACGCTGACAATCACCTTGCGGTCAGTATGGGTGTACCAGCCCTCACCATCAAGGATAGTCACGCCATGATGTGTCTCGACGATGGCATCGGCAATGGCATCAGGGTTGCGCGAGAATATCATGAACTGCACGGATTGGTGGCGGCGGTGCATCCAGTAGTCGATGGTGGTAGAGCAGATGAAAAGCATGACAAAGCCGTAGATGACACGGAACCAGTCGTGGAAGATGAAGTAGCACGACGAGATGATAACCACGTCGCAAGCCATGATGACCGAACCCAACGACATGTTCCTGTGTTTGTTCACAATGGCGGCAATGATGTCAGTGCCCCCCGTAGAACCGTTGTTCTCAAAGCAGAGCGCAACGCCCGAACCACAGAGAATAGCCCCCAATACACATGCCATAAACGACTCGTCACCAATGAGTTTAGGTAACATCATCGTACCTTCATGGGCAGAATCCGGAACTTCGATGATGCGCTGGAAGAGCCACAGCATGAAGGTCATGAAGAATACGGCATAAATCGTCTTCATGCAGAAGCGGATGCCGAGTTCCTTGATGGCGATGATGAGCAGGATGATGTTGATAACCACATAAGTGACCTGCACCTCCACGCCTGTCACATAATAGACGATGGAGGCGATACCTGCCACGCCGCCTGTAGTCAAGCTGTAGGGCAGCATGAACACCGTCACGCCAATGGCATAAAGGATTACGCCTACAGAGATGAGGGCGTAATCCTTCAGTTCATGAAAGATGTTAGACTTTGTCATTTCTTCAGTACGATGTTGATCATCTTGCCTGGCACNACAATCACTTTTGCCANCNTGAANCNTTCCATCCACTTGNCTGATTGCGGGTCGGCAAGCGCAGCCTTCTCAGCGTCCTCCTTNGTCACGTCGGCAGGGAATTCCAGCGGGAAACGCGCCTTGCCGTTNAAGGCGACCATCATCTTCACCGAGNCCNCCTTCAANTAGTCTTCGTTGAAAGCAGGCCAAGCAGCGTCACACACACTGGTGTCGTGTCCCAACAGATGCCAAAGCTCTTCGGCAAGGTGAGGACAGAATGGAGCCAAAAGGGTGGTGAGGCTCTCCTTCACCTCTCGGCTGGTGCTCTTCAGCTTCGTCAGTTCGTTGAGGCACACCATGAATGCGGCAATGGACGTATTGTAAGAGAAGACCTCAATGTCGGCAGTGACCTTCTTGATGAGCGTGTGCAGCGCCTTGAGTTCCTCCTTCGACGCAGCAGCGTCCGACGCGCAGATAGTTCCGTCCTCGTTGGTCATGAACTTCCACAATTTCTTCAGGAAGCGGTGACAGCCGTCGATGCCGTTCGTGTCCCAAGGCTTGCTCTGCTCCACAGGACCGAGGAACATCTCGTAGAGGCGCAGGGTGTCAGCACCAAACTTCTCCACAATCATGTCGGGGTTCACCACATTGTACATCGACTTCGACATCTTCTCCACAGCCCAGCCACACACATACTTCCCTTCGTCGTTGAGGATGAACTCAGCCGTGCTGTACTCTGGTCGCCATGCTTTGAAAGCCTCCACATCGAGGATGTCGGCACTCACTATGTTCACATCCACATGGATAGGAGTCACGTCATACCCATCCTTCTTGTCGAGTGACACAAACGTGTTCGTGTCCTTGATGCGATAGACAAAGTTGCTTCGTCCCTGAATCATGCCTTGGTTGATGAGCTTCTGGAACGGCTCTTCTTTGCACGAGACACCGAGGTCGAACAAGAACTTGTTCCAGAAGCGGCTGTAGATGAGGTGACCCGTAGCGTGCTCGCTGCCGCCCACATACAAATCCACATTCTGCCAATACTCGTCGGTCTCCTTGCCCACCAGCGCTTGGTTGTTGTGTGGGTCCATGTAGCGCAGGTAGTACGCAGAGCTGCCCGCAAAGCCCGGCATGGTGTAAAGCTCGATAGGGAACACCGTCTTGCCGTCTATCTTCGAGTTCTCCACAATCTTCTTGTTAGCCTCGTCCCAAGCCCACACGGTAGCATTGCCCAGTGGCGGCTCGCCCGTCTCGGTGGGCAGGAACTTATCCACTTCGGGCAGCCTGATGGGCAGACACTCCTCGGGAATCATCGTCGGGATGCCATTCTTGTAATAGACGGGGAAAGGTTCGCCCCAATAACGCTGACGAGAGAAGATGGCGTCGCGCAGACGGTAGTTCACCTTTACACGCCCGATGCCAGCCTCCTTCACATACTTCTTCGTGGCAGCAATCGCCTCCTTCACCGTCAGCCCGTTGAGGCTGAAGTCGATGTAAGGCTTCACATCCGCCCGTGGCGAATTGGTCACAATGCCCTCCTTGGCATCATAGCTCTCCTCGCTCACATCAGCCCCCTCGATGAGCGGGATGATGGGCAGGTTGAAATGCTTGGCAAAAGCATAGTCACGGCTATCGTGAGCTGGCACAGCCATGATGGCGCCCGTGCCATAGCCAGCCAGCACATACTCTGAAATCCAAATGGGGTTCTTCTCGCCTGTGAACGGATTGATGGCATACGAACCTGAGAACACGCCCGTCACCTTGTGGTCAATCATGCGTTCGCGCTCCGTGCGCCCCTTCACATACTTGATATACTCCTCCACGGCAGTCTTCTGCCCAGGCGTGGTCAACCGCTCCACCAGCTCACTCTCAGGAGCCAGCACCATGAAGGTCACGCCAAACATCGTGTCTGCACGGGTGGTGAAGATGGTGAAACAGTCAGAAGGGTCGTCGCTGTCAGCAATTCTGAACTCCACCTCCGTACCCTCGCTTCTGCCAATCCAGTTCTTCTGCGTCTCCTTGATAGAGTCGCTCCACTGAATCGTGTCAAGACCATCCAGCAATCTCTGCGCATAAGCAGACACACGCAGACACCACTGCCTCATCTTCTTCTGCTCCACAGGGAAACCGCCGCGCACGCTCACGCCATCCACCACCTCATCGTTCGCCAGCACCGTGCCAAGACCCGCGCACCAGTTCACCATCGTCTCGCCCATGAAAGCGATGCGGTAGTTCATCAGCACATCACTCTTCCGCTGCTCGTCCATCGCCTTCCACTCGTCGGCAGTGAAACTGAGGTTTTCCGTTTGAGCCACATCCAGCTCCTCCGTTCCCCTCTGCTCAAGGTGCTCAATCAGCTGCTCGATGGGTTGAGCCGACTGGCACTTGTTGCAGAAGAACGAGTTGAACATCTTCTGAAACGCCCACTGCGTCCAATGGTAATACTCAGGAGCACAAGTGCGCACCTCTCTGTCCCAGTCGAAACAGAAGCCAATCTTGTCCAGCTGCTCGCGATAGCGGTCAATGTTCTGGAATGTTGTCTTCTCAGGATGCTGACCAGTCTGGATGGCATACTGCTCGGCAGGCAGACCGTAGGCATCATAGCCCATGGGGTTCAGCACATTGAAACCCTGCAGACGCTTGTAGCGCGCATAGATGTCGCTGGCGATGTAGCCCAGTGGATGTCCCACGTGCAGTCCAGCCCCGCTCGGATAGGGGAACATGTTCAACACATAGAACTTCGGTTTGTTCTTGTCCTCGACAACCCTGTAGGTCTGCTCCTCCACCCACTTCTGCTGCCACTTCTTTTCGATGTCTCTAAAGTTGTATTCCATTGTTGCTCTGTAAAAGAAAGACCTTAGGCACTTCGTACCTAAGCCCTGTTGTTTACTCAATTTGAATGCAAAAGTACGCAACCTTTGGCTTTACACCAAACATTTTCATGTTTTTTACAGCAAAGACCCCCGTTCGGCACAAGTTCAGCCCCCATCCTCCGCCTTTCTCCGTTCACCTCCTGAAACCCCTCCAAAATCGATGTCCCCGACTCCGACTAATCGGAGTCGGGGACATCGGTCGGTCGGAGTCGGGGACTCCGATTTCAGCACGAAAAAAGGATAACAAAAAGCGAGGGTGCGGCGACGTGAATGTCAAGAAGGCAAAAATCCTCTGTATCTTGTGGAGAAACGGATGAAAAAGAATCGTGTGGTTGCTTTTTTAGGGGGAAAGGTTGGTCGGTCGTTGCAATTATGCTACCTTTGCAACAGGATTGGGAGAACTCCCTTTCCACGACATACATAAAAAGAAGCGTTATGCTTTTCTTGTAATTGAAAACGTAGGAAATTTTCAAATAGTGTACAAGAGCGGCATAGTGGTTCTCACGTTTCTACGTGGGGCTGCTATATCTCTGTCTGTACACTGGGTATTTCCTACGACCTTCAATTACGATACGGTATAACAGTTCCGCGCTTTCTTTTTTCATAAAAACTTAAAAACCAATCGAGCCGATAGGAACTGTAGGCTGCACGTGTCATTATGAACAAAACACTCAAAGTCACGCTGTTCCTGTTGTTCGGAACAATGGGAGTCGCAAATGCACAGTCTGTTGAGAGTCTTACTGATTCAACGCATCTTGTCGAACAAACGACAAGTCAGAATTACGACTCTCTTTGGAGTGAGGTTTCTGAACTCAAGTCTCACCTCAACCTCATGGAGCATGAACGGATGCAGGAGCGTATCTGGAAACGCAAAAAGTATTTGAAGCTGGGAATGATGTTCCCAACCGTGAAGTATGTTGAGGGCGATGGCGAGCTGTCTTGGAACACAGACATGNCCTTTATGCTCCAAATGGGAANGANNGCTTATNTGCATGCCAANCCCATAGCCGGGATNGTGAAAATCGGTCTTGACTGGGGATTGTTGTGCTTCAATTATGAAAAACTCAAACCCAAGAATGATTACATTTTCGCTGAGCCAGACGATTACTACGGCAATTCTGATGACGATGAATTTGTGAGCTTACCTGACTTGGGCATGCACAAGATTGAATGGGCTCCGCACATTGGTCCGAGCGTCAGCGTGAACCCTTGGAAGCACCTTATCACTTCTGCCTACTTTCATGTCATGCCAACAGCGTCTTTGATTTTGGCAAATGACGAACTCTCCTCTGGCTTTGGTTGCGTCATGGCTGCAGGTGTCTCTGTTGCGTACAAAAGCTTCTCTCTTGGTTTCGAGTGGGCGTGGAGCACCATCAAATATACCCAGAGTTCNNTTGATGATGAGGAGGNTTGTTTTGATTACGANGATGGGNGGGGAAGTGATATGTCGTCTGTGGGTTTCGATANTGTGTTNAGCACGGNGAAGTTCANGTTAAAGACGAGCTGTCCCCGTATATACCTGTCCATCAGATGGTAATCTTTTCTGAGGATAAAGGCTTGCATGGTGTGTGATGCAGGACAAAAAAAGAAGCGGCTTAACTTGGCGATGTTGCTTGGTTAAGCCGCTTCTGTAGTGTTGGAGATGCTGATAATTGGTGTTTGTGCCTTGTTACAGGCTTTGGAGCATGCGTTTCAGCACGACGGTGGCCGAAATCTCGCGGTTGGCGGCCTCGGGGATGACGATGGAGGTGGGAGCCTCTATCACTTGGTCGGTGACAATCATGTTGCGGCGTACGGGCAGGCAATGCATGAAGAAGGCGTTGTTGGTCACTGCCATTTGGCGGTCGGACACGGTCCATGAGGCATAGTCGTGGTAGTCGCCCAAGAGTTTGCCATAGTCGTTCGGACGGGTCACGCCGGGGCAGCTCCAGTTTTTAGCGTAGATGAAGTCTGCGTTCTCGAAGGCTTTCATCTGGTCGTATTCCACATGGGCGTCTCCTGCGAAGAGGGGGGCAAGTTCGTAGCCCTCGGGGTGGGTGATGACGAAATCTACGTCGGCGGCGTTCATCCATTCGGCAAAGGAGTTGGGGACTGCTTGTGGGAGTGCCTTGGGGTGTGGTGCCCATGTGAGCACCACCTTGGGACGCTTGTTGGGGGTGCGCTCTACGGCTGTGCCGCCGAAGAGAGGGTTAGGCTCGATGAGCGTCTTGTCCTTGTATTCCTCGATGGTGATGAGGTCGGCAAAAGCTTGCAGAGGGTGTACGGTGGCACTCTCCATGAAGAAGACGGGGCGACCGCTGTACTTGATGAATTGGTTGAGAATCTTCTCTTCGTAGTCGTCTTGGCGCGACTCGAAGCGGGCAAAGGAGCGCACGCCGATGAGGTCGCAGTAGCTGCCCATGACGGGGATGGCTTCGAGGAGGTGTTCGCTCTTGTCGCTTTCCATGATGACGCCTCGCTCGGTCTCGAGCTTCCACGCGCCTTGGTTCACGTCGAGCACGATGACGTTCATGCCGAGGTTGAGTGCCGCCTTTTGGGTGGAGAGGCGGGTGCGCAGGGAGTTGTTGAAGAAGATGAGCATGGCGGTCTTGTTCTTGCCAAGGTGCTGATACTTATAGCGGTCGGCTTTTATCTCGAAAGCCTCGTCGAGGGCTTGGCGCAGGTCGCCAATGTCGGAAACGTGTTGAAAGAGTTTCATTGTTATTGAGTTTTTAGCAGGGCTTGTCGGCTAAGCCCTATGGGGGTTATTCTTTGAGCATGGCAAGTGCCTTGTTCTCTGCGGCTTCCATCACTTCGCGTTCGCCTGGACCCTTGTCGTTGATGCCGCAGAGGTGGAGGATGCCGTGGATGATGACGCGGTGGAGTTCCTCTTCGTAGGTGGTGCCTTGCTGTGTGGCGTTGGAGCGCACGGTGTCGAGGCTGATGAAGAGGTCGCCGGAGATGGTGTCTTTCTTGCCCATCATGCGTTCGTCGTCGCAGTAGTCGAAGGTGATGATGTCGGTGTAGTAGTCGTGCTGCAGGTACTGACGGTTCACCTCGAGGATTTTGTCGTCATTGCAGAAGATGTAGGCGATACTGCCCACGCGCTTGCCGTAGGAGGCTGCCACGGTCTTGATCCATGCGCTGGTATCGCGGCGACGGATAGCTGGCATCCGCACTTGGTCTGTTTGGTAGGAAATCATAGGGTTTCTTTCGNGATNGCGATGTAAGGGCGTGCCGCANCAGCACGGGTTATTCTGCNTTGATTTTCTCGAAGAGGCTGTCGTCCTTGATGGNTTCCAGACCGCGNNGGTNGATTTCGTTGGTGGGGTTGATGATTTGGAAGTANTCCGACATGTCCCAGAGGTCGCGCGCTACGAGTGCTTTCAGTTGCAGTTTCAGCATGGGCAGCGTGGCTTGGAAGGCGGAGTCGGTGTATTCTATCTTGGCTTCTTGGGCTTTTGCAACGAGGATGTCGAGCATGTCTTGCGGCACGGTGAACTCTTGTTTGAAGCGGTCGAAGCCAGCGGTCAAATCAATGGGGTCGTAGTTTTTATTGTCGGTCTGTCTCGCTTTAGCTTTGCGGTATGTGGCGACATCGTATTTCTTCATGAGTGGTTTGCGGTGGAGGTCAATCCACTTGAGGACTGTTGTGTTGACGCAGTTTTTGGCAGCCAGCTCACGGTGCAGACGGGTGTAGCGCGTCGTGTCGAGCGGCACATAGACATCTGGCATGATGCCACCGCCGCCGTAGACGCTGCGTCCGCCCTTGGTGGTGTACTTGAGGGAGTCGGGGAAGTGGATGCTGTCCGCGCTCATCAACTCACCGCTGTTGAGGCGGTCGAGCATGTCCATGTCGTACTTCTTCCTGTCGCCCTTTTCGTAGGGCTTCTGGAAGCAACGTCCCACAGGGCTGTAGTAATGGGCGATGGTGAGTCGGATGAGAGAGCCGTCGGGCAGGGGGACAGGACGCTGCACGAGACCTTTGGCAAAGGTGCGTCGCCCCACGATGATGCCTCGGTCGTTGTCTTGTATCGCACCCGACAGGATTTCAGCGGCGGAAGCGGTGTAGCCATCAACGAGAACAACCACCTTGTTGATGTTCATCTTGCCCCGTTCTGCACGATACTCGTGCCGTCCCGTGGTGCGCCCTTGTGTATAGACAATCATCTCGTTGTTGGCTAAGAACTGGTTGGACAATTCGACCGCGGCTTGCAGATAGCCGCCGCCATTGCCTTGAAGGTCGATGATGAGGTTTTTCATGCCGGCAGCCAGCAACTGAGTGGCGGCCTTGGTGAACTCAGCGTTGGTAGTGGCTCCGAAGCTGCTGATGCGTACATAGCCCGTAGTTGGGTCCACCATGTAGTAGGCATCAATGGTATAGACAGGAATCTTGTCTCGGGTGACAGTGAACTTTTGTACACCCTTCACGTCGCGGCGGATGATGCCCAGTTGCACCTTTGTTCCTTTCGGACCGCGGAGACGCTTCATGATTTCCTCTCTCGACATGTTCACGCCAGCAATGGACGTGTCGTTGACTGTCACAATCATGTCGCCAGCGATGATGCCCGCTTTCTCCGAAGGTCCGCCGCTGGTGGGCTGGATGACGAGCAGGGTGTCTTCCACCATATTGAACGACACGCCTATGCCGTNAAANNAACNNGTGAGTNGCTCGTTCAGTGCCTCCACGTCCTTGGCAGGGGTGTAGGTGGAGTGAGGGTCCAGCTCCTTGAGCATGCCGCGGATGGCTTCTTCGGTCACCTTCTTGATGTTGACGGTATCTACATACAGCTGGTTGATGGACGCTTGTGCAAAGATGAGTTTGCGCATCTGTTGGTCTATGTCGGAGTTGCCTTTCTGCTGTGCGAAGAGCGGCACGCACACCACTGCCAGCAAGAGTGCCATTGTGCTTTTGATGCAGGGGAATAGTTGTTTCATATTGTTGGTAAAAATTCAGTTACGTCAGTGTTGTAGGACATCAGTTCGCGCACCACGCTGGAGCTGATGCAGGCATATTCAGGGTCGGTGAGCAGGAGCACGGTCTCTATGCCAGTGAGACGTTTGTTCACCTCTGCCATGTCGCGCTCAAACTCAAAGTCTTTGACGCTCCTCACGCCGCGCAGGAGGAAGTCCGCCCCAATGCTTTGGGCATAGTCGGTTGTGAGTCCTTCGTAGGCTTCCACCTGCACATGCGGATGCTCTTTGTAGAGTTGTCGGATGGCTTGCAGACGCTCCTTGCAGGAGAAGGTGCTGTGCTTGTCGTGGTTGACGCCAATGGCTATAACGACTTCGTCGGCCACACTTTGCAGGGCGCGGTCGACGATGTTCTGATGTCCTTTGGTGAAAGGGTCAAAGCTTCCGGCGAATAGGGCTTTCTTACTCATCTTCTTTCATTTCTTGGTCTTCTTCGGGTTTGTCTTCCTCGATGACCAGGTTGTTGATGATGAAGTTCTGTCGCTGCATGGTATTCTTGCCCATGTAGTACTCGAGCAGTTCCTTCACCTGGTCGGTTTTGCGCAGCGTGACGCTCTCCAGACGCATGTCGGAGCCGATGAAGTTTTTGAACTCGTCGGGCGAAATCTCTCCCAAGCCTTTGAATCGGGTGATTTCAGGTTCAGGACCGAGCAGCTCTATGGCGTTCTGACGCTCTTCGTCGCTGTAGCAATAGATGGTCACGAAGTCGCCTTTGCTGTCGGGATGCTCCGCCATGTACTGTTCGAGTGCAGCCTTTCTGATGCGTTTCCTCTTGTTCCTCACGCGGAAGAGCGGTGTCTGTAAGATGTAAACATGTCCGGTTCTGATGAGTTCGGGGAAGAATTGCAGGAAGAACGTAATCATCAGCAGTCGGATGTGCATGCCATCGACATCGGCATCGGTGGCGACAATGACCTTGTTGTAGCGCAAGCCGTCAATGCCGTCTTCGATGTTGAGGGCGGCTTGCAGCAGGTTGAACTCCTCGTTCTCATACACCACCTTCTTCGTCAGCCCGTAGGAGTTGAGCGGCTTGCCTCGCAGCGAGAACACGGCTTGGGTCATCACGTCGCGGCTCTTCGTGATGCTGCCGCTGGCGGAGTCGCCCTCGGTGATGAAGATGGAGCTCTCCTCCTTCTGCTCTCCCTTCGCGTCGTTCAGGTGTATCTTGCAGTCGCGCAGCTTGCGGTTGTGCAGGTTCGCCTTCTTCGCACGTTCGCGTGCCAGCTTCGTCACGCCTGCGATTGCCTTGCGGTCGCGTTCGTTGTCCTTGATTTTCTCTTCGATGGTCTCTGCCACGTCCAAGTTCTTGTGCAGGTAGTTATCGACTTCGGTCTTGATGAAGTCGCCCACAAACTTGTTCACGCTGATGCCGCCGTTTGGCTCCATCGTGAGCGAACCCAGCTTAATCTTTGTCTGCGACTCGAACTGTGGCTCCTGCACGTTGATGGCGATTGCCGCAATGATGCCCGAACGGATGTCGCTATACTCGTAGTTCTTGCTGTAGAACTCCTTGATGGTCCTTGCAATGTGTTCCTTGAACGCGCTTTGGTGCGTGCCGCCCTGAATGGTGTGCTGACCGTTCACAAACGAGTGGTATTCCTCGCCGTACTGCTGGTTGGTGTGGGTGAAGGCTATCTCGATNNCGTCGCCCTNCNGGTGNANGATGTCATAGAGTGGGGTGGTGTCCATCGTGTCCTTCAGGAGGTCTTTCAAGCCGTTGCGGCTCACGATGCGACTGCCGTTGTAGTAAATCTCCAGCCCTGTGTTCAGGTAGGTGTAGTTGCGCAGCATGTTGCTGACAAACTCATCGTGGAACTTGTAGTTGAGGAACAGCGTGTCGTCCGGTTGGAAGTAGATGTAGGTGCCGTTCTCCTCGTCCGTATTCTCTGTCTGGTCGCTCACCAGCTTGCCCTTCTCAAACACGGCGGTGCGCACCACGCCGTCTCGGTAGCTCCTCACCTCAAAGCGGTTCGACAACGCGTTCACAGCCTTGGTGCCGACACCATTCAGACCTATCGACTTCTGAAACGCCTTCGAGTCATACTTGCCGCCTGTATTCAGGATACTCACAGCCTCAATCATCTTGCCCTGCGGAATGCCACGACCATAGTCGCGCACCGTCACGGCGAGGTTATCCTTCACCTCCACCTCAATGCGCTTGCCTGCCTGCATCTTGAACTCGTCGATGCTGTTATCGACAATCTCCTTCAACAGCACATAGATGCCATCCTCGGCATGCCCTCCGTCGCCCAGGCGACCGATGTACATGCCTGGACGCAGGCGGATGTGCTCCACGCCAGTCAGCGTGATGATGTTGGCATCGCCATAATTGTTGTCGGGAGAGTTATTCAGGTTCTGTTCAGCCATCATCGTATCTCCTTCTTGTAGCACCTTCTTCTCTTGTGCTGTCTCCTCTCAAAATAAATCCACTGCTGCTGCACCTTGTCGTTCGACTCCAGTTCAGGATTCGTCTCCACATAGTCGTAACCCTCAGACACATAGATGGGCAGCAAGTCATAGAACAAGATGGAGTTCACCCCCGTGCTCTGATACTCGGGCAGCACGCCCACCAGCAGCNGGTCGAGCACCTTGGGCTTCTTGAACTTCAATGCCTTCAGCANGTGNCACCAGCCCAATGGCATGAGCTTTCCCTTNNCAGCCTGCAACGCCTTCGACATGGAGNGCATCGAAATGCCCACAGCCACCAAACGCCCGTTAGCCTCTGTCACGAGGCTCACCAGCTTCAGGTCGAGCACAGGGAGGAACATCTTCACATACTGGTCAATCTGCTTCTGACTCAGTTCGCTGTAGCCGAACAAAGGCTTGAAAGCCTCGTTGATGACCGAAAATATCTCCTGCCCATACTCCTTCGCAATCTTCTTTGCCGACGTATATTTCTTGATGCGCAGGTCATACTTCTTCATCACAATCTCCGCCACACGCTTCAACCGCTCGGGCAGACCCGTCTCCTTCGGCACAGTCATCAGCATCTCAATCCAGTCAGCATCCTTCTCAAAGCCCAACCTTTCAACGTGCCGCTGGTAGTAGGGATAGTTATAGATAGTAGCCATCGTCGAAAGCTCCTCGAAACCCTCAATCAGCATGCCCTCGGCATCCATGTCCGTAAAGCCCAGCGGACCCTGAATCGTGTCCATGCCACGCTCCTTGCCCCACACTTCCACCGCCTGCAGCAATGCCTCGCTCACCTCCTCGTCATCCACAAAGTCAATCCACCCGAAACGCACATTCTTGAGATTCCAAGTCTTGTTAGCCTTCTTGTTGATGATGGCCGCCACGCGCCCCACCACCTTCTCGTCCTTATACGCCAGGAAGTAAGCCGCCTCGCAGAACTCCATCGCAGCGTTCTTGCTGGAGAACGTGTTCGCCATGTCCTCATACAAGTCGGGCACAGAATAGGGGTTGTCCTTATACAATTCGTAATTAAAGCGGATAAACTTTTTCAGTTCTTCCTTCGTCTCTACTTTCTTGATGGTTACCATTCTATCACAAACAAAATTTCTGGCAAAGATACAACTTTTTTCCCTTATACAGGTTTCGTTCCCACATTATTAACGATTTTTTATCGCTTCTGACCCTGAAACTCCTCTCCGACACCCTTCTCCACAGCTTGGGGACTGAAATCGTACAAAATGACCAACGCTTTGTGCCACAAAAGGGGAGTGACTCAGACCCTGTTTAGGGTGTGACTCACTCCCTGTCCATAGGTCTGAGTCAGACCTCTTTTGAGGCTCTGAGTGCGGACATATTGACCAATTTGATGACTAAAAAAGGAGGTTGTTTCACAAACACTGATGCAGGTGTGGAAGTGTCCTTTGTTTAGAAGAAGCGAAAAAAGTGAGTTCGATATGAGAAAGTTGGCTTAAAAATTGTGGAAGTGAACAATTCTTTGCATTTTTGTTCTGAAATTCGGAATTGTTGGTATGGTAGACCATCTATGCTGTTGTGTCTATATCAAACGGATAAAGAAAACCGATGTGAATTAACATCCTCAAATCAATCATTATGCAAGGAAAAGTAAAAGATGAAGGTCAGTGTGTAGTGTTCCACACCTTGACCGTGGTGTTGTCAGTCGTATTTGTGTGCTTTTATACAAATGTGAATGCTGTGGCTGCTCGTGTGAATGGCAAGTTTGTCATTGCGGAGCATTCTGTGTCGGCACCTGTAGCAGTCAGCGAGAACGATTGGCCTGGTGTGATAAGGGCGGCAAGAGATTTGGCTGATGATATCGGCAAGGTCACAGGTAGAAGGTCAGACGTGGTTTCCACTCCGAAGAACGGCAAAGGTCACATCATAGTCGGGACAATAGGGAAAAGTGATTTTATTGATGAGCTGGTCTCGGCTGGCAAGTTGGATGTCGGTGAAGTGGCTGGACAATGGGAGGCTTATGTGATAGAGAATGTGGAAGGGAATCTCGTCATAGCAGGGAGCGACAAACGGGGAACGATATATGGTGTCTATGAGATAAGTGAGCGCATAGGTGTGTCTCCGTGGTATTTTTGGGCAGATGTGCCAGTGCGGCATCAGGAAAGCCTGTATTTCTCGGGTCGGGTCGTGCAGCGTTCTCCTAAGGTCAAGTATCGCGGAACCTTCATTAACGATGAATGGCCATCGTTTGGAGGATGGTGTGTCAACCGTTTTGGAGGGATAAATTCCAAGGCTTACGCGCACTTGTTTGAGTTGTTGTTGCGGTTGAAAGCCAATTATCTGTGGCCTGCTATGTGGGACACCGCCTTCAATGAGGACGACCCTGCTTGTCCTGCGTTAGCTGACGAATACGGGATAGTGATGGGGACAAGCCATCATGAGCCTATGATGAGGGCGCATAAGGAATATAAGTTGCGCAAAGACAGCGTGGGGGCTTGGGATTATGCCTCCAATCCGCGCAATATCGACAGGTTCTTTCGTGAGGGAGTGGAACGAAATAAGGGGTTTGACAATTTGATAACCATCGGTATGCGTGGTGACGGAGACGTGGCCATGGGCAAGGGGGATGATAGCGAGAACATCAAGACCCTGTATGACGTTGTTGAAAGTCAGCGGAGCATCATCAGCGATATTTACGGGTGCGCTGATAGTGTGCCGCAGCTGTGGGCGGTGTTCACCGAGGTGCAACGCTATTACGACGCTGGTTTCTCTGTGCCAGAGGATGTCACGATTTTGTTGTGCGATAATAATTGGGGGTATCTGAGGCGTGTCCCATCGGTTTCAGAGAGAGGTAGAAAGGGTGGATTCGGATTGTATTACCACATTGACATGAATGGTGGTCCGTGGAATGACCGATGGGTCAACACTTCTCCCATCCCGAAGCTGCGTGAGCAGCTCAATCTGGCATATCGCAATGGGATAGACCGCCTTTGGATTGTGAATGTTGGCGACCTGAAACCCAAAGAATTGCCTATTGATTTCATCATGAAGTATGCTTGGAATCCAGAGCTTATTGGACCAGGAGACGAGATGGACTATCTGCGTTCGTGGAGCGCGTCTGTGTTCGGGCAAGGAGTGGCGGATGATGTGGCGGACATTCTTGCGAAGTATCCGAAATACAATTTGTGGCGAAAGGCGGAGGTGCAGGTGCCGGGGCTTTTCAGCGTGGAGAACTATGACGAGGCATCGCGAATATACAAGTTGTGGGAAGCAGTGGTGGAGAAAGCCGAAAAAGTGCGCAAGCGCATTCCAAAGGCTGCCGACGACGCATATTTTCAGCTTGTGTATTATCCTGCCGTGGCATCTGCCTGTGTGGCGCAACTGTATATTGACGTTACGCGCAACCATTATTACGCTGCCAAGAACGACCTGAGAGCCAATGCCTATGNCGGTAGGGCGNGAGAGCTGTTTGCCANGGACTCGTTGTTGACTGATTATTANAATAGGAAAATGAGNGGCGGAAAATGGAATGGCATGATGCAGGATAAGCACATTGGTTATTCGCAATGGTCTATGCCGAGTAGCAACATAATGCCTATGCTGTATCATGTTGACGAGCAAAACACTGGGAGTGTGGATAACAAGCCTGTGCGTGTGTCGGAGGAGTATGCTATTGATGCTGTCGATTATTCGCGCAACAAAGCCGCAGGGGGGCTTCGTTGGACGCTGTTTCCTGACTTGGGACGTGCGGCAGGGTGTATGGGAAGCAGCGATGTGGCTGCAGCAAGCATAACGGACGGGAAAGGACCTGTGCTGGAGTATGATATTGATTGTAAGGGCGATAGTGTGAGGATTGCAATAGCTGTTTTGCCGACACAGGACATACGGCCGGAGAGAGGGCTGCGGATTGCTGTGCAGGTGGATGACGAGCCTGTGCAGACGCTTGATGCTCGCAGGGGGCTTGTGGATATATTCAGTGAATATACGAAAGAGAATATCGAACGGTCGGGAAAGTTGAAGCCGCTGCCACGCAATAGTACGCTGACATTGAGTGGAAGGGGAGGTAGGATGCGAAGTGAGATTTTTGATAATATGAGATGGCTTGATACCGCATTTAAGCTTGGTACAAAAAAGCACCACAAACTGAGAATCATGATGGTTGATCCTGAGGTTGTGGTGGAGAAGATTGTGATAAATCCTGATGACTCATGTTATAGCTATTTCGGACCACCATGTAAAAAGATGCGGTGAGTTGCTTGCAAGTGGTTATCTCTTCATTTGGAAAACACTGACCACGGGCAGGTGGTCGCTGATGCCGCCTGTGTAGGTGGTGCCGAGATAGGTGCGGTGGGGTTTCACGTCACCGTGGCTGCGGTCTGGCTCCATGAGGAATGGCAGGGTCAGGATGCGTGTGTGTTGATGGTCGAGGGTGGTGGTGTGGGTGAGGATGTGGTCGAGCGTGGACCATTCGCCTCGGTACTTGTAGGTGCCTGGTGGGAGCTTGGCTGTCCTGTCGGTGAGGTGGTGGTTGTGGGTGAGGAGTTTGAGCTGTGGTGATTGGGTTTCGGCATTGAAGTCGCCCATGATGATGAGGTTGGGATGTTGCCTCTGTCTGCGGACAGAATCTGCGTGTGTCAGGAGCTGTTGGCAGATGCGTATGCTCTGTTTCGCGGTCTCTTTGCCTCCTCGTTTGGAGGGCAGGTGGAGCACATAGATGTCGAGCGTATCGCCTCCTGCGATGGTGCCTGCCACATGGAGGATGTCGCGTGTTGTACGCCTGCTGGTGTCGGGGTGAATGGGCTGTTGCTCAATGGGATGGAAGGTGAAGGGGGAGTAGAGCAGGGCGACGTCGATGCCGCGTCTGTCGCTGGAGTGGGTCATGATGTAGCGATAGCCGAGGTGTTGCAGTGGGGTGCATTGTGTGAGGCATGTCATCACCGTGTCGTTCTCTACCTCGCAGAGGCCGATTAGGTCGATGGGTTTCCGCTCATCGGCGGCGGCTATCACTTTTCCCACGCCTGTCAGTTTCTTGAGGAGACGGTGCTTGTTCCATCTTCGTTTGCCGTCGGCGCAATACTCATGGTCGTTTTTGCCCTCGTCGTGAATCGTGTCGAACGCATTTTCGATGTTGTAGGACATGAATGTGAAGGTTTGCTGCGCTTTCACTTCGTGTGCGTACAATACTAATAATAGGAGGACAATCGTGTGGCGCAGCATGGGGAAATCTGTTGGATTCGTTGTGGGATGGGCTGGGTGTCGTTAGTGGGCTTCGAGCCAGTTTGTGCCCCATCCGCAGTCGGCAAGGAGGGGGACGGACAGTTGGATGGCGTTCTGCATCTCGTTGATAACCAGCGTCTGTAGCTGTTCTTTCTCTTCGGGCACGACGGAGAAGTTGAGTTCGTCGTGTACTTGCAGAATCATCTTCGACTTCAAGCCTTCTTCGCGCATCCGCTTGTCGATGCGTATCATTGCCACCTTGATGATGTCGGCTGCTGTGCCTTGAATGGGGGCGTTGATGGCATTGCGTTCGGCATAACCGCGCACGACGGCATTGTGCGAGTTGATGTCGGGCAGTTGACAGCGGCGACCGAGCAGGGTTTCTGTGTAACCTGACTGGCGGGCTTTCTCGATGCTCTTGTCCATGTATGCTTTCACGCCTGGGTAGGTGGCGAAGTAGTCGTCGATGAGCTGGCGGGCTTCGCTGCGGCTCACCTCCATGCGTTCGGCCAGACCGAAGGCGGAAATGCCGTAGATGATGCCGAAGTTGGCTGTCTTTGCCTTTCGGCGCATGGTGGAGGTCACGTCGTCGATGTTGATTTTGAAGATTTTGGCGGCTGTCGCTTGGTGGATGTCGTGGTCGCTGTTGAAGTCTTCCACCATGTTGTGGTCTTGGCTCAGATGGGCCATCAACCGCAGTTCTATCTGGCTGTAGTCGGCAGAGAAGAAGAGTTCGCCTTCATCGGGAATGAAGGCTTTGCGCACTTCCTTGCCGTTCTCGTCGCGGATGGGGATGTTCTGCAAGTTCGGGTTGCTCGACGAGAGTCTGCCTGTTGCTGTAACGGTCTGGTTGTAAGAGGTGTGTATGTGTCCTGTGCGTGGGTTGACCAGTCGGGGCAGGGTGTCGATGTAGGTGCTCAGCAGCTTCTTGTAACCCCGATAGTCGAGTATCTTCTCCACCACGGGATGCTTGCTCTTCAAGGCGAGCAGAGTGGCTTCGTCGGTCACATATTGCCCTGTTTTTGTCTTCTTGGGCTTGGCGTCAATCTTGAGCCTGTCGAAGAGGAGTTCGCCCACTTGCTTAGGGGAGCTGATGTTGAGCCCTTCTCCTGCCACTTCACGGATTTCTTGTTCGATGGCTTCCATCCGTTCGGTAAACACACGCGAGGTCTCTGCCAACGAGGCTTCGTCGATTCTGACACCGTTCATCTCCATCCGTGCCAAAACGGGCATCAAGGGCATCTCCACCTCGTCGAAGAGTTGCCAGAGTCCTTTCTCATGCAGTTCCTTCTCTAAGATGTTTTTCAGCTTCAAGGTCACGTCTGCATCCTCAGCAGCATACTCATACACGTCCTTTGGGTCGAGTTCGTGCATCGAGCGTTGTTTTTTGCCTGAGCCGATGAGGGAGTCGATGTGGATGGTCTTATACTTCAGATATACCTCGGCCAAATAATCCATGTTGTGGCGCAACTCTGGCGCGATGATGTAGTGTGCAATCATCGTGTCGAACATCTTGCCTCTGAGACGGATGTCATAGTTTGCCAACACCATCATGTCGTACTTGATGTTCTGTCCAATCTTCAAGATGGTGTCTGACTCATACACCGCCTTGAACTTATTTACAATTCTTAACGAACGTTCAAAGTCTTCGCCTTGCCATTCCTCGTGGTAGGGGATGGGAACGTAGAACGCTGTCCCTTCTTCGACGGCGAAGCTCAATCCGACCAGTTTTGCCGACACAGCATCGACAGAAGTGGTCTCTGTGTCTAAACTGACAAAAGCAGATGTCAATAATTTTGCAGCAATTGAATCCATTTCTTCCTCAGAATCAATGAGCTGGTAGTTATGTTTTGTGGTCGTTAAGTCGCTGAGATTGGAAGAAAACAAATCGCTCTGCCCGTCGTTCTGATTGAGCGCGGTGTTTGGGGCTTCGGAAAGGGTCGATTGGGGCGCTGGCGCAGGTTCACCGAAGAGGTCGCCACTGAAAAGGTCGTTCATCTGTCCCTTGCTCTTGCTTTTGGCGGTGACAGCCGATGGAGCAGGTGAGGGTGTTGATGCTTCGTTTCTTCCGAAAAGCTTTCTGCTCAAGGTGCGGAACTCCAGTCGTTCAAAAATCTCTTTCAAGGCTACTTCGTCAAGCGGTTCGCGTTTGAGGCTGTTGAGGTCGAGCGTGATGGGCACATCTGTTCGGATGGTTGCGAGGAACTTTGACAGCTTGATGTCGTCCACGTGTTCCTCCACCTTCCGTTTCATCGCCCCCTTCAGTTGGTCGATGTTTGCCAAGAGTCCTTCGATGCTGCCAAACTCGTTGATGAGTTTCACCGCTGTCTTCTCACCCACGCCTGGGCAGCCAGGGTAGTTGTCAGAAGAGTCACCCATCAAGCCCAAAAGGTCTATCACCTGCTTCACGTCGCTGATGCCGTACTTCTCCGTCACCTCCTTCACACCCAGAATGTCGAAGCCCCCATCATGACGAGGTTTGTACATCCGCACATTCTCCGCAACCAGCTGCCCGTAATCCTTGTCGGGAGTCATCATAAAAGTGTCAATTCCCCCGATGGATTCGCTCTGTTTTGCCAGCGTTCCAATCACGTCGTCGGCTTCAAAGCCAGCCACTTCCAACACGGGGATGCGGTAAGCCTGCAACACATCTTTTATAATAGGCACAGCAAACCGTATGCCTTCGGGTGTCTCCTCGCGTTGTGCCTTGTACGCTGCAAATGCCTCATGGCGGAAGGTTGCCCCATGTGGGTCGAACGCCACACCGATGTATTCAGGGTTCTCTTTGGTGAGAATCTCTTCGAGTGTATTCACAAAGCCCAGTACCGCCGAGGTGTTCTCACCTTTGCTGTTGATGCGAGGGCTTTTGATAAAGCCGTAATAAGCTCGATAAATCAATGCGTAGGCATCGAGAAGGAACAATTTTGCCATACCTTTTCCATTTTGTGTGTAAACTTACGAAATATATTTGGAAAAAACGCTAACTTTGTAGATGTTTTTCAAAAAGATGGACGCATTGCAACAAATCAGAAAGCCAATTGAAGCGGAGTTGGACACCTATCGGCAAGTGTTCGACTCCTATATGGCGCATACGAATCCCCTCTTGCATGAGGTGCTGAGCGTTATTGGCAAGAGGCAGGGAAAGATGATGCGTCCGATGCTCACATTGCTGACCGCCAAGATGATAGGTGGTGCTGTAAACGATGCTTCCATCTATGCAGCGGCTACGTTCGAGTTCTTTCATACGGCGAGCCTTGTCCACGACGATGTGGTGGACGAGAGTGCCGAACGGCGTGGGCAGGAATCGGTCAATAACGCATACGGCAATCAGGTGGCAGTGTTGGTTGGCGACTACATCTTGGCCAATGCGCTTCATTGTGCAGCCAAGGTGGGCAGTACCGAACTGGTCAATGCTGTTTCCATTGCTGCCCAAAGCCTTGCATCGGGCGAATTGTTGCAGCTCCACAACGTGAAGAACCAAGCGATAGACGAGTCTGTTTATTTCGAAATCATTCGGAATAAGACGGCTGCGCTCTTTGCTGCATGTGCCGAATCAGGAGCTTTTTCTGTTTCGTCGGACAAATCGGTACGACGGATGATGGCTGATTTTGGTGAAAAGATTGGCATTTGTTTCCAGATTCGCGATGACATTTTTGATTATTTCTCCAATGCCGCCATTGGCAAGCCTACAGGCAACGACATGAAGGAAGGCAAGCTTACCCTTCCTGTCATCCACTCCCTCCTCGTTTCTGAAGACACGGAAATGCAAGCCCTTGCGCATAAAGTGAAGTCACGCATGGTGTCTCAAGCCGAGATAGAAAGGCTGGTTGAGTTCACCAAGGAGAGTGGGGGAATTGACTATGCTGTGGCTGTGATGAACGACTATGCACAGGAGGCAAAAAGCTTGCTCGCATCGTTCCCCGATTCGGATGCCAAACACGCCCTCGTCGCTTATGTAGATTATGTAATCGACCGTTCTATGTGAGGCTCATGCCTCTTTCTATACCCTTTCTAAACAGCGAAGTCCCCAGCTCTGATTCGGTCAGAGCTGGGGATTTTGCTTTGTGCTTCCACAGCTTCAAAATCGATGTCCCCGACATCGACCAATCGGAGTCGGGGACATCGATTTCGAGGCTATATTGGGGGATGAAAAGCACGGAAGGATTGTCGGGAAAGGGTGTTGTTCAGAAGCCTCAATCTTGGTTCAGGCTTAGAAGAATTTCACATCCTTGCCTTCAATCTCCGAAAGCAATTTGTTGGCAAGCGAACTGGTGCCAAGGCGCAGCCACNGGTTCGTCANCNATTTCTCGCCTAATACTTCTTTCACGNTTNTATAATAGATGAGAGCGTCCTCCACGGTCTTCATGCCACCAGCAGGCTTGAAGCCAATCTGAACGCCCGTTCTGTCATAGTATTCCTTGATGGATTGGCACATGACGAAAGCCGCTTCAGGGGTGGCGGCTGGTTCGAGCTTGCCCGTTGATGTCTTAATGTAGTCAGCCCCGGCATACATAGCCAAGAGGCTGGCAGTCTTGATGTTTGTGGCTGTCTTTAAGCATCCTGTTTCGAGGATAGTTTTCAGCTTCTTTTCTNCGCACACGGCTTTCATTTCCTCGATTTCATCGCACATTCCTTCATAATCACCTGCCAAGAATTTNCCCACGGGANTTACCATGTCNATCTNTGTCGCACCATCTTTGAGTGCCAATGCTGTCTCTGCGATTTTCACTTCGATGAAGGTCTGTGCCGAAGGGAAACAGCCCGATACGCAAGCTATTTCCACCTCTTCGTTCTCCAGTGTGTCGTGGCATATCTTGGCGAAGCAGGGATAGACGCACACGGTAGCTACGTGCCCCAATTCGGGATAGATATCATCGAATTTGTTAATCTTCTCCACAAACTTCAGCACGCTNTCCTCGCTGTCTGTGGTCTTGAGTNTAGTCAGCTCCACGCTGTTCAGCAGNAACTGCTTCNCCTCGNGTGTGTTGTTTTCTGCCAAATGTTCTTTCAGCAGAATCTCCACCTGACGTTTCACTTTCTCATCATTGAGTTCCAAGTCGTATTGCTTTAGAACTTTCAAATACTTGTTTTCTTCCATATTGCTATTGTTTGTTTCCTTTTTCGTATTGATTTTCCCGATGGAATGGGGCGTTATTCCTTGTTCTTTGTGTCCATGCAGATGGTCACAGGTCCATCGTTCAGCAGTTCCACTTTCATGTCTGCGCCGAACTCTCCCGTGGCGATTTGGCGACCCAGTTGTTCCGATAGAACCGTGCAGAATCGCTCGTATAGAGGAATCGTCACCTCGTGGTTCCCTGCTCGCAGATACGATGGGCGGTTGCCTTTTTTGTAGCTTGCCCACAGGGTGAACTGGCTGACCACTAAGATATCGCCGCCCACATCAAGAATGGACTTGTTCATCACGCCGTTCTCGTCGTCGAACACGCGCAGGTTGCAGATTTTCTTTGCTAACCACGTTATATCTTCTTCATTGTCAGTGTTTTCGCATCCGAGTAGAACCAAATAGCCCTTGCCGATGCTTGACTTCTTCTCTCCGTAGATTGTGACGGATGCGTGTGTGACACGTTGTAATACTGCTCTCATATATTATGTTGTGTTTTATTCGTTGAAGAACTCCCTAATGAGTCGTGCTTTCGATGCACCAATAGTATCTGCAAGTATCTCGTAATCAGCCTCTTTAATTCGTTTTAGACTCTTAAATTTCTTGAGCAACAGGGTCTTGGTCGCTGCTCCGATGCCTTTGATGTGGTCAAGTTCCGATTCCCTATTGTGTTTTACGTGCTTCTGTTTGTGGAAGGTGATGGCAAAGCGGTGTACCTCGTCTTGAATCTGTGTGAGCAGTTTGAAGAGAGGGCTGTCCATCTCAATGCCCACCACTTGCGCAGGAAAGCCAAAGAGAAGCTCGTTTGTGCGGTGATGGCTGTCTTTTGCCAGACCTGCAATGGGGATGTCAAGGTGCAGCTGGTCTTCGATTACCTTTCTGACCACCTCCATCTGCCCCTTTCCGCCGTCGGTGATGATAAGGTCGGGCAGGGGAGTCTCTTCTTCAATGGCGCGGCTGTACTTGCGGAAGACGACCTCGCTCATCGAAGCGTAATCGTCAGGACCTATTACGGTTTTGATGTTATACTTGCGGTAGTCGTTCTTCGACTTCTTTCCACCGATGAAAACGACACATCCTGCCACTGCGTCTTGTCCCATGATGTTGGAGTTGTCAAAACACTCAATGCGCATCGGAAGCTTTGGCAGTTTGAGCTTGCGTTGCAGTTCCTTTAGGATGTTCACATTTCTTTGCTCAGGGTTCATGCGGTCGGCTTGTTTCAGTGCGTCGATGCGGTACTGACGGACGTTTGCTTCCGAAAGGAAAAGGAGCTTCCTTTTGTCGCCAGCCTTTGGCACGATGAACTCAGCATCCTTGAGGGTGAAGTCCAGTTCAAATGGCACCACAATCTCTTTCGATTCGTTGCCATACTGCTCCCTCATATCTACAATTGCCAATGAAAGAATCTCTTCGGGTGTCTCGTCTAACCGCTTCTTGTATTCGTTGGTGAAGACGCGTGTAATGCAACCGTTCACCACGTGCATATAGTTGACGTAAGCCTTGTTCTCGTCGTCCTCAATGCTGAATACATCAATGTTTTGGTTCGTGCTGGTGATAACGCGGCTCTTGCTGTCAAAGTCTTTCGCCAATAAGTATCTCTTCTTGACGGCTTCTGCTTCCAGAAATCGCTCCTCTTCAGCCAGTGCTTGCATCTCACTCAGCAGCTTTTGGCACAGCAAGCGTGTGTTCCCACTCAGGATGTCCTTGATTTCGTCGATTTGTTGTAGGTAATCCTCTCTTGATTGCCACCCAAGGCATGGAGCTTTACACTTTCCGATGTCGTAGTAAAGGCATTTCTTCAACTTCCCTTGCTTTATTTTCTCGGGCGTGATGGCTGTGTGGCAGAGGCGCACTTGATAGAGCTTCTCAATCAGCTCGAGCATGGCGTTCAGCGTGCCTGTATGGCTGAAAGGACCATAGTATGTGCCAGCTTTCTTATCGATGTTGCGTGTCTTGACAACGCGTGGAAAGTGCTCGTTGGTGATGCAGACAGACGGGTAAGTCTTGCCGTCCTTCAACAGGATGTTATAGAAGGGCTGATGCTCCTTAATAAGGTTGTTCTCTTGGATAAGCGCATCCTCGTCAGTGGGGACAACAACATACTTGATGTCCTCAATCTTGCTGACCAGAATCTGCGTCTTGCGGTTCTTGGGCGAGTTGTTGAAATATGAGCTGACTCGACGCTTGAGGTTCTTTNCTTTGCCNACATAGATNACCNTGCNNTCCTTNTNTAAGTATNGATAGCATCNAGNTTCCTCGGTGAGGCTGTTGACAATCACCTTGAGACGTTGTAGTCGTTCTTCGTTCTTTGTTATATTGGTCTTGTTCACTTAAAGCATTACTTTGTTTCACGTGAAACAATTATTATCTAACTGCCCTGTTTTCAGTGCGTAACGAGAGCGTGTTCAACGCTTTGTTAATGATGGAGAGAGTGCCCGAAGGTGTGGCTCTTGTGGGCGTGACCCTTAGATGGTGAGCAACGTGGTGATTTCGATGCCGTCACCGATAACCTCTCGCCCTTGCAGGCCTTCGTCGCGAATCTCTATCAAGAAGTTCATGTAGCACTTCTTGGGGTTAAGCTTCTTGACCAGCTTCCATGCGGCTTTGATTGTGCCTCCTGTAGCGAGTAGGTCGTCGTGGAGGAGAACTACGTCGTTGGGTTCGATTGCGTCGAGGTGAATCTCGATGGCATCCTTGCCATACTCTTTGGTGAAGCTCTCTTTTACCGTAGTGGCAGGGAGTTTGCCTGGTTTGCGCGCCATGACAAAGCCTGCATTCAGGCGGCGGGCGAGAATGGACCCCATGATGTAACCGCGGGTTTCCAAGCCCACCACCTTTGTGATTCCTTTGTCTTTGTAGAGCTCGTAAAGCGCCTCTTCCATGATTTGAAGTGCTTTAGGGTCTTTGAAGAGGGTGGTTACGTCACGGAAGTTGATTCCNTTCCTGGGGAAGTCGGGGATGCAGCGTAGGTGTTCCAGTAAGTACTGACTGTTGAATTTCATTGTTGTTCTATTATAGCGTTTCTTTGATGTCTTTCCGTAAGTCGCTGTTTCTGTTTAAGGTGCGACGCTTTTGTTTCACGTGGAACACGGTGGGGCTTTGATGCCCTCTTTCGTGTTATCTGCCCATTAGCACCAGCATGATGTTGATATCCGAAGGCGATACGCCAGGGATGCGTGAGGCTTGTGCTAACGTGACGGGCTGGATGGCTTGCAATTTTTGGCGAGCTTCGATGGAGATTTGGGTCATGTTGGGGTAGTCAAACTTTCCTTGAATCTTGATGTTCTCCAAGCGAATCATCTTGTCTGCCATTTGTTGCTCGCGATAGATGTAGCCCTTGTATTTGATTTGAATCTCTGCTGCCTCGATTATCTCTTCGTGCCGCACGTCATCGCCAATGATACGGTTCAGCTCCTTGCGGAGCGTGTCGATGTGTGGCGCGATGTTATTGATGTTGATTTGAGGTCTTCCTAACAGCTCCTCCAACTTGCAACCTTGGCGAAGCGGAGTGGTACCTAATGTCTCCAAGGCGGGATTGATAAGCGAAGGCTTCAATGAGAAGTTGGCGGCAAACTCCGTGATGGCATTGACCTTCTCCTTCTTCGATAGCATCAGTCGGTAGCGTTCCTCTGAAGCCAATCCCAGTTTGTAACTGCGTTCCGTCAGGCGCATATCAGCATCGTCTTGACGTAGTAAGATGCGATATTCGGCACGCGAAGTGAACATGCGGTATGGTTCATCCACGCCTTTTGTCACGAGGTCGTCAATGAGGACACCGATGTACGCCTCGTTACGACCGAGGGTGAATGGCTGTCCGTTGTTGAGCGGGGCAGCGGTCGTATTGCTGCATACAGGTCTCGTGGGTGAAGTCGCCATGCTGCTGTTGATGGCAGCATTGATGCCCGCAATGATGCCTTGTCCAGCCGCTTCCTCATAGCCCGTTGTGCCATTCACCTGTCCTGCGAAGAAGAGGTTCTTCATCACCTTCGATTCAAGGGAGTGTGTGAGTTGCGTCGGGTCGAAGAAGTCGTATTCGATAGCGTAGCCCGGACGATAAATCTCCAGATTCTTAAAGGCAGGAATCTTTCGCAGGGCAGTCAGCTGTATGTCCAATGGAAGCGAAGACGAGAAGCCGTTGAGGTACATCTCGTTGGTCGTCTCCCCCTCAGGCTCAAGGAAAAGCATGTGCTCATCCTTGTCGGGGAAGGTGTGCAATTTCGTCTCGATGCTGGGGCAATAGCGCGGACCGATGCTTTGGATTTGTCCATTATAAAGCGGTGAGTCGGGAAGTCCTGAACGCAGGACATCGTGTACCTCCGTGTTGGTGTAGCAAATCCAGCAGGGCAGGTTGTTACGCTTGCTGACAGCCGTGTGCTCCGTAGGTAGATAAGAGAACTTGTGGAAATCATGGTCGCCATCTTGTTTCTCCATGAGCGAGAAATCAACGCTGCGTTTGTCGATGCGCACAGGAGTTCCCGTCTTCATGCGATTAGCACGGATGCCATGTTTCGTGATAGACTCCGTCAGTTCCAGCGCAGCCGCCTCGGCACATCTTCCACCCAGAATCTTCGTGCGGCCGATGTGCATCAAACCATTCAGAAACGTGCCGGCCGTGATGATGACACACTTTGCCCTGAACTCAGCCCCGTAATAAGTTCTAACGCCTTGAACCTCTTGATTCTCAACGATTAGTTCCCTTACTTGGTCCTGCCATATCTGCAAATTGGGCGTGTTCTCCAATATCTCTCGCCAAGTCCAGATAAACTTGGCTCGGTCACATTGCGAACGCGGACTCCACACCGCAGGACCTTTCGAGAGGTTCAGCATTCTGAATTGCAGGCTACAGCGGTCGGTGACGATACCTGTGTATCCCCCCAACGCATCTATCTCTCTCACAATCTGTCCTTTGGCTATGCCGCCAATGGCGGGGTTGCACGACATTTGTGCAATCTTGTTCATGTCCATCGTGATGAGACATGTCTTAACACCCAAGTTAGCTGCTGCGGCAGCGGCTTCGCATCCAGCGTGTCCAGCTCCCACCACAACCACGTCGTAATTGAAAACCATCTGATTGAAGTGAAATTTTTGCAAAGATAATGAAAATGGGATGAAAAACGCGCCTTGTGGCGGCACAAAAGCCGAAAAAGCGGTGGAGGGAACACCAGAAACAGCTGCATTTGCACATACAAGCTTGTTTACACATCTTTTATATATGGAAACTAAACACGCCTCCCCATGATGAACGCATTCTGTGGCTCTATGCCCTCGATGGCTATGGCGCAGGCAGCCATGCTGACGAGCCACAGGCATCGAGAGAACAGAAGTACCCAATATGCCTCAAAAGGGGAGTGAGTCACACCCTGTTTGGGGTCTGACTCACTCCCTTACAAGGGTCTGACTCAGACCCCTTTTGGGGGTGTGAATGCGTCCTTTCAGCGTGTCTTCTTTTTGACGCAATTCGTTGTAGATTTTCTGGAAAGTTCTTACCTTTGTCTGACCTACCACCAGCAGACGATGATTTGGACTTCCGACATACGCGCTTTCATCCAGCAGCATCTGAACGACGACACCGCCGACCTCCTCTTGGCGGCGCGGCGATATCCCGGTGTGGATGTGCCTTTTGCCGTGGAGCAGATAGAGGCGCGGCGGCGGCTGAAAGGGAAGTTGCCCGAATGGTATGGGAATGCCGACCTCGTGATGGGTGGTCGTGTGCCAGCCGAGCAATGCAGTTCGGAACAGACGGCACGATACAAGCGGAGCATCATCACTGGCGAAAGTCTGTGCGACATGACAGGCGGTATGGGTGTTGACTTTTGGTATATGTCGGAGGGTATGAAACGCGCCATCTATACGGAGCGTCAACCGTCTCTCTGCGAAGCGGCACGCCACAACTTTGCGGCTCTGGCTGACAGCTGCCATCCTGTGCCCGATGTGAGAGAAGGGGATGGCAGGAATTTTCCGATTCCATCGGTGGATATCATCTATCTTGACCCAGCGCGACGTGCAGGCGACGGCAGCCGTGTGTATGCGATGGAGGACTGCGAGCCCAACATCGTGGCGTGGCAGGATGCACTGTTGGCACATGCCAGCATGGTGTTGGTGAAACTGTCGCCAATGGCTGATATTAAGGATGTGTTGCGGAAGCTGAGCGGTGTGACAGAGGTGCATGTGGTGGCGGTGAAGAACGAATGTAAGGAAGTGCNGGTGAAGATGGAGACTCCGCAACTNCGCAAAGAGGAGGGCTGTNGCAATGGGAATGNNGTGAAGGTGTTCTGTGTGGATTTCAAGACCAACAGAACCATTCGATACTCCTTCGGTTTGTCCGATGAAATGGCAGTTTTAGTCTCAGAGAGCGGTGTGGGTCGCTACCTTTACGAGCCAGACGTTACCCTGATGAAGGCACAGGCGTTCGGCAGTCTCTGCCATCGCTTCGGTCATGTCCGCCAACTGGAGGCTGGCACACACTTGATGACTTCCGACGAACTCTTTCCCGACTTCCCTGGTCGCATTTTTGAAGTGGAGGAGCAGATGACCTTCTCCTCGAAACTTCTCAAACGCTTGAAACGGGACATTCCCCAAGCCAACATCGCCACACGCAATTTCCCCCTCACGGCTGACGAGCTGCGTCGGAAGACGGGCATCAAGGATGGTGGCGAGGTTTATTTGTTTGGTGGCAAAGTGAAAGATGTGGGGCATTTGTTGTTGAAGTGCAGAAAAAAAGTCGTACCTTCGCACCCATGAAACGTTCTGATTTTGAAATCATGGCACCTGTTGGGAGCCGCGAAAGTTTGGCGGCTGCACTGAGGGCAGGAGCCAACTCCATCTATTTCGGTATCGGGAAACTGAACATGCGGAGTCACTCTGCCAGCGCATTCACGATTGATGACTTGAAGGAGATTGCTGCCATCTGTCATGAGCATGGCGTGCAGTCATACCTGACGGTGAACACGATTATTTATGGCGAGGACATTCCGACAATGCGTGAAATCATCGACGCGGCTAAGGAGGCGGCGATTTCGGCCGTGATAGCGAGCGATGTGGCGGTGATGACGTATTGCCGCGAGGTGGGACAGGAGGTGCATCTGAGCACACAGCTGAACATCTCGAACATCGAGGCGCTGAAGTTCTATGCCCAGTTTGCCGATGTGGTGGTGCTGGCGAGGGAACTGAACATGTGGCAGGTGAGGGACATCTATCAGCAGATTGTGGAGCAGGACGTGCGAGGTCCGAAGGGTGAGCTTATCAGGATAGAAATGTTCTGTCACGGAGCTTTGTGCATGGCTATCAGCGGCAAGTGCTATCTGTCGTTGCAGAATGCTGGCAGAAGTGCCAATCGTGGTGAGTGCGTGCAGATTTGTCGCCGAGGTTATGAGGTGACGGACGTGGAGACGGGCACACAGCTGAATGTGGATAACAAATATATCATGTCGCCTCGCGACTTGAAGACGGTTCGTTTCATCGACATCATGATGAATGCAGGGGTGCGGGTGTTCAAGATTGAAGGTCGTGCCCGAGGACCTGAGTATGTCTATACGGTGGTGAAAGCATATGACGAGGCTATCAATGCGGTGCTTGATGGCAGTTTCACCGAGGAACGGCAGGATGCGTGGGACAAGGAGCTTGGCACGGTGTTTAACCGAGGCTTTTGGGATGGATACTATCAGGGGCAGAAGCTGGGCGAGTGGTGCGACGTGTATGGCAGCAAGGCGACGGAGAAGAAGGTGTATGTGGGCAAGTGCATGAAGTACTTCTCGAAGATAGGCGTGGCGGAGTTCTTGATAGAGAATGAAGACCTGCATGTGGGCGATAAGATGCTGGTGACGGGCACCACGACTGGTGCGCTCATCCAGCCTTGCGACGAGATTCGCTTTGACTTGCAGCCTGTGGAGACAGCCACGCGCGGACAGCACATCAGCATCAAGGTGAACGACCGTGTGCGGGTGAACGACAAGCTCTATGTGCTGCAGCCAGCTGACCGACTGACACAGCGATAACACAACACACATACATANGAAACNCNAGCNNNTACTCTTNATNNNTCTTCNCTCTGCNATCGTAGGTGGATGGGCACAGGACAACAGCGAACTCATCGGTGTGCTGTCTTACATGAAGCGTGCCATGAACTTTNCGCAGGCGATGCCGCAGGAGAAGGTGTATCTGCATTTTGACAATACGGGTTACTTCAAGGGTGAGACCATTTGGTTCAAGGGGTATGTCATCCGTGCCGACAACGGCAAGCCGACCGACCTGAGCTTGGTGCTTTATGTAGAGCTGGTGAACCCTTCGGGCGATGTGGTGGAAACGCGGAAACTGCCCATTCAAGGGGGCATGGCGCATGGCGATATCAAGCTGGACAGCCTTTATACCACGGGCTTTTACGAGGTGCGTGCCTACACACGATACATGACCAACTGGGGGAATGGCGGCATCTTCTCGCGCGTGTTCCCTGTGTTCAACGCTCCCAAGCAGGAGGGTGACTACTCCAAGATGGTGATGGATGACTTGGGCTATCGCAAGCGTTTGCCCAATGTGCGCACAGACGATGGTTCCGACACGAAGGAGAGTGGAATGAAGGTGAGGCTCTACCCCGAAGGCGGCAAGCTGGTGCGCGGTGTGCCTAATCGTGTGGCGTTCAATGTGACGGACAAGACAGGTGTTGGAATCGAAGCCTACGGCAGTTTGCNGGATGAGCATAAGNAAGAATTNNCGNCAGTGACCACTATCNGTGATGGANAGNNNNTGNTCGATGNCGTGCTCGACGNAACANCNNAGTATCTGCGTTTGNTCGATACCAACGNCAAGAAGCATGATGTACGTTTGGCGGAGGGAGAACCAGAGGGCTTGGCGATGAAGGTGAACACACTGAAGGATGAAGTGGTGGAGGTCATGGTGTATGCCACTCCGTCGATGGTGGGCAAGTTGCTGGGCTATACGCTCATCAACAATGGTCGTGTCATGATGGCGGATACGGTATATGCAGAGCGCGCCATGATGATTCCGTTTGACCGAGCTTCCTTGCCAGCAGGAGTGAACCAGTTGACTTTCTTTACTGCCGATGGACATATCCAAGCTGACCGTCAGTTCTTTATCGCTCCTGCTGCCAGCAAGGAAGACTCTGTCTGCGTCACTGCTGTGCAGGCTTTCCCGAAACCATGCAAGACCGTGACACTCAATATCCAGGCGCAACCGAACAGCAGCCTTTCCATTTCGGCGATGGATGCGGCAACCATGACCAATGGTCGTGAAGGCAATGCGCTCACATGGCTCTTGCTTTCCAGCGACATCAAGGGCTACATTGCAGACCCTGGGTATTACTTTGAGGCGGACGATTATGAACACCGCTTGGCTGCCGACCTGCTGATGTTGGTGCAGGGCTGGCGGCGTTATGACTGGGCGCTGATGGCCAATGCCGTTGAGCAGAACCAGGGTCGCACGCTCTTCAACGACAGCACTGCCAACTTTACGCAACCCATTGAAGACAAGCTGTATGTGTTTGGCAAGTTAGGGCAAAAGCGCAAGAAGAACACGGTGGATGGCGTGAATCTGTTCATGTACTTCTACAATCAGAACGGCGAGCATCTGGAAGGGGGAACTGTGACCGATTCGTTAGGGAACTATGCTTTCTCCCTGCCCAATATGGACGGAGAATGGAAGCTCATCATCAACACACAGAAGGACGACAAGGATGCCAACTACTTTGTGGGCATCGACCGCCATTTCTCCCCAGCACGGCGTTGGCTGTCGCCTGACGAAACAAAGACAATCAATCTGATGCGTCCGAACCTCTTTGCCACAGAGTCTTCCAAGAGAGCGGCAGAGGAAGAGCACGAGTACATCCCGATTCAGCGGCGCGAACACGTGCTGCCCACGGTCTTGGTGAAGGCGAAGCGTACCCGTATCTATGACAATGCCCGTGCCGCATGGGAGTCAGAGGGGCAAGCTCAGCGTTATGCTTCCATGTACTACAATGCTGACAACGATGCCGATATGTTTGCTGACAAAGGAATGGAGATGCCCGTATTGGGTAGCTGGCTTCACATGCGTAATCCCTTCTTTGGCGGTTCGGGCAAGGACGTGAACGCTTTTGCTACGGATGCCGCCATACAAGAAGCTACAGCCGATGCAACTGCCACCACCTCAACCGAACTCTTGTTAGAAGGGACAGAGGATGGCGACATGACGGAAGGAGCGGACATCACGGAGGCAGAGCCGTTGGAAATGGATAATAACAGCGAAACAGGCAGCATCTACCGTTATGCAGGTCTCTCTTATAAGAACCGTCCGATTATCTGGATTGTCGATAATGCCTATTGGGCTATTACGATGTTAGGCTCTCTCAAGTTCGATGTCTTTGAGGTCATGCAAGGCAGTGCTGTGGCGCAAGCCGATCCTGACATTGCAGGAACGTTGCTCAACATGGACTTAGACGAGGTGAAAGCGGTTTATGTGACAGAACGGTCAGACGTTTACACACGCTATCTGCGGGCTTTGCCATCTATTCCCAACCCCGTGACGGTGTTCGTCTATACCCATCATTCGTTTCAGGTGAAGCAGAAAGGATTGCGCAACACTCACTTCCAAGGTTTCAACAAGGCTTCCACCTTCGAGACGGATGACTACTCGGTGCTGCCCCCCATGGACGACTTCCGCCGCACGCTCTTTTGGGAGTCGGACGTGAAGACCGACGCTGAGGGTAAGGCTACGGTAGAGTTCTTCAACAACTCGTCGTGCCACGAGATGTACGTTTCTTGCGAGGGAATGACTCCCGATGGCAAGTTTATGGTGAATGAATGAGCTTAAAAGCGATTATGCAAGAAGATTTTGATATACGCGAACAGCGAAGCACAAAGGACAAGGACTTTGAGAACGCCCTCCGTCCTCTTCGCTTTGACGATTTCAGTGGACAAAACAAGGTGGTGGAGAACCTCAGCGTGTTTGTCGAAGCCGCCCGTTTCCGTGGCGAGCCGCTTGACCACACCCTGTTGCATGGTCCTCCAGGACTGGGCAAGACGACCCTCTCCAACATCATTGCCAACGAGTTGGGTGTCGGGTTCAAGGTGACATCCGGTCCCGTGCTCGACAAGCCTGGCGACCTTGCTGGTATTCTGACCTCGCTGGAAGAGAACGACGTGCTCTTCATCGACGAGATACACCGTCTCTCGCCTGTGGTGGAGGAGTACCTCTACTCTGCGATGGAAGATTATCGCATCGACATCATGATAGACAAAGGTCCGTCGGCACGCTCCATTCAGATAGACCTCAGTCCCTTTACCCTCGTGGGCGCCACCNCNCGCAGTGGTCTGCTGACAGCACCGCTGCGTGCCCGATTCGGCATCAATCTCCACCTTGAATACTACGATGCAGCGGTGCTCACACAGATTATTCTCCGTTCAGCCAAGCTGTTAGGCATCCCCTGCCATTTCGATGCAGCGGGCGAGATTGCCTCGCGTTCTCGTGGCACCCCCCGTATCGCCAATGCCCTCTTGCGACGTGTACGCGACTTTGCCCAAGTGAAAGGTAACGGCACGATTGACCTGCCTATTGCCCACATGGCCCTCGAAGCCTTGAACATCGACAAGTTTGGATTGGACGAGATAGACAACAAGATTCTCACCACTATCATCGACAAGTTCAAGGGTGGTCCTGTTGGTCTTGGCACCATCGCCACAGCCATCGGCGAAGACACTGGTACCGTAGAGGAAGTGTACGAACCATTCCTTATCAAAGAAGGCTTCATCAAGCGCACCCCACGCGGTCGGGAAGTCACAGAGTTAGCCTACAAGCACCTTGGGCGCAATCCTTGGGCTAACCCTAACGACAACACAGGTATGCGCAACTTGTTCGACTAAGCACATCTCGCTTGTTTATAGCTACATACGCAGGAGGAGGGGGAAAGAAATCCCTTTCCCCCTCCTCCTGCGTATGTAGCTTTTCCATTCAGCGTTATTTCACTATAAAGTCAAGGCTTTGCAAGTCGCAGTCGCGCGAAGAAGTACCGTAGAGAATCTGATACCGCCCAGCGCGAGTGGAAAGCTCGTCGATGGAAGGGTCGTAATACTCAAAAGCTTCGCCATCCAATGTGATGACAGCCTTGCCCGTCTCGCCAGCTTGTAGTTCCAGCTTCTGGAATCCTCTCAGCGACTTGATAGGCGCTTCGGGATAGTCAAGTGCCTTCACATACACTTGCAGCGTCTCAGTGCCTTCACGCTTGCCAGTGTTAGTGACAGGAACCGTCAGTTTCACCGTTTCGTCAGCTTTCATCGCCTTTCTCGACAGTTTGCCTTTGCCCACAGCGAAGGTGGTGTAGGACAGCCCTTCCCCGAACGCATAGAGCGGAACACCTTGGAAATAGCGGTAGGTGCGGTTCTCCATGCTGTAGTCAAGAAAGTCGGGCAGGTCGTCATTGGAGCGGTAGAACGTGACAGGCAGTTTGCCCCCAGGGTTGTAGTCGCCAAAAATCACCTCCGCCAAGGCCTCTGCACCGCCTTGTCCTGGATACCAAGCCTGAAGGAGTGCGTCGTAGCTGTCCTCCACACTGCCGAAAGCGATGGCAGAACCCGAGCAGTTGACAAACACGACAGGCTTGCCTGTGGCGCGCATCGCCTTGACAAGACGCTGCTGCACCTTTGGCAGTTCGATGTCAGCCTTGTCACCGCCTTCTCCCTCCATCTGAGCCGATATACCACCGATGACGATGATGGCATCCATGTCTTTCACCTCCTCGACAAGGTCGTTGAACTCCACAGGCTTGCGTTCGCAGATGTCGCCACGCAACATGGCGAAGTTGCCATTGCCGTGTTTATATTCGATGACCACATCGTAGCACTCTCCTGCCTTGACAGGGAAGGACTTGTACTGCAGGTTGCGTCCGAAGCCGAAACCGCCACGCCTACCGCCAGCAGCCGCTTCCTCCACCACTTCGCCATTCACCTTGAGCACATAGCCGTTGTCGGTATAGAGGGTATATTTCATGTCGCCTGTAAAGGTCGCCTTGTATGTGCCCGACACCCGAACGGAGAGCGTGTCCTTGCTGATGCCTTGGGCAAATCCCCATGCACCAAACGTGCTGAAGTTGAGTTCGCTGTAATAGTCAGTCTTGTCGGGCGTTCCGCTCAAAAAGTTGTTGTTGAAGAACTCCACCTTCACGCCCTTGCCGTCGTTAAAGTCGCCCAGATGATGGATGGTGGCAAACTCGTCGTTCAGCTCACAGGCTTTCTTGTAGAAGACGTTGCTGTTCGGCACAGCTTTGCGGATGCCTTCGAGCAGCGAGTGCGTGTGCTCCTTGGTAGGTGTGCCGCCATAGTTGCCGTTGAGCAGTTCGGTGTCGTCGGCATTCGGTCCCACCACCGCAATGTTTCTGAGGCTCCTCGACAGCGGAAGCACCCCGTTGTTCTTCAGCAGCACCATCGACTCGCGGGCAGCTTGGGTAGCGAGGTCGTTATTAGCCTCGCTGCTGATGACCTCGGGGCCGAGGTTCGCCCAAGGCAGCCTGTCGGCAGGGTCGAACATACCCAGCTCAAAGCGTCCCATGAGCGTCTTGCGCAGGTGCTCATCCAGCGTTGACTCCTGAATTAAGTCCTTCTCCAAAGCCTCTGTCAGCACCATAAACACCTTGCCACATTCGAGGTCAGTGCCGTTCAGCACCGCGTCTATCGAAGCCGACATCGGGTCGGGGTGTGTTTCGTGCTGCCCCTTGTTGTAGAAGTTGTTGATGGCGTCGCAGTCGGTCACGACAATGGCATTGTACCCCCATTTGCGCCGCAGGATATCCACCAAGAGGCGGTCGCTCGTGCAGCAGGGCTTGCCCTCGTATCGGTTGTAGGCACACATCACCTCGCGCACGTTCCCCTTCTTCACCAGCGCCTTGAAGGCAGGCAGGTAGGTCTCCCACAGGTCACGCATGGAGACGGAGGCGTTGTACGTGTGGCGCAAGGGTTCAGGACCGCTGTGTACGGCATAGTGCTTGGCACAGGCATGGGTCTTGAAATACTTGTCGTCGTTGCCCTGCATACCCAATACTGTCTGCACACCGAGCACAGCGTTCAGATAAGGGTCCTCGCCACAAGTCTCCTGTCCGCGTCCCCAGCGTGGGTCGCGGAAGATGTTGACATTCGGACACCAGAACGTCAGTTCGGGGTTGCCTGGATAATAAGTGACTCCCATAGGCACGTTGAACACGTTGTGGTCAGAACGGTTCCAGTTGGCACGGGCCTCGTCCGACACGGTTGAGAAGACATCGTAAACCAGTTTCTCGTTGAACGCGGCTGCCATGCCAATCGGCTGCGGATACACCGTATAGCCTCCTTGGCGCACTCCGTGGCAGGCTTCGCTCCACCAGTTGTAGGAGGGGATGCCGAGGCGATCGACCGAGATGGACTTGTTCATCATCAGTCCCACCTTCTCCGAGGGGGTGAGCAGCGAAATGAGGTTCTCCACACGCTCCTCGTTCGAGAGTGCAGGGTTCTGGAAAGGGTATTGCTCCCCGTTGGGCATGAGAGGCGTGCTTTCTTCCACCACCGCCTTTGCCGAGAGGCTTCCCAGTGTGCGTCCCTCTGTATCCACCAGTTCCACGCTGCGATACGTCTTGCCCAATGTGCCCGTTGGCGACAATGCCACCATCACCTTCGTCACCTCGCCAGGGAGAATCGTCTCTGTCGGATAGTGTGCGGTGATACACTCACAGCTGGGAATGGCTTTGCCAATCTTGACCGCCTTGTTCGAGGTGTTCTTCATGGTGAACGTGTGACAGACCGTCCCTTTCAGCGCATGAACGACACCGAAGTCCCACTCGTAGGCGTTGAACGTGACGGGACTCTTCTGTGCTTGTGCCAGCGACGACGAAGCCATCATCAGTAGCCCCACCATGGCAAAATTGATTTTCTTCATATCCAGTTATTTTGAGTTTTGGTATATATCGTCCTGTGCTGACAGCCACCATCCGGCGGCGNACGCTGTTTGGGTGGCTGTGGAAGGAATCTGTCTGACAAAGNTACGACATTCTCGTCGCTTTCTTCTTACACNTATGAAACAAATTTTTCCGAAAGGGTATTTCGGGGAACAAATCGAGGTCATGGAATTGCTCCTCCGAACAGCACTCNCTCACCCCNCCTCTTGCCCTTCGTCGTTCACCCCTCAAAATGTGCCCCAGAATCGATGTCCCCGACTCCGACCAATCGGAGTCGGGGACATCGGTCGGTCGGAGTCGGGGACTCCGATTTGGGGGCTGTGGAAGCGCATCCAAAACAGGGATGCCTCACGACCCGTGTGCCACCTTCCTGTCAGGGGATGTACAGATTGTTTCTGTCCCAAACGGTGGCAATACAGCCTTGCCGAGTGGCGAAAACGTGCGTGTTTGTCTTTTTNCAAAAAATTACACATTATATAAATNCGGGAAAANATATTTTGTTTACCTTNGCACCCGATTTTCCCGAATAGGAATAAGGACAAAACTACGATATATGCAGAAAAACTTAGTGATAGTCGAGTCTCCAGCCAAAGCCAAGACGCTGGAAAAGTTTCTCGGCAAGGACTACAAGGTGATGTCTTCCTACGGACACATCCGCGACTTGAAGAAGAAGGAAATGAGTGTGAACTTGGACGATTTCTCGCCTGAGTATGAGATTCCTTCCGACAAGGAAAGCGTGGTGAAGAGCCTTCGTACCGAGGCCAAGAAAGCCGACACCGTTTGGCTGGCTTCCGATGAAGACCGCGAGGGAGAGGCCATCTCATGGCACTTGAGCCAAGTGCTGGGGCTTGACCCGAAGACGGCTAAAAGAATTGTTTTCCATGAGATAACGAAGACGGCGATTCTGAAAGCCATCGAAACGCCGCGCACCATCGACATGGGGCTGGTGAACGCGCAGCAGGCACGCCGCGTGCTCGACCGCATCGTGGGCTTCAAGCTCTCGCCCGTGTTGTGGAAGAAACTGAAACCCAGTCTTTCGGCAGGTCGTGTGCAGAGTGTGGCGGTGCGCCTGATTGTGGAGCGTGAGAAGGAAATCGAGCATTTCCGCAGCGAGTCATACTATCGGGTGAACGCCGTGTTTGTGGTCGATGGGCAGGAAATCAAGGCTTCGTTAGGACACAACTTCAAGACGGAAGAAGAGGCGGAGCAGTTCCTGCTGTTGTGCAAGGACAAGGAGTTCACCATCACCGACATTGAGAAGAAACCCGTGAAGAGAAGTCCCGCGCCTCCTTTCACCACCTCCACCTTGCAGCAGGAAGCCGGTCGCAAGTTGGGCTTCACCGTGAGCCAAACGATGATGGTGGCACAGCATCTGTATGAGTCGGGACACATCACCTATATGCGAACCGACTCCGTGAACCTCTCTTCGCTCTGCATCAACACGACGAAAGCCGAAATCGCCAAGATACACGGGGAACGCTACTCCAAAGTGCGTCAGTTCCACACCAGCTCGAAAGGGGCGCAGGAAGCGCACGAGGCTATCCGTCCCACCTTCATCGAGGCGCATGAGATTACGGGCAACTCGCAGGAGAAGCGTCTGTATGACCTGATTTGGAAGCGCACGATTGCCTGCCAGATGGCGGATGCCGAGGCTGAGAAGACGACCATCACCATCGCCAACGCTGAAACGGGGGCTTCCTTTGTGGCAACGGGCGAGGTGATTACCTTCGATGGTTTCCTGCGCGTGTATCGGGAGTCATACGATGACGACACGCCACAGGAGGAGGCCGAAGGGCTGCTGCCTGCTGTGAAGAAGGGTGAGACCTTGCAGATGAAGGAGTTGGTGGCGACCCAGCGGTTCACGCAGCGTCCTCTGCGCTACACCGAGATGAGTCTGGTGAAGAAGATGGAGGAGCTGGGCATTGGTCGTCCTTCTACCTTTGCGCCAACGATTTCGACCATCCAGCAGCGTGAATACGTGGAGAAGGGCGACAGGAAGGGTGAAGAGCGTAGTTATGACATCATCAAGTTGTCGGCTGGGAAACTGAAAAAGATGACGAAGAACGAAATGGTGGGCAATGAGAAAGGCAAGCTCATCCCCACCGATATAGGCACCGTGGTGAACGACTTCCTCATTCAGTCGTTTCCCGATATTGTTGACTATAACTTCACCGCCAACGTGGAGAAGGAGTTTGACGATATTGCCGATGGCAGAGAGAACTGGCACGAGATGATGCGCGACTTTTACGCCAAGCTGGAACCCATGGTGAATGCCACGTTGCAGGAGAAGAGCGAGCGTAAGGTGGGTGAGCGTGTGTTGGGTACAGAGCCTGGCACGGGCAAGCCTGTCAGCGTGAAGATAGGTCGCTTTGGACCGATGGTGCAGATTGGCGTGGCTGACGAGAACGAGAAGCCGCGTTTCGCCCAGCTCAACAAGGGGCAGAGCATTGCCACCATCACGCTTGAAGAGGCGCTTGACCTCTTCAAACTCCCCCGTGAATTGGGAGAATATGAGGGTGAGCGTGTCACGGTGGGTTCGGGTCGCTTTGGACCATACGTGCTGCACTGTAAGAAGTATGTCTCTTTGCCAAAGGGTACTGACCCCATGCGCATCACGCTCGATGAGGCTATCCAGCTCATAGAGGAACGTCGGCAGGGCGAGGCATCGGCTCATCTCAAGACTTTCGAGGAGGATGCGGAACTGGAGGTGATGAATGGTCGCTATGGTCCATACTTGAAGTATAAGGGCAGTAACTATAAGCTGCCTCGCACCGTCAAGGAGCCTGCTAACCTTACTTATGAAGAGTGCATGAACATTATCAATACACCGCAACCCGCTAAGGCTGCCGCCAAGCGTGGACGTAAACCTGCATCGAAGGCATGAAACGCATCATTCTGATAGGCTATATGGGTGCGGGGAAAACCATCATTGGCAAGGTGTTGGCACGCACGATGGGGCTGGGCTTTTACGANTTGGACGATTATATTGAGAACCGTGTNCATCAGAAGATTCCTGACATNTTTNCCCAGAAGNGAGAGGATGGTNTTCNTGACATCGAANGGAGGATGTTGCACGAGGTGATGNNGTNTGAGNNCGTTGTTGTCTCCTGCGGTGGGGGTACACCCTGCTTCTTCGACAACATGGATTATATGAACACGCGCGGTGAGACGGTCTTTCTCGATGCCTCGCCTCGGGTGTTGAACGAGCATTTGCGCATGGGCAAGACGGTTCGTCCACTAATTCAGGGTAAGACCGCCGAAGAGCTGATTGCCTACATTGAAGAGTCGCTTCAAAGGCGGCTTCCTCACTATCGGAAGGCGAAGCATACCCTTGAAATCGAGACAATCCACACGCAAGAACAAATTCAGAATTACGTCAATCAAATCATCGGTCTTATATGAGAAAATGGCGCATCGAAGACTCCAACGAGCTGTATGGCATCAATGGTTGGGGGGTCAACTATTTCCACATCAACGAGAAGGGCAATGTGGCTGTGACACCACGAAAGGACGGGGTGGAGGT
>WFLX010339830.1_pt1 | contig 66528 bp, 56 predicted proteins | sample 4967041 | NCBI WGS metagenome assembly WFLX01 (sample SAMN12857096, study PRJNA449069) | gut metagenome | isolation source: stool from male and female vole | host: Microtus ochrogaster | place: USA:Florida | collected 2017
TCGGCATACATGCAAGACCTGCGGGACAGCTTGCAAAGGAGGCAAAGAATTTTCAGTCGTCAATCAAGATTTCAATAAACGGCAAAGAGGCTAATGTAACAAAATTGATGGCAGTCATGGGACTGGGTATCAAAAAAGGCAATACAGTGACGATTACGGCAGAAGGCGCGGATGAGGAAGAAGCAATTGCGGCGATGGAAACATTTATGAAAAATAATCTATAGGGAATGTATTGAATCGATTGATTTGAAATCTGGGAAAGCGGGTGTATTGTTTCATGGAAACATGTAAGGGAACAAAGATATTTGACGGGATTGCAATCGGGCGTATCTTCTATTATAAGAAACATGAAAATAACGTCGAAAGAAAGCGGGTAGAGGATATCGATGCGGAGATCGCCCGATATGAAGAGGCGAAGAAAAAAGCCATTGAGCAGTTAAATGTACTCCATGAAAAAGCGGTTGTAGAAGTGGGAGAAATCAATGCGCAGATCTTAGAAGTGCACGCCATGATGCTGGAGGATGATGATTATAATGATTCGATTCATAATCTGATTAAAAATCAGGGGATCAATGCCGAATGTGCTGTTGCGACAACAGGGGACAATTTTTCAGAAATGTTTGCCAATATGGACGACGAATATTTCAAAGCCAGAAGCGTCGATGTAAAGGATATTTCGGAGCGTGTGATCAATGTACTGGGAGGCGGTCATGGCGCGGATGAGCTGAAGGAGCCATGTATCATCGCTGCCGAGGATCTGGCGCCCAGCGAGACGGTGCAGATGGACAAGACTAAGCTTCTGGCATTTGTGACAAGGCATGGATCCACCAATTCCCATACGGCGATACTTGCCAGAACAATGAGCATTCCTGCCTTGATCAAGGTAGATATCAAGGAAGAGTGGAATCATAAGACGGCGATTGTAGACGGCTATACGGGGACGCTGATCATTGATCCGGATGCGGATACCCTGATCTCTTATCGGGAGAAGCAGAAACAGGATGAGGAGCAGAAGCAGCTTCTGCTGGATCTTAAGGGCAAGGAAACCGTTACAAAGAGTGGACAGAAGGTGCAGCTCTATGCAAATATCGGGAATGTGTCCGATCTGGGGGCAGTATTGCAGAATGATGCAGCCGGCATCGGGCTGTTTCGGAGTGAATTTCTCTATCTGGGGAAGAATACCTTTCCTACGGAAGAGGAGCAGTTTTCGGCATATAAGCAGGTGGCGGAGACGATGGCGGGCAAGCGCGTGATATTCCGGACGCTGGATATCGGGGCGGATAAACAGGCGGATTATTTTCAGCTTGGAAAAGAGGAAAATCCTGCCATGGGTTACCGTGCGATACGCATCTGCTTAAGTGAGCCGGAGATCTTCAAGACGCAGCTCCGGGCGATGCTGCGTGCAAGCAATTATGGAAAGATCGCCATTATGTATCCGATGATCACATCGGTGGAGGAGATCAGGGATATCAAAAAGATCATGACGGAGGTTAAGGAAGAACTTGCGACATTGGGCGTACCTTATGATGATGTGGAACAGGGTATTATGATCGAGACGCCTGCGGCAGCCATGATCAGTGATCTGCTGGCGAAGGAGGTTGACTTTTTCAGCATAGGCACCAATGATTTGACGCAGTATACTCTGGCAGTCGACCGGCAGAATAACCGGCTGGACCGGTTTTATGATCCGCATCATGAGGCGGTCCTCAGGATGATCCGTATGGTGGTGGACAATGCGCATAAGGAAGGCATATGGGCAGGTATTTGTGGGGAACTGGGCGCGGATATGTCATTGACGGATACTTTTTTGAAGATCGGTGTGGATGAGTTATCTGTGTCACCGGGTATGATCCTGCCGTTGCGGAAAAAGATTCGGGATGCGGAATAAGAAGCGGATTGAGTTTGTAGGAAAGATATGGTACAATAACAAAGGCAGTAGTAGCTCACGAGGGAGAAGCAGCGTGTATGCGCACGAACCCCGGTTCAAATCCGGGCGCTTGCTATATGGCATGGCTATAGCTGTGCCATTTATTAAACTGCCATAATTTCAAAGAAGTAAAATTAAGAAATGATTTGTATAAGAGACTGTATAGAAGAACATAAGCTTTGCCTTATGGGCAGCAGTACCGCGCATATTATTTTGGTCTGCCCGATGATGTCAGAGCAGTTACATAAAGTTGAGGAACATTGGCAAAGGATAAAAGAATTATCATCGGAAGATGAGATTATGAAAGAAGACTTTTTATTTGCCGCCGTCGAGGTAAAGGATTGGAATGGAGAATTATCACCTTGGGAGATGCAGATAAACGGAGTTGGAGATTTTGCCGGAAAAGCGGATAAGATGCTTGATCTGATTATAAAACAAGGAATTCCTGCGATCCGAGATTATATAATCAGAGAAACTGTCTCCGATAAACATAATCTTCATTTTATAATTGGCGGATATTCCTTGGCCGGTTTNTTTGCGTTATGGTCGATGTATCAAACAGATGTTTTTTGTGGCGCGGCTTGTTGTTCCGGATCGTTGTGGTATCCTAAATTTATAGAATACGCGAGAACACATACTTTACCGAAACAAAGCTTTATCTATCTCAGTCTTGGAACGAAAGAGGAGAAGACAGGGCAGANGGTATTTTCTAAGATCGGTGACGCAGCAAGAGAACTATATGCATATTATAAACTGTCCGAAGAAGTGAAAGAAACCACATTGCAATGGAATCCTGGAAATCATTTTAAGGACGTTGACGAGCGGATAGATAGAGGATTCGCTTGGCTGATTAATAAATTTCCTACTTAAATATAATGAATTGAGTTGCTTTTTATTTTTATNTAAGTNGCAGCAAAGCNGCGACATGGAGGATTAGCATGAGAACAATTATTGAGAATCAGCAGTTTGATGAAGAAAGAGCATTATATCATTCGCAGGGATGCGATATCATGCACTGCACGTTTGCGGGTCCCGCAGACGGGGAATCCGTATTGAAGGAGTCCCGTGATATTGCGCTGAATGACTGCAGTTTTTCCCTGCGTTATCCGCTGTGGCATGTCAGAGGTTTTTCCATGAAATCTTCAACAATGGATGAAAGCACAAGAGCCGCCATCTGGTATGCGGAAAATGGTGTGATCAGGGAGTGTAACCTAAACGGCATCAAAGCCATCCGTGAGTGTCATCAGATTGTACTGGAGGACTGCAGGATCGTGTCATTGGAATTTGGATGGAAGAGCAGTGATATCATACTAAAAGATTCAGAGATTGAGTCAGAATATATCTTTATGGACAGCAGGAATGTTAAGCTGGAAAATGTTACGATGAAGGGTAAGTATTCCTTCCAGTATATGGAAAATCTGGAAATTAATAATTGTATGCTGGACACCAAGGATGCTTTCTGGCATAGTAAGAATGTCACTGTTAAGGACAGCGTTGTAAAGGGGGAGTATCTTGCATGGTTTTCGGAAGGTCTGACACTGATTAATTGCCAGATCATAGGCACGCAGCCGCTTTGTTATTGCAAGGATCTGAAGCTGATCAACTGTACCATGGAGGATACGGATCTTTCATTTGAGTATTCCGATGTGGAAGCGGATATTGTGGGTGATGTAATATCTATCAAGAATCCCAGGAGTGGACGGATTGTTGTGGACAGTGTCGGCGAAACTATCTGGGAGAATCCTGTCATGGAGTGCAAAGGGGAAGTAATCATCAGAACATGATAATCTACATACAATGATGGAATCAAATCATTTTGATTAAATATATATACAATGATGACATTAGATTATCATGATCTGATTTTTACATACAATGATATAATTAAATCATAATTGCCAAATATTTACATATGATGATATTTGGGGTAATGTGTAATATTTCCTATGTTATAAACGTATAAATTATGATAAATTAAATACAGGTAATATCTCAATCAAGCGTTTATGGGTAAGTCAGGGACACTTGTGGCTTTAGTTAGGGGATGAATTGATTGCATATTACCAAAACATACAGAGAGGAGAAAAATTATGCCACCAATTGAAACAATCGTAACAACCATAGTGCCAATTGCGGTGATCGTGATTTTGGTCTTTATTATCATGATGACCGGCTATGTAAAAGCTTCACCGGATACCGCTATCATCATTTCCGGTCTTCGTAAAAACCCGAAGGTACTGATCGGAAAAGCGGGGATCAAGATTCCGTTTCTGGAGAGAAAGGATGAATTGAATCTGCAGTTGATTTCTATTGACGTCAAAACATCCAATGCAGTGCCTACGGCAGATTATATCAATATTAATGTAGATGCAACGGTTAATGTCAAGATCAGCGACGAACATGAAAAACTTAAGCTTGCGGCGCAGAACTTTCTGAATAAGAATACGGATTATGTTGCCCATGTTGCAAGAGAGGTTCTGGAGGGTAATGTCCGTGAGATCGTCGGTAAGATGGCTCTAGAGGAAATGGTTTCCGACCGGCAGAAATTTGCCACGCTCGTAAAGGAAAATGCGGAACCGGATCTGGCTGCCATGGGACTTGACATTGTCAGCTTCAATGTGCAGAACTTTGTTGACGGCAATGGCGTGATTGAAAACCTTGGTGTTGATAATATTGTTAAGATTCAGAAGAATGCTGCGATTTCCCGTGCGGAAAGTGAAAAGGATATTGCAAAGGCGCAGGCGATGGCGAGNAAAGAAGCCAACGATGCACAGGTATCCAGTGAATTGGAGATTGCCAACGCGCAGGCAAGGGCACAGAAGGAGAAATCCATCGTGCTTGCCGTATCCGAGCGGGAAGCTCAGGAGGCAAAGATCAGTGCCGATACATTGATCGCACAGAAGGAAAATGAATTGGCGATCACAAGGGCGGAACTGCAAAAGGCAGCGGATACGAAGAAGGCGATTGCAGATGCGGCTTATCAGATCCAGAAGGAGACGGAGCGTAAGACCGTCGAAATCACAACAGCGGATGCGAATATTGCAAGGCAGGAAAAAGAGATTCTTTTAAAGCAGAAAGAAGCCGAGGTAATGGAAAAGGCTTTGGATGCGGAGATCAGAAAGAAGGCGGAAGCGGAAAAATTTGCAAGGCAGCAGAAGGCGGATGCACAGCTATATGAGATCCAGAGAAATTCGGATGCACAGCTCTTTGAACGCCAAAAGAATGCGGAAGCGGAAAAATTTGAGAGAGAAAAGGAAGCGGAAGCATTGAGGGCGACTGCGGAAGCCCAGAAATTCGCAATGGAGCAGGAAGGTGAAGGTATCCGTGCAAAAGGTTTAGCGGAGGCGGAGGCTATCCGTGCAAAAGCGCTGGCAGAGGCGGAAGGTATCGAGAAAAAAGCTCTTGCTATGCAGAAGATGAATGAAGCAGCTATTTTGGAGATGTACTTCAATGCATTGCCTGACGTTGTGAAAAATGCGGCTACACCGCTTAACAATGTTGACCGTATTACCATGTACGGTGACGGGAATACCACAAAGCTGATGAAGGACGTCATGGGAACTGTTGTACAGGTAACCGATGGATTGAAGGAGTCTACAGGCGTTGATCTGTCAGCAGTGCTTGCCGGCTTCCTTGGCGGTAAGGCTGCAAACGCGGGTGTTTCCGGAACTGCCGGTGCGGGAGGCGAAGCTGAGGACAAAACTACAGTATAATGTTTTAAAAGATCTATAAAAACGCTGTCGCTTGAAACCTGTGGGTAGTATTTGGCAGGTTTCAATGCGTCGCAGCGTTTTTCTGTTTCTAAGGAAAGGGAAAATCAATATGTGGTTTATTTTGGCATTATTATCAGCAGTATTTGCAGCGTTGACCTCTATCTTGGCAAAAGTAGGCATTGAAGGAGTCGGATCAAATCTGGCAACCGCCGTGCGGACATGTGTGGTATTGCTCATGGCGTGGGGAATGGTATTTCTTACGAAGCAGCAGGGAGGGATCTCAGAGATCAGCCGGAAAAGCTGGATATTCCTGATTTTGTCGGGATTAGCCACAGGAGCATCCTGGCTGTGCTATTATAAGGCACTGCAGGTCGGTGAAGCTTCCAAGGTAGTTCCGGTGGATAAGTTAAGTGTTGTGATCACGCTTGTTTTAGCTTTTATCTTCCTGCATGAGCCATTTACCGTAAAGTCTGCGGTCGGGGCGGTATTGATTGCTGCGGGGACGCTGGTGCTGGCACTATAGTAAAAAGAAGTCGCAGCAAGCGGAGGAATAAAATGGATAATTCACAAGAGTATTTTGGCAAAGCAATGGGTAATTTTATACATGAGATGTCCGGCGCAGGAGCCATCCGGCATATGGTGGATCAGGGGTATTCCATCCGGCAGATCATGGAACGGCTGGATTATCCGACGCCCCGGCACCGTGTGGAGGAAACGGCGTTAAAACATATGTTAAAGCAGGGGATCTTATTAGAACGGCTGCCGGATCAGGAATACCGTCAGATAAATATTCCTGATTCGTGGGACAGAAGACAACTTTCAGAGGCTGTTTATGTCAGGAAAGAACGGGACGGAGAGGAGTTTTCCTATGTGCTGCTTCCGATCGCCGAGCTTAAAAAAGACAAGGAATTGTTATCCCGCCTAAATGACAGGGAGCGGGATTATCTTTGCGGTCTGCCGTGGGAGGGCGATGCGGTATATCATCGGTTGACAGGAAGGATGTATGAGATTGCGATAGAGCTTTCGACGGCTATCCGGAACGGGATGAGATTCTATTTTATAAAAAGCAGGGAAGAAGTTACTCTGCTTCGCAACGCAAATCCAGCATGAGAAATGCTTTCATCAGCGTTTCCCTAAAGTAAATTCGCATCCTTTACTGCCGGATTGTCAATCAGTTTTCCGTCTTCTTTAAACCGTGATCCATGGCAGGGGCAGTCCCATGTATGCTCCTGCGGATTCCATTTTAATGCACAGCCCATATGAGGACAGCGTTTTAGCGAGGGAAACAGCAGATTGCCGGTTGCTTCCATAGCGTTTAGGAAAAGCTGGGGTTTTAGTATATTCCTGCTGGGTGAGAATACTTCTTTGTAGATATTTTCCCTGCCAAGAACCAGATCGCGCAGGATCATGGCGGCTGCCATGGAAGAGGTCATGCCCCATTTATTGAAACCGGATGCAACATACAGATCCGGTGTATTGCGGGAATAATTTCCGATATAAGAGACACCGTCAAGGCTGATGCAGTCCTGAGCTGCCCAGTGATATATTTCTTTGGCTTCCGGGTATGCGGATGCAGCAAAGCTTCGCAGCGCCTTCCAGTTTTCATGCTGCTTGCCGGTACGTCCGCCGCCGTCTCCCAAGATCAGCAGATTGCCGTAATTTCTAAAGGACAAGCCTTTTTTATCTGCATCGATATAGATTCCATTGACATCCGCCGCATTGTTCAGCGCAATCGCATAAGACCGGCTTTGGTAAAGCTTTAAAAAATAGCTGCCCCTTTTATTCAGGAACGGAAAATGTGTGGCAACGATGATTTTACCCGCTGTTATGATTCCGCTGTCAGTATATACGGTATGCCCGTCGATTTTCTTCACAAAGGTATGCTCATAGATATTCAGAGATTCTGATATCTTGGAAAGGAATTTCAATGGATGAAACTGCGCCTGCTTTGGAAATAAGACAGCGCCTTTGATGGAAAAAGGCAATGGAAGCTGTTCGGCATATTCCGCCGGAAATCCGATGGAACGCAGTGAGTCTATTTCCCGCTCGATGGTCTGTTGGCTTTCGCAGCTATAAACGCCTGCATATTTTTCTTCAAAATCACAGTCAATTGTTTTGGCGAGTTCACGGTATTGCTCTAAAGCCTTCTGGTGTGCTTCAAGATATAGGGTCGTTTTTTCTTTTCCTATGGTTTGCATCAGATGGTCGTAAATAAGCCCATGCTGGGAAGTAATCTTAGCTGTCGTATTTCCGGTATTGCCTCCTCCGATTCTATTTCCTTCCACCAGCATATAGTCCACACCTTCCTGCTGTAGAAAATAAGCGCAGAGAACGCCGCAGATTCCTCCGCCGATAATAAGATAATCTGTTTTAGCGTTGCGCTGTAAGGTTTTGTGATTTTGGACTTTTGCTGTGGCATGCCAGAGAGACTGGGACATGTTGAAACCTCCTATAAAGATAACGGGAATCCGTGCGCATCTGCCGAAAGTACTACGGAAACATTGATGTAATCAGTGATTCCTCAGTATTCGTATTCAAAGCTGGTATGGTAGGAAAATAAATGAAATATCTGGATGTTTCCTTCATACAGCACATATTCCGCAGGACATGAGGCGGATTCTATGATCTTTCGGGACATTTGCCCGTTTTTCGGCGCGCTTAAGTAATGTTCATTTTTTACGCAGATCTGAATATGCAGCTGATAGTTCCCTTGTTTTAAAATAATCTTTTCTTTGGTGCAGGAGAGAATCTGCACTCCAAGATAGGTAGCAAACCGGTATTCTCTGCCCTTATAATGGATCACACTGATGCAGCCGCGGAAGGTCAGCCCGCATATGGGGATTTCTGCAACGGCGGCCATGATCGAACAATCCTCCCGAAAATCATTGGCCTGTATCCATGCATAGGAAGAAGGGAAGGAACGGCCGCTGTCTTTTTCGATATAACCCTTTCCGCTGGTAAAATCTATGTTTTTCCCGTTTAAAGATACGCGTCCCTTTAGCTGATGGCTCATACTGATAATACCGTGTCGGCATTCCATAGGAAGAAATTGAAACGGTCCCATAATGTCATAGCGGATAGGGGATAAGTTATGATAAGAAATTTTTCCCGTAAGGGATAGTTCCGGCGTATGGATGTCCAGTATCACGCCTTGTTTGGAGAAATGGCTGCCTTCTGTCATAGACGTCTGCCAGGAGCCGTTTTGTGTTATGATCTGGATAAATTGATTGGAATCTGACCGACCTGTGATCAGGCAGAGAGTTTCCGCTCCCTTCTGGTGTTTGAAATAATATCCTTGAAAAAACTGTTTCATGCAAGCGCTCCATATCGAATAATGTATTGGGAATAAGTTGTTTCTGCTTTTTGCTATAGCTTACCCAAAAAATTGTTTAAGTAAACAAGGGCAGTAATTTTATTATTTTTCCTGTTTTGATACATATTTTTGTGATAAGGAGCAAGAAAAGGCATGGTTAATCAGAGTTGCTGCCAACATCAACTGCGATATGATTAAATTGGATCGCACCGGTAAACTTTTTTGTTACGGATGATAAGATAAACAATCAATACAAATACCCCGTCAAAAGCCCAGATAATCGGTTCCGTAATACAGACTCCTAAGTAATCGAGCCGGGGAACCAGCAGACGGATTGCGATGATCTTGCCTAAAAGTTCCGTTATGCTGGCAATGATTGGTACGATGCGCTGTCCCATACCCTGAAGGACATTACGTAATACGATCAGAGGGATCAGCACATAGAAACAGGGAACACTGATCCGTACATATTTGGTAGCTGTTTCGATCAGAAAAAGATTAGCGGTATCTTCTTTATCAATAATCAAACGTACAAATTGTTCTGTGAAGGGAAATAATAACAGCATGCAAATGGTGCTCCACAGGATGCCTAAGAACATCCCTTTTTTTGCGCCTTTAAAAACCCGGTCCATATTACCGGCACCGTAATTCTGGCTGGTAAAGGTGGCGCAGGCAGCTCCGATGACGGCGATTGGCATCATAAACAGGGAGATTACTTTTCTGGCGGAAATATGAGCCGCGATGGTGGCTTCCCCAAGGTCATTGATGCCGCTTTGCAGTATTACGGACCCTAAAACGACGATAGCAAGCATCATTGCCATGGAAAGACCGGTTGACAACATTTTTCCAAGTAAATTTCTGTCAAAAGAAAAATCCTTTTTGGATAAATGAATTTCGGGACATTTCTTCATAATATAAATAAAGCACAAAATTGCGGAAATGCACTGTGCCAGTATAGTTGCCAGAGCAGCGCCGCGGATGCCCAGAGGGATCACTACCACAAATAAAAGATCCATGCCGACATTTAAAATTGTCGAAATGATAAGAAAAATCAATGGTACAGCACTGTTACCTACCGCCCTTAGGATATTGGCGCACATATTGTAAGCCATCGTAAAGATCAATCCCATCAGAAGGATACTGATATAATCATATGCATTATCGATAACTGTATCCGGCGTATGAAGAAGTACCAGAATATCCCGGATAAAAAACAGGCTGATGATAGTCAGGACTATTGTAGAAATGACTGCCAGGGTAACCGTAGCGGCAACAGAACGACGGACGTCTTTTTCATTACCTGCGCCAAAAAATTGTGCTATGATAATGGAAAATCCATTGGTCAGTCCATTGATAAAGACAATAATCAACTCGGACAGGGAAGCGGTAGCACCGACGCCTTCCAGTGCATCCACACCGATATTTCGGCTGACAATAATAAGATCCGCAAAATTGTAAAATTGTTGAAATAGATTGCCCAGTAAAATGGGAAATCCAAACGACAGCATAAGCGGCATAATGTTGCCATGTGTCATATTTTTGGGCGTAAATAAATTTTTCATTGGCTTCAGTTATCCTTTTTCAGTCAAAATTCCATGGCTCAGTTGCCCCTTTTCGGAACATCCTGTTCCGAAATTNTTNATATTGGAAGGAATGNTAAGAATTTCTAATTTCCTTCCAATGCACATGCACAGACTATTATTTGAGCAGCTTGCCATATAATTTCTTTAAAGGTATATTATGTAATTGTGAGAGTTTTGCACTTATCTGCTAAATATAATATATATTGAAAAGAAAAAATTTCAAGCAGTAAAGATACAAATTAAGAATGGTAAAATAAGAAAAAATATGTAAAAATGACAAATTAAGAATATATAAAACTGATTAAACGCGGATGATAGAGGTTTATAAAAGGGAATTCACATAGAATTAACAACATATGACTTGCGAAAAATACTACACCTCTATATAATGAAGTAGTTATCAGCTGTGTCTGAAAAACAGCCGCAACATGGAGGCAGGACATGAAAGATCGGAATTATGGGAAAGGAAATATGGATCATAGAATGAGGAATGAATATAATGAATATCCTGATCATCAGGGCAATCATCAGCCCGGCAATGGTGGAAACGGTGATAATAACGGTAATAACAATAACAGTCAGGGACCTGAACGTCCCGGTCTCATAGTTTATATTATTATTATGGGGGCTATGCTGCTTGCGATCATTTATTTTCTGCGCGCTACCGGCGGAGAGACCTCGGAGGAGATCAGCTATAATGAATTTGTCGAGATGGTAGAGAGCGGGACGATCAGTAAGGTGACGATTGCAGGCGACCGCCTGTTGATCGAGCCTTCCGTGATTGGAAGCGCACAGGAGTCTGAAAAGGTATATTATACAGGGATTGCGGAAAATCTGACGGAAATTACGGGAAGGCTGCTGGAGCATAATATAACAGTACAAAGTGAGGTAGATGACGGAAGCAGTATATGGATTTCTTTTTTGCTGACTTATGTGGCGCCGATTGTTTTAATGTGCGTACTGCTCAGCTTTTTATTCCGTAAGATGACGAAGAGCGGCGGTATGGGCTTTGGCGTAGGAAGAAGCAATGCCAAGATTTATGGGGAAAAAGAAACAGGGGTGACCTTTGTGGATGTCGCCGGTGAGGATGAAGCAAAGGAATCTCTGGTGGAGGTAGTGGATTTTCTGCATAATCCGGAGAAATACAGCAAGATCGGCGCGAAGCTTCCGAAAGGTGCGCTGCTTGTAGGCCCTCCGGGAACCGGTAAAACGCTGCTGGCAAAGGCTGTGGCGGGAGAAGCAAAGGTTCCGTTCTTTTCTCTTGCCGGTTCTGATTTTGTAGAGCTGTATGTAGGTGTGGGCGCGTCACGTGTCCGTGATCTTTTTAAGGAAGCGGAGAGAAATGCGCCGTGTATTATATTTATTGATGAGATCGATGCCATCGGACGAAGCAGGGATTCTAAGTATGGCGGAGGTAATGAAGAACGGGAACAGACGTTGAACCAGCTGCTTTCCGAAATGGACGGATTTGACGGAAAGAAGGGTATTATCATCCTGGCGGCAACCAACCGTCCGGAGATATTGGATAAGGCATTGCTCAGACCGGGACGGTTTGACCGGCGTATCATCGTGGAAGAACCGGATCTTAAAGGACGCGTGGAGATTCTGAAGGTTCATGCGAAGAATGTGAATATGGATGAGACAGTAGATTTGGATGCGATCGCTCTGGCGACCGTCGGCGCGGTAGGTTCCGATCTGGCAAATATGATCAACGAGGCGGCAATCCTTGCCGTAAAGAATAAACGTGAATATGTCAATCAGCAGGATCTGTTAAATGCAGTCGAGCTTGTCAGCATGGGTAAGGAAAAGAAGGATCGCATCCTGTCGGAGAAAGAACGCAGGATCGTCAGCTATCATGAGGTAGGTCATGCGCTGATTAGTGCATTGCAGAAAAATTCCGAGCCGGTGCAGAAGATCACGATCGTGCCAAGAACAATGGGAACATTGGGATATGTACTGAGCTATCCGGAGGAGGAAAAGTTTACCCAGACGGAAAAAGAACTGCGAGCAGAGCTGGTCAGCTTATTTGGCGGACGTGCGGCGGAAAGCATTGTATTTGATACGGTAACTACCGGCGCATCCAATGATATTGAAAAGGCGACCAAGATTGCCAGGGCGATGGTGACAAGGTTTGGTATGAGCAAGCGGTTTGGACTGATCGGTTTGGAGACGGTGGAAAGCCAGTATCTTGATCACCGTGCTGCGCTCAATTGCGCGGATGAAACGGCGGCGGCAATCGATGAAGAAGTCATGAAGATCTTAAAAGAAAGCTATAAGGANGCAAAGAAGCTNCTGAANGAGAATCGTCANNTCATGGATAAGATCGCTGATTANCTGATCAAGAAAGAGACGATCACNGGGCATGAATTTATGGANATNTTCTGCCGNGAAAAGGGAATCCCCATGCCGAAGAAGGATAAAGGAGAGGAAAGTCTCAAGAAGCTGAGAAAAGACAGGGAAGCTTCTGAGGAAGATGCCCGGACAGCAACAGAGAATATACAGGTAGGATCANGCANCGGAGCGGATACGCCTAACNGNANTTTCTCAATGCTTGGGGCAGNGATGTCATCCATGCAGAGCGGAGGATTGACGCAGATGCCTGTTAATACAGGAAGCGCGGAGAACCAATCGACGATAGGAACTAAGTTCGATATTGCCGTGGGAGATAAAACGGACAGTATCTTTCCGTCTCAGTCAAAAGATGCAGCAGAAGATCCGGAAAGCGGTGAGGCATCGGATATGAGATCCAAAGATGCAGAAATGTCGGTGATCAGAGGATTCTGCGATACGGATGAGTCAGCGGATAAAAGCTCCAATGANNCAAAAGCATCAGCAGATAAAGANTCCGNCGATGCGGATNAGTTAGTNGATAAAGGATCTGAGAGCATGAGCNAATCGGAAAAGAAATATGTGTCTATGCTGAAAAACAGACAATTTCAGCCGGAAGATGACAAGCCGTCTTCATAACTTAGCGAAATGCCTGGCGGCTAAGAGGAGCAAAAGGAATGGCTATTATTATGTAATGATGATGGTAGGAATTCATGGATGAAGAAAAGCGTTTTGATATCAGCGGAGAATTAAAAAAACTGCCGGATAAACCGGGCGTATATCTGATGCATGATCAGTTCGATACGATCATTTATGTAGGCAAGGCCGTGAACCTAAACAACAGGGTGCGGTCTTATTTTCGTGAGAAGATCGGACGGGGACCAAAGATCGATAAGATGGTCAGCCTGATTGAGCGGTTTGAATATATTATTACAGATACTGAACTGGAAGCATTGGTATTGGAAAATAATCTGATCAAAGAATATCGTCCCAAATACAATACGATGCTTCGGGATGATAAGACATACCCTTACATCAAGGTCACGATCAATGAAGCATATCCGAGGATCTATTTTTCCAGGGAAATGAAAAAGGACAAGGCAAGATATTTCGGACCTTATACCAGCGCGGCGGCGGTCAAGGATACGATTGATCTTATCAATAAATTATACAGACTGCGTACCTGTACCCGCAGCCTGCCAAAAGACTGCGGCAAGGGAAGACCCTGTCTGAATTATCACATCGGGCAGTGCAGCGGAGCGTGTACCGGAGAGATTTCCGAAGAGCAGTATCAGGAGCAGTTAAAAGGGGCGCTGGATTTCCTGAATGGTAATTACGCGCCGATTCAAAGGGAGCTTCGGGAGAAGATGCAGGCGGCGTCGGAAGCCATGCAGTNNGAAGAAGCCATAAAATACAGAGATNTGCTGGAAAGTGTCNTNAATGTATCACAGAAGCAGAAGATNGAAGACAGCGCNCAGGGAGATAAGGATATNGTTGCGTTGGCAAGGGATGAACANGACGNNGNGGTGCAGGTGTNNTTNANCCGCGCCGGAAGGATGGTGGGCAGGGAGCATTTTTATATGACGCATACGGAGGATGAGACGACGTCGGATATTATGACCAGCTTTTTGAAACAGTTTTATGCCGGAACGCCGTTTATCCCAAAAGAAATAATGCTGCCGGAAACGACGGAGGAGCAGACGGTCATTGAGAACTGGCTGACAGAGAAGAAAGGAAGCAGGGTATATCTTCGCACGCCTAAGATCGGACAGAAGGAGAAGCTGGTAGAGCTGGCAGCCAAGAATGCCGCGCTGGTCTTAAGTCAGGATAAGGAGAGGATAAAACGTGAAGAAGGCAGAACCATCGGCGCGGTGAAAGAGATACAGGAATTATTATCTTTAGAGGGTATCGTGCGGATGGAGGCATATGATATTTCCAATATCAGCGGTTTTGAGAATGTGGGTTCCATGGTGGTCTATGAAAAAGGAAAGCCTAAGCGGAGTGACTACCGTAAATTTAAGATAAAAACGGTTGCGGGACCGGATGATTACGCCTGCATGAGAGAGGTGCTGACAAGGCGATTTTTGCATGGTCTGGAGGAGAATAACGGTAAATTTAACAGATTTCCCGACCTGCTTCTCATGGACGGCGGCAGGGGACAGGTGAATATAGCATTGGAAGTTTTAAAGGAGCTGAATCTGGATATTCCGGTATGCGGCATGGTCAAGGATGATAACCACCGGACGAGAGGATTATATTATCACAATAAGGAGATTCCGATTGACCGCAGCAGCGAGGGGTTTAAGCTGATCACGAGGATTCAGGATGAGGCGCACAGATTTGCGATCGAATACCACCGCTCATTGCGGACGAAGGATCAGGTACATTCGGTGCTGGATGATATCCCCGGTATCGGACCGGCAAGAAGGCGGAGCCTGATGAAGGCGTTTCATTCATTGGAGGAGCTAAAGGAAGCGGAGATAGAAACGATCATGGAGAAAGCGGCATTGCCCCGTAATGCGGCGGAGAAGGTGTATGCGTTCTTTCATAAATAGATAAAATTTAATCCTTGCAACTCTTTTTCCATAGTTGCATAAATTGTCATATTAGATTATAATTTAGTTAAATTAAATGTATCTGAGGTGCTTTGCAAAAACCGTAATAAAAGCTGAACGCGTCGTATGGGCTACGGTTGTTCAGCTTTTTTCTTTTATAGGAACTATATACAGGTATAAGTTGTGCAAAATAATATTATTGCAAAAAAAATAATAATTGGACTTGGTGCAGTTGGAAAATCATTTCTTAGAATTATTAAAGAGAATGATATGTTCCATTCAGAGGAGTTTTATTGTATAGATTATACTGATGAGGCTAGGGAATATTTTACCTGCATGGGTGGCAGGGATAGCCATTATATATCCTGCAAGCTCGAAAGAGACAATTATGAATCTGCTCTTAATATTGCAGAACAAGGTGATTACATACTTGATTTNGCAATCAATGTGAAGAATCTGGATNTGCTTGATTATTGTATNAGGAGAAAGATACATTATCTTTCGCTGGCAGATGCAAGCTGGTTTCCTGATCCGGCATGGATTAATACGTTTCAACATTATAAGGATTATAGAAATATNAGAAAAAATATAAAAGATAATACTTTTCCAACATGTATTGTGGAATTCGGCATGAATCCCGGTCTTGTATCATGCTTTATGAAGCAGTGTATTGACAAGATCATAGAAAAAGATGAGTCATCATATATTAGTAAGCATAGAGAAGGTCTAAAGAAGCTGCTTGAAGAAAATAAATACAATGAAGTGGCCATGAAGATAGGCTTAAAATATGTGGTTGAGATAGATAATGATAATCAACAGTTTAATGTGACAGAAGAAGAGAAAACTGTATATTCACCATGGTGTCCTTTTGCATATCATATGGAGACATTAGCTGTTCCTGAGATATATTTTGGAACCAAGAGGGAGTTTTACCTTCATGACTACCTGAGCGATTGCGATCATAAGGATTACTTTGTGGCATTAACAAAAACAGGTATTACCTGTAGGGAAGATATCTATTCTCCGCAAGGCAAGGTCAATGGTTTTTTATCTGCACATGAAGAAATATTCTCTATGGGAGATTATCTAAGAGTAAATAAATATAAGCCCACAGTTTATTTTGTTTATTCTCCTTGTGAGTTGGCAGAGAAAACGGCGCTTGCCTGTATGAATATAAACGAAGCCAATTATCAGATACTTAATCAGTCCGATTATTTATCCGGTGGAGAATCCATAGGTGTAATACTACAGGGAAAAAAATTCAAAACCCGTTATTTTGGTAATTACCTGAGTGGCGAGGGTCTAGCTGAAACAGCCACTGTCTTACAGGTGAGCGCTTCTGCATATGCAGCATATAAATATATGCTGGAGCACCCGGATAATGGCTTGATGTTTCCGGAGGATCTGCCGCATAAGGACTTATTAAATACAGCGCGCCGGTATTTAAAGGAATATATTGATGTGGAGTGTCCGAGTATCTCTCCACAATATGGATTAGAGCCAAGAGAAAAGAAAGGATTTAAAAAAGCATAAAGGAGGAACATTCATGATTTCATGTCCAGGTTGCGGACAAGGCATGCGCTTTGATCCCAAAATTCAGATGATGTATTGCGATTATTGTGAAACAAAGCTTGAGCCGGATCTTGTGAAGGTCGGTACTACGGCCAGTGGAAATAATGAGCCACTCATTATTGAAAGCAAATTATTTGCATGTCCACAGTGTGGCGGAGAGATATTAAGCGATCAGGATACTGCAGTTACATTCTGTAGCTTTTGTGGTATGTCTGTTGAGCTTCAGGGACGAACAGTCCAGATGCTGGCCCCGTCAAGAATCATTCCATTTAAGTGTGTTAAGGATACATGTGCCAAGTCATATGCCAAATTTATTAAGAAGGCCATATTTGCTCCATCCTATTTAAGAGATGAAGCACAGCTGCAAAAGTTAAGAGGTATTTATATGCCTTATTGGACATATGCATTTGAAATTAATGATATAGTAACTTACGAAGGAACAACCTCTCATAGATCCGGCGATTATATTATTACAGATCATTATTTGCTTACGGCAACTCCAATCGGCAGCTATGATGGTATTTCTTATGACGCGTCATCAAGCTTCTCAGATGAAATCAGTCAGGCAATCGGACCGTTTAATATCAGAGACAGCAAGCCATTCTCTGTTGCGTATATTGCTGGTTTTTATGCAGATACGGCAGACGTAGATGCTTTTATATATGAAGATGATGCCAGAAGTGTGATAGCAAAGGATATTGATTCAAAGATTAGAAAGATACCGGCTTTTACCAGGTATTCTATATCATCGGGAACAGGACAGATAGGATCAAAGTTAGGAGTAAAGGCCGAGGAGATGGCTTACTTCCCGGTATACTTCCTTGCCAATCGTCATAAGAATGGTTTGGTCAGCTATGCTGTCATCAATGGACAGACAGGTAAGGTAGCAGCGGATGTTCCTATTGATTATAAGAAATATATTATAGGATCGATTATTCTTGCGCTTCCTATCATGGGTATCCTTGATTTATTCCTGGTTCTTAGACCGGATGCGCTTACAATGGTGGCAATTGTATTTGCAATTATCAGTCTGCTGATTTCTAATAGTGAATTAAATCAGTTATATACAAGAAATCTTAATCTCAATGACCGGGGATTATTGGCAGCCATAAACAAAAGAAAGGAAGATGAGAGACTAAGAGAAGAAAAACTTCAAGCAGAACTCCAAGCCATGGGTATAGGCGGCGGCATGGTAGATAGCACAGTAAATAGTGCGATGGATGGTACAGTAAATAGCACGATGGGTAGTACAGTAAATAGTGCGATGGATGGTACAGTAAATAGTACGGTAGATAGTACAGTAAATGGTACTGTGAATGCAGGCAATTTATCTAATGTACATACCGCGGAAAAGGCATCATCAACAAAGGCGCTGAAAACGATATCCGATGTATTATTGTCTATAGGTTTTATGTTTTTATTTGTAACAATGGTAGCAGGCTTTGAGATTTTCCCATTCNCATTCATAATCTTTGCAATATATGGTATATTAACAATCATTAGGAAATCTATTGAATCAGGGGCAGGTTCTGCGGATAATACGGGCGTTATGGCAAAGCAGCCATTCAAGGAGAAGTTGCCTGTATTTTGTAAGCCTTTTATTGCAATTGTCATAGGTCTATTGTTATTGCTCATTAAGCCTTATCAGGATGAGATTTATTATGCTGTCAGTTTTGTGATCATGGCTGTGGTAATATTCTCCTTTTCAGATGTGGTGAAGCTTCATAACAAGCTTACACTTCGTAAGCCAAAACAGTTTAACAAGAGAGGAGGAGATGAAAATGCTGCAACGTTCTAAGGTGAGTTTACAATCATTAATAATCATCCTGCTTGTTTGTATGATCATGCCGCTTAATGTTATGGCAAAAGATGATGACGACGATTATGATGATGATAATTATTATTATTATAATGAAGAGACCGGATATGAAGCATATATAATTGATGAAGATGAATGGCTTACTGAAAGAGAACATGAAAAGCTTATTGAGCAGATGAAAGGCATTACCGAATTTACCAATGTAGTATTCCACGCAGATGAAACTGTTACTTATGATTCAGAATCATATTCTGAAAGACTTAGTGTAAATACAATGCAGGACTTATTTGGTGATGAATCTGCAGTCATATATCACATGGATGAATATTATGATTACATAGCTTCGCAGGGTAGTGCGCGAACGGTTATTACTTCAGCAAAAGCCCGTTCCATTGCAGATAATGTTTATAGATATTCTATACATGATGATCAGTTATATAAGGCAGCCAGTGTTGCTTTTGAGCAGATTGAAGATCTTTTCAATGGCAGAAAGATTGCGGAACCAATGAAATATATCTGTAATACATTTATAGCTATATTCATAGCTTTAATAGTTAACTATCTTATTGTAAGCAGTAAATCTAAGCTTAAGAAAGCTACCNTTAATGATATTATCATGGGTTCTGTAAATGACCTGGGTATTAAAGACGTAAATGCAACACATATCAGAACCGATAGATGCTATTCGCCACGTTCTTCCGGAAGCAGTGGAGGTCATGGCGGCGGCGGTCATGGCGGCGGTCACAGCGGTGGTGGCCATGGATGATAAATAAACTAAAATATGCTCTGTTGCCTGGAAAGCTTCGCCGGAAATGGAATTATGATGACTATCTATATTATCGCATGCAGGAAATGTCCATAAAAGATATAGATTTATTGTTGACTCCAATTGAGCTTGACACAGCAGAGCGCCAATTAAATAGTGATTCGATAAGACATATATTTAATAGTAANAGANCANTNTATGTTGGCTTCAAAGAGTTCANNATACGAGATGTNCTTTTTNGATATGATTATTCTTTTCAAGATTTTAAGGTTTTCATAGATAAACATAAAAAGATTATCATCAAGCCAAATGATATGTATGCAGGTATAGGAATATATCTTCTGGAACTTGAGGGGGATGTTTTTAAGATAACACCTGGCTCCAAGAATACTTCAGAAGCAAGTCTTAATACCTTTACTAATGGATATGAATCCATTCAGAATGTATATGATTTTTGTATAGACAATCATTATTGTATAGAGGAATATGTTACAGGACACAGTTCATATCAAGATATAGCCCCTTCATCCCTTAATACGATTCGTGTAACTACATATATAAATGATGAGAAGAAAATTAGTATTCTATTTATAGTCAATCAATTTGGATATAATGGAAGCATTGTAGATAATAATGAGGATTGTTGTATTTGGGCGCTTACCGATATAGATACAGGAGTTGTCACAGCAGTAGATATTGATGCGAGAACAGGAAATATATATGATAGGCATCCTGATACCGGTAAAGATATAGTAGGTTTTGTGAATCCGCATTTTGATGAAGTGAAGAAAATAGCAGTATGTGCGGCTGCTAAATATAAAGAAGCCAGATTAATAGGCTGGGATATTGCAATAAGAAGTGATGGAAGGATAGAGATTATAGAAGGCAATGTGAACCCAGAGNTAGATCTTTATCAGGCCATAAGTCACAAGGGACTTAGGGGTATATTAAATAAATAAGAATTTGGACTTTCATNAACATGAAAGATAAAAAGGCAAAAACTATGGAATATTNTGGATATACTTTTTTTGTNTTAAGNTATGCGNAAACGTGAAAAATACTATNATGACGAATTAATAAAACATTTAAATGTGATAAGGGGGTAGCCAAATGGCAAGCATCAGTTTACAGAGATTGATTGATAAGATGAAGCTGACCAATCTGACACCGGAGATTGATATCGGCAATATTAAGATTTCCCAGCCGGATATTAACCGTCCCGCTCTTCAGATTGCGGGATATTTTGAAAATTATGAATCTACACGTCTTCAAATTGTGGGATTTGTGGAATATACTTATATGGAAGGAATGGAGGAAAAGCAAAAAAGGGAGATTCTGGAGCAGCTTCTGGATCATCCTACGCCGGGTTTTGTATTTTGCCGTGATCTGGTTCCGGATCCGGTCTTTATGGAGATTGCAAAGAAACATGGCGTGCCTTTGCTAAATACATCTAAAGCCACTTCGGCATTTATGGCGGAAGTGATCCGTTGGCTGAATGTCAAGCTGGCGCCCTGTATTACCGTGCATGGCGTATTGGTAGATGTCTTCGGAGAGGGTGTACTGATCACCGGTGAGAGCGGTATCGGAAAAAGTGAGGCGGCATTGGAGCTGATCAAGAGAGGACACCGTCTTGTGACAGATGATGTCGTGGAGATCCGTAAGGTCAGTGAAGACACCTTGATCGGTAAGGCACCGGAGATAACAAAGCACTTTATTGAGATACGTGGTATCGGTATTGTTGATGTCAAGACATTGTTTGGTGTATCGAGCGTTAAGGAGGATCAGGAGATCGATCTTGTGATCCGGTTGTCTGAATGGTCAAAGGATCAGGATTACGACCGATTTGGTATGGAAGAACAATATACAGAATATCTTGGTAATAAGGTGGTATGCCACAATATCCCGATTCGTCCGGGACGTAACCTTGCGGTAATCTGTGAATCCGCGGCAGTCAACCATCGTCAGAAGAAAATGGGCTATAATGCGGCGGAGGAGCTGTATAAGCGTGTGCAGGCGGGACTGCATGCGGANGATAAGTGAGAAAGAGAAAGGATAAAGGGGGCANAAAACCATGGGCAAATGTATTTTTGGAGTAGATCTGGGAGGAACGACCGTAAAATTGGGTNTNTTTGATCCGGATGGCAATGTGNTGGAAAAATGGGAGATCATCACAAGGAAGNAAGATTCCGGAAAGCTGATCCTGCCCGATATTGCAGAGGCTGNTAAGGGAAAAATGCAGGAAAANAGCATTGCAAAAGAGGATGTCATCGGCGTCGGCATTNGNGTTCCGGGACCGGTTGACGGCAGTGGGGTCATCTATAAGGCGGCGNATCTCGGCTGGGGTGTATTTTCCATTAAGGAAGAGCTTACCGGGTTATTGGACGATATTAGCGTAGAAGCGGGTAATGACGCCAATGTTGCCGCGCTTGGTGAGATGTGGCGCGGGGGCGGTCAGGGCTATAACAATATGGTTGCGGTAACCTTGGGAACAGGCGTTGGCGGCGGAATCATCGTGGATGGTAAGATTCTGACCGGCGCCAAAGGCGCAGGCGGCGAGATCGGACATATTTTGGTAGAGGAGCATGAAACAGAAGTATGCGGCTGCGGTAAGACAGGATGTCTGGAGCAGTATGCGTCGGCAACAGGTGTTGTAAGACTTGCCAACAGAAGGCTTGCGAAAGATGATAAGGCAAGCGTTCTCCGTGACAAGAAAATAAGTGCGAAGGATGTATGGGATGCAGTCAAGGCAGGGGATGAGCTTGCTGTGGAAGTGGCAAAGCAGTTCGGNGAATANCTTGGAAAAGGTCTGGCAGCNGTGGCCTGTGTNGTAAATCCGGATATTTTTGTCATCGGCGGCGGNGTNTCNAAGGCGGGNGATGTGNTGATGGATTATATGGTAGAGCCGTANAAGAAGTATGTATTCCATGGAAGCCGGGAGACAAAATTCGCATTGGCGACGCTTGGCAACGACGCCGGCATCTATGGTGCAGCGAAGCTGGTGCTGCAATAGGTATCATTTAAATTTTGAGGCGGCAGGCAGCACATACCATAATCTGTGCATATGCCGCTGTACGAAAATAAGAAATTCTAAACATTCCTAATTTATGTCGTGGAAGACGGACGCAAACGGGGCAATTCGCCATCCATGGCTCAGTTGCCCCTTTTCGGAACATCCTGTTCCGAAATTGCTGGGTATTGGATAGGAATGTTAAGAATTTCTAATTTCCGTCCAATGCATAGGCACAGATTATGATTTGGGCAGCTTGCCATATAATTTCTTTAAAGGTATCTTTTGATACCTGAATTTTAAATAAAAATGTTGGGTGAGGAAATGATTTGGAGCATAGAATAGCGGAAATCGTTGGAAAAGAAAATCTCCTAAAAGATATCCCTATGTCGCGTTATACGACGTTTCGTGTGGGAGGGGACGCTACATATCTTGTGAATGTTAAAAGTGAAGAGACTCTGATTAAGTTGATCAAATTGTTGCGAAAAGAAGGAATGGGGTATTACCTTCTTGGCAACGGCAGTAATCTTCTTGTCAGCGATCAGGGATATGACGGGGTGATGATCAGGCTCGGCGGAGATTTTTCCAAAATAGAGTGGGCAGAACAGGCGGAACAGTCAGCGGCAGGGAGTGACAGCGCGCAGGATGCCGGAGTGATATGTCAAGCCGGTGCGGCTGTGATGCTGACTCATTTGGCGCAGGCGGCGGCGGAGCAGGGTCTTGCCGGCATGGAATTTGCTTACGGGATTCCCGGAACGGTGGGCGGGGCTATCGTCATGAATGCAGGTGCTTATGGCAGTGAAATGTGTCAGATCGTGGAGTCTGTACGGCTGTTGGATGAGGATCTGCAGATTGTTATGCTGAAGGGTGATGAGATGGCGTTTGGCTACCGGACCAGTATTTTAAAACGGAAGCCTTATGTTGTGCTCTCTGTAAGAATAAAACTCCATCCTGGAGATAAAAAAGAAATTATGGCAAAAATGAATACCAATATGACTGCCAGAAAAGAGAAACAGCCATTGGAGTATCCCAGTGCCGGCAGTACTTTTAAGCGGCCGGAGGGATACTTTGCCGGAAAGCTGATTCAGGATGCAGGACTTAGAGGGTATCGTGTGGGCGGAGCGCAGGTCTCGGAAAAGCATTGCGGATTTGTGATCAATACAGGCAATGCAACGGCTGCGGATATCTGCCATTTGATACGGGATGTGCAAAGTAAGGTCAGGGAGACAAGCGGGGTAACATTGGAACCGGAAGTGATTATGCTGGGAGAATTTAAGCAGAGTGTTGCAATTACCTAGAGAATAAACAAGGTACGGAGGAGAGTTTATGCGGTTTGTGATCGTGACAGGAATGAGCGGCGGCGGAAAACGTACTGCTTTGAAGATGCTGGAGGATATCGGATTTTACTGTGTGGACAATCTTCCCGTGCCGCTTTTGGAGAATTTTTTTGAACTGATCGTCACGCCCAATAGCGAGATTTCCAAGCTTGCTTTGGGATTGGACGTGCGCGCGGATCAGAATTTTAAGGAAGCGGAAGATATCCTTAAGAGGATGAAGGACAATGGATATTCTTATGAGCTTTTGTTTATGGAGGCTTCGGATTCCGTACTGATCAAGCGTTATAAAGAGAGCCGGCGTATTCATCCGCTTGCAATGACGGTCGATCTGTCCGCTGCGTCGCAGACAGATGACGGGACTGCCCATCAGCCGGTAAATGCGGGATCGCTTGAGGACGGTATCAAAAAAGAACGGAAAATACTGAAAAATGTCAAGAAAAATGCGGATTATATTTTTGATACGTCCAATTTACTGACAAGAGAGCTGAAAGAAGAATTAGATAAAATATTTGTCCTAAATGAAGAATATAATAATCTTATGGTTCGGATCATCTCTTTTGGTTTTAAGTATGGAATCCCGGCGGACGCGGATATGGTATTTGACGTAAGGTTTCTGCCGAATCCGTTTTATATTGATGAGCTTAAACACTTGACCGGAAATGACAAGCCTGTGCAGGATTATGTCATGAGTTATCCGGAGGCAGGTGAGTTTTTGAATAAGCTTTGTGACATGGTCTCTTTCCTGCTTCCCAATTATGTTAAAGAAGGAAAGCATCAGCTTGTGATCGGCATCGGCTGTACCGGCGGAAAACACAGGAGCGTGACATTGGCCAACGAGCTTTACCGCAGAATGAGGAAAGAAAGAAAATACGGTCTGACGATCGCCCACAGAGACCAAAGTGAAAAGGGTTTCTAGCTGCTTACTTTACATTTTCATATGGATTTGGGTTCACTCTAATGCGGAGGAATTATTATGTCATTTTCCCAGGATGTGAAGGGGGAGATCGAAAAGCATATCAGCACATCCAGACATTGCCAGATTGCCGAAATGGCAGCATATGTGGCTAATTTTGGACATGAAGCGCCGGAGGGAGGCTCTTTTTTCTGGTACTCAGAAAAAGAAGCAGTTCTGAAAAAAGTCTTTACATTATTGGTAAAAACATATAATATATATTCGGTCATGGAAGATGTGTCAGTCAAAGACTCCAAAAATAAAGGCAGAAAAGCAGAGCCTGCTTATCGTATCATCCTGACAAAGGAGGACGAGATCAGAAAAGTACTTCAGTCCGTCCGCTTTTCGGAAATGAAGGAAAAGACGGTTTCTGCTCTTTTGCTGAAGAATGACTGCTGCAGGAGAGCATTTCTCAGGGGGAATTTTNTGTGCCTTGGNTCNATGAGCAATCCGGCGAANAGCTATCATATGGANTATGTGTGTGGCAGCAGNATGCAGGCGCAGCAGATTGTGGATATGATTGGAACATTTGGGATCGAGGCAAAGATCACGGAGCGCAAGCGTCATTTTGTAGCCTATATCAAAGAAGGTGAGGCAATCGTTGATCTGTTGAATATTATGGGAGCACATATTTCCCTGATGAATCTGGAAAATCTCAGGATTGTGAAGGAGGTGCGCAGCTCCGTCAATCGAAGGGTCAATTGTGAGACAGCCAATATCTCCAAGACGATCAATGCAGCCAGCCGTCAGATGGAGGATATCATCTATCTTCGCGACCATTATGGACTGAACCGTCTGCCGGAGCATCTTAGGGAAATGGCGGAGGTGCGCCTGGAACATGAAGACGCATCTTTAAAGGAGTTGGGAGAATATCTGGATCCGCCGGTGGGAAAATCGGGAGTCAACCACAGGCTTAGAAAGCTTACGGAGATGGCTGAGGAATTAAGAAATTAGGCTGATCGCAGCAGGCTGCTCTGACATGAATAGGANNAGTNTAAGAAAGAATAAAGAGGAGGCAGNAGTATGTTAGAGAAGAAGATAACCGTACAAAAAAAGGATGGTTTGGATGCGGGCATGATCGCTGTATTGGTGCAGCATGCATGTAAATATGAAAGTAAGATCTATCTGAAATCGGACGATAAGAAGGTCAATGCCAAAAGCATCATGGGGATGATGAATATCGGCGTACGTAAAGGAGGAGAAGTGACGATTTATACGGAAGGCAGTGATGAAGAGGCTGCCATGAAGGAAATCGAGGATTATCTTCTGCAGGAGTAAAAATTTACATAGTTAGTCTTTTCTTAATTGGAAAAATATGTTATGATTACATTTGCGAGATAAATCATGCGGAATATTATAGGCTGATAATGATAATAGTATTTTTCAGACAGGTAAAATTTCTGCCATAAAGTCGGTCATATAGAACCGTGTGATTTAAATAAAATTATGGAGGTATAAAGCAATGGCATTAGTATCAGCAACAGAGATGCTCAAAAAAGCAAAAGCAGGCCACTATGCAGTAGGCCAGTTCAACATCAACAACCTTGAGTGGACAAAGGCAATTCTGGCGACAGCGCAGGAGTGCAATTCACCGGTTATCCTTGGCGTATCTGAGGGTGCAGGCAAGTATATGGGTGGTTATGACGTAGTCATGGGTATGGTAAATGGTCTGATCAAGGATCAGAATATCACGGTTCCCGTAGCGGTTCATCTTGATCATGGTTCTTATGACCACTGTTATAAATGTATGGACGCAGGTTTTCCTTCCATCATGTTTGACGGTTCCCACTATGCAATCGATGAGAACGTAGCTAAGACCAAGGAATTGGTTGAGGAAGCTCATAAGAGAGGCATCTCCATTGAGGCAGAAGTTGGTTCTATCGGCGGTGAAGAAGACGGCGTTGTAGGTATGGGCGAGTGTGCAGATCCTGACGAGTGCAAGAGAATCGCTGATCTTGGTATTGATTTCCTTGCAGCAGGCATCGGTAACATCCATGGTAAATATCCTGAGAACTGGGCAGGTCTTCAGTTTGACGTATTGGACAAGATCCAGCAGAAGACCGGCGATATGCCTCTGGTGCTTCACGGCGGTACAGGTATTCCTGATGACATGATTAAGAAAGCGATCTCTCTTGGCGTAGCTAAGATCAATGTTAATACGGAGTGCCAGCTTGTATTTGCAGAAGCCACACGTAAGTATATCGAAGAAGGCAAGGATCTGCAGGGCAAGGGCTTTGACCCCCGTAAGATACTTGCTCCCGGCACGGAAGCGATCAAAGCGAAAGTAAAAGAAAAGATGGAACTGTTTGGATCTATTGGGAAAGCTTAAAGAAAGTTTGAATAAAAAAGACAGTTTCTTAAAAAGATAAGAGAAAAGATAAGGGAATGGATTCTAATTTTTAGAATTCATTCCCTTGCTGATATAAGGGAATGAAAGGATAAGATCACAGGATCGCAATCGGCTTATATGAAAAAAATCAGTATTATGGTACCATGTTACAATGAAGTGGAAAATGTGGATCTCATGGCAAAGGCATTGACAGATGTTATGCAGAAGCAACTGTCAAAATATGACTATGAGATATTGTTTATAGATAATTGTTCTACAGATGGGACAAAGGATCATCTGGAACAAATTTGTTTAAAAGATAAAAAAATCAAGGCAATCTTTAATGTTACTAATTTTGGTCAATTTAATTCTCCTTTTTATGGGATGTGCCAGACAACCGGAGATTGTACGATTACGGTCTGCTGTGATTTTCAGGATCCATTGGAGTTGATTCCGAGATTTGTTGAAGAGTGGGAACATGGACACCGGATTGTCAGNGGNGNTAAGTNTTNCAGNAAAGAAAATGCGTTTGTGNACTNTCTGCGTACTGTTNATTATAAGCTCATCAAAAATATGTCTGNTGTTAAATTGATCGAACATTTTACCGGCTTCGGATTGTACGATAAGACATTTATTTCCCTGTTAAAGCAATTGGATGATCCGATTCCGTTTCTTCGTGGTATCGTGGCGGAGTATGGAGCCGGGTTTAATATGATACAGATCGAATATGAACAACCGAAAAGACGTGCAGGAAAGACGCATAATAGTTTTTATACTCTTTACGACGCTGCCATGTTGAGTTTTACTTCTTATACTAAGATTGGTCTAAGGCTTGCGACTTTTTTGGGTTTTATTATCAGCGGTGTGAGCTTTTTAATCGCGATCATCTATCTGGTTTATAAATTATGTCATTGGAATACATTTCAAGCCGGTATGGCTCCATTGATTATCGGTATTTTTTTCCTCGGAGCGGTTCAACTTTTTTTTATCGGATTTTTGGGAGAATATATTATGANTATCAATAACAGGGTGNTCCACAGACCAATTGTTGTGGAGGAGAAGCGGCTGAATTTTGTGGAAGAAGNGGAGTATTAAATCCAAATCCGATCGTCTTTTAACATTGCTTTCACNGTGGCAAGCAGAATGGCAGGTTCCAATGGTTTAGAAGCAGTAACATGCGGCGCAAATAAAAATGATNAATGTTTTTTGATGCGTAAACAACGAACTGATAATCCACAAAAAGCAAANANTAGTTGTTTTTAATGTGAAATCCATAATTAGTAAATAAAAATATACAATTTTTCTTCCAATTTTATAATACATGATGTAAAATAAATATGGAAATCTTTTCTTTCAGGTTACGAAGATTATGCTTGGCAGCAGCATATTCTTTTCTTAAGGGAGAAAAGATTTCCTTTTATGTATTAAAGAAAGAAATTTTGCATTTAAAAGGCAAATAGGTTATACTATAAAAGTACAAAAAAGAAAGGGGGAATATACGGTGAAAGTGGTGATCTTAGCAGGCGGATTTGGCTCAAGGATCAGTGAAGAGAGCCATCTAAAGCCTAAGCCAATGATTGAAATCGGAGATAAGCCGATTTTATGGCATATTATGAAAGAATATTCCCATTATGGATATCATGAGTTTATCATCTGCTGCGGTTATAAGCAGCAGATAATCAAAGAATGGTTTGCTAACTATTATCTGCATAATAGTGATGTGACTTTTGACTTTACGGCGGAAAATAAGATGCAGGTACATGCCAATGCCGCGGAGCCATGGAAGGTGACGCTGGTAGATACGGGACTGAATACGATGACCGGAGGACGTATCAAGCGTATACAGCCGTATGTGCAGGACGAGGTCTTTATGTTGACATATGGAGACGGCGTCTGCGATATTGATATTAATAAATTGCTGGAGTTTCACAGAAGTCATGGAAAGACTGCCACTATTACGGCAGTCAATGTGGGACAGCGATTTGGAGTTCTGGAGATGGATCAGGATAATAGAGTAACAGGTTTTCGGGAGAAAAGCGAGCGGGATGGCAACGTGATCAATGCGGGATATATGGTGATGAATCCTGAGATTTTTCGTTATATNNNGAANGATGAGACNGTNTTTGAACAGAGCNCNATGGGGCAGCTTGTAAAAGAAGNNCAGCTGATGGCATATCATCATGACGGNTTCTGGTGCTGCATGGATACCCAGAGGGACAAGCTGCGGCTGGAGGAGATGATAGCGCGGGGAGATGCGCCGTGGATGACTTGGTAAGGCTAAAATCCGGAATATAATTGTGTTGGCCGGAAATATCAAAAACAGGAGCAAATTTTTATGTTTGAGAATAAAACAGAAGAACAGGCCAAAAAAGAGATTTTGGAGATGGTAGCAGAATACTGTGTCACTTACCACAATCAGAAAAAAGAATTTATGCCCGGAGACAGGATCACATATGCCTCAAGGGTGTATGACAGTGAAGAAATGTGCAATCTTGTGGATTCCGCGCTGGAGTTCTGGCTTACGTCAGGCAGATATACGGAAGAATTTGAGTGTGAATTGTCCAAATACTTAGGAGTAAAATACTGTTCACTTGTTAATTCCGGATCTTCTGCTAATCTAAACGCTTTTATGGCGCTTACTTCTCCTTTGCTCGGAGAACGCCAGGTAAAGCCGGGAGATGAGATGATCACGGTTGCCGCAGGATTTCCGACGACGGTAACACCGGCGATTCAATATGGTGTAGTGCCTGTTTTTATAGATGTGACCATTCCGCAATATAATATGGATGTATCCTTGCTGGAAGCTGCATTGTCGGATAAGACGAAAGTAGTCATGGCGGCGCATACCTTGGGGAATCNCTTTGATTTGGAAGNTGTAAAAGGATTTTGCGATAAGNATCATTTATGNTTGATTGAAGATAATTGCGACGCGCTTNGTTCAACATACGTATTGAAGGGCGAGAAATATTTTACGGGGACGATAGGGGATATCGNAACTNCTTCCTTCTATCCGCNTCATCATATGACAATGGGTGAGGGNGGTGCAGTTTATACGAANAATCCGTTGCTTCATAAGATCATCCNGTCATTTAGNGACTGGGGACGTGACTNCGTATGNCCNTCGGGNAGGGATAATCTCTGCAGTCATAGATTTGACAAGCAGTATNGTGAGCTTCCGTNAGGGTATGACCATAAATATGTANANTCCCATTTCGGATATAATTTAAAGGCAACAGNTATGCAGGCTGCGATCGGCTGCGCCCAGANCAAAAAATNCCCAANCTTTGTTGAGAAGAGAAAACATAATTTTGACCGTTTAAAGGCGGCCCTTGCAGACTGTGAAGACAAATTGATCTTGCCGGAGGCGTGTGAGAACGCAAGTCCGAGCTGGTTTGGTTTTATGATCACTTGCAAGGAAGGAATAGATAGAAATAAGGTGGTTTCTTATATTGAGGGACATGGCATCCAGACCCGTATGCTGTTTGCAGGTAATCTGACAAAGCACCCTTGTTTTGACCAGATGCGCACGGCAGGGACAGGATATCGTATTGTGGGAAATCTGGAGAATACAGACAGGATTATGAGGGATACCTTCTGGGTCGGTGTCTATCCGGGGATGACGGATGAGATGATTGATTATATGGCAGAGAAGATTATGGACGCTATTTAATATCTGGGAGGAGAGATTTGTGAAACAGAGACTTGCAGATTATGTTGCAGATTTTTTTGTGGAACATGGAGTTTCAGACTGCTTTAGTGTTGTTGGGGGCGGAGCTATGCATCTTAATGATGCGTTAGGACATAAGGAAGGTCTGAAGGTAACCTATAATCATCATGAACAAGCCTGCGCTATTGCGGCAGAGGCTTATGCCCGTTTAGATAACAAAATAGCTGTCGTCTGCGTGACTACAGGACCGGGCGGTACAAATGCGTTAACGGGAGTTGTAGGAGGATGGTTGGATTCGATCCCTATGTTTATTATAAGTGGACAGGTGAGATATGATACGACAGCCAGGTATGCGTTACAATATACGGAAACGCCGCTTCGTGCAATGGGTGACCNGGAGTATGATATTGTAANATCGNNANAATATATGACTAAATATGCTACAATGATTNAGAATCCTCAGCAGATTCGTTATGCATTGGAGCGGGGATGGCATTTGGCAACCACAGGAAGGCCCGGTCCGGTATGGATTGATATTCCCGTAGATTATCAAGGACAGTATATTGAAACGGAGGACTTAGCAGGCTATGATCCGGCTGAAGATGATTCTCTTCTTCCGCCCGAGGTGGATCAGAAAACGGTTTTGGAGATTCTGGACAAGATTCGCCAAGCGAAACGGCCGGTGCTGCATGCAGGATATGGAATCCGCTTATCCGGTGCTTATAACGTATTTCGGGAAGTAGCAGAGAAGTTAAATATCCCTGTTGTCACCTATTGGAATGCAGTTGACTTGATCGAAGATGATAATTTGCTGTATTGTGGACGGGCGGGAAATATGGGAGATCGTCCGGGAAACTGGGCAATACAGAATGCAGATTTAATTCTTGCGATTGGAACGCGCATTTCCATTCGGCAGGTAGGTTATAACTGGAAGACATGGGCAAGGGCAGCAGAAGTGATCATGGTGGATGTTGATTGTGCGGAACTAAAAAAGCCGACTATCCATGTGGAAATGCCTGTTTGGGCGGATGCAAAAGATTTTCTGGAAAAAATGAATCAGTTGGCCGGCGATAAGATTCATAAAGGCGGGATGTGGTTAGAAACTTGTCAAAGATGGAAAAAAGAGTATCCGGCAGTCCTTCCGAAACATTGGGAGGAGAATGGTAAAACAGCGAATGTATATGCTTTTGTCAGATACCTAAGCAGCAGATTACCGGAAAATAGTCTGACTGCTGTTTCAAATGGTGCGTGTTGCGTGGTAGGTAATCAGGCCTATGTAATAAAAAAAGGAAGCCGTATGGCAAATAATAGTGCAGTTGCAAGCATGGGGTATGGATTACCGGCGGCTATTGGAACTTGTATAAGCGGCAATCGTAAAAAAACAATATGTCTGGAGGGTGATGGAAGTATTATGATGAATCTCCAGGAGTTACAGACAATTCAGACCAATAAGCTGCCAATTATGATTTTTCTGATTAATAATAATGGATACCATTCGATCAGGCTGACGCAGACCAATTTATTTGGAGAGCATACGAAAGTAGGAATTGGTCCTGAGTCGGGAGATTTATCTTTTCCGGATTTTGAAAAAATAGCAAAAGCGTTTGAATATCCGTACTATTGTGCACATAGCAATGCAGAAATGAAAAAGGTTGTTGATTCTGTGCTGGAGTCAGACGGTCCTGTGTTTTGTGAGATATTTACGGATACTAAACAGGTATGGGAACCAAAGAGCAGTACAAAGCGTCTGGAAGATGGTTCGTTAGTTAGTCCGCCGCTGGAAGATCTGGCTCCTTTTTTGCCAAGGGAAGAATTAAAGAAGCAGATGTTTATTCCATTGCTGGATGAATGATAGTATTAATGGGGAGTGAGAGAGTGGGAAAGGTATATTTACTGGATTGTACATTAAGAGATGGCGGTTATGTCAATGACTGGCAGTTTGGTGAAGATGCAATTAGAGGATTCGGACGTAAAATTGCCCAAACGGGCATTGAGATGTTTGAGGTTGGATTTCTAAAAGGCGATAGTTTTGATAAGGATAGGGCTGTGTTTCCTGATTTAGATACATTATCTGCTATGATACAGCCTAAGTCGCCAAATTTGGTTTATGTGGGAATGATTGATATGAGTGACCCGCTTCCGCTTGACCGTATTCCATCATATGATGGAAGTTCTGTAGATATGATTCGCGTTATATTTAAAAAAGATAAAATGGATGCGGCATATGAATATTGTAAGTGCATCCGGAAGTTAGGTTATAAGATTTCTGTAAACTTTGTAGGAACCGATAGGTATTCTGATAAGGAATTTATAGAAGGAATTGAACGGTTTAATACAATACAACCCTTTGCAATGGCTATTGTAGATACATTTGGATTGATTAAGCGCAAGCAATTTTTGCGGTTGGTCTATCTGGCTGATCATAATATGGAACAGGATATAGCACTATGTTATCATGCGCATAACAATTTACAGCAGGCTTTCGGTAATGCAGAAGCACTGGTTGAAATGAATTTAAAGCGGGATTTGTGTATTGATGCATGTGTATTTGGTATGGGGCGTGGCGCAGGCAATTTAAATCTGGAGCTATTTGCAGAATACATGAATGAAAACTATGATACAAAGTATCGAATTGAGCCCATGTTGGAAATTATGGATGAATACTTAAACAATATCTATCAACAGAGATTTTGGGGGTATTCTTTGCCGTTTTATTTGTCAGCAAGCACAGGCTGCCATCCGAATTATGCAATATATTTTGCAAGGAAAGATTCACTTCCGGTTAAGGCATTTAACGAATTGCTTACCGGGATTCCTGATACAGAGAAAGCTAAGTTCAGTAAGGAAAATGCGGAGAGGTATTACCGTGAATTTCAGGAAAATTATATAGACGACAAGGAGAATTTGGAACGTTTATCGGGGGAAATGGCCGGCCGGGAGGTTTTATTGCTGGCACCGGGGAGTACTTTGAACAAATATAAAGATGTAATTAAGAATTTTATTAAAGAGCATAATCCGATAGTCATTGCATTGAATTTTGTGGGGACGGAATTTGATCCAACTTATATTTTTAGCAGTAATATGAGGCGATATATNAAGATACAAGGGAAGACAGACGTCAAATGCATTACAACATCTAATATGAAGGATTGTAAGAAAACAGATTATGTGATTAATTTTTCAAGCTATGCTTCCAAAGAACCGGAGATATTAGATAATTCAGGGGTTATGGCAATAAAATTATTGATTGCTCTTGGGATTAAAAAGACATATATTGCCGGAATGGATGGATACTCCCATGATGATGAGATGAATTANTATGATCACAAGCTGGAGTATGATTTCTCCGAAGNAGAGGATCTGCGAAATCACTTAANTTNTAAAGANATGCACGAGGCAAANAAAGNTATGAAGTTGGAGTTCCTGACACCAACTGTATATAAATTATTATCGAAGAAGGAAGAATTATAAGCAGAATAATATTATTAAAAGAACTGATTAATTTTGAAATATATGAGAGAAAGACATGTAAGGGGAAAGATATGCTATTTGACAGTTCATTTTATAATAAAAAGAAGGTTCTGATAACAGGTCATACCGGCTTTAAGGGTGCATGGATGTGTCAATTGTTAGTTATGGCAGGTGCGGAAGTGACAGGATATGCCTTGCAACCGCCGACAGAACCTGCGTTGTTTGACATATNNCATCTGTCTGATCANATCGATTCCNTAGNAGGAGATGTGCGTGATCTGAGTNNTATGCAAGAGGTTTTCCGNCNGGTNCAGCCGGNGATCGNCATACATATGGCAGCGCAGCCCATTGTCCGTGAATCTTATAAGAATCCGGTATATACCTATGAGACTAATGTCATGGGAACGGTCAATGTGCTTGAATGTGTCAGAACAACTTTATCAGTCAAATCTTTTTTAAATGTAACAACGGACAAGGTTTATTTAAATAAAGAGTGGGCATGGGGATATCGGGAAAACGAAGAATTGAACGGCTATGATCCGTATTCCAATTCTAAATCCTGTTCCGAGCTTGTTACGAGCAGCTATGTTAATTCTTTTTTTAAGGATATGGATGTGGCTGTTTCTACAGCCAGAGCCGGTAATGTGATCGGCGGAGGGGACTTTGCGGCAGACAGGATCATCCCTGACTGTATCAGGGCGGCAGAAAAAAAGGAAGATATTATAGTGAGGAATCCTTTTTCCACCCGCCCCTATGAGCATGTGTTGGAGCCGATAGCTGCATACCTGATGATTGCCAAGGCACAGTATGAGGACAAAAAATATGCCGGGAATTATAATGTGGGACCGGATGATACAGACTGTTGGACAACAGGGGATCTGGTGTCTCTGTTTTGTGATAAATGGAACGAGGCAACAGGTGATCGTATCAAGTGGATAGATAGATATGATGGCGGACCGCATGAAGCGAATTTCCTGAAATTGGATTGTTCCAAGCTGAAGAATACTTTTGGCTGGAAACCAAGATGGAATGTAGAGACCGCAATGGAAAAGATTGTGGAATGGTCCATAGCGTATCGGGAAGGGAGAAATATTTCTGAGTGTATGAATCACCAGCTCGAATCCTTTTTGGGAATTAAATAATGGAAAGATCTTCAAGGCAGCTTACAGATAACCGACGTGATCCCCCACAGGATCAGCAGGTGTACCGGATAAAAAAGATAGGGCATCCATTTAGGGAGATGCCCTTTTTTACCGTTATAATGTTGGATAAAAGGAATACAAAATACGGCGTACACTTCTGACCTGCTGGAAAAGAAAAACAGTATAAGGCACACAGCCCACATCTGAAGATCGGAGGAACGCAGCCAGTAAGCGGCAAGGATGGCAAGTACGCCTGCCGAAGCATAATCTGTCTTTAGGAAATGTGCCAGCAGCATGGCGGCTGCAGCAATGAGGATATCTGTCAGGCAGTTGAAAATTTGCTTTTCTAAGGTCGCATTGTTAAATAAATTCCTCTTATACTGCATCAACGCGATCGCTGACAAGCCGATCAGCAGAGTAAAAAATACATTTTGGTATTGCCAGTCAAAAAGCTGCCGCCGGAAGGCAAGATCAAAAGGGATCTCTGAGAGGATGCAGAACAGGGCAAGACGCAACAGATACTTCCATATATTTTTGGTATGGAACAAACCCTCTACCAATAGGAAAATAAAAATCGGGAAGCTGATCCTGCCGATATTGCGGATAATGTTATAAAGCTCATAATATTTCAGGCGGTTATCGCCGATGTTCATGTAGAAAATAAGAAAAGCAGCTCCAAAATGGTCGATGAGCATCGTGATCATGGCGATCAGCTTCAGATCGCCGCCGTTTATCTGCCAGGATCTATTGTATCGGTGATGTTTGCCGGGATTTTTGCTTTTCATGCAAAGAGCTTCTTTCTAAAATAATAAAAATGTTCCCTAAAAAGGGAGGATGCCAAGTAAATCAGAGATTCACTTGGCATTATATTATGAAAAAGTTTTTCCTTCTGTATGGCGTTTAATGTTTGCTATGAATACATCATACTTGTAAATAATGGATAAAAAATGATACATTATTTAATTAATTCAAAACAAAATATGAACAATTTGTAAACGGGACATCATTGCAACATTCACATCCCAATCGTCAACCATTGGCAGGCGATTGATATAAGGACGGCTCAAATAGAAATGAAAAACCGTTGTCATACCTCAAATGACGCACATCCGCCCTATTAGCAGCGTTCCGGTTCCGGATAATCCACCCCAAATGTTTCTACGGTGACGGTCTTCATTACTTTTTCCTCCAGCGGCCTGTCATTGTAATCGGTCTTACATTCCGCGATCTTATTGACAACCTCCAAGTCTTCCGTGATTTTGCCAAACGCGGCATAATCTCCGTCTAAGTGCGGGCTTGTCTTGTGCATGATAAAAAACTGGCTTCCCGCAGAGTTGGGATTCATGGCGCGCGCCATGGAAAGAACGCCGGGGGTGTGCTTCAGATCATTTTGAAATCCGTTGTGGGAAAATTCGCCCTTGATGCTGTATCCCGGACCGCCCATGCCGCTGCCCTCCGGATCTCCGCCCTGCAGCATAAAGCCTTTAATGACACGGTGAAAGATCAGTCCGTCATAAAATCCTTTTTTGATCAGGCTGATAAAATTATTGACCGTATTCGGCGCGATCTCCGGATAAAGCTCCGCTTTCATGACGTCGCCGTCCGCCATGGTAATCGTTACGATTGGGTTCTGTGACATAATAAATCATGTACCTCCTGATATTTTTAGTTGTTCATAATGATTCTTTTTGCATCGGATCATATGGCGTGAAGCTGTGATCCGATGCTTTTACCATTGTAAAAGAATATTTCTTTTTCGTAAAGTAAAATTAATTAAATTTTATAATTTGCTTTTTTACCCTGTTTTGCGGTATGTAGTTGCGGGCGTATAGATTTATTTTATGTGGCAAAAAATAATTGTGTAGTTTTGCGTAATGCCATTGACGTATTGTGTATTTTTGTGTATAATGTTTTTGCGAGGAAAATAGGNTGAAAAATCACACTGATGTGCTGATTTTTCAACCTNANNGCAGATGANAAACCGNCNGTGCGGATTTCTNANCGNGTGTCATCGCAGTAAAACTGCTCTGACATAGAGGATTAGAAATGAATCCACGAAATACAGCTATTAAGGATCTGAACAACAGCGGATACACCTTCAAGCGGAGCGGCGGAAACCATGATATTTACTACAATCCGCAAACTAAATATGCCATACCATTGAAGCGTGGACACTTTGATGAAGAAGATCTTCGTTACATACGCAAGGAAATTAAACAAGGCGGGAGGTAAAACCTTGCCGGCAAAGGAGGCTGACTTATGAAATATATTTATACCGCAACATTCGTACCAAATGAAGACAATACCAAATATTACTGTAGAGTACCTGATCTGCCGGGATGTGTCACCACTGGCAGCAGTATTGATGATGCCATTGAGATGATTACTGATGCGGCCAGTGGCTGGCTTGTAGTGGCAGAGGAAGAAGGGAACGAGATCCCTGCTGCCACCCCGCAGCACAAACTGGACATCCCCGAAAATGCCACCTGTTCCATTATCCGCATTGATACGCTCGCATACCGGGCCGCAACCGATACCAGAGCAGTCCGCAAGAATGTCTCTCTGCCTGCATGGATGGCTGCCTTAGCAGAAAAACGGGGCGTGAATTGTTCTCAGGTTCTCCAGGATGGACTTATGCAGCTGCTCAATGCCGGTCATGTAAGATAAACCTGATATGTTTAAACATATGACAGAATCCAATGATTAACCCAAAAGAAAGGTATGATTATTAGTATGGAAAGCAGAATACATGATACGATAAAGAAAGATGAAGTCGTTGCCATCATTCCGGCAAGAGCGGGTTCTAAGGGAGTAAAGAATAAGAACATACGATGCCTTCAGGGGTATCCCATGCTGGCATTTTCCATTGCGGCATGTAAAATGTGCCGGGGAATCGACAGGATCATCGTATCTACGGACTCGGAAGAATACGCNGAGATCGCAGGTTATTATGGAGCGGNGACGCCGTTTTTAAGACCTGCGGAATTGGCGGGNGATCAGTCGACAGATATAGAATTTATGGANCATGCGATCANCTGGCTGTATGAGCANGAGCAGAGTGTNCCGGAATANTTTGTGCATATCCGNCCNACGTATCCGCTCCGGGANATNGGGATNATNGAGAAGGCNATCGAGTTATTCCGGGCAGATGCATCGGCGACATCCCTGCGTTCTGCGCATTTAGCGTCTAATACGCCGTATAAATGGTTCAACCTGAGGGAAGATGGGTATTATAAAAGTATCCTTGATCATCTGACACTGGATGAGGCGAATAACCCGCGTCAGGCATTCCCGGACGTATATATTCCGGATGGTTACGTGGACATGCTCAGAACCTCTTTTATTGTAGAGCATGATCTGATGCACGGAGACCGTATGATCGGTTATGTAGTGCCGGGAGGGGTGGATGTTGACGCCATGAAGGATTTGGAATATCTGGAATATTATCTGACAAAGAATACGTCGCCGGTTTTGGATCACTTGAGAGAAAAGTATAAAAAACTGGATGACATAGTGTTTTGCAAAAAGTATTAAATGAAATTGCATCGTTTGAGGAGATTTGAAAGAACATGAAAAAATGGCATATTCTTATGATTGGTCTTGGCAGTATAGGACAGCGTCATGTCAGAAATTTAAAGAGACTTCTGGGCGATCAGTGTGAAATCAGCGCTTACCGCGTCAGAAGATTGCAGCAGACCTTTTCAGATACGATGCAGATCCGGGATGGAGTGAANCNGGAGAAGGAGTATAACATCAAAGTCTATANCGATTTAGAGACGGCTTTAGGCTTAGGGCAGCNGGCAGAAAAGGATCGACATAAACCGGATCTGGTTTTTATTACGNATATTACCAGTAAGCNTATGGAATGNGTCNTGGCGGCAGCAGAGGCGGGATGTCATATTTTTCTGGAAAAGCCTGTGTCCGACAGTATGGACGGGGTGGAGCGGCTGATGCAGCTGAAGGAAGAAAAAAAGATCCGTATTTTTATGGGATATCAGAACCGTTATCATGTATGTATTAAAAAGCTGGAGGATTATCTAAAGGAAGATGTTCTGGGACAGCTGGTCAGCGTTGATGCAGCATTTTGCGAACGGCTGACAACGATGCATACGTATGAAGATTACAGCACTACGTATATGGCAAGAAAAGAAATGGGAGGCGGACCGATTCTCAATCTTCAGATTCATGATCTGGATTACCTGCAGTGGCTGTTTGGTATGCCAAAATCCGTCTATGCTTCTGCCGGGAAACACAGCAGCCTGAACATAGATGTGGAAGATCATGCGGTGATAAGCTATGTGACGGATTATCGGGGCAATCCGCTGACGGTGACTTCAAGAAGCGACTTTCTTCAGTATCCGCCGGTGCATACCTGCACGGTGGTGGGCGAAAAAGGCAGGATCGAGCTTGATTTTAACCGCGCTGCGGTTACGCTGATCCTGGAGGATGGCAAGCCGGTGGTCAGCGAATATCCTGATTTTGCGAGAAACGATATGTTTCTGCAGGAGCTGCAGGATTGTCTGCATTGCGTGCAGGAGGATACGCCGGAGAGGATTCCTCTGTCGGAGGGCGTCAAAGGATTGCAAATAGCCTTGGCGGTGAAGGAATCGGCGGAACGGAATCAGTTGGTCAGGTTGAAAAGAGTGGGGGATTAGTGTGAGAAGAGCTTCTGATTGATTTAGCAATCTTGCTCGTAGTAAAGGGCTGCCAGATTGAATATCAAAGATTTTCAATCGCAGAGAAGCTTCAATATGGAGGATCAATATGAAAAAGAACTATATGAACCAGTTTTCATTAAAGGGAAAGGTCTGCATCATCACCGGCGGCGGCGGTCTGATCGGAATGAAGCATGCGGAAGCGGTGTTGGAAGGAGAGGGGATTCCCGTACTTCTTGATATTGCGGAAGAAGGCATGCAGAGGGTAAAGAAATCCCTGATGGAGGAATACGGCAGTGATAAGGATGGAAAGGAGCTTTCCTTAACGGGAGGCACTTATGAAGCGGATACGGCGGAACCGGTCATAGAGACCTTCGTCATGGATATTACAAAACGAAGAGAGCTGGAAAAAGTCAGGGATATCCTTCTGCAAAAATACGGTCATATCGACGCATTGATCAATAATGCGGCGAATAATCCAAAAGTCGAAGGAGGATCGAAGAACCTTGCCGCTACAAAATTTCCGGATTTTCCGGTAGAAATTTGGGATGCGGATCTTGCGGTGGGACTGACCGGCGCCATGCTCTGCGCGCAGGTATTTGGCGGAGTGATGGAGCGGCAGGAAAAGGGTGTCATCATCAATATTTCCTCTGATTACGGATTGATCTCCCCCGATCAGCGGGTGTATCGGAAAGAAGGGATTCCGGAGGAGGAACAGATCGTTAAGCCGGTATCTTATTCCGTGGTAAAGCATGGAATCATCGGATTGACAAAGTATCTTGCAACGTATTGGGCAAAAAAGGGCATACGGGTGAATACGCTTTGTCCGGCAAGCCTTGCCAATGGACAGGATGAGGAATTTGTCAAGAAGCTGTCCAATCTGATCCCTATGGGAAGGATGTCCAACCCGGATGAGTATGTGGGAACAGTATTATATATGCTTTCTGAGGCAAGCTCTTATATGACCGGGGCGACGGTAGTGCTGGATGGCGGAAGGACAAGCTGGTAAGCCGCCTGCACGGTTTTTTCATTGCCCGTTATCGCAGTAAGATTGCTCTGACATGGAGGATTTATATGAATAATAAGAAAAGAATCTTGCTGGTGCACAATTATTATCAGATCCCCGGAGGAGAGGATACGGTTGTTGCCAATGAGAAAAAAATGTTAGAGGATCATGGACATACGGTTTTTCTATATACAAGGGATAATAAAGAACTGAACTCATTTACATTATTTCAGAAATTAAGCTTACCGTTGAATACTGTTTTTTCTTTTAAGACATATCGGGAAGTATGTCATATTATCAGAAAATATAGAATTGATATTGTACATGTCCATAATACATTGAATCTGATAAGTCCTTCTGTATTTTATGCGGCATTTTCCTGTAAGGTTCCGGTTATCAATACGCTGCACAATTTCAGGCTGCAGTGCCCGGCAGGGACTTTCTACAGGGATCATCATGTGTGCGAGGACTGTATGAAATACGGCTTGCCCTGTTCGGTAAAGCATAGCTGTTACCGTGGCAGCAAATTACAGACGCTGGCAAGCGCGTTGACGATATGGNTGCATCGTCNGNTGGGAACATACAAAAAAGTAAAATTTATATGTTTGACAGAATTTAATAAGAAAAAACTATTGGAATTAAATCATGGAAAAAGGAAAGTGATTGATGAGCGGAAAGTCTTTGTAAAGCCGAATTTCACACCGGAAACCGGATGTTGTGATTGTAGATCAGTGAATACAGGATTAAACAATAAGGTGAATAATGAGACTAAAGGCAGAGATGAGAAATATTATGTTTTTGTCGGAAGAGTAGAAGAGATCAAGGGAATCAGGCTTTTGGTCAAGGCATTTGAAAAAAACGGGCAACGGCTTTTTATCGTTGGAGACGGTAATGACAGCGATAAGATAAAAGCGTATCTTCACAAAAAAAATATTAATAATATTATGATGTTGGGTCGGCAGGAGCGGGATGCGGTAAATGAGATCATGGCGCATGCAAAGGCAGTGATTGTGCCGTCTTTATGGTATGAAACATTTGGCATGGTCGTGATAGAGGCATATGCCTGCCATACTCCGGTAATTGCTGCGGATTTTGGTAATGCAGGAGATTTGGTGGAGGAAGGCAGGACCGGATTTAAATATCGACAGGATTCCTTGGATGCATTGAATCTTGCCGTGGAACGGTTGGAAAGATTAGATCAGGCAGATTATGAACAGATGCGGCAAGCTGCCTATAATAAATATTTAAAACGNTACTCTGCGGAAAAAAATTATGATATTTTAAAAAGAATATATGAAANGGAGGAATGAAANAATGTTATTGNTAGAAAAANAGCTGGNCGAATGGGTTGAAAAGCATCTGGATATTATATTGGTTGTTTTTATAAGTGTAATAGCGGCGTTTATGCGTTTTAGTATTAGAAAAGTAGAAAGCCCTGATTGGATTTCTTATCTTAGTCTTTGGTTTGATGCAATTAAGGAAGGAGGCGGTTTTCGGGCTTTGTCTTCTACTCCGGCTAATTGTGATTATAATATGTTATATCAGTTTTTAGTTGCAATTATGACATATATACCGATTCATCCGTTATATCAGTATAAGATTTTATCATGTATTTTCGATTATGTTTTGGCTGCATTTTCAGCACTGATAGTTTGTCATATTATTAAAAATGCTAATACAACCGGAAGTAATGTTTCAGTGCATAAACATGTAGTTTTCAAAATACCCGGGGGGGGGTATTTTGACCTTTGCAGGTGTATTACTTAGTTTAGTAGTGATTATTGATTCTGCGGCTATGGCACAATGCGATGCAATTTATAGCGCTTTTATCGTTTCTTCTTTATATATGTTAATGCGTGATAAATATCATAAAGCATTTATTTTACTTGGCCTGGCATTTGCATTTAAGTTACAGGCGATGTTTATTATGCCTTTTTACCTATTCTATTGGTTTAAATCCAGAAAGTTTTCCTTGTTATATTTTTTCTATATTCCTCTTGTGATGGAGTTTTCAGGATTACCTTGCCTGATTGCCGGGAGGCCGCTGCGGGAAGTGCTGATAGGTGCTTTTTCGATTTATGCATCACAGGCAGGATCAAAGATGGGATTGTATATTGAGTATCCGAGTTTCTGGGCATTTATGGATGTTGTACCTGTGGGATTGCATGGTGGTTATGATTATTACCGTTGGCAGCAGTTAATGATTGCATTTACTGTTGCTGTTCTGGCTTTGATTATGTATTGTTTAATAAAATTAAAGATTACGTTAAGTAGTAAAAATATGTTATATATTGCTTTTTTGTTAAGCTTTACCACAGTATTCTTTTTGCCTAATATGATGAGCAGGTATGGATATCTTTACATTATGCTTTCCATTCCAATAGCGTCTATAAATAAAAAGACAATACCATGGTGTATCTGCTTACAGATGATTACAATTTATATGATGAATAATGGCTGCTATTCTAATCTTTTCCCAACAAGTATCCAAGGGATAGCGCTGATAAATCTTGCTGTGTGGGTAGCGTATATGTGGATTTTAATTAAAGAAATGCAAGAGAAAGATAGTTAAAAAAATAATTTTATTATGAGAGAGACGGATCACGCCGACTCTCTCAAGTTCATATGAAAAATTTTTTTATTTGGTGAGTGGTCAGAAAATTTCCTTGCTTTCTATTATCATCTGTGGTAAAATCCCTTTAAAACATTATTTTCAATTAGGCATGGTCGAAAGGGCTGCATGTCTTCTGTTTATCTGATTATTATTAATTTGTCCGAAAATCTATGTTTTTAAATTCAACAACAACAGAATAAAGCAGGGATTTTCGGCGGCAACAAAGGATAAGTTTAACTGCGATGGGGATTCCTGCGAAAGAAAGGGAGGAGTTCTTATGGCAGAAAAAAGATTTTTAACGAAAGACAGTTTGGGTGAGGGAAACAGAGAGTACAAAAGCGATGTGTTCAGCATGCTGATGGAGGATCCGCAGAATGTACTGGCGGTGTATAATGCAGTGAACCACTCGGAATACACGGATCCGGGACAGGTTGAGATGTGCAGGCTGGACCGGGGGATATCCCTGTCAGTGCGCAATGACGCATCCTTCATATTGGATGCGAGTCTGAGCATTTATGAGCATCAGTCTACTGTATGTCCGAATATGCCGGTGCGCAGCCTGATTTATTTTTCGACGATCGTANCAGGCANTATAAAAGNGAANANTATATATGGGCATAGCCTTATAAGGATCCCGACACCANGATTTGTGGTATTTTACAATGNNGAGGAGGACCNGCCCGAGNAGTATGAGATGAGNTTGTNANATGCTTATACNCNAAAGNTGGAAAATCCGGAGCTGGAGCTGACCTGTAAAGTATATAATATCAATTTCGGAAAGAATAAGGCATTGCTGGATAACTGCCCTGTTTTGAAAGAGTATATGATATTGGTAGATTATGTACGGGCGTATTACAGGGAGAACGGGCATCAAAGGCTGGAGCACTGCATTGAGCTGGCGATCGACCGCTGTATCAAAGAAAACATTTTAAGGGATTTTTTGTTGGAACGCAGGACGGAGGTGCTGAAGGTTATGACATTGGATTATACGTTTGAAAGACAGATCACGCTGGAACGGATAGAGGCGCGGGAAGAGGGTCGGGAAGAAGGCCTTGAGTTGGGAAGAGAAGAAGGCCTTGAGTTGGGAAGAGAAGAAGGCCTTGAGTTAGGAAGAGAAGAAGGAAGAGAAGAAGCCATCACAGAATTTATTTGCGCCATGAAAGAACTTGTAATTCCAGCGGAAAAGATTAAGATCCAGTTGATGAAACGGTTTCATCTGAGCGATGAAGCGGCAGAAGAAAAAGTATGGAAATAAAATTATGGATCGATATATCGGGAACAATGGACTTTACCGATGATTTGGATGTAGAAAAAGGATCATGCGCCAAAGATCAAGATCACACAGTATATCTGAGTGATGACCCGCAAAAGCTCCGGCAGGCGAAGAGGCAGGGATACCCAGTTATTGCGTATCTTCGTGAAGAGCTGCCTCTCGATGTGTCGCCATATGCGGTGGAAAACCTTTCTGCTATTGATGAGGAATATCTTATCCGGGTATATTGTCATAGCAAAGGAATTCCTCAGGTGATTACAATGACAGACAGGCTGATCATCAGGGAGATGACAATGTCTGATCTGGATGCGCTGTTGGAAATTTATGAAACCAATGAAAAATCGGCATTTTTCCAAGCCTTTTATGATAATAGAGAAGAGGCGGCAGCATATCTGGCCGATTATATTAAAAATGTGTATGATTTTTATGGATTTGGGATCTGGGGGATCTGTCTGAAGGAAGATTTTGTTACGGCTGATGATATACAGGAATTACAGACGATTGATTTATCTATGCGGTGTCCTTTGATCGGAATCATTGGGTTAACGCCGAGGGAAGATGCATTGGAGCTTGGTTATGCACTGGCAAAGGCATATCAGGGGAAAAAATATATTGTGGAAGCGAGGGAAGCTGTGANNAAGTANGCAANGGAAGCGTTGGGATATCAGGAGATCATNGAGATAACACAGAAAAATCATTAAGNGTTAATAACAACTATGATAATGGGAAAGTTGAGTTAANTACAACTATTTGAAGTNANAAAGAAGTGTCATAAAAGGATTNAGTAAATGAAAGATATAGTGAAAAATGAAAAATGTAAATCAGCGATGACAGTAGCCACACTTGGTTTTTTACTTATTATAGGATTATTCTTCTGGTATAAATCATTTGCTTATTATACCCATGATATCCATAAATATGAATTAAAAAATCCAGTGGAAGATGGGCAGATGATATTTGCTTTGGACAGGCTGAAAAACCATTATGAAACCGTGATCCAAAACAATTCAGCTTCCGATATCATAGCGGCCGTTTATAAAGATGGAAGTGATCCTATTCTATTGCAGGATAATATACGAATTCCTCAGGGAGAAGAATATTGGTTTGACAGTGGCGAATATGCTTATAAGGTTTTTATATCAGGGGAAGATATCGCAGATGATAATGTTAATGTCGAGGCCAGCACGTTGCGTTATCTAAAAAATTACAGAAAGTCAGTTGTCATTACTATGATAGCAGGGATTGCTCTGACAGTCTTATGGATGGCGCTGATCTTAGCTGCACCGGAGAAAGTAAAAAAATATGGTGTAAAAATCAATATGATCTTGGCGATCTTGCTGGCTTTAGGAAGTATTATTTCCTGTCTGGTATTTTTCAAGGGATATTTGGAAAACGATCTGTGTTTTTTAGCGCTGCTTTGTACCGTGTTTGTGGCAGTTTTAAAACAGGGAAAAAGAGAAATATCTGCCGTTTCATTGGAAGAAGCATTTCTTGCGGCAGGAATCATCTCTATGTCCGTTTCCTGTCTGATCTTTAATATGATGTTAAATTCTACAGAATCTTCGTTGTTTTATATTTTTAATGCAAAAAATAAAATGAGCCTGCCTGATTATGCGATCACGGTTGTATTATTTTTAATATTATTTTTGACCCTCAGCGTTGTTTTTTTAAGGAATGTAAGATATGTCGCTTTCTTAAAAAGCCACATAGGTACGGAACTTGCGGTCTGTGGGATGGCAGTAACCGCCTCTTTTCTTGTGCAGCAGGAAGTTCTGGGTATGGCAGGTAATATAGTATATTTTATATATGTTCTTTTTATNCTGGNAGTGANTTATATAATTTATGANAAGAAGATTCNAGAGAAGANAGGAGAAAAAATATTTCGTGTAAGTTCAGATAAACTGGTAAATAAACAAGAAAATAAAATAGTACAGATACCGGTAAATATACTTGTTTATATAAGTTATGTGACAACGATAGCGGCAGCGGCAATAAGTACTACGGTTATTAATTATTTTCATATGGACTGGCGGACATGGGATTATGTGCATCATATAAGCACTTATTTTCGTCCGATGTATTATGTTATAAATAATATTCCTGCAGAGAGTGGGGTAGAACTTTACGGGCATTATGCGATGCTGTATAAGCTTCCCATGGAAATTTTTGGCGCAAATCTTATGACAGTGGGAATTACTACAGGTATCATCGGGGGGCTGACTGCTTTCTTTAGCGTAGGTACGATCCATATGCTGACCAAATCCCGATTTTTGCGAATTGTCGGCGCTGTTGCGATTATGGATATTCTATGCTGCGAATTATATCTGGCAATTATTCCGCATAGGCTGTTGTTTCCGATGATGATATTATTCTATATTGTATGGTGTAAAAAAAGGTTGTTGCGATGGTTTTCTGTTTTAACGGGATTTTTTATTAGCGGCATTGCCGTTTACTGGAATATGGAAACAGGTGCGGTAGTGTTAGTTACATGGATCATATTCTTGATTTTTAAAACTGCTATGAAGAAAGAATGGAAAATAGGTCATATACTGCGGTCACCTGCCGGAGTAGTGGGACTGATTGTTCTGGTATTTGTATTGGCGGCAGGAATCTTTGTCTCGTATCATGTATTGATATCCGGAATAACTTTATCTGCATCCATGGAAAGACTGTTTGGGGTCTTATTAAATCCGGGATATATGTTTTCGGCACATTTTAACTTTATTCGTTGGACGAATGCTCCATGGATCTATATTATGATATTTTTGCTGGGAGTGACTGCCTATGGAATATCCGGAATGGGATTGTTAGGCGGGAATATCAAGAAAAAACCAGAGATGCCTGTAATCATTTCAATTGCTGTAATGGGACTGGGACAGTTGGTATATTTTATCTCAAGACCGGAGGATTACAGCATTGTGATTTTGCCGGTGGTATTTTGTATGATTTATCTATTGGATACCATTGCTCAGGAATCAGGAGATAAGGAAGCGGTATCTGAGATCTCCGGCAATGTACAAAGAGATATGAAAAAAGATACGGAGAAGATATCCGTCTTATACAAAAGAATGTTAAGTATCGTCTTATTGTTTGGGTTTAGCTGCATACTTGTTCAGTCGAAAAATATTTGCGGGGAGCTGTTGCAAAGATGTACCAATGGTCATCAGCTGGATTATGAACTTTTGAAGGAAGATCTGGCGGTATTTGCGGAACAGGTGCCGGAAGACGCTTATACAGAGCCGGGAAGATATGAAGGTTTGGCCGTAGTATATCTCTGTCTGGGTTGGGAGGCGTCACAGGATAGAGAAAATGCGGAATATATGATTACGGGATATATGACGGGGGATGCGGATTATGAGTTCATTAAGGAGATCCCATTTGGAGATATACAGTTTTATTTGTATCGGAAACCCAGATAATCAGTCTATCTATGCGATTCAGTAATCTGGATCATCAGGTTGACGTTAAAATATATTGTGGAAGTGTATGAATCTGTGATAAAGTATGTTAAGGATATACAGGCAGATGAAGGATATCATAAAATTATAGAAAACAAAGATAATAATGTAATAAAATATTTTTTACAGGAGTATAAATGATGAATAATAATCAACCGTATGTGATTGCCGAAATAGGCTGCAATCATATGGGAAAGATGGAGATTGCGAAAGAAATGATTGAAACTGCTGCATCATTTTGTAAAGTTGATGCGGTAAAGTTTCAAAAACGCTGCAATAAGGAATTGCTGACAGAAGAACAGTACAATGCACCGCATCCCAATCCTGAAAATTCATATGGAAGGACTTATGGTGAACATAGGGAATTTTTGGAGTTCACGAAGGAACAGCATCGGGAGCTGCAGGCATACTGCAGGGAGAAAGGGATAGAATACAGCACTTCCGTATGGGATCTGACGTCTGCAAAGGAAATGGCGGAGCTTAATCCCAGATTTTTAAAGATCCCATCCGCATGCAATAATCATTANGAGATGCTTTCCTGGCTTTGCGAGAACTATCAGGGAGAGATACAGATTTCTTTTGGCATGACAACNCANGAAGAAGAAAAAGAGATCGTGGANNTGTTTGAAAAGCATGGACGTAATANGGATCTGACGATATNTAGCTGTACTTCCGGTTATCCGGTGCCGATGAAAGATGTCTGTCTTTTAGAAATTACAAGGCTGAAAGAAACCTTTGGAGACCGTGTAAAGAGAGTAGGTTTTTCCGGTCATCATAACGGCATTGCAATCGACATAGCTGCGCTGACGCTGGGTGCAGAGGTCTTTGAGCGCCATTTTACGTTGGATCGTACATGGAAGGGCACCGATCATGCGGCTTCTCTGGAGCCGGACGGGATGCGCAGGCTGAAAAGAAACCTTACCCAGACATATGAGGCATTGACCTATAAGACAGATGAAATATTGCCGATTGAGCTGATCCAGAGAGAAAAATTAAAATACAGAAAATAAAATATCCTGCAGTTCAGCAGTAGCAGTGAAAGAAGAAACATGGATTATATGGAAGATATTGGATATTTTTTAGAATGCTGGTATAATGAAGTTAAAAAATGATATATATTATGAAGCATATAGCAAAGCATTATAATAAGTATTGACATATCCGATGGAGTAAAAAACAAAAGAGACTTCCAAGNGAANTATTGANNATACGGGAATTAGTGTATTAAAAGAGAGAGGAAAGAAAGTGGCGAAAGATTTTACAGATAGATTAAATACTATGGCCAAAAAAGCGGGTATGCTTGATTTTTTGAAAATGAACTCTTTTTATAAAACTCGGAAACTTATAGGTCAAAAACTTATTTTGCTTTATGAATATTTTAACTTGATGGGATATCCTATAGAATTAATATGCGGAGATGAGTTATTAATAAAGGAGATAATAAAGGTATGTCGTGATTTATCAGATATTGAAATTTGTTCTCCTGAGCAGATGATGGATAAAGATTTACAGAAATATAAAGAATGTACAATTCTTATTGTTGGTAATAAAAAGATCGATACTATAAGAATTNAAACATTAATCTATGATAAATTTCCTGTTTGNAGAGTATGCAGTATTNATGAGTATCTTGAATTTAATGGGATAAATACAAAAACTTTATTTTGGAAAAGTAAAAGTGGATTTTTTTGGCCCCAAAAACATGTTGATAAAGTAAGGTGTTATTATTTTCATATAATGTCTTATAATATAATTAACAATATATTATTTCCTCTGATAAGCAAAATTAACGAAAATACAAATAGTTCTATTTTATTACACAGAGAAACAATATTTTGTGCCAGTAAAACATTATTGAATGGATGTTTGACAAAAGAAGAGCAGAAGATACAAATGAAAAAACTTATGGGGTACTGTGTAATTGAGAAGGATATTCTTGGTTTAAAACGATGGATTAAGGAATATGCCGATTGTTATGATAAAAGCTTTGAAAAGTATTTGAATCAAGTGGATATAATAATAGCTGAAATGAAAGAAAAAATTGCAAATAGGAAGAGTAAAGATATTATATTAAATTGGGTGGATTCTATTTCGAATAAACGTTTAAAAAAAGAGATGCCATTTCTTTATGCATTGTCAAATAGTTCTGAAAGTATAAAATCAGATAATGCATATACTTATATGCCTTGGACAACCTCTACCATGAAGACAATAATGACAGGAGAAGATCCTATTAGTGGACAGTTTCATAAATATTCTTTGTTGAATGATAATATGAAATTATTAAAACAGCTTAATAAGCAAGGTTACCGTTTTTTATATTTTGGTAATGGTTTTTGGCAGAAAAAGATCATTCCTGCAAAATATCAGGGCTTACCTAATAAAAAGATAAAGACTTTTATTTCGACAGAATTTATATGGAATGCGTTGAATTATTTGGCTTGTTCTAAAGATGAACCACAATTTATATTAATTCATCAATTATTTGAAACCCATAAGCCATTTTTTTGTCCAGATATAGCTGGNNTTATTACCAANAACTTCAGAGGGGAAAAATGAAAAAGAAAAACTAAAATCAGCGGCATGGATAGACAAACAATATGAATTTTATACAGAAATTATGGGTGATAAATCTATGCAGATCTTTATGGGCGATCATGGAGATATGTTGTTAGATTATGCTTACTTAAATGATAGATTAAATATTATGTTTTTTATTAGGAATGTATATTGTAAGATTGATTTTTCTAAGGGTTTATTTTCCTTAAAAGAATTTCCCAAGTTAATAGATTGTATAATGGGGTGGGGAGAGGAGAAAAACCAGAATTCGATGAATGATCTTTTTACAGAATATGCAATCTCCCATGAGTATGATAAATATGAAAAAGGTAGAGTAGAAATGATTTGTTCAGATAAGGAAAAATTAAAAGATAAACATATTTGGATGCAGTTTAAAACTATTCGTACAAAAGAATATGCTTACGTATTATTTTATGACGGAGAAGAATTGTTTTATAAACTTCCTGATGAAAGCAATAATCTTATAAATGATCCGGAATATGCTGATTTGATAAAAAAAATGCGAAATAAAATTGATGATAATAAATTTATTGATATATATAAGGAAGAAGCCTTTATTCATAGTAGAAAATTATATGAGGAATATAATAATTTAGCGAGAGAAAGAGGATTTTTATAATGAAACAGGAAAAAGGCGTTTTATACTGGATTACCGGTTTATCAGGCGCTGGAAAAACAACAATTGGTAATTGTTTATATTATATTTTAAAACAAAGACAAGATAATATAATCCTACTGGATGGGGATATTTTAAAGAAAATAGTTGCGGATTCCTGTTCATATACGAAAGAGGACAGACATAACAGAGCATTTAAATATGCAAGATTATGCAAAACATTGACGGATCAAGGAATGGTGGTAATCTGCTGTACAATTGCGATGTTTGATGATGTGCGACAATGGNATAGGGATAATAATCGGGGATATGTTGAAGNGTTTTTGGATGTTCCTATGGAGNTTCTTAAAAAGAGAGACCAAAAGGGGCTTTATTCGGCTTTGGAGAACGGACAGATTAAAAATCTGTCTGGTATGGATGTGGATGCAGAATTTCCAAAACATCCGAATATTATAATTGTTAATGATGGAAAAAAATCTGTTAAAGAGTGTGTAAACACTATTCTTAACTATAAGATTTCATACGCGACTTCATTTGACAGAGATACAGCGTATTGGAATTATTTCTATGCGAGCAATCCGGAGATAAAACAGCCTTCCCTATTTGCTAAATACGTTTATGATTTTTTGGAAGAGGATAAGACCATGTTGGAACTTGGCTGCGGTAACGGAAGGGACAGTATATATTTTGCGCAAAAAGTGGATGTTACAGCGATAGACGCATCTGACAGGGCGATAACGGAACTCAATGAAATATATGGTGAAAAAGCGGGAATACGGTTTTTGTGTGATGACTTTGTATGCGCTTCAGCATTATATCGGAGTCAGTATGATTATTGTTATAGCAGATTTACAATGCATGCAATAAATGAAAAACAGGAGCAAGATGTGATTGCCAATGTCCAATATGCTATAAAAAAGGATGGGTTATTCTTTATTGAGGTACGCAGTGTACATGATGAGTTATACGGTAAAGGAAAGTCTGCTGGAAGGAATGCATATATCTATAACGGTCATTANAGACGATNTATTGTTTTGGAAGAATTGAAAGATCATCTAATTCAAAATGGATTTCAAATAACATACGNAGAGNAANCCAGAGATNTTGCGCCTTTTGGGGANAGNAATCCGCTTATCATCCGTATTATTGCAAAAGCTATAAAATGAATGACTTAGATTAAAAACGAGATGTCAAGTATTGTTGTCCGCTTGAGTAGAAGCAGAGAGAAAAATTAAAATACAAAAAATAAGGTAGAAGATCATAATGAAAAAGGCATTTACCTGGTTATTAAATGCGATAAATTATACACTTCACCATAAGAGCAGATGGTATTCGGCACATAAAAAATATGTGAAACGAAATATTATGGAAAATGAGTCTGCCAGTGAAGAACTTGCAAGGCTGATCATTTCAGAACAGCCTCTGGCAGCAGGGCGTATCGGACTGTTTGAGATGGCTGCCATGCGGATGTATGAATTTGGGATCAAGAAAAAATATCCATTGGTCATGGATAATATTTATAACTGTGCCGGTTTTTTCCCAAATGATGTTAATCTTGGTGACCAATTTCTCTTGATCATGAAAGATTCTCTAAAAGAAATGGATTTGCTGGCGCCGTTTCATCAGTTTTGCGAAGATTATTTTATCGATCATTATACGAAAAAGGATATTATCATATCGAAAAGCGAAGGCGTGTTTGAGATTTGTCAGTTAGAAAACGTCTGGACAAAGGCGTTAAAAGGGAAAAGGGTATTGGTGATTTCCCCATTTACTGAAACAATAAGACAGCAATATGAAAAACGAGAGCTTTTGTTTCCGGGAAAGGAAATATTACCGGAGTTTGGGGAATTATTAACATATAAATCGTTGATGACCATCGGGGACATGAAGGATGAACGCTTTGCAACCTGGTTTGAAGCGCTGGAACATATGAAGCGGGAAATCCTATTGATGAACTTTGATATTGCGCTTCTTGGATGTGGGGCTTATGGATTCCCATTGGCAGCGGAGATCAAGAAAGCGGGAAAACAAGCGGTTCATATGGGCGGCGTTCTTCAGATCCTTTTTGGGATTATGGGGAAACGCTGGGATGGCACCAGAACTGGCGGTGCGCTGCATATTAGGGAGGATATCGCAAAGTATTATAATGAGTACTGGACATATCCGTTGGAAAAACGACCGAAAGAGGCATCAAAGGTGGAATATGGACCATATTGGAATTAGTGTATTAAAAGTGAGAGGTAAGAAAGTGGCTAAAGACGAAAGATGTCAAGCTTTAGGAAGGGCAGGATGGTAGTTATGAAGATAGAAAATGCGTATAAAGTTATCGATTTTCCGGATCTTGGAGATGAGAGAGGAAACTTAGTCGTAATTGAGGGAAATGAGGCAATTCCATTTGAGATAAAAAGGGTATTTTATATCTATGGTTCTGATGCGACGGTGAGAAGGGGGCAGCATGCCAACTTAGAGTCGGAATTTGTTTTAATTAATGTAAGCGGCACATCGAAAGTCAGGATAGACAACGGATTTGGAGAGATGGTAATAGAATTGAATCGTCCGAGAATGGGTTTATACATTCCAAAAATGATATGGAANGATATGTATGATTTTTCAGAGGATTCCGTCTTGTTAGTCCTTGCAAGCACACATTATAATGGTGACGAATATATCAGAGATTATAAACGCTATTTAGAACTGCTGGGAGTGAAAAAATAATAATCAGGGAGTAAGTCATGTTAANCTTTTGTACGTTATTTGATAGTAATTATCTGGATAAAGGGATTGCTTTGGCTAACTCCTTAAACAGGCACGCACAAGATTTTTGTTTATATATTTATGCGTTTGACCAGAAAGCATATGATATTTTATTGAAANTGCAAATAAAAAATGTAAAACCAATTTTATTTGAGGATATTATTTCTGATGAATTGATTCAAATAAGAAAACAACGGACAAGAGCGGAATTTTGCTGGACATGTACCCCGTATATTCTAGAGTATACATTTGATCATTATAATGTGGATATCTGCACATATATCGATGCGGATCTTTACTTTTATGATGANCCGGAGATCTTAATAAAGGAGATGTTTGAGAATCATTGTTCGGTACAGATTGTGGAGCATAGGTTTCCTGCAACAAAGGAATATAAAAGAGATGAGGAGCTTAGTGGAAGATATTGCGTTGAGTTTAATACTTTTTTAAATGATGAAAAGGGGAGAAANGTATTAAAATGGTGGAGAGAGCAGTGTTTTGCATGTTGTACCAGCGACTGGTCTANGGGAAGTTTTGGGGATCAGAAATATCTTGACGAATGGCAGGGAAAGTTTGGCAGCATAAATGTTTTGCAAAATCATGGCGGTGGAATGGCACCTTGGAATATCGGAAGATATGAAAGTTTTAAAGGCAAAGATGACCGGAAGATTGAGTTTGCAGAAGGGGAAACAGGTGAGCAGTATCAATTGGTTTTTTATCATTTTCATGATNTGCATTTTTTGTCAGATTNAAAGATTGATATNAATATTTTTCTNNGACATAAAAAAATAGATAAAAGATTAGTAGATCGAATTTATATTCCATATTTAAATGAGATCGCAACAATCAGAAATATCCTGAAAAAAGAATATTGCTGTGAATATCAGTATANNTGGAAAAAAGATTTTTGCTATTTATGGAGCGAGGAGGAAGTTTTATCTTCAGGTGAAAAATGTAAAAGGATAATAAAGCTTCCTTATACGCTATATAAGAGGATATTTGTAGTAAAAAAAGACATTATAAAAATTGATGAAAATAAAATTGACAATGAGGTATAGAGATGTCTGCTCCAGTAGCGTTATTTGTTTATAAGAGATTGGAAAAAACAAAACAATGTTTGTCTNCCTTAGAACAAAATAAATTGGCAGATGATACAGAACTTTATATTTTTTCGGATGGCGCGAAAAATAAGGANGATCTTGATGCNGTACAATGTGTAAGGGAGTATATTGAATCATATAAAAATAATTCCGGATTTCAATCAGTCAATATTGTATATGCAGAGAAGAATAAAGGTCTTGCCAATTCTATCATCAGTGGAGTTACAAGTGTAATTNAAAAGTATAATAAGATCATTGTTCTNGANGANGATATTATTGTNGCNTCNGATTTTCTTANGTATATGAATGGCGCATTAGAATTTTANGAGNAAGATAAAAGATATGGCTCTGTAAGCGCTTATACTNATCCNATNAAAGAATTGGANANATANGATAAGGATATCTTTGTGACGGGCAAGGGTGAGTGTTGGGGATGGGGGACATGGAAGGATCGTTGGGAGANGGTTGACTGGACGGTAGCAGATTATNAGANTTACCGTAAGAATAGGCGAATGAGATTTGGATTTGAAGCATTGGAATCCGGTTTGGATGAAATGTTATATGCNCANAAAAANGGATATATTGATTCNTGGGCAGTCAGATGGTGCTTTTATNTATATAAAAATAAATTATGGACGGTTTATCCAAGAATCTCCAGAACGATAAATATAGGNTTTGATGGGGATGGAACGCATTGCGAAAAAATATCAGAAGAAAAGTTTCCCAAAAAATTCGCTTTGGAAAGTTCGGAAAAGAGCGGCTGCGATTATGAAAAATTAGAGGTCAATAAATCTCTGGAAAGGATCAATGCAAAATACTCTTCTAAATGGAAAATAAGATTAAAAAGAAAGCTTAAAATCTTGATTTTAAGATAATTATATCTTAAGATAAAATAGCGTAATAAAATGAAAAAGGTAAATTACATGAAATCTATAGCAATGTTTATTTTTAGAGACAAATTTACAGACGGTTTTATTTCGTTCTTTGAAAAATATTTTTTAGATGAATATAATTTTACTTTTTTTACCATTAAGAATGGTAATTATAAATTGAGCGAGCATGCTGCGACAATTCTTGAAGTTGAAAAATTTATGGATATTTTTTTAGGACAGAAATATGATATTGTCAATCAATGTGATGTTTTTATAATATCAGGCTTTTTTGTTCATATAAAACATGGATATCGTTTTGATGCTAAATTATTGGATAAAATGTGGATACAATTCTGGGGTGGAGATTATACCTGTTTTGAATTAAAAAATTTTTGGGATAATCCCAGAGGATATTTAATACAACTAAGAAGAATAAAGGTCATAAGACGTTGCGCAGGGTGGATTTCCTTAATTACAGAAGAAGATAAAAAAATAAGTAAGTGTACTTGGACAAAGAAAAAATCTTATGTTGCGCCTGTTGTAAATCCACAGTTATGTGAAGCTAAGTCTTTAAAAATTACAAAAGAACGGTCAGATGGGGAAGATGTCGTTGTACTTTTGGGAAATAGCGCATCCCCTGGAAATTATCACGTGCAGATCATTAAAAGACTTTCACATTTGGTAAATGAAAATATAAAAATTATATGTCCTCTATCCTATGGATCGTCAGAAAAGTTTGCAGACAAAATTTCTAAAATAGGAAAAAAATATTTTGGTGATAACTTTATTCCTTTAAGGAAGTTTATGACTAAAGATGAATATTACGAATTACTGAGTAGTGTCGATGTCGCTATATTTAATTCTACTTGTCAGCATGCACTGGGCAATATTGGAGAAATGCTGCGTCAGGGGAAAAAAGTCTATCTTAGGAAGACAACTCCTATGTGGAACTGGTATTTATCCAGGGGGCAGAAGATATATGATGTAAAAACGCTTAAAAATATTTCTATTGAACAGCTTGTTTCTTTTCCGACAGAGTATGCCAGACAGAATATTGAAGCGGATATGCGACTTAGACAGAATAATTATTCAGTTGCTGCCTGGGAGAACGTATTGAAAGAAATTACATGCGATGGAAATTGAACTAATAAAAGAAAAATTGCAAAAGAAAAAACAAGAGGAAAATAGAAAAATAGGAGATAGAAAATAGGAAATGAAAAAACAAGAAGATTTTCCGATTGATAATGATTTGATCAAAGGCTTTATCGAAACTAATAAATCAAAGTGGGAAGAAGTACAGCATACTAATCAAGCGATATACATTAATTTTTCAATGGTAAGGATGCAGATACCATGGATTTTACCAAAATTAATTTTTGCCAAAGGCATTGAAGAATCAACGCGGGCTAAAGTATATGTAATTACATGGAAAAGCAACGAACGGCTTAAAGAATTGATTGAATCATTCGGTTTTTATCATTTGGTTTTAGAGGAATTAAATCGAAAAAATTACACAGGACTTATTCGTGCTGTTTTATACACATTTAATTTTATGATATTTAACGGAACAGGAGAGGGACNGAAAGANATTAAGATAGATAATATTTCTGTCGGAAAANATTTGTATGAGGATATCATACGAAATTCTTCTTTNTCTACANTTAAAAATGCGAGAAATAAAATTTGTCTGAAAAAATTAATCCATTTATTGTGGACGTATTATNNANTAAATAAANGTTGNAAAAAAAANANNNNTGNCGTTGTTGNATGTGNCGANCTNGCATATCNTGAGGGAATGTTTCTTAAGCTNTTTTACAGTTACGNGGCATTAATTTATAATATCNGCGAAAGAGGAGGAGAACAAATTATATTGGATAAATCCGGAAATATTCCGAGAAGCGCTTTTAGACAATATAAAAGAATTAAAGATAAGATTGGCGAACTAGATAATGCTTGTATCAATTGGAGTGAGAATTATCTCAGCGAAAGATATAAAGGAATGAATGGCCGGAATATTGATAAAGGAGCTTTTTTGAATAAAAAAGTTTTGTCCAGACAGGAGATAATGCAGCAAATGCATTTAGATCCGAACAAAAAAAATGTCATTATTATGGCTCATACATTTACAGATGGCGTTTTTAATTATGGCGACTTATATTTTAGGGATTATTATGACTGGACGGAAAAAACATTGTCATTAGCGCAAACCATTGATACGGTTAATTGGATCTTAAAACCTCATCCTACAAGAAGCGCATATAATGNATCAACAGATTCTATTGAAAATATGTATGAAAGATATCGAAAACCACATATTTACCTTCTGNCTGATGANGTAAGCNCAGAAAGTATTCGATATATTGCAGATATTATTGTTACTATTGGAAGTAATGCAGGCGCTGAATTTGCATGTGNGGGAATTCCNTCTATTATAGTNGGTAAACCATATTACAGGGGATTTGGTTTTACAATAGAACCCTCAAGCTTAGGCGAATATGAAAATTGCTTAAGGGATATAGCAAACATTAAAAAATTATCTGATGAGCAAATCATTTTAGCTAAAAAGGTATTTTATCTTCAGTTTTCTGACTGGGATAAAAATAATAAAAGAAAATTTTCTGATGAATTTGCGCAGCTCTTACAAAAGGAATATTGTAATATGACAGATATGATGGCATTACAATATTTCCAAAGCAATAAAGGGACGGAGGATTTTAATAATCAGGCATTGAATAAAGTGACAGAATTTTTTAAATCTCATAATATGACGGATTGTCAATATTTTCAAAAGGGAAAATTTNAAGGAAAACAAAAAATGGATCAAAATGAATTCATNTTGTAGANGAAAGNAGCATTANGGATAATATATATGTGACTAAATCAATGATGCNTTCTTATGAAGAATATACAGAAAAAATCAAATCTNTATGANGATTCTCATATTTTAACAAATATGGGAGCTTTTCATCAGGAATTGGAAGACAGTTTAAAAGAGTATCTGTCTGTTCCGGAAATCTCTTTGATGGTAAATGGTCATATGGCGTTGGAAATGGCAATTCAATCTTTTAATTTTCCCATGGGAGGCGAAGTGATCACAACTCCATTTACATTTATTTCCACAACACATGCCATTGTAAGAAATGGATTGATTCCGATTTTTTGTGATGTTAAGATGGAAAACGGTACGATTGATGAGACAAAAATAGAGGATCTTATTAGTGAAAGAACTGTAGCGATTTTACCTGTGCATGTGTATGGAAATATATGTAATGTAAAAGAAATCAAAAAAATAGCGGACAAGTATAACTTAAAGGTAATATATGATGCTGCTCATGCGTTTGGCGAAACCTATGAAGGTACGGGTATCGGTAATTTTGGCGACGTATCTGTTTTTTCTTTTCACGCAACAAAAGTATTTAATACGATTGAAGGAGGGGCGGTTGCCTTTCAGGATCGGGAACGGTATAAAAAGCTATATAATCTTAAAAATTTTGGAATACAAAGCGAAGAGGTTGTTGAGGCAATTGGAGCCAATGCAAAGATGAATGAATTTTGTGCTATTATGGGACTTTGCAATTTAAAGGAGCTGGAAGGAGAAATAGCTGCAAGAAATAAAATATATGATTTATATATGAATGAGCTGTATCACTGTGATTTGCTGGATTTTTTCAGTCAAGATAAAGAAGTGAAAAATAATTATTCTTATTTTCCGATTTTATTAAAAAATGAAATTTTAAGAAATGAGCTATACGAAAGACTTAAGGAAAACGGAATCTACACAAGAAAATATTTTTATCCTTTGACATGTATGACGGATTGTTATAGGGATAAATATATGCTAGATCCTTTGAGAAACGCTGTTTCTCTGTCTTCCAGAGTATTGGTATTGCCGATATACGGATCTTTAAGTTTGTCTGATGTTCGACGGATCTGTTTTTTGATAAAGCAGATTTTAGAAAAAATATAGAATAAATAAGATAGGGATAGTTAAATGGAGAATAGCTTTTATACAGAAAATGAATTAAAGTCGTTAAGGTTTGCTCATATTGGAGAAAATGTGCTTTTAAGCAAAAAGGCAAGCTTTTATTCTCGCGGAAATATTGTAATTGGAAACAATGTAAGAATTGATGATTTTTGCATTTTAAGCGGCAATGTTCAGTTAGGAGATTATATTCATATTGCAGCATACACAGCGTTATATGGAGGTGAAGCTGGAATTGTATTAGATGATTATTCTACAATTTCTTCCAGAGGAGTTGTATATGCGGTAAGCGATGATTATTCGGGAATGGCAATGACGAATCCTATGCTGCCCATGGAATATCGTAATGTTATACAGGAAAAGGTTTACGTGGGAAAACAAGTAATTATTGGCACCGGCTGCACGATTTTTCCGGGAGTAACCATTGGTGAAGGGGCGGCAGTTGGAGCCATGTCTCTGGTTAATAAATCACTGAATTCTTGGACAATATATGCGGGCATACCGTGTAAAAAGATTAGAGATAGAGATCAAACGGCAAAATCAATTGAGAAAGATGCCAGAACCCTTTTAGACAAACATGGTCTTGAAATTAGAAACAGGTAGATGAATTGGGGAAAGTTAACGGTAATGAACAGGCAGGAATTAAAAGAAACCATAAAAAAAGAAAGAAGTTATTACCCCTGCTTAAAAGGAAGTTTGCATACTCTTTATGCATGGCTCTGTCAGGACAGGGATTATTATGTATTTCAGTATATTAAGAGACTGCGTATGACGGAATATCATTATGCGCTGCGGGACTCCAACAAGCTTCACTGGATAGGATACATCTGGTGGAAACACAGAAAAAATAAGCTGGGCAGAATATTGAACCTTGATATGGGGGAAGGAGCGTTTGGCTCCGGTCTGTATATTGCACATACAAATATCATCGTAGGAAGTGCAAAGATAGGGAGCAATTGTAAACTGCACGGACAAAATTGTATCGGCAGCGGAGCAAAACTGGGAGATAATTGTGAGTTATGGGTAGGTGCAAAAGTCTTTGGGCCGTGTAAGCTGGCTGATAATATCACAGTGGCAGCAGGCGCAGTTGTAGTGGATTCGTTTGAAGAAAAAGGGATTACAATAGGCGGTGTACCAGCGAGAAAAATAAAATAAGAGATAAATTATCAGATTAAAGGCAGAAAAGAAACGTAATTGAAGGGAAGTACAGTTTTTAAAATGAAAAAGTGGTTAAAAGAGAGAAAAGCGGTAGAGGAAATGGGTGTCTGCCTTTTGCCGGTTTTATTATATGGAATCATTGGTCCGTTGGAAATCTATGCCGGCAATCCTCTTGAATTTGAATTTATTCTGAAGGNTTTTTTGCCTATTTTTTTAATGATATCNGTTGCTTTTTGGNTGNCTGCAGGGACCGTCCTAATTANTTTGNNTGATAAATTATCTTCTATTTTAAAAATATTCATATTCGCTTTTTCTATTATGTCTTATCTGCNAANCATGTTTTTAANCAGTAAATTGATGNATGAAGATGGAAGNCCGATGGATTGGGCGGAAGAGGGTATGCGGCATACCACGTCAGTTAATCTGGTTATTTGGATCATTATTGTGACAGTTTGTCTTGTGATTCCGTTGATTTTAAAAGATAAGTACAAAAAGTTATATTTTGGAATATCATCTTTTTTAAGTGCGATACAGATCGTAGCAATCATAAGCTTAGTGATACAAGCCGGTTCAATAAAATATGACGGATGTCAGATATTATTTTCCGGAGAAAATCAATTTAAGATGGCGCAGGATGAAAATATTATTGTAATAGTATTAGATAGCTATCATAATATGCAATTTGAAGAAACTATGGTTCAAAATCCTGATATAGCTGTTGCATTAAAAGATTTTACCTATTACAACAATGCAGATGCTCATTATTATTCAACATATCCATCATTAGCGCATATGCTTACGGGAAAAGAATTTGATTACAGCATCTCAGAAGAAGATTGGATAGAAGATTGCTGGCAGCAGCCATCCTGTGAGGCGCTTTATGACACGCTTCACAATGAGGGTTATGTATGCGATTTGTATTATAATGATTTGCTAAGAAATATAGGGGCTAATAATATAGAAAATCTAACGGATAAAATTAACAATATAATAGAGACAAAACCGAGAATCAGGTTGAGATTACTTGTGAGTATAATGGAAAAAATGACTATTTATAAATATATGCCATATATCCTGAAACCATATTTTGAAGTGAATAGTCAAATTGTGCAAGAGATTGCTATTTACGATAATATGGAGAGTAAAATTGCTAATTTTTATTTTTATGAAGAATTGATGAACAGGAAATTATCTGTTGATGAAACGGTAGATAAAAAATTAAGTTTTAACTATTTATATGGTCTGNATAANCCTTGGGATACTGNNAGTAATGNACATAAAACAGAAGAATATGTTACTGTANGAGAAACATNAGAGGGNTTANGTGTCATTATTATGGAATATATAGAGCAATTGAAAGAGATTGGCGCATATGATAATGCAACAATTATTATTACGGCAGATCATGGACTTGGCATCACTATGCCACAGCCACTGTTTTTGATTAAACTACCACATTCATCACAGGATGAATTGAGAGTTACATCGGCACCGATATCACATGATGATTTTTTGCCAACATTGTTAGACTTATTGGGTCAGGATTATTCGTCATTTGGAACGTCTATCTATGATTGGGAGGATGGTGATCGCCGGAGGAGGAACCTCTGGATTCCAGGAGAAGGGGGATATCTTATATATACTTATGATACAGATAGGCAAGAGCTGATAAATCAAACAAAAGAAGATGCAGTTCTTGTAATAAATCCCACGCAATAGCTACTCAGTTAAATGTGCTTTGTAACAAAAACTTGTAAAAAATTGGTATTTGTAATAGAATAATTATGCGTTGTAAATTACTAATATTATAGATAATCTTTATGTTGTTTTCCATTGGAGAAAATAACTTCTGAAAGAAAGGAAAAACTGACAAATGAAACATTTTAGATTTGCTGTAAAATTCGCTTACTTTTTTACCTGCTTTTGGATGTTCTTTTCAAACGTATCGTTTGCTTATATCGATCCTTCTGCAGTGACTTATGTGGTACAGGCTGTAGCTGCCGTATTTATTGCGCTGGGAGCCATCCTTACCGTATTTCGTCACAAGATTGCCAGGTTTTTTAAGAAGGGCAAAAAGGATGAACAGCCGGAAGAAAAGATCGAGCTGAAGGATATTGAGGAAACGGATGAGGATTAAGATTGAAAAATAAGCTTGAAAGCTTATTTTTCAAAAACGAATTTTTTCGTTAAAACCGAATAAATTCGGTTTGCTAATGTTGTGCCTGCGACATCAGCACTAAAGTGCACTAAAGTACATTAAAGTTCGCAGGTTGCGGAAAGGCATGGTTATTAGATAGGAATATGAGGATGATCGCGGATGCCGTCATAGATGCGCTGGTATGGCTGATCAATGGATGTTATAAGATCATACCGAATTATTGGATGGCGATATTGATTTTTACATTCTTAACGAAAGTGATATTGCTTCCGTTGTCTGTCTGGGTTCAGAAGAATTCTATCAAGACGGTGCGGATGCGGCCGCAGTTAAATCATATCGAGGCTGCTTATTTTGGAAATAAAGAGAAGATCTCGGAGGAACAGTATAAGCTGTTCCAACAGGAGAAATACAGTCCGTTTCTTGATCTGGTGCCTCTTTTTGTGCAGCTGGCGCTGTTGATGGGTGTTGTGGAAGCTGTGAAAAAGGGGACTGACCTGACGGCAGTACCAGTGGAAGCTTGGGGATGGACGCTGCTGATTCCGGCTCTGGCAGGAATATCGGCATGGTTTATGTGCTATATCCAGAATAAGATCAATGTGCTTCAGGCGGAGCAGGGAGCGCTGAACCAGTATGGTACGATGATCTTTTCCGTAGCATTATCGCTGTATCTGGGATTTTTTGTATCGATTGGTGTGGGATTTTACTGGACCTGCAGCAATCTTTTTTCTGTTTTGCAGCTGTTTTTGTTGAATATTTGGNTCAATCCTAAGGACTATATCGATTATGAGGCGTTNGAANAANGTAAGGCGGAGTTAAAAGAAGCAAGACAATATATGGCATCAGGGAAAAAAGATAGTAAGAAAAATCCCTACCGCAAAAAAGAAAAAGAGGATTATAAACGGTTTTTATCTGGCGGAAAGAAAAAGATCGTATTTTATTCCGAAAAAAACGGATTTTATAAATATTACAAAGGTGTGATCGAAGAGATCATCCGAAGGACGAATATTGTGATCCACTATATTACAAGCGATGCCGAAGACGAGGTATTTAAGCTGGAGAGCGATCAGTTTAAACCCTATTATATCGGAGAAAACCGCCTGATTGTGCTGATGATGAAGCTGGAAACAGAGATCATGGTGATGACGACGCCGGATCTGGAAAACTTCCATTTAAAGCGTTCTTATGTGCAGAAAGATATCGAATATGTCTATCTGCCNCATGACGTCAATAGNTCTAATCTGAGTTTTCACAANAATGCNNTGGATCATTTTGANACGATCTTTACTTCCGGNCCGAAGAANAAAGAGGAGNTTGCGGAGCGGGAGGAGAAATATGGTCTGCCAAAGAAACATCTGATTGAGTGGGGTTCCGGTGTTATTGATAATATGATCAAAGGATACGAAGCTCTGTCGGATCAAAGTAAAGAAGATGACGGCGGGAAAATAATATTGATTGCGCCCTCTTGGCAGAAGGACAATATCCTTGATCTTTGTATAGAGCCGATGCTGGAGAAGCTTTCAGAGACGGATCATCACATTATCGTGCGTCCGCATCCCCAGTATGTAAGGCACTGTATGGATAAGATAGAACGTCTGCAGAAGAAGTACGAGGGTAAAAATATAGAGATACAGACGGATTTTTCCTCCAATAGTACGGTATATACCGCAGATCTGCTGATGACAGACTGGTCAAGCATTGCTTTTGAATACTGTTTTGCAACATTAAAACCGGTTCTTTTTATCAATACACCAATGAAGATTATGAATCCGGATTATCAGGAGCTTAAGACGGTGCCGATTGATATCGAGCTGAGAGACAAGGTTGGAATTTCGCTGGAGGTTGATCAGATGGACGATCTGGTGAAGACGGTGAAAACATTATTGCATGATAAAGAGTTTTCCGCGGATGCTATGAAGGAGCTTAGAGATCATTATATTTATAATATTGGTTCAAGTGGAAAGGTAGGAGCATTGTATCTGATCAATCAATTAATGGAACGGCAGAAAAAGGCATAATTAAGCCGCTAAATGATGGTTTCCTTCGTAAAATTGTTGGTTTTGATAAGATACTTCTTCAAAAAAGTGTTGTATATGTATGAATATTCCTTCAAAAAAATGTAAAAGCAATTGAATATTCCTTCAAAAAAATGTTATACTTACTGTGGAAGGTGGGTGAGCATGATGGAACGATTGCTTATGAAAGAATTGACTGCTTGGAAAAATAAGAAAAAAAGGAAGCCCATTTTATTAAAGGGAGCAAGGCAGGTTGGAAAAACATGGTTGATGAGGGAATTTGGCAGAAGCTGTTTTTCNAATGTNGTATATATTAATTTTGATAGGAAACCNGNGCTTCGCAGTATATTTCTAGAAGATTTTGATGTAAAACGGATATTGCGCATGTTGAATATAGAGTCAGGTGAGCGTATNATGCCGGAAAAAACCCTGATTATNTTTGATGANATTCAGGAAGCTCCGGAGGCGATCGCTTCTCTAAAATATTTTTGTGAAGATGCGCCGGAGTATCCGATTGTTGCTGCAGGATCGCTTTTAGGTGTAGCTATTCATAAAGGGGTCTCATTTCCTGTAGGCAAAATAGAGACACTGCAGGTTTATCCTATGTCATATGTTGAATTTCTTATGGCAATGGGAGAAGAATCGATTGCGAACTTATTATTAGATGGGGAACTGTCATCTTTAAAGCCATTTGCGGACAGATATGCACATTGGCTGAAGCTTTATTATTATATAGGCGGTATGCCGGAAGCGGTAAGCGACTATGCGGAGAATGGAGATATCGTATCTGTCAGAGCGATTCAAAACAC
>WFLX010120541.1_pt1 | contig 66211 bp, 57 predicted proteins | sample 4967041 | NCBI WGS metagenome assembly WFLX01 (sample SAMN12857096, study PRJNA449069) | gut metagenome | isolation source: stool from male and female vole | host: Microtus ochrogaster | place: USA:Florida | collected 2017
TTTTCATTACAAGAATGGTGTCGGAATTTTTTATAGTGGAAAGACGGTGTGCAATAATAAAACTTGTACGTCCTTCCATAAGTTTAGTAAAAGCTTTTTGTATACGGTGTTCAGTTCGCAGGTCGATAGAACTTGTAGCCTCGTCAAGAATAAGCATTGGCGGATTCATAAGCATGATTCTTGCTATACATATAAGCTGTTTCTGTCCCTGAGAAAGTCCGCTCTCCTCGCTTATAACAGTATCATAACCGTTCGGCAGACGTTTTATAAAGCCATGAGCGTAGACGGATTTTGCAGCCTCTGTAATTTGTTCACGGTTCGCATTCGGTACGCCGTAGGCAATATTTTCCGCAACAGTTCCGGTGAATATCCAAGTTTCCTGAAGAACCATTCCGAACTGACTCCGCAGACTGTCACGGGTAATATCGTCTATGTTCTTTCCGGAAACTGTTATACTTCCGCTGTTTATGTCGTAAAATCTAAGCAGAAGATTAATAATCGTCGATTTTCCGCAACCCGTAGGTCCGACTATAGCAACTTTCTGACCTGATTTAACGTCAAGACTGAAATTCTGAATCAGCTTTACTTCCGGATTATAGGAAAAGCTGACATTTTCAAAACGGAGTGTACCTGTACAGTGAGACATTTTTTCCTTGTCGGAATCGTCCGGAACNTCTTCCTCACCGNGNACGNCAAAAACCCNNTGTGCAGACGCAACGGCATTCTGCAATTCCGCAAAAACACCAGATATTTCANTAAATGGCTTTGTATACTGGTTAGAGAATGACAGAAAGCTTGTAAGTTTACCGACGGTCATAGTTCCGACAAATCCAACAGAACCGATTACACCAAGTGAGCCGAGAAGTCCGACTGCGGCATAAATCATACCGTTTACAAAACGTGTCACGGGGTTTGTTATCGAACTGAAAAAAGTAGCTTTTACACCGATTTTTCCATAATCATTATTTATCTTGTCAAAACGTCCCTCCGCACGCTTGTCATATACAAAAGCCTTGACTATTTTCTGATTTCCTGCCATTTCTTCGGCAAGTCCCACCATGTCGCCCCTGAGTTTCGACTGTTTCATATACGAATTATGAGACGCTTTTGTGATTTTAGATGCGGCTATGAATGACAGCGGTGTCATGATTACCACCACAAGTGCAATGCGGAAATTGATGAACATCATAAAAATAAGTGTTCCGGCAATAGTCATGATACTGCTGAAAAACTGTGTGAATCCCTGTAAAAGACCGTCAGAAATAATTTCAATGTCATTTATAACACGGCTTGTCAGTTCNCCTTTNGTGTNNCCGTCNATATATTTCAGCGGAACTCTTTNAAGCTTGTTGAAAATATCCGCACGTAAGTCACGTATAGTCAGAAAAGCAAGTTTATTTGTACACAAACTCATAATCCACTGGAAAATACCGCTTGCTATGACTATAACAGCAAGTTCAATGACAATTTTTCTGAGGTCAGCAAAGTCAACACTGCCCTTATATATACAGCAGTCAACAGCATCACCTATAAATACNGGTACTAAAAGCGAAAGNCCTACGCCTAAAACCGCANATATTANAGTACTTATCAGATAAGCTATATAGGGACGGGCATAGGAAATCACCCTTTTAAGAGTACTGAACATCTTAATTGCCCTCCTTTTCGTTCATCTGTGACTTATAAATCTCTCTGTATATTTCACAGTTTTCAAGAAGTTCTTCATGTGTACCGATTCCGACAGTTTCACCGTCGTCCATGACAATAATTTTATCAGCATCTTTAAGAGAAGTGGTACGCTGTGAAATCATGATAACAGTGGTATCGGGTATATCTTTTTTAAGCGACTTACGAAGTGCAAGGTCTGTTGCATAGTCCAAAGCACTTGTAGAATCGTCAAGAATGAGTATATCAGGATTTCCGACAATTGCACGGGCTATTGAAATTCTCTGTTTCTGTCCACCTGAAAGATTTTTGCCGCCCTGTGAAATTCCCGTATCAAGTCCGTCGGGCATTTTACTTACAAATTCCCACGCCTGTGCGGTTTTAAGAGCAGATATTATTTCCTCGTCGGTCGCGTCAGACTTTTTCCAACGCATATTATCCCTGATACTTCCAGTAAACAAAACTGCTTTCTGGGAAACTATACCTATTGACTGTCTGAGAGCGTCAAAATCATAATTATACACATCAACATCTGATACAAGTATATTGCCCTCTGTCGCACGATAAAAGCACGGTATGAGGTTTGCAAGAGTGGACTTACCACTTCCCGTACCGCCTATAATACCAAGCATTTCCCCTCTTTTAAGAATAAAGGAAATATTCTTCACAGAACAGTCTCCGGCTGTTTCATAAGCAAAAGAAACATTTCTAAATTCAAGAATATTTTCACTGTTCCTGTGGTCAGCAGGCTTTTCATTACCGCCGGATTTTTCAGGTTCAATGTCAAAAACTTCGCTTATACGGTTGGCAGAAGCAAAAGCCTTTGTAAACGTCACAATAAGATTTGCAAGGACTATCAAAGCAAGCAATATCTGGGTCATGTAGTTTACGAGCTTTGTCAGTTCCCCCTGTGTAAGATGACCTGTATCAATTCTTATACCACTGAACCACATTATTGCTACTATACCAAGATTCATAACCATGAATGAAAACGGATTCAGTATTGACGATATTCTTCCCACCGCTATTGAACTTACTGCTATGTCGTCAACCGACTTTCCGAAATCTTCCATTTCCTCTTTCTGTCTTGAAAATGCCCTGATAACTCTTGTACCCTCTAAATTTTCACGGGTAAGAAGTGACGCTCTGTCAAGATTTTTCTGAGTAGTCTTATACATAGGGACGGTCTTGTGCATCACAGAAACTATAACTATTGTCGTAATAACTGCTACAATCAGAAATATAAGAGACAATTTCAAGTCTGTACGCATAGCCATTACCATTGCACCTATTACAAGAAACGGGGAACGTGTCGCAAGTCTGATAAACATATTTACACCGTTCTGTACTGTGTTTGAGTCATTTGTAAGACGGTTAACAAGCGAGGCAGTACCAACTTTATCAATACTGCTGTAGGAAAGTGAATTTATATGCTTATAAAGTGCGGTGCGGAGTTCCGTGCCGAAACCGTAGGCACATTTTGCCGCAAGAATCTGACACGTAAGTGCAAAAGCAAGTCCACAGAATCCCAGAAGTACTATAATTCCCGACATACGCAGTATATAGCCGGTATCGTTATTTGCTATGCCCTTGTCAATTATCTTTGCCATTACATACGGAACTATTAATTCAAATATAGCTTCAAGCAGTTTGAAAAAAGGTCCGAATATAAGTTCTTTCTTATAATTNTTAANATATACAAGCNGTTNTTTCATANTTCTCCTTATGACACATAAATCTGATTATTCTTAAAACTCAATATTCATAAATTCAATAAGTCTGTCAAACGCAGCACTGTAGCTTATGTACCATTTTCNGTCAATCTGCAATATTGATNNAGNTTCAGCCACAAATACTTCNTCNTTCACATTATTCTTGTAAAAAGGAATTTCANAGATATAACCGTCTGTAACATTAATTCCNAGTTCCTTATTNATTGAAGCGAGTTCATCGGCAGAATAATGTTCAATAGTAGTTTCATCAATATTTATTGACNNTGTATCATTGACTGNTTCACCATAGCTTTCCATAATGTCATGAATATTCTTTACAGACCCGTTTATTGCAGAAATAACGCTTTCTTTTGTGAAGATTTTGCTGAGTGTTTTTTCGTCCTCACCGAGATTGTTTCTCAGATAATCTTTCATATACACATCAAAAGCTGCTATTTCATCGGGACAGAAAAGTGCATATACAGCATTTGCGTTACCGTCAATATATGCCTGATGATAGGCATTCAGAACGGGTTTATATTCATCATTATGAATATTTGCAGAAATATCCGTACTGATTTCCGTCGTTGATTCTGTTACTTCTTCTGTCAGCGGTTCTGTCAATGCTTCTGTTAACGGTTGTGCGGTTGTTTCCGTAGTTTCCGTCGTACCTACAATAATTTTATCGGAATTATCCTCCGGTGTTTTTCCTTCACAACCAGTAACAGCAAGTGCCGTCACACATACCATTAAAGCGGTAATGAATCTTATGGACTTTTTCATATTTTTCCTCCGTTAATAATTTTTAATCTTCGTCAGTTTTCCTGAACATATCTATTATACTCTTATATTTTATTTCAGTCAATTATAATTTTACTGTAAATCCATAAAAACAAGATTTTTTGTGTACATTTGACAATTTTTCATTATAAAAATACTGCCGGACAAAAAATCCGGCAGTTACTGCAATTATATTTCAGTTATGTCAACAAGTTCAACATCATTTATAGTGCGTCCCGATTCAAGAACCTTTGCAAGTGATTTGGCTGTGTCAATAGCCGTAAGACTGCAAATTGAACGTTCTATTGACTTACGACGCATTTTTACACTGTCACGCTCCGGAAGTCTGCCTTTTGCGGAAGTCGATATAACATAGTTGATTTTTCCACTTTCAAGAAGCGTTACAACATTCGGCTCACCGTCGGAAATTTTTCTCACAAGGTTTGCGGCAATCATGTTTCTGTTAAGAACACTCTGTGTTCCGGAAGTCGCATAGAGTTCAAATCCCATACGCTCGAATTTATCGGCGATAGGTAAAATTTCCTGCTTGTCGGTGTCACGTACCGAAATAAGCACACCGCCCTCACGTTTAAGGTCAAAGCCTGCCGCAATAAGTCCCTTAAGAAGGGCGTCCTCAAGATTTCTGCCTATTCCGAGACACTCACCTGTTGACTTCATTTCAGGACCAAGCATTGTGTCAACGTCCGTCAGCTTCTCAAAACTGAATACCGGTACTTTTACTGCAACGTAATCACCTGCCGGATAAAGTCCGCTTTCATAGCCCATGTCTTTAAGTTTAGCACCAAACATTATTTTTGTTGCAATGTCAACCATTGGTATACCTGTTACCTTGCTTATATATGGAACAGTTCTTGAAGAACGTGGGTTAACCTCAATAACATAAACTTCGTGATTATACACAACATACTGTATATTTACANGNCNGATTACATTGNGTTCCTTTGAAAGTTTTCTCNTGTACTCAACAATTATTCNCTTGATTCTTTCAGAAAGATGCTGTGCAGGATATATTGAAATCGAGTCGCCCGAATGAACGCCGGCACGTTCGATATGTTCCATAATTCCGGGAATAAGGAAATCTTCACCGTCACAGATAGCGTCTACCTCAACTTCAGTACCCATCATATACTTATCAATAAGTACGGGATTTTCANTCATATGACTTGTGATAATTCCCATNTACTCAATAACNTCCGCTTTGGNATNTGCTATAATCATATTCTGACCGCCGAGAACATATGACGGTCTGAGAAGTACCGGATATCCGAGACTTTCAGCAGCGTTTACAGCTTCTTCCGTAGTCATGACTGTATGACCCTGCGGACGTGGAATACCACACTTTTCAAGTATTTCGTCAAAACGTTCTCTGTCCTCAGCAGCGTCAATCATGTCTGCCGACGTACCAAGTATATTTACTCCCATGTCCGACAAGTGACGTGTAAGTTTTATAGCAGTCTGTCCGCCGAACTGTACAACTACTCCGTAAGGCTTTTCCGTCTCAATTATTGACTCAACATCTTCCTTTGTGAGTGGGTCAAAATACAGTCTGTCACCCGTGTCAAAATCAGTAGAAACGGTTTCGGGATTGTTATTGCATATTACCGCCTCGTAACCGAGTTCTTTAAGTGTCCATACACAGTGTACCGAACAGTAGTCAAATTCAATACCCTGACCGATTCTGATAGGTCCTGAACCGAATACTATAACTTTTTTCTTACCGGAGTTCTGATGTTCAATAAATTCAGCGGCTTCGTTTTCGTCGTCAAAAGTTGAATAGAAATACGGTGTTTCAGCCTTGAACTCTCCTGCACACGTATCAACCATCTTAAATACCGCACGTCTGCGGAGAGGACATTTCTGACCGGAAATTCTTTCAATAGTGCTGTCAAGATAACCGTACTGCTTTGCCGTATTATACTTATCTTCTGTAAGTTCACCGTCGGCAAGCCATTTTTCCAGTTCAACAAGATTGAGAAGTTTATACAGAAACCAGTTGTCAATCATGGTTATATCATGAATTTCTTCCGGAGTTATGCCACGTTTAAGAGCCTCGAACACCACAAAAGAGCGTTCATCATCAACAACGTGAAGCTTTTCACGGATTTCGTCAGTCGAATATTTTTCAAGCTTTCTGAGATTCATTGTGTCAAGTCCCAGCTCAATTGAACGTACAGCTTTCATCATAGCCTGCTCAAAACTTGTACCTATCGCCATTACCTCACCAGTAGCTTTCATCTGAGTTCCGAGAGTTCTTTTTGCATATACGAACTTGTCAAATGCCCACTTCGGAAATTTAACAACCACATAGTCAAGAGCCGGTTCAAAACAAGCGTAAGTCTTTCCGGTAACCTGATTTATAATCTCGTCAAGAGTGTAACCTATGGCAATTTTTGCGGCTGTCTTTGCAATCGGATAACCTGTAGCCTTTGACGCAAGTGCAGAAGAACGTGATACACGGGGATTTACTTCAATAACCGCATATTCAAAACTTGTCGGGTGAAGTGCAAACTGACAGTTACAGCCACCCTCTACTTTAAGTTCCTTGATGATGTTTATTGCGGCAGTACGCAACATCTGATATTCACGGTCAGTAAGCGTTACCGCAGGAGCAATGACTATACTGTCACCCGTGTGAACACCTACAGGGTCGAAATTTTCCATAGAACATACTGTTATAACGTTGCCTTTTGCGTCACGTATTACTTCAAATTCTATTTCTTTCCAACCACTTATACATTTCTCAATAAGTACCTGTGTAATAGGTGAAAGTCTTAAACCGTTAGTGGAGATATCACGGAGTTCTTCTTCATTCTGTGCAATACCTCCACCCGTACCACCAAGAGTAAACGCCGGACGTACTATAACGGGGTAGCCGATTACTTCTGCAAAATCAACAGCGTCATCAACCGTTTCCACTACCTTGGACGGTATACATGGTTCACCGATTTTCTCCATAGTATCCTTGAAAGCCTGTCTGTCCTCTGCCTTGTGGATTGTTTCAGGGTCTGCACCAAGAAGTTTCACACCGTGAGATTCAAGAAAACCTTCTGCTGCCAACTGCATGGAAAGCGTAAGACCTGTCTGTCCACCGAGAGTAGAAAGAACGCTGTCAGGCTTTTCAATTTCAATAATTCTCTTTACAACGTCAAGTGTAAGGGGTTCGATATATACTTTGTCTGCCATAGCCTTGTCGGTCATGATTGTAGCAGGGTTGGAGTTTATAAGAATTACTTCAAGTCCCTCCTGTTTCAACGCACGGCAAGCCTGTGTGCCNGCATAGTCAAATTCGGCAGCCTNTCCGATTACAATAGNTCCTGAANCGATTACAAGAACCCTTTTTATATCCTTTCTGAGTGGCNTAATTATCTTACCTCACTTTCCATAGTCTTGACAAACTCGTCAAACAGATATGCCGTATCGAGAGGACCTCCNTGAGCTTCGGGGTGAAACTGAACAGTAAAAGCGTTTACAGCAGTGTACCTNATACCCTCGCNGGNCTTGTCATTTGCGTTTATATGCGAAACGTGTCCGACTTCTGCCGGAATACTTTCACCTATAACAGCATATCCGTGATTCTGGCTTGTTACATAGGTAAGACCACTTTCGAGGTCAATAACAGGCTGATTTGCACCTCTGTGACCGTATTTAAGCTTTTCAGTTTTTCCACCGTTGGCGAGTGCCATGAGCTGATGACCGAGACAGATGCCGAAAATTGATATACCCAGTTTCTGAATTTCCTTTATATTCTCAATAATCTCAACGTTTTCAGCAGGATTTCCCGGACCGTTTGAGAACATTATACCGTCCGGATTAAGTTCATTTACTTTTTCAGCCGTCGTGTTTGCCGGAACTACTATGACTTCACAACCACGCTTTACAAGTTCCTGACGGATATTTCTCTTATATCCGAAATCAAAAAGCACAACCCTGTATTTCGGATTTTCTTCGGTATATGTAAGAATTTCACTGTTTGTAACATTCCTTACAGCGTCCTTTACTTCAAAGGCACAGACTTTTTCAAGAAGTTCGTCTTTTTTGTCATAAACGTTTTCAGTAGTAATAACGCCGTTCATAACACCTGTTTCACGAATAATTCTTGTGAGCTTTCTTGTGTCGATATTGCATATACCGACTATATTATTTTCTGAAAGGAAATCTCTGATATTACCCTCACATCTGAAATTTGAAGGAACACCGCACCCCTCCCTTACAATATAACCGCTTACGTAAGACTTTGCAGATTCATTGTCCTCATGATTAACACCGTAGTTTCCGATAAGCGGGAAAGTCTGCGTTACAATCTGTCCGTAGTAACTGGGGTCTGTAAGCGTTTCCTGATATCCTGTAAGACCTGTTGTAAAAACAACCTCGCCTATAACTGTACCTTTAGCACCCAGACTTTTCCCCTCAAATACCTGCCCGTTGGCAAGCATAAGGTAAGCTTTTTCGCTTTGGTTAAATAATGACAATTTTATCATTCCTTTCACTTGTGTATAGATATATTCATAGCGGTCTCACGCCATTGTAAAACCGCCGTTGAAGCGTTTTAAAAATCAGCAAATTCTGATTCTGTAAATTTATTTTAATTACTCAAAATCTTCCGGAAATTCTCTCTCCACATAAGCAACGCCATTTTTTACAGTATATTTTATGTTTACAGGAATATCATAATAACAGCCTTCCCACACATAGTCAGCAGGGAGAGTGTTTTCGATAAGTTCAAGAAGTTCCGTCTTTGCCTGTTTGTAATCCGGCGTTAATTCTCCGCTGTACGGCACACCAATTGCCGGACTGTTGCCATATATTAAAAAATATAACTTGTTGCTGTTTTCGTCCTCTGCGGTAATTAAATAATGGTACATATTTTCCCAGTCATCACTTATGCTGTCATTCACGCCGAAAAGTTTCCTGACCTTACCGAAAAACAACGCATACTTTTCTTCTCTCGACTGATTATCATAAATCCAGTCACCATAACTTGTCGGAATACCGTTTTTTCTTTCCTCGTCAGTGGCATTTCTGAATGTATACATAAAATCCTCCTTATTTGAGATTGATATATGAGCAGATGTCGTCTCTCATTCTGATAGCCTCACGGCGTGCAGCCTTAGCAAAGTCTCTTTCGTCGCAGCCCTCTTTCTTGTAAGCACACATAACCGCTCTTGATGAGTTTACGATAGCACCCAAACCGTTTTCGTCAAAACCGCCTTTAAGACCTTCTGCACCGCCCCCCTGTGCGCCGTAACCAGGGACAAGAAACATTGTGTGTGGAAGTCTCTTTCTGAGTTCTGTAAGCTGTTCCGGATATGTAGCACCGACTACTGCACCGACTGCTGAATAACCGTATTTTCCTACAGTATCAGCACCCCATCTTTCACACATATCACCCATAAGTGCATAAATCGGCGTACCGTCCTCCAGCTTTCTGTCCTGAATCTCACCGCTTGACTTATTTGAAGTCTTTACAAGTACATATATGCCCTTGTCTTTTTCACGGCAGATTTTAAGCAACGGTTCTATTCCGTCCGTACCGAGATAACCATTGACTGTAAGTGCGTCTGCCGCAAACGGTTCTATTTCGTTGTCACATACCTTTACAGTACCGAGATGTGCATTTGTGTATGCTTCCATAGTTGCACCGATATCGTTTCTTTTGCCGTCTGTGATTACAAACATTCCGTTAAGTTTCGCATAGCGGATAGTCTTTTCAAGAGCCTTTATCCCATAGTGACCATACATTTCATAGTAAGCTGCCTGTGGCTTGATTGCAGGTACTATATCATGAATTTCGTCAATAATTGCCTGATTGAATGCAAAAATAGCCTTTGCGGCAGCTTTGAGAGTTCCGCCGTCGTCCTCAAGATAACGTCTCTGGATATATGCCGGAACATATTCAAGCTTCGGGTCAAGTCCGACTACGGTCGGGTTTTTCATTTCAATAATTTTTTCAATAAGTCTGTCGAATGACATAATAAATCTTTCCTCTCTTTATAAATTTTCGTATCTTATAACACCCTTTGAGATTGTCATAAGAGGTTTACCCGTGAAAGTCATACCCTTGAACACGGTATTTTGTGACTTTGAATGAAGTTTTTCGGGTTCTACAGTCCACTTTCTGTTGATGTCCGCAATCACAAGGTCGGCGGTTTTTCCCTCCGAAATCTCCGGTACTTCAAGACCGAGTATCTTTCGTGGATTTACGCACATGAGTTCAACGACTTTCTGCAAAGTTATTTCACCTGTATGATAAAGTGCCGTAAGTGTCGCAGCAAGTGAAGTTTCCAGTCCGACAACACCGTTTGGTGCTTTTTCAAAATCAGCTTTTTCTTCGGCAGCATGGGGAGCGTGGTCTGTGATTATGCAGTCAATAGTGCCGTCCTTTATACCCTCGATAATTGCCCTGACATCTTCGGGCGTTCTCAATGGCGGATTCATTCTGTAATCTGCATCACGCTTTTCAAGAAGTTCGTCAGTAAGCAGGAAATAATGAGGTGCAGTCTCACAGGTGACTTTAACACCCCTTGATTTAGCAAATTTTATAATTGCAGTACTTCCCTCCGTGCTTACATGACATATGTGAATCCTTGCATTAACTGACGACGCAAGTATAATTTCCCTTGCGGTAATATAGTCCTCAGATGCTCTGTCCATGCCCTTTACACCGAGTTTTTCGGACGTTTTACCCTTGTTCATTATACCGCCGTTTATTATACTCAAATCCTCACAGTGTGATGCGACAAGCAGACCGTTTTCATTTGATTTTTCCAGAGCCTGACGCATAAACTCGGCATTTTCGACGGGTCTGCCGTCGTCCGATATACAGATACAGCCGGCATTTTTTAGTGCTTCATAGTCGCACAGTCCACCGCCGTTCATGCCATTAGTGATACAGCCGACGGGGTAAACNTCAACACCCGTATCTTTTGCNTTGTCGATAATANAACGGATTGTTTCCGNATTGTCGNACGGNGGTTTTGTAGTTNGGCATTGCAAGAACTCCTGTAACACCTCCCGCAAGTGCCGCCGAACAACCTGTTAAAACATCTTCTTTGTGAGTGAAACCGGGGTCACGTAAATGAACGTGCATATCAAATAGCGACGGCATAAGTACAAGGTCTGTTCCGTCAATAATGCGGTCGGATTTAACATCAATATTTTTATCTATATGAGANATTTTTCCGTTCTCTATAAAGACATCTGTTATTCTGTCNCTTTCATTGTCAACAGCACGTATATTTTTTATAAGAATTGAATCCAATTTAATCCCTCCTGTTTTTTCCGGAAAAACGTATTTTCAGTCCGATAACAGCAACAGTCGCCATGGCCTGCAATCCGGCGGTAACGGCTTTTTTCGCAATTGCTTTCTTTGAATTTTTTGCCTGTATTTTCTGTATATCTGAAATTTTACCGACACCTGCCGTTCTTGCAGTTCCGAAACCAAAAGAAAANTTTCCTGTATTTTTTTCATACTCCATAAATTACTCCTTTACGGGTTCAGCAATAAGAAACTTTATTTTCTTTCCCTCGTCGGTAAACATTTTTTCATGTTCTGTCACGAAATTTTCAATTCCGCTCTCACTGTGCAGGTCATACGTTCTGAATTTTATAACAAAACCTGCCTCTTTGAAATATTCAAAAGATTCCTCAAAAAGTTCGTCGTCGTCGGTCTTGAACCATATTNCACCTTTNAGAAATTTTTTATAGNTAAGTAACTGTCTCGTNNGTGTAAGACGNCGTTTTTTGTGTTTTTTCTTAGGCCATGGATTGCAGAAATTTATATAAATTCTGTCCGCACGGTCATTTTCGTCCCACGCTGTGTCAAGTCTTTCAATATTCTGAATTGCTATGCGTACATTGTCGGGGGATTTATTTTCTTTCTGATAGGATTCTTCCAGTTTTCTTTTTGCAAGGACAAGCATTTCATTTTTTATGTCCATAGCGACGAAATTTATTTCGGGGTGTGCAGGTGCTGTCTGTGAAATAAATCCACCCTTTCCGCAGCCGAGTTCAACATAAAGCGGTTTTTCCGGTTCACTGAAAACAGAACACCATTCGCCTTTATGCTCCTGCGGATTCGGTATATAGAAAGGACAAGCCTCAAGTTCGGGCTTTGCCCACGGTTTATGACGTATTCGCATAAATTACCTCCAAGATTATATTTATTCCATTATAACACAAAACAACAAATATTCCAATAGCTTTTTAAAAAAATCCGCAAAAAACTCTCCGCTGAAAAACGGAGAGTCTTATATTAATATCCGAGGTCTTTCATACGCTTTTTGAAATCAGCATTTACCTTAGCCATTTTTTTCTTGTCACGAGCCTGTTTTTTTATGTCGCTCTTTGATATACCGTCCTCTTTGCTTACTGAAGAAACAGGCATATCGTCGTCACTCATAAATTTGCTGAGACGCTGTCTGAACTTTGATTTTCCCTCTCCTGAAAGCGTGACGGAAGTAAGAGGCTGTGAAACACTCATATTGACACTACTCTGATAAGGACTTGCTGTAGGCAATGAAGACTGATTAGGGTATACATTCTGAAGCGGCTGACTGTTTATCTGCTGCTGATAATAAGGATTTGCATTTGAAGGGAAATTACCCTGATTCACAGACGGATTTACCGGCTGACTATAAGGCTGAGGATATCCCCCCTGCATATTCTGTGAATACGGCTGCTGTATATTCTGTGAATAGGGCTGCTGTATATTCTGTAAATAGGGCTGCTGCATATTTGGCTGAATAAACTGCGGATTCATTCCGCTCTGCTGCATCTGACCGGAGTACATCTGCGGTTGCGGATAACCCTGTGGCTGCTGAGGATAATTATTCTGCATATTCTGTGAATACGGCTGAAAATTCGGCTGTACAAACTGTCCACCCATATTCTGCTGTACACCGCCGGACTGATACTGTTCCATAAACTGAAAAGAATTATTCTGTTCAGGTACACTTGCTGTAGTCTGCTGATAAACAGGTTGTGATTCTGTTTGGTTTGCAAGAGTAGGTACAGGAGTAGCAGGAGTGTCATCAAAATCAAATCCGAATTTTTCCTCAAAACTCAGATTTTCGCTTACAGGTTCAGACGAAAAAGCAGGAATATTTTCAGACAGTGAAACCGCCGGTGATTCTTCGGAAACCATTGGTAATTCCTCAGAAACTACTGGTGATTCNTCGGAAAATACTGGTNATTCCNCGGAAAATACTGGTGTATCAGTACTGTTNTTCAGTTCAAAAGCCTTTACCGAGCTTTCTGCTGAAACAGCAATTTCACACTGGGCATTCTTTTCGTCTACCCTGCAAAGCNTATCAATGCANTCTCCGCACGGACNACAGACNCTTCCGTCTGCACAGGAAACTANTATCNTTTTTTCGGCAGTAACACAGCCGGATGCAATCATCGACATAATAGCATTATATTCAGAACAAGCTTTCGATACTTTGCCGTCGCTGATTTTCAGACCCGTAACGCCTGCACAGATTTCATTGTTACTGGTGACAATAACGCATACAGAAGCATCTTTTTCATCAGCCGTCTGTAAGCTGACTTTCCTGACTTCTTCAATAAGCAGGACTGCCTTGTTGTATAATTCAACTGATTCCATATTAATACCAATATCCTTTCATTGCATATTTCGGAATAATGCAGTTTTCATGTTCCATGCCGGAACATGAAAAAATCATCAGACAACCGGACTATAGAAACAGACTTTGTTTTTTCCGTTGTTCTTTGACATGAACATAGCCTTTTCAGAACAGCTCAGAATATCTTCGGCATTTCCTGCGTCTTTTGGGAACATTGCTATTCCTATACTTGATGAAACACCAATCCCTCTGCCGTCTATGTTTATCGGTTCACTGAAAACGCCCTGTATCCTTCCCACAAAATCAATAACGTCCTGATTGTTGTTTTCAGGTCCGAGAATTATTCCAAATTCATCTCCGGAAATTCTTGCGGCAAAGTTACTTTCACCCACAATTGATTCTATTCTTTCAGCATAAGTCTTAATCATCTCATCACCGGCAGCGACACCAAAACTGTCGTTTATTTTTCTGAAATCATCAAGATTTATACAGATAACAGCACACTGCTTATTCTCAGTGACATTCTTTTCAAGATTTTCCATAAAAAGATGTCTGTTGGGCATCTGAGTAAGTCTGTCATAGTAAGCAAGATAAGAAAGCACCTCGTCCTTTTCCTGAAGAACTCGTCTTGTTTCAATTTCCTGCTCATACTTTTCCATAAGTTCGTTGTGCATTTTGTCATTCTTGTTTATATAATTATAGATAACAGCAATGGTCACAATTGTACAGGCTGAAATTGCAATTGACGGCATTGCCTGTTTCTGCCCGCCCATAACAACCGCAAATACAGCCATTGCAAGATTCAGGACATTAAGTATTGTACCTACCAGAAATCCTGTTTTGCGGTTTGTAAGTACAAGCACTATTGAAATCATAACATGAAACTGTGCGATAATGCCGTTTATCTGAGAAAGATTGACCTTTCTCTGAATTACAGCCAGTGCAATAAACAATATTATACATATGACAAGTGCCGGAATATTTTTTTTATTTGACGTATTTTCCATAACTGCTCCTTATTCTATTCGTCTAACTCCTCGTCATACAGTGCATTATTCATTGAGTTTTTAAGCCTTTGCTTTTCTATTTTCGCCTTATGTTCAGCTTTACGCATTGAAGCGTGGATTTTGTTCACTTCAACCTGTTCTTTCAGTTCTTCCTGTTTTTCGGACAGAATGTCCTTGTCAAACACACAGGCAAGCGAAGTATCGTCCTGAGTTCCGCAGTGCGACCTTTTTGAAAGATTCTTTCTTATAGAAGGACTGAAAGCATCTATGTTTATAAGCTGACTTGCAAGTATACTGTGATAATCCAGAAAATCCTCATCACTTTTAAACGAAGTATAAAGTCCGTCGGTTGAAACAAAGACCGCTATCGGTTTTTCATCGAACGTATAAAAGCTGTTAAAATAATTTATAGCCTGACTGTTGCACATAGATGCAGTGAGATTTGCAGGGGCTGATTCTTCATAGGCAATAGGCATTTCGGCAGCAGCGTCCTCACATATAAGTACAAGGCTGCCATCACCTATCTGTGTGCCGAAAGTAAACTTTCTTCCCATAACTGCTACTATAAGGGTTGTTCCGTAAACTGTTTCAACCTTAAGGCGTTTAAATTCCTTTTCTGTAAAGGGTTCTCTTTCCTTGTCGGTATACGGATTATGGGTATAATGATGTATCACAAGCCTGTTCCAGCGTGAAATAATATTTTTTTCCATTTTTTTAATCAGATTTTCGGGGTCATTAAAAAAACTTTCCTCAAAGGCATCAGGGTCTTTGTAAAAATCCTTAACCGTATCGAGTGCAGCAGTTACAGCCATTTCAGAGCCTTTATCGCTTCTGAAATGCTTCTTGCTTCCATGACCGTCCGCAACAACNGCGNNTCCGTAATNATNNTACACTTTGAAAACCGACGTGTNCNGACATACAGTTCCGCTNGTTATATGACTTGCNCCGATAACGGTATGGCAAAAACCATNTAACATTTATAAGCNCNNCTTTCGGTAANACATAANAAGATTACCAGCCTGTATCGAAAGGAACAGTATCCGAATAATCCTGAGATTTAACCAGTTCCTGAATCTGCTGACCGAGCATTTTCTGCTTTGCTGCATAAACGTCCTGAGAACTGAGTTCATGGTTTGTATCATCAGAAAGAGTCATGCTCTTGCTTCCGATTTGTGATGAAGTAACAGCGATAATCTTAATCATCTGTGCAAGCTGTCCACCCGAATAAGCGTGGACAACAGTGTCCTTTGTGCCTGTAAATTCGGCAAGCATATCGTCGTTAGCTTCCTTGCCGATTCCGAGAGCAGCCTTAAGACCAAATTTATACCAGCTGTTTTTCTGAAGTGCTTCAAGACCCGACTTATAATCGTCCGACGGATATCCGTCTGTCATAAGGAATATAACAGGTGCGAACGAAAGAGACGGAGAGCTGAGAAAACTGTTTCTTGACATTCTTATAGAAAGCTCTCTGAAAGCCTCGCCCATACTTGTAACGCCGTCTGCCCTGAGACGTGTCCATTCAAAATCCTCGATAGAAACAGGTTCGGAATACATCCACATAACGCTGTTTGAAAAAGTAAGAACAGCAACTTTAACGTCCGTATCGGCTTCACCCACACGGCGGATTTCAGGGATAAGCTCCTCCATAACGGTATTAAGCTCACCCATTTTAGTGCCTTTCATACTTCCTGATGTATCTATAAGGAAAAATATTACAAGACTTTTTTTAGAAACACTCGTCGCACTAAGTGGGTCGTCATCGTCAAAGTCAAGCATATTGTCAAAATCTTCGTCCGTATTGCCTGCTTTTTTTAATTCAGTATCATTTTTTTTATTTATGTCTTTGCTCATAATTTACATACTCCCTTTCATATCCATTGACAACTGCAATTGCAGCATAACCACATTCATGGCTTAAATATGTGCATTTACTCCGTCGAAATCAATTTCCAGACCTTTCCAGAGCGGGAAACCTTTTCCGGGAGCTATATCGTAGAAAATACCGTCCGGCATTTTAACACGCCACACTTTTTCTGAACTGTTCTTTATTCCGAGCATACCAGGCTTAAGCTTGTTCTCAACAAGTTCGCCTGCTACTTTCTGGAAATCATCTGATTTCGGGTCTATTTCACATTCATAGAACCTGCTTCCGACATAAAGCGGTATACGGTAATCACGGTTACTAAATGAAAGACTTACAAATTCCGCACTGCATTTCGGACACCTATATGAAGCGTCGTCCACTTTCTCAAACATTGAAGTGAAATTAGTTCTTCCGCAGTTACACACAATGATTTCAGAACGAAGTCTTATAAAAAGTTTCTGCCATTCGTTCTCAATAATACGCTTGTTCGGTTCTCTGATACCTGTCGTGAAAGAGCGTATAAAAGCCTCACGGACATATGCAGGATAGATTCTCCAGAACTTTATTACATTGTCGTGAATACCTCTTACGGGACGGTTTGAGGTATCATCAGGGTCATACACAAAAACTGCCTGCTGTCCGTAATGTTTGAGTTCAGACGTTTCTGTGAGACAAACGTCTTTCACAACCTTTTCACCCTCCATTGGGTCACCTCTGAAAAGAAGCTTGAAAAGAACGACTGCAAGTGAATATTTATCGGTCTGAACATTAGGCTTTGCAATTCCTCTTACAACTTCCGGAGCCATATATCCGGGTTTACCGCCGATACCGAAGTTACTTCCGTCCGGAGCGATGTTATCACAGTCGCAGACAAGAATATCACCGGTATTGACATTAATGAAGAAACCGCCGTCATTCAAGTCCTGATAACTCTTTCCTGCTCTGTGGAGCTGTCTGAAAGCGTTTACGATATTTATTACAGCAGTAACCATTGAATGAAGGCTTGAAAACTGTACGGACGATTTTGTTGCACGTCCTGTAAGTTCATCAATATCCAGTCTGTATGTATTGAGAATATCCACAAATGAATCATATCCCTGCGGACGAAGGTCCATTATATACCCAAAAGTACCTTCACTGTTTTCTTTTGTAAGGTACTTTGGCCAGAGAAACTTTTCACTCGGTGCACCGTCCTTTATATTGTTTTCAATATTTTTACGGAAAGCCCTTGCATTCTTGATTTTGTCAATGTCATACCACTTCAGAGCATAATCCATGCCGTTGAAGTCAACAAGATAAACTATACCCTGTCCGCCGCTACCGAGTATTTTCTTTACCGTTGCAGCACCGCCGTACTCCATTTCAACTTGTTCGCCGATTTTAAGTTCTACCACTCATATCATTCCTTTCTGAGTTTATTGTTATGAATTTTATTTGCCGAAAGGAGTTCCCTTTGCAACTGTTTCAACTTTAAGACCATTGCTGAGACAGTAGCGGTGAACATAAGAATTCTCATAACAGCGTATTGTAAGAGCTGTACAGTATGAGAATGCACCCTCCTCTATAAACTTTATATTTTCCGAAAGAAACAGCTTCCGGAGTTTTTCGCAGCCGGAGAATGCTCCTGCTCCTATACTGCTTACAGTTGACGGAATATCTATTATTTCAAGGCTGTGACAGAAAGAAAACGTACTGTCTTCAATTTCAAGCACACCTTCGGGAAGTTTTACCATAGCAAGCTTACCGCACTGACTGAATGCACCCTGTTTAAGTACTTTAAGGGTTTCGGGAAGTTCGACGCTTTTAAGTCTCTTGCACTCTGAAAAAGCGTATTCTCCTATTGAAACAAGGGTTGAAGGAAGTTCGATAGCTTTCATAAATCCGAATCCATCGAAAGCGAAACTGTCAAGTTTGGTATATCCTTCGGGAATTTTTACAGTACCTTTAAGTCTGTATCTTGCTGCATCTGCCGGTCTGAAAACTTTCATGTTCAAATCAAATGGCATAGGCGGTTTTTTAGNACTGTNCTTTTTGTCGGAAGNAGCTGTGCCTGAAGTACCTGTTGTTGCCGGTTCAGACTTTTTCTGTTCGGTAAGTTGGGAAACATAATCCCAGCCGAGCATATATGTAAAACAAACGAGTACAAACTCAGCAGCATTTTCTGAAAGGAACATTTCGGAAACCATAAATTCCTTTGCTTTCATAATTGCTATCTTCNGCTGTTCACTTTCTCTGAGCATATTTGCAAGNACGCCGGACTGAAGCATNTTTCTGAGAAGTCTGCGTTCCTTTTCGTACTCAGGGATAAAATCNTTAAGCAGCGAAATAAACTTATTTGCATCCTTTATGATTTCATCTCCGTACTGGTCCATCATAGACTTCAACGCACGTTTTATTTCAATAGTGTTTTCAAATCCGGCGACATTGCGTGAAACCGGAGTTCCGCATTTCAAACATACATCAGCATTCGGGCTAAGTTCGTTTCGGCATCTCTCGCAGAGCATAATTAATCCTCCTAATTTTATCAAGGACACAATTTTGTTTTACTTTTTACTGAAATTCACAATAATACCATCATAAATTATCATATTGTCCATTATTGAATTATATCATGTATTTGACCACAAGTCAAGAGTTAGAGCAAATTTTATTCAGAATTTTATATTTGTCACAAAAATGAGAGGTAAAGTCTATGCACTTCATAGAAAAGCCGTAAATATTTTAGTATTTCTGATATATTTTTTTAAAAAACACCGTATGCAGATATTACAATTATTTATTAAAAATTCAGTAGTTTTTGTCTTGAAATTCAAATAAATATGTGTTATAATGTAAACAGCCGACATTAACGGAAAAATTTTTCCGGAATATGAGAACAGCATTTCAAGGAGGTTTATAAATAATGAAAAAAAATATACGAAAATTTATTAGTTCACTAACGCTCGGAGCGTTGACGGTATCACTTGCACTAAGCGGAGGCTGCGGAAAAAACAATGACGATGAAATTTATGTTGCCGTAATAATCAAGAGTAAGGACCAGTACTGGGACGCAACAAAAAAAGGTGCTGAAGATGCCGGCGAGGAGATGAATATCAAAATCACATACGAAGCACCTGAAAACGAGGACGTTGAAGCTCAGGTAAAATATGTTAATAATGCTATAGAAAACAAAGCCGATGCTATTGTTATCGCTCCGGTAGAGGACAGCGACGAACTTGCAGCAGCTCTCAAAAAAGCTCAAAGCAATAATATACATATAATAGCCATTGATTCGGACATAAGAGAAGAAGAAAGAACTTCATGTATAAGCACAAATAATCAGAATGCAGGTGCTATTGCTGCAAGAACGGCTTCTGAAATTCTCGGTGGCAGAGGAAATGTCGGAATAATCACACACACGCCCACTTCTCCCACCGCTATTGAACGAAAAGGCGGTTTTGAAGTTCAGATTTCAACATACAATGANNGCTCCGNAGAANACAGTATAAATATAGTCGCAGTGGAAAACGGTGACGGACTTATTGAACAGTCAAAAGATGTCGCACTTAAGCTTATTAACGAAAATCCCGAAATCGAACTTATCTTCACTACAAATCAGGGCGGTACAATCGGTGCGTGTATGGCTGTTGACGAACTCGACAAGGCTGACGAAGTTGCAGTTATCGGATTTGACTTCTTCACAAACGGAAAGAATTTCAAAAACGCTGACGAATACATAGACAGCGGAGTACTTGACGGCGTTATAGTTCAGAATCCCTATAATATGGGATATCTTGGCGTAAGATATGCAAGAAACCTTGTAAATGGCGAAAGCATAGCCGCTTCAATTGATACCGGTGCTACACTTGTCACAAAGGACAACATCAAAGACAGCGACGTTCAGCTTATTATGAACCCTATGGAAAATTAAAACATCAATAAAATAGATACGGAGGACTTAAATAATGGATAATAACAATAATGGTAACAGTTATTCAAGAAGCAAACGAAATTTTACCATAGCGGCAATAATGCTGTTTGTAATCATGATTATAAATATTGCTAACAGTACAATAGTATTTCTCAACGGTCGACGTGTTTNTGAACACAATATGAACTCACTTCAGCNAATGTCAACAATATGTGAACAGCTTCTGANCGTNAACAGAGAAGTGNTTATGATTGTATCGGGAATGGGTAATCCGATGGCAAATGTAAACAACATTCATAATTCCTTCAATATCATAAGAGAAAATATGCAGGAATACGAAGAACTTGAACATTCTGACATGGAAAAAAGAAGATACAATCATGCAAAACTTCTTGTTGAATCATATGACAACAAGCTTCTTAATCTTGAACACTCTTTCTCAAATCTTCAGCCTGAACAGATGAAAAGCATCTATCTTCAGGAAATACACCCCACTCAGACAGCAGCCGTTGAAATGCTCATGGCTACCCTTGAAATCGGCAAGAGTGACGCACAGAAAAAAATAAATTCAAGCTCCATACTTTTCGGAGCAGGATTTATTTTCCTTATAATAGTACTTATAGTAAGTGAAATAATTGTTTCAGCACTTGCAAAATCCACAAGGAAAAGAATGATGCAGCTTGAAATGCAGGAGCGTCAGATTGCTGCGGCAGGACGTAAGCTTGAAAGTTCAAACAAGAAAATGTACGATATCGCAATTACCAACATTCTTACAGGACTTAAAAACCGTTATGCACTTGAAAACGACCTTGCAGAAAGACTTGAAACAGACCAGTTCAATATAGGAGTTTTTGATATTGATAACTTCCGTCTTATAAATGATACATACGGCTATGAGTTCGGCGACGAATTTCTTGCCGCAATCGGTGAAACACTTTTACAGGAATTTGGTGATATGGCATCTATCTACAATATCACAAGCAATGAGTTCTGTTTCATATTCAATGAAGATATTCCGGACAGTCAGATTCAGAGAATCGCAGACAGAATCCGTGCAGCAATGTCCAGCCCTGTAACAATTGAAAGTATCATGGTACAGTGTACGGCATCGGGAAGTATTTACCACTATCTCCCCAATGACAGTCTTAATGTAAGCTCACTCCTTATAAAAATGGACACAGTTATGCACAACGTCAAGAGAAACGGCGGTAATAATGTTTATGTAGTAAACAGCCTCTGATACAAAAAATTATCGGGTATGCCTTTAATCAGCATACCCGTATTTTTTATCTGCCTGTTCTTGCTCTTATATATGACTCAAGATAATCAATAGTCTTTTCAATTCCGAGACAACTGCTGTTTATACAGATGTCATAAAGTCTTGAATCACCCCAGTGTCCCGAACAGTGATAATTGTGATAACGTTTTCTTTTCTTGTCCTTTTTATTAATAAAATCTTCTGCATCTTCCTTTGAAAGTTCGTATATTTCCATGACACGCTTTACTTTTGCTTCCATGTCGGCAAGTATAAACAGTGATACAAGTGCGGAATTGTTTTTCAGTTTTGTTTCCGAACATCTTCCCACTACTACAAAGGATTCACCGTTTTCTGATTTTTCTTTAAGGAAATCAAACTGCATTTCTGCAATATTGTCCTCTATTGAATTGCTGTATCCCCTTACACGTCTGGAAATAATTCTTTTCTTGGGGTGTTCGTTATATTTTTCAATCTGTTCCGGAGCAAGACCGGTTTTGTCTGCAATTTCCGTAATAAGATGACGGTCATAAATCGGTATTCCGAATCTTTCGGCAAGAGCTTCTGCTATTACACGTCCTCCGCTTCCAAATTCACGTCCGACTGAAATANTANGCTGTTNCATGNTTTTCNCTNCTGATTATTATAAATATCTNATGAAAATATATGCTNTTGNAATTACAAGTACCATANCGGTTGCCGGAGCAAGCTTTTTACAGTATCTTCCCCAGCTTATTGGATAACCATTCTTCGCTGCAACAGACGTGCCGACAACGTTTGCAGACGCTCCGATAGGTGTCGCACTTCCACCTATATCAGTACCGATTGAAAGCGTCCATGCAAGTGTAGGCAGTGCCACGCCGGAAGTTTCCGCAAGGCTCTGTATAACAGGAACCATTGTAGCCGCAAACGGTATATTGTCCACGAATGCACTCGCAATTGCTGAAACCCACAGAATAATTGCTATCATAAGCATAATGTTTCCACCACTTATATTCTCTATAAACTTAGCAATAACTTCAAGTATTCCTGTTTCTTCAAGTCCGCCGACAACGATAAACAAGCCTATAAAGAATACAAGTGTTTTATAGTCAACTTTTTTAAGAAGTTGGAGAGCGTCCTTTGCGAAAGCTATAAGTGTAACAACTGCAATAAACAGTCCTATTGTCGCTACTGTAAGATGAGTAGTCGCATGAGTAATCAGCAGTACAACCGCACAGCCGAAAATAACACTGCTTACTATAAAATCACGTTTGCTTGTTATAGCCTCGCTCGGCTTCGGGAACTTAGACATATCAATTTTTTCATTGCTGTTGGTTAAAAGTTCCTTTCTGAAAGCAAAGTAAAAGAAAATTACCGAAAATATAAGTGAAATACCTGCGATAAGTCCAGTATTTGTAAGGAAATCACTGAAAGAGTAACCAAGTGACGTACCGACAATAATATTCGGGGGGTCACCGCACATAGTTGCTGAACCGCCTAAATTCGCACAGAAAATCTCTGAAAGAATCATGGGAACAGGGTTGAATTTCAGAAGCTGTGAAAGTTCGATAGTTACCGCCGCAAGAAACATGATAACCGTTATACTGTCAATGAACATTGAAAGTACCGCCGACATAATCATGAACGTAATGAAAACGGGTATAGTCTTACATTTTACAAGAAATGCTATTTTCATACACAGCCAACGGAAAAATCCTGCCTTTGCCATACCCTCTACCATTACCATCATACCGGCAATGAAAATAATAGTCGCCCAGTTGATACCCTTGCTTTCACTTTCCGTGACCTGATACCAAAATTCTTTTGTAATGAATCCTTTCAGTGCAAGCGTGTTCCATATTGCCTTACCGCTTTTCATACATATTCCGAATACTACGATAAGCGTAAGTATTCCGCTGCCGAGTGTTACATAGTGCCGTTCTATCTTATCCATGACGATTAAAACGAACATCGCCACAAAAATTACAACGGCAAAGATTTGTGCTGCTGCCATAATTTTACCTCCTATATAAATAAGTATAATTGTACCTTTGGAATTATAGCACATCACACAAATTTTTTCAAGAAAATTTTCCTTTTTCTGCATTTTGCGGATTTTTTTTATTATTTTCACGCTGTTTATAGTAAAAAATGCACGGTGTAAGCCGTGCATTTCTGAAATTTATATATATTTTTCGGGGTGTTTTTCCTTTCGGGAATATTTTCTGTTTTCCTCTGCCACTCTTGTAACAGGATTAAGTCCCGACCAGTCACAGCGTTTCATGGCATCAATTTTCTTTTTTTCCTTTTTGCTCATCTTTTCATAGGGTACAAAATTCATATTATTCCTCCCCTGCCTTGAAATTATACACAGGTCTGATAATTTCATTTACTTCTGCCGTATCGCCTATATTGTCAATAATATCATTCATCGACTTATAAACCATAGGACACTCGTCAAGTGTTCCTGCATTGACAGAAGTCGTGTAANTACCTTTCATCTGNTTTTTATNTTCCNAAACCGTNAAACTCTGTTTAGCCTCTGANCGTGACATTATTCTGCCTGCTNCGTGAGGTGCTGAATAATTCCAGTCCGGATTGCCCTTGCCTGTACAGATAAGACTTCCGTCCCTCATATTAATCGGAATAAGCATTTTTTCGCCTGTTTTTGCCGAAATCGCACCTTTACGCAAAATCATACTTTCAGTATCAATATAATTGTGGATTGTCGTGAACTGTTCAGTAACATGAAGTCCCATTCCCTTTATAATTTCGTCCATCATTGCAAGACGGTTAAGGCGTGCAAACTCCTGTACTATCTTCATATCATGTATATACTGTTCAAAAAGTTCACCCTCGGTATATGCAAGTGGTTTTGGAATATCAGTGGTCTTTGTATTTTTAAGTTTTTTTATTTCTGATTCAATCTGCTTTGACTTTCCCTCTGCTTTAAGACGTGCAACAAGTTCATCAACTTCTTTCTGTGAACTGCGGTTCAATCTCCTGTAAGCTTCTTCCTGATAATATTTAGCCGTCTCAACTCCGAGATGACGTGAACCTGAATGAATCACTATATAAATACTGCCGTCACTTCCCTTGTCAGCCTCAATAAAGTGATTTCCACCGCCGAGAGTTCCCATGCTTAATTCAGCACGGTCAAGGTTTACGTGTTCAATGCAGTAAAGTTCCGCAAGATTGATTTTGTTTATATAACGGTGAGGCTTTTTTCTTATCGAAAAACCTGACGGTATAGTCCTGTAAATAAGCTTGTCAAGCTGTTGAAGTTCTATATGCTTTTCTTTGAGACGTACTGTTTCCATGCCACAGCCTATATCCACTCCGACAAGATTCGGGATTGCCTTGTCGGTAATTGTCATTGTAGTGCCGATTGTACAGCCTGCTCCGGCGTGAACGTCCGGCATAATGCGGATTTCTGCTCCTTTGCTTACCGACTGATTGCAAAGAGTGATTATCTGTGAAATTGCATTTTCGTCGATAACGTCGGTAAAAACTTTGGCAGAATTATATCTGCCGTTTAAAATAATCATAGAAGTGTACCTTTTTTCCTTTCCGGTCTGTCTGCAACAAAAAAGCANNCCTAAANTAAGGAGTGCTTAATAAACNTTATTATAAAAGCTTACAGAATCAGCGTATAATAATTTGCAGGCAAACCCCATGTCTTGTTGTGTTATTGAGTTTTGATAAAGAGAAATTTGTAAATAATGTCATGGTGTTCACCGTCCTTTCTTAAATAATATGCAATTATTATACATTCAATAATTTAATTTGTCAAGCAAAAATATAAATTTTAACCGTATTGTAATTATTTTCCGGAAGCCGTCCTTGAATTTTTACGATTTTTCTTTACTTCATACATTTTTTCGTCAGCCTGTTTGATAACGCTGTAAAGAGTATTTTCACTACCTGCAATAGCAATTACGCTTCCAACACTTGCCGAAAGAGTATAGGGCTTTTTTATTATGGAATTCATAGCTTCTATTTTTGCATTGAATCTGCGTTTAAAAGTTTNAGCATCGNTTTCGTCAATGTCAANGCTGAACNCAACAAATTCNTCACCGCCNAATCTCGCACATNNACCGTTCACACAACTTTCCTGANTANCGCTTNNAAGTCTCTGTATAGCAAANTCACCCTCATTATGNCCGTAATTGTCATTAATGAATTTAAGACCGTCCATATCAATAAAAGTAAGCATGACTTTCTGATTTTTTTCTGCACATTCCCTGAACTTTGCGTCTGCAAGATTAATAAAACCGTTTCTGTTGTAGATATTACAGAGAGGGTCAATAACGTAAAGACGGTTAAGTTCGTCCATAGCTTTGTTAAGATGAATAAGCTTGCGGATATTTTCAAGCGAGTTGCTGAGATTCATCGTGAGATTGTGGCAGAGCAGACTGTGAACAGGGAAATCACTGTTTGTAATAATATAGTATCCGAGACATTTTTCACGGAAATGAAGCGGAAGAAAATAATTTATATTTCCACCGTTTTCAACAGGTTCGGGGAACATATTACGGCTCGGAAAATATTCACAGGTACGTCTTTCCCCTTTNTCCCATATAAGCGGAGAAGTCATATAGCCTGCATAGTGTTCCTCCGTTTCTGAAACAGAATGATTCAGCACAAAAGAATCCTGCCAGTCCTCCGTAAGACAGAGACAGAATTTATCACATTCAAGTTCTTCGATAAACTTATTAAGAACCTCCATAGTTTCGGAAACTTCTTCCGTTTCGGCAAGACCTGCTGTAAAGCGGTTAATCATGGTAATTCCGGAATTTATATTCTCTATTTTCCTGTAAGCCTGTTTTTTATAGTCTCTGTAATCGTCGAAATTCACACCCTTACAGCCACAGCTTTCGGAAAACACCGGTGAAGAATCAAGTGATATATTCTTAGGAGGATTTTTTCCGTTTATTATATCAAGAATCATTTCAACAGACTTATATCCCATATCAATAAGCGGTCTTTTTACGGAAGTAAGTGAAGGACAGTAATTTCTTGCATTATACGTATAATCAAAGCCCGTCACAATAACATCATTAGGAACTTTATAACCAGCCTTTTCAAGAGCCGAAACTGCCGTAAGTGCCATAGCATCATTAGCACAAATGAAAGCGTCCGGAAGCGACATTCCCGATTGAAGAAATTCTTCTACAGCCTGCCGTCCGTCCTGACTTCTGAACTCACCGAAAAATACACGTTCATCTTCAACGGGAAGATTATGTTTTTTCATCACATCAAGAAAGGCGTGATATCTGTCCATTGCTTCGGGATTTGACAGCGGACCGGAAATAAAGTTAATTACTTTTGCTCCGTGTTCTTCAATAACATGATTTATAATTTCACTCATGGCAGAACCGTTGTTTATACTTATGTTGTAAAGCTCCGGATAGTCACTACAATCAAATACAACAGCAGGTATACCCGACTCAATGACACGCTTCATTATATTTCCTTTTACTTCAGAATCACAGATAGTATTCGTCATTAAAATAGTACCGTCAAACCTGCTGAAATTTATCAGATTGTAAATGCTGTATTCTCCTATGTCAAATCTTTTGCTCTTAAGCATACCGCCGTATGCTGCAAAATACGATATCTCAACACTGCATTCGCCGATATCAGTACGATTATTGCGGTGCGTACCGCCGTATGACGCAAAGCAGGATATATTGATGTTATGCTCATAGGTACACTTGTTTATACCGCTTATTATGTTGTTCTGATATTCCTCGTCAATACCAGCAGCAACGACAGCGATATGTATTATTTTTTCTTCATTCATTTCTTTCACCATTTTTCATAGTATTTATTGGGATTGTTGTAACTTTATTGTATCATTTTTTTCATTAAATTTAAAGAGGAAAACCAAAAAATCATCAATGTGCATAATAAAATATATCCTGATTTAGATGATATGCCGAATTTTCAAAAAAATTCGTCTTTTCATGCTGTTAAAATCACTTGTTTATGAACGGATAAAATCCTTGAATCTGAAAGGAGTATAATTATGAAAAAAACTATAATAATGATTACGGCTGTTCTGCTCTGTACAGGCACTGTCTCTTGCAGTAAATCCAAAGAAAAGCCACAAGAAAATATGGAAAGTCCGAAGTCATACACCGCCGAAAAGCTGTCCGGCATTGCGTACAAAAAAGAAGCAGTAAAACTTCCCGACGGTCTGAATCAGATTTATTGCTTCAATTCCTACAACAGCGGAAACGATTATTTCATACTCGGAGCAGGTCTGACTATACCTGAATTCTGGAAAACAGACAGTGATTTTCAGAATTTTGAAAAAATCGAAATCCCTGACTTTGACATAGGTGTGTCCTATAATATCGACGTTGCCGAAAACGGCGATATTATCGAATTTTTCGTTGACGCTGATTACGGTGATTTACCCGACCCCGACCCTATGGCAGAAGATTACAATGAAGCACAATATGATGCTGTAGCGGAATATAGTTTCAGAATAAACGTATATTCCAAAGACGGCGAATTGCTTAATTCTGTACCTGTGGGAGAATTTCTCGAAACGCCCGACAAATACTTCATAATTGGCTATACTGTTTCTGACGGTAATATTCTTATCGTAAACATAAACGGTACATATCATATATTCAGGGTTGACGGTTCATATATCGGTGAACTCTCCGCAGATGACGGCGAAACTATTGAGGCAATCGGGCACAATAAGGACGGTTCACTTGTATGTGCCGTAACTACAGATGACGACAAGATGCAGATATGTCAGATAAATAATGACGGCTCACTTGAAAAATCTTCCGTGACTTACGATTTCAACGAAAGTATTCAGGGCGATATAACTACCGGAACTGGTGATTATTCAATGTTTATCCGTTCAAGAAGCACCATTTACGGCATACGTTCTGACAGTTCGGCTATTGAACCGCTTTTCAGTATAAATTATTCGGGACTTGGTTCGGACAATATACAGGGCTTTGTTATGGGCGACGACGGCAGATTCTCGGTCATTGAAAACAATTACAGCGATTTCAGCGTTAAAATGAGAATGTACACACAATGCAGTAAGGAAGAATATGAAAGTATTCCACGTATAACCGTAGGTGCGAGATATGAGGACTATCTGCTTAAAGACTATGTAATCTCTTTCAACGATTCCCACGACGATATGCAGATTGACATGAAAATATATGAGAACGATTACAACGGTGAACAGGAAAACTTAATAGGTGACGAAACTTTTGCTAAGGATATGCTCGCCGGAAATATCCCCGACGTTCTTTTGATGGACGATATGAGCGGTAATTTCGGTTCTGCCAATCTCTACAAACAGGATGCGTTGTGTGACCTGTACAGCTTTATAGACAGCGACGAAAATCTCTCCCGTGACAGCTTTATTCCGAATTTTATGGAATCCCTTGAAATAAATGGCGGTCTTTATGTACTCCCTAATGTTTTTTCGCTTGACCTCGGATATACCGCAAAGGAAAAATTCGTGAAAGATATTGAAACGTGGGACTTCAGTTCCTATATGGATATTGTCGAAAATCTTCCCGACGACGTGGGAATTGAATGGCGTAAGGAAGATTATAACAAAGATACAAAATATGCAAGGCTCAGCTGTTATGACTGGTGCAACTGGGCAGACTTTGAAAATAATACCTGCAATTTCAATAATGATGAATTTATCCGCTATCTCAACTACTGCAACGGTGCAGACGTTATCGACGTTGACCCCGAAACTTACGACCCCGACAACTGGACACCACCGACAAACGAAGAATCAGCCTATATGTTTAAAATGCAACAGAGACAGTTTATTGATGACCTTGCAATATTCAACCGTGCATCATTATGCAGNTATAACGNATNTCTGNNTCTTACGCAAGGAGAGTTCGGNGGTGANCCTATNAGGANTNTAGNGAAAATAGGNAATGACAATACTCCGGTAACGTTCGATTTCGGCGGAGTTGACGGCTATTCCATAACAACAACTTCCGACAAACAAGACCTTGCATGGAACTTTTTAAACGGTATGATAAGCGATGAGTACTATAAAAACTATAAATCCGGTAACGGTTTCTTTGGATTTCCGATAACAAAAAGCGGTCTTGAAATAAAGGCGGAATTTGACAAGCTTCCGCAGAATAATCAATATGAAAAGGGCTTTGAAGATTATACCGGTTATTTGTACTCTTACGGTGTCGGCAACAAACCTTCAAAAATCGGCTATGTTGATGATGATGTAATAGCAGCTGTCAACGGACTTATTGAAAAAGCAGTACCTAAGAAAAGTGGAATATATCCTGCACAGAATTTCTATGATATCGCTTACGAGGAATTTGACCGTTTCTTTAACGGACAAACTACCGCCCAGCAGTGTGCGGAAAATATGCAAAGCAGACTTTCAATTTATCTTTCCGAAAAAGAATAACAAAAAGGGACGTTTAACACGTCCCTTTAATTTACTTATGGAATCCAACAATCTTCACTGCCGCAACTGGTGTGCCGATATCGTCGGTAACGCTCACGTTGTAACAGCAGGTTGAACGTCCGTTTTTAATAAGCTGAGTTTCGGCAATAATCCTGTGACTTTTCGGTACACCGATAAATGATATATCGGAATTTATTGAAACAGTTCCGGCTTTCTGCCAGTTCGACGCAACAGCAAACGCAAAGTCTGCCAGTGTAAAATAAACTCCGCCCATTACTCCGCCTACGGCGTTTTTGTGACGTTCGGTGATAATAAGGCTTACTTTTGCATAATGGTCGCCGATTTCGTTTATAACCGCACCTGTTTCAGTTGCATAACGGTCATTGCGGAACATCTCCCGCACTCTTTCAAGTTCTTCCATCATATCAGCATACTCATGTCATAAAGACCAGCCGGCTGGTCTTTAAGGAATACTGCGGCGTTTATAGAACCCTCTGCAAACACGGTCTTTGAAGCGGCAGAATGTGAAAGCGTTATAACTTCGTCATGTCCTGCAAAGATAACATCATGTTCACCGACTATTGTACCGCCTCTTATAGCGTGCATACCGATTTCGGACTTTTCACGTTTCTGACGACGTGAATGTCTGTCATAAACATAATGCTTTGAATTGTCAAGAGTTTCGTTTATAGCATTTGCAAGCATAATCGCCGTACCGCTTGGTGCGTCAATTTTCTGATTATGATGCTTTTCGACTATCTCAATGTCAAACTGGTTTCCGAGTACGCTTGCTGCTTTCTTTGCAAGTTCAACAAGAAGATTAATTCCCAGTGACATATTGAATGTAAAAAATACTGGTATCTGCTGTGCGGCGTTCCTGATTTTCTGAATCTGTTCATCACTGTAACCAGTCGATGCTATAACTATCGGTGTACCAGTTGCAAGACAGTATTCAAGAAGTCCGTCAAGTGAAGCAGGATTGGAAAAATCAATAATAACGTCCGGTTTCACTTCAAGCTCTGACGGTACGGAAACTATCGGGAAATCTGCATACTGTTNAGTGTAAANGTCGATTCCTGCAACAANCGTACAGTNCTCNCGCTCTTTAATGNAGNTATAAANGGTTTTGNCCATTTTGCCGTTAGCACCGCNTATTNCTATANTTGTCATTTTGTACACTCCTTTATTTTGGTTTTGTAAAAATTACTTGATAAGACCGTGCTTTTCAAGTGCAGACTTCAAAACTGCCTTATGTTCTTCTGACATATCACACAACGGCATACGGCATGAGCCAACGTCAATGCCTGTCATATTTACAGCTTCCTTTACGGGAATCGGGTTTACTTCGATAAAGAGAGCGTTTATAAGGTCAAGATATTCAAGCTGTAACTTGGTAGCTTCTGCAAAATTATTGTCAAGACAATACTGCACCATGTCGTGCATCTGCTTCGGAATAACGTGTGACGCAACCGATATAACACCCTTTGCACCAAGTGACATTAAAGGTACTACCATATCGTCGTTACCGCTGTAAACGTCAATAACGTCACCGCACTCAGCAATAAGCTTTGCACAATAACTTATATTACCGCTTGCTTCCTTGACAGCGACAATATTCTTGTGCTTTGCAAGCTCCTTTACTGTGCTTACATCAAAGCCCATACCTGTTCTACCGGGAATATTGTAAAGAACTATCGGAATGTTTACAGCATCTGCAATTGCATTGAAGTGCATGATAAGACCCTTTTGCGTAGTCTTGTTGTAGTAAGGAGTAACAAGCAGAAGTGCGTCCGCACCGACTGCCTCCGCCTCCTTTGAAAGTTCAACGGCATACTTTGTGTCGTTGCTTCCAGTACCTGCAATTACAGGCACTCTTTTTGCTGTCTTTTCAACTGCATAACGAATACATTCGAGATGTTCCTCGTCGGTCATTGTTGAAGCTTCTCCGGTAGTACCGCAGATAATAATTGCGTCTGTACCGTTTTCAATCTGACTGTCAATCATTTCACCGAGACGGTCATAATTAACAGAGCCGTCTTTATTGAAAGGTGTGATAATAGCAATACCTGCACCTTTAAAAATCGTGTTTTTCATTATAAAAACTCTCCTTTCAGAAAGATGATGTATTTAATGTATAAACCTGCCATTCCTTTTCCTGTTTCATTCCGTGGGATTCATAGAATCCGGCTGAACTGCTGTTCCATACAGCACACTTCAATTCAATCTGCTCACAATCATTTGCTACGGCAATTTCCTTTGCCTTGTCAAGCAGTTTTCCACCTACACCGCAACCTCTGTATTTTTCACGGATATATAAATCTTCAATATAGAGAATTTTTCTTCCGGAAAAAGTCGTATACTTATAGAAAATATTCATAACGCCTATGGGTTCATTATTTTCATAAGCCATGAAACTAAGCAACGCTCCCGATAAAACAAGTTCTTTAAAGCGTTCCGGTGTCATAGTAAAAATATCAAGTGTGTCATGATGTTCCATAAGTTCTTTTGTAAGGGAATACGCTGTGTTGGTTTCATCAGGTGAAGTGGATTTTATATCAATGTTCATCAGTCAAAATAACCCTTTGCCGCAAGAAGTTCGGCAAGAAGTACACCGCCACCTGCTGCACCTCTGAGTGTATTGTGTGAAAGGCACACAAATTTATAGTCATACTGTGTATCTTCACGGAGACGACCTGTTGAAACTGCCATACCGTTTTCAAGATTTCTGTCAAGCTTAGCCTGCGGACGATTGTCATCCTCAAAATAGTGAATGAACTGCTTTGGTGCTGACGGGAGTTCAAGTTCCTGCGGTANACCCTTGAAGTCTGCCCAAAGCTGGAGNATNTNTTCNTTAGAGNGCTTATTNTCAANGCTTACAAATACTGCTGCTGTGTGACCGTCTGAAACAGGTACACGCAGACACTGTGTTGTGATAGAAGGTGTTGAAGCCTTTACAATTTCGCCACCCTCGATAGTTCCCCACACTTTAAGCGGTTCTTGTTCGGACTTTTCTTCTTCTCCTCCAATATACGGGATAAGATTGTCAACCATTTCAGGCCATGTCTCAAAATTCTTACCTGCTCCGGAAATTGCCTGATAAGTACAAGCAAGTACATTCTTAAGACCAAATTTTCTCAACGGGTGGAGTGCAGGCACATAGCTCTGAATTGAACAGTTTGACTTTACTGCAATAAATCCTCTCTTAGTGCCGAGACGTTCTCTCTGTGCCTTTATGATTTCGATATGGTCGGGATTGATTTCCGGTACTACCATAGGAACGTCCGAAGTGAATCTGTGTGCGGAATTGTTTGAAACTATCGGACATTCTGCCTTTGCATAAGCTTCTTCAAGAGCCTTGATTTCGTCTTTCTTCATATCAACCGCACAGAAACAGAAATCAACCATTCCTGCAATTTTTTCGATGTCTGCTGTTGCGTCGAGGAGTACCATATTTTTCATTGCTTCCGGCATGGGAACTGCCATTTTCCAGCGGTTTCCTGCCACTTCCTCATATGTCTTGCCTGCACTTCTTGGTGAAGCGGCAAGAACCTTTACATTAAACCACGGGTGATTTTCAAGCAGAGTTGCAAATCTCTGTCCGACCATACCCGTTGCACCTATGATACCTACGTTGTACTGCTTCATAAAAAACATCTCCTTGTAAATTTTTACAAAAATAATAAAAACCTGTTGCAAACAGGTTCACCATACGTTATAATAGAAATACTGGCATATAAAAAATTCATATGCGATAGCTCTCCACCATTATATGATGACAGTCAAAGACCTGTTAAGCCATTGACCAGAACTGAATTTACCAAAAACAATTCTTCGGCGGTTTCACCTTTCGCTGAACATCATAGGACTGGTTATCCGATATTCAGGTACTATTTTTGACCGCACCTCTACCTTGTCTATAATAATATCACTTTAATTTTGTTATGTCAATATGTTTTTGAAAATTTTTTAAAAGGAGAACGAATATGTGGAAATGGGAAAAAATACTCTTCTGCAAGATAAGCTACATGAACTGGTATAAGGGAATAGACAACGGCGAAGGATACAAAAAAGATATATCATACAGCAAAAACGCTTATACAATGCGGACAGGTCATGCTGGTGAAGAGTATAATTTCAAGATACAAAGTTTGCATGGCAATGAAGCCTGTTTCGGATTTGTTGAAACAAAATCAACAAATGGTAAAGAAGCCAATCAGATTCACATTGAAAATATCATTGGTTGTAAAGACCTTAAAGGTGAAGTCATGGCTGATGATGTGCTTGTCGTGTGGTTTGCACCTAATCCGAGTGAAAAAAATGCCATATCTGTTGTAGGTTGGTATAAGAAAGCTGTTGTATTCCGTGAATATCAGCCTTTTGATAACATTGAATATGATGTCAATATACTTGCATGGGCAGAGGATTGTGTTCTTCTTCCAGACGGCAAAAGACGGAGATCAGAATGGAAAATCCCAAAAACTTTTAATTTCGGAGAGGCTCATGTACGTTATCCCAAACCCGAAGATAAAAATTATATCAGCAAGCTTATGAATAATATAAATAACTATAATGGTGATAACTGGCTTTACAGATATCCCGATAAAATATAAAGGAGTTAAGAAATGTTTAAATTACTTAAAACCGAAAACAAAGCACGTCGTGGAGAGTTTGAAACCGTTCACGGAACATTTCAGACACCATGTTTCATGAATGTCGGTACTGCCGCAGCTATAAAGGGCGGTATATCGTCGGTTGACCTTAAAGAACTCAAAACACAGGTTGAGTTATGCAATACATATCATCTACACTTACGTCCGACAGATAAAGTCATAAAGCAAATGGGCGGTCTGCACAAGTTCATGAACTGGGACAAGCCTATTCTTACCGACAGTGGTGGATTTCAGGTTTTTTCACTTGCTAAACTCCGTAAAATTAAGGAAGAAGGCGTTTATTTTGCGTCACATATAGACGGTCACAGAATTTTCATGGGACCTGAAGAAAGTATGCAGATACAGTCTAATTTAGGGTCTACGATAGCTATGGCTTTCGACGAATGTATTGAAAATCCGTCACCATATAAATATGTTGTCAACTCCATTGAACGTACTACACGCTGGCTTTACCGCTGTAAAGAGGAAATGGCACGCCTTAACAGTCTACCCGATACAATAAACAAGCATCAGATGCTTTTCGGAATAAATCAGGGTTCGACTTTTGACGACCTGCGTATAAAGCACATGGAAGATATCGCTGAACTTAACCTTGACGGCTATGCTATCGGCGGACTTGCCGTCGGTGAGGAAACTTCCGAAATGTACCGCATTATAGACGTTGTAGAACCTTATATGCCTGTAAACAAACCACGCTATCTCATGGGCGTTGGTACACCCTCTAATATTATAGAAGCAGTTGCAAGAGGCGTTGATATGTTCGACTGCGTTATGCCCAGCAGAAACGCACGTCACGCTACTGTCTTTACGTGGAGCGGTATAATGCACCTCGGAAACAAGTGCTATGAAACAGACCCCAGACCAGTTGACGAACAGTGCAACTGTCCGACCTGCCGTAATTTTTCAAGAGCATATATCCGTCATCTTTTCAAGGCTAACGAGCAGCTCGCCGGACGGCTTGCGGTTCAGCATAACCTTTACTTCTATAATACGCTTACGGAAAAAATCCGTGATGCCATTGACAATAATCAGTTTGAACAGTTCAGACAAAAGTATTNANAACTGCTTGNAANAAGAANTTAAGGAGAATTTTTTATGGAACTNTCAGTCTTTTTCAAAAGCGTCATAGATGCAGACGATATACCTGTTGTTATATGTGATACAAACCATACAATTATTTACATGAATCCGTCAGCTATTGAAAGATACAGCAAACGTGGCGGTGCTGCACTTGTCGGACGTTCACTGCTTGACTGTCACAACGACAAGTCCAATATTATGATAAAAAAAGTTGTTGAGTGGTTCGGAAAGAGTGCGGAAAACAACAGAGTTTTTACATTCCACAACGAAAAGGAAAACAAAGATGTATATATGGTTGCACTCCGTGACGACGACAATAACCTTATAGGTTACTACGAAAAACATGAATACCGTAATCCCGAAACTGAACCACGTTACAATATGGACTGAAAACTTTTTTAGGAGAGATATTATAATGGAACTTTTAAAATCCGATTTTTACTATAATTTGCCGGAAGAACTTATTGCACAGACTCCGGTCGAACCGAGAAATTCCTCAAGAATGATGTGTGTGAACCGTCAGACAGGGACGGTTGAACACGACCATTTCTATAATTTATGCAGTCACCTCAAAGAAGGTGATTTGCTTGTGATGAACGATTCAAGAGTTATTCCGGCAAGACTTTACGGAGAAAAAATTGAAAACGGAACTTTTATTGAATTTCTGCTCCTTGAACAGAAAGGCGATAAGTTATGGGAAATAATCTGCCGTCCGGCAAAAAAGGCAAAAGCCGGAGTTAAATTTTCTTTCGGAAACGGTAGGCTTATTGCGGAAGTAGTAGAGGCTAAGGACGACGGAAACAGAATCGTCAAATTTGAGTGTGAGGGAAATTTCTTCACTGCCCTTGAAGATATAGGACAGATGCCTTTACCGCCGTATATTACCGCAAAACTCGAAAACAAAGAACGCTATCAGACTGTATATTCCCGTGAACTTGGTTCAGCGGCAGCCCCGACAGCCGGACTTCATTTCACACCCGAAATGATTGACGAACTCCACATAAAAGGTATTAAAACTGCTTTTGTCACACTTCACGTCGGTCTNGGAACTTTCAGACCAGTAAAAGAGGACAANGTACTTAATCACAAAATGCACAGTGAACACTATTATCTGCCACAGGAAACAGCCGATTTAATCAACGAAACAAAAGCAAACGGCGGACGTGTTATTGCTGTAGGCACTACCGCCTGCCGTACTCTTGAAAGCGTTGCGACTTTCTACAACGAAATTTCCGCACATGAGGGTTATACGGATATTTTTATTTATCCGTCATATGAGTTCAAATGTATCGACGGTCTTATTACTAATTTTCACCTACCCGAAAGTACACTGATTATGCTCGTGTCTGCCTTTATGGGTTACGAAAATACCATGAACGCCTACAGAATCGCCGTTGACGAAAAGTACAGATTTTTCAGTTTCGGCGACNGTATGTGTATNCTGTAAAAAGGAGAAATAATTATGATAACTGCTNTATTTGACCTCGACGGCACTCTTGCCGATACCATATCTGACCTCGCCGACGCTACCAATTTCGCTCTTGAAAAACTGGGTTATCCGGTTCACCCTTATGAAAGTTATAAAAAATTTGTCGGAAACGGTGTTCAGAAACTCTGCTACCGTGCGTTGCCAGACGACAAAAAAGAGGATACAGAAAAACTTCTTGAAATTTTCAATGATTACTATGGTAAACATTTTCTTGATAAAACAACCCTCTATGACGAAATGAAAAATTGTCTTGATATTCTCAGACAAAATAATGTAACGCTTGCCGTCGCTACCAACAAACCGCAGAATTTCGCCCGACAAATTGTAAAAAAACTTCTTCCGGAATACGATTTTTTAAAGGTTCTTGGTGGCTGTTCGGAACGTCCGAAAAAACCCGATACTGCTATTATAACAGAAATTATCTCGGAACTTTCCGAAGATAATCAGATTTTTATGATTGGTGACAGCAATGTTGATATTCAGACTGCAAAAAATGCCGGTATATATTCAATAGGCTGTGTGTGGGGATTCAGAGGACGTGAAGAACTTGTTAACGCAGGTGCGGACTATATAGCACAAACTCCGTCCGATATAGCACGATTTATTATAAAATGAAAATACTTGTTATCGCCGACGAGGAAAGCCGTTCACTTTGGGACTACTGGGACAAGTCCAAAACGGACGGCATTGACCTTATACTTTCATGCGGTGACCTTAAAGCTGAATATCTGTCTTTCCTTACTACTATGACTAATGCTGACGTTCTGTACGTTCACGGCAACCATGATGAAAGCTATTTACAGAAATCACCCGAAGGCTGTATTTGTGTTGACGATAAAATTGTTGTCTGTAAGGGAATAAGAATTTTCGGTCTTGGTGGTTCAATGAGGTACGGCAACGGACATTTTCAGTTTACAGAAAAAGAAATGCAACGCCGTATCAGAAAACGCCGTTTAAGTCTGATTAAAAACAAGGGTTTTGATATTCTGCTGACCCATGCACCCGCAAGAAATATCAACGATATGGACGATTTGACACATAAAGGTTTCAGTTGTTTCAATGAACTTATCCAAAAATATAACCCGAAATTTTTCATTCATGGTCATGTCCACAAAACTTATGGGCATTTTCAACGCATTCAGACAGTCGGCGAAACAACCGTTGTAAATGCTTTTGAAAAATATATTATAGAAATCTGAAAGAGGTATTTTTCATGAATTATGATAATCTCAGTGATGACTTCTGGGAAAAATTCAGTTTTTCCGGAAACGTTCTTTATAATGAAACATGGCTTGATGAAGATATGCTTATGGTTGAATATCCCGAAAAACTCACTCTTGCCGCAGGATTTTACAACGGGATTTTCGGAATATATATAATATGGGATAATAACTGGCAGTCACCTGTTGCCAAATACACCTGCAAAACCGTTGAAAACTTTGAAAAACTGGTGTATCTTGCTATTGAACAAGTTGAAAAGGAAATCAGACAGAAACGTTTTTCCTACTACGGTAAGCTATGGGACACTATAATAATAAAATATGACTAAAAAAATCCCCTCACAACAGAGGGGACTTTTTGTATATATTATTATTTGCCTATTTTTGCTACTTTAAGCATATTGGTACTTCCCGAAACGCCGATAGGTACACCTGCCGTAATAGCAACTATATCGCCGTCCTGTGCCAGTCCGTTAGATTCTGCCGCCTCAACAGCCGCCGAAAAAAGCTCATCAGTGCTTTTCTTTTCACCGATAATAAGCGGTATAACGCCCCAGCTCATATTCATCTGACGTTGTGCAGTTTCACTGGTAGTACAGCATATAATCGGACATAACGGACGGTATTTTGAAATAAGTCTTGCTGTCTGTCCGCAAAGTGATACCGTAATAATTGCCCTTGCGTTAAGGTCGTGTGCGGTTGTAACGGTTGCGTGTGCGATAGCTTCAGCAATATTGCTGTTGGGTTCTGTACGGCGTGCCGCAAATTCACCCTTATAGTCAATATTATTTTCGGTAGTTTCGGCGATTAACGCCATTGTCTTGACTACTTCAACCGGATATGAACCGGNTGCTGTCTCTNCCGAAAGNATTATTGCACTNGTACCGTNATAGATAGCATTGGCAACGTNCGTTATCTCCGNNCGGGTAGNACGTGGATTTGTTATCATTGATTCAAGCATCTGTGTAGCTGTGATAACCTGTTTGCCGGCGTTGTAGCCCTTGTGGATAAGTTCTTTCTGTATAGCAGGTATACGCTCAAACGGTATTTCAACACCCATGTCACCACGGGCTACCATTATACCGTCAGCTGCTTCAAGAATCTCGTCGATGTTTTCAACGCCGTCAGTGTTTTCGATTTTTGCAATTATACGCACGTCAAACCAGCCTAAACTATGTGTAAACTTTCTTAAATAGTTTATGTCGGCAGCAGTACGCACAAAACTTGCGGCGATGAAGTCAAATCCCATTTTTGCACCAAATTCAAGGTCATTCATGTCACTTTCACTAAGATAAGGCATTGAAAGCTTTACTCCCGGAACGTTTATTCCCTTGTTGTTTGAGAGTGTTCCGCCATGAATTACACGGCAGGTTATTTCAGTGTTTGTCACCTTTTCTGTAAGAAGTTCAATAACACCATCGTTTATTAGGATATCTTGTTCCTATACNTACGTCTNTCGGCAGTTTCTNGANAGTTATACTTCCTCTTTGATTGTCACAAAGAATATCTTCTGTTGTGAGGACGTACAAATCTCCGTCGTAAATTTCAACCGGCTTATCGTCAACGAACTTTCCGAGACGGATTTCAGGACCTTTCGTATCAAGCAGAGTTGCAACAGGAAGGTCAAGCTCCTTGCGGAGTTCTTCAACCATACGGAAACGCTGTTCATGTGTCTCATATTCGCCGTGTGAAAAGTTGAAACGTGCGACGTTCATTCCGGCAAGCATAAGCTCACGCATGATATTCTTATCATCAGTAGCCGGACCGATTGTGCAGACAATTTTTGTTTTTCTCATAAAATTTACTCCTTAGTGTTTAATCAAAGTTTTTTAAGCTTTGCATGGTTAGCCATTATTCTCTTTGTACCTGCCTTGTCAAACGCTATTTCAAGAAGTGCATCGTTTGCCATAGGCTTTGACGAAATAATTGTTCCGTCTCCGAAAACGTTGTGCTGAACTCTTTCACCTGCTGAATATGAAGTATTTTCAGTTTTTGCAGGAGTAACAGCGTGCATTTTGTTTCTTGCAAGCTGTTGCTGAAGTGTTGACGAATGTACGGCAGTAACGGGATTGTCATTATTACTCACTTTATTCTTCATTCTTGCCGCATTGTCATGTTTTTCTATGAGTTCGTTTCCGATTTCACGCATAAACCGTGAGGTAATGTTTCGCTGTATCTGTCCGAAAAGCATACGCTGTCCGGCACTTGTAAGATAAAGCTTTTTCTTTGCCCTTGTTATTGCAACGTATGCAAGACGACGTTCTTCCTCAAGGTTCTCCTCGCTGTCAAGAGAACGTGAAGCCGGAAAAATTCCTTCCTCCATTCCGACAACAAAAATATTCTCATATTCAAGACCCTTTGCAGAATGAACGGTCATAAGCGTAACTTTATCTTCGGAATTGTCATCACGGTCTGCTTCAGTATAAAGTACGATATCTTCAAGAAAACCATTGAGAGTAGGATTTGGCGTTGACTGCATATACTGAACTATCGACGAACGGAATTCCTCTGTATTTTCAATCTTCGTATCTGCATTTTCAAGCGTTTTCAGATATTCAAGATAACCTGTTTTTTCAAGTGTGTAGTCAAAAAACTCGTCAAGAGGAAGTTCGTAGGATTTTTCAATAAGAGTTTCAAAGAGTGCAGCTGCATTTTTGAGTGCAGCAGTTTTCTTGGCAAGCGGAGTATATTCTTCACATCGTTTCATTACACCGAACGGGGAAATATTCAAATCACGGCTTATATCCTCAATAAGTGCAACAGTAGCATCACCGATATTACGCTTTGGTTCGTTTATTATACGCTTGAAACGGAGCATATCATTAGGATTGTTCACAAAAGCAAGATAGGCTATAATGTCCCTGATTTCCTTGTGGTCATAGAAAGATATTCCACCATAAACTTTACAAGGAATACTTGCACTGACAAGTACTTTTTCTAAAACATTAGACTGAGCATTCATTCTATAAAGTACAGCACAATTTGAATATTTTCCTGTTTCGTCATGTATTTGCCGAATAGTATCAGCAATAAACCTTGCCTCATCATTTTCATCAAATGCTTTATACCAATACACTTTAGAACCCTGATTACTATCTGTCCAAAGTGTTTTTTCTTTTCTTTTCATATTATGATGTATCAAAGAATTAGCAGCATCTAAAATCATTTGAGTCGAACGATAATTTTGTTCAAGACGAATAATTTTTGCACCTAAAAGTTTACTTTCATTATTTTCATCATCTAATTGCTGTTCAAGACGTATTNCCTTTGCATTGCTGAACTGACTTTCANAATCAAGTATATTTCTGATATCCGCACCCCTGAATTTATATATACTCTGGTCGTCATCACCTACAACACAGAGATTCTGTTCTTCTCCGGCAAGGAGTGAAACAAGTCTGAACTGAACATAGTTTGTATCCTGATATTCGTCAACCATTATATATNGGAAACGTTCCTGATATTTTTTAAGAGTTTCCGGATATTTTTCAAAAATCTCGACTGTAAGGGTAAGAATATCATCAAAGTCAAGAGCGTTTGCATTTTTAAGTCTTTCCTGATAAACCTTATATGCACGGGCAATTATTTTTTTCCGGTAATCCTGTCCGGCATCAGCAAGCATCTTTTCAGGTGAAATCATATTGTTTTTAGCAGAACTTATTTCACTCTGAACCATACTTACAGCAAATATCTTTTCGGAAATATCCATTTCGTCACGCATTATGGAATTTATAAGTCTCTTGCTGTCGTCAGAATCATATATAGTGAAGCCTTTTCCGTAGCCAAGNCNTTCAATTTCGGTTCTCAGGATTCTGACGCAAGCCGAATGGAATGTTGAGGCATTTATTCTTTGTCCGTCCTCTCCNNGCATATCGCAGAGCCTTTCNCGAAGTTCCGCCGCCGCCNTATTGGTAAACGTAATGGCAAGTATATTCCACGGCTTTACCGTATCGACTGCTATTATATCCTGAACATCAAGTACAGCGTCGGGGTCATCATCATATTCACCGTATGCGTAGTCTTTCAGAAACTCAATATCATTCGTGCGTGCATCACCGGTTTCGTCGGCATAGGCATTTCCAAATTTAATCAGATTTGCAATACGGTTTACAATAACAGTCGTTTTTCCGCTTCCTGCTCCGGCAAGGACAAGCACCGGACCTTTTACAGTAAATACAGCTTCCTGCTGCATCTCATTCATACGGCTGAAATACTTTTTCAGCGCAGCTTTTTTTTGCTTGTAAAAAGANATATTATTCATNANAAGTCTCCATTNATTTTATAGTAGTATGGGAAAGAGAATATATTATGTATATTATGAANGCCTGCCATTATGTTTTCAGTGTGTATTCCCAAATAAATATTATATCATGCCTGTCAAGACCTGTTTCATTCCGCATATTTACAGTACACTATACGGTTTATGTATTTTTACCATTATTTATTCTATCACAAATTTACCACCATGTCAACGCCGTTTTTTCAAAGTTATTCAAAACATTGATACAAAAAAAGCAGGTATTTTTGTTGACTTNACTGTTAAAGACTGATATAATAANCTTAATAACCANNAAAAANGACTGATATCATGAAANAATTTTTACTAACACTCGCCTGCTGTGTTTTGTCAGTTGTAGTTCTTGCCGTTTCACAGAGTATCGCACTGGCTATAGGCGGAATGTTTGTATTTATGAAAATTCCGGCATATTTATGTGCAGTAGTTTCAGCAATATTGTATTCCTTACTTACGTATTTAGGAATAAAATTCGTGATTGCCAAACTATTTAAACTGAATTTACAGGAAATCGGAATAAAAAAATTCGTTTTCAGTCTCCAATGGTGTATAACCGCTATACTTTTACCGCTGACTGTTGTGACTGTATTCATATGTATAAATGGCGACTGGTCTGTACTTCCGGAAGATACATACACCAAAATAACTACAGCAGTCAACGGAATAGTATTTTACAGTATATCCGCCGGAATAGTTGAGGAAATGATATTCCGGTGTGCAATAATGGGAATCATACGCAAAAGCTATAACATAAAATCAGCAGTTATTATTCCGTCGGTGCTTTTCGGACTTGTACATATTATAGGTAATGACCTCGATATAATCAGTATTATTCAGCTTGTTATCGCCGGTACTATGGTGGGAATAATGTTCTCTCTTGTTCTTCTGGAAAGCGGTAGTTTCTGGAATAATGCGTTAGTCCATGCACTGTGGAATATGTCAACAATCGGTCTGATTCATATAGGTACTGAATCTTCTGAACTTTCTGTATATACATATGTTCTGAAATCTGACAATAATATTATAACAGGCGGTGATTTCGGTATTGAAGCTTCTGTTGTTGCTGTCACCGGATATATTGCAGTAAGCCTTGTTGCATTTCTGCTTATAAAAAAGAAACAGCAATTACGAACTGAAAAAAATTCTCCCGTACCTGTTGACAAAACAAAGCGGATATGATATTATTTATTTATATTTCAAAAGCTGTGATGGAAAGAAGTAAATATAGTTCGGATTTGTGCAGAGAGCTGTTGTGTGGTGCGAAACAGTATGAAGTATTATATTGAAGTAGTTCCGGAGCTTTGGCGGTGAACGGATTCAACATTCAGTAACCGTCAACGTACTTTCCCACGTTACAGGGAATGAGGCTTTTACGGCTTCACGGAGTGCAGGGAAAATTTTCCCTGAAGTCAGGTGGTAACACGGATATTTTTCCGCCCTGAACCCTTTGCGGTTCGGGGCTTTTCTGTTGTTGCCGGAATATTATAAAAAAGGAGTTTAACCAATGGCAAAAGAACTTGCAAAGTCCTATAATCCCAAGGATTTTGAGGACAGAATCTACAGTGCATGGAACGAAAAAGGCTGTTTCCGTGCAGAAGTTGACCCGAAGAAAGTCCCCTATACAATCGTTATTCCCCCTCCGAACATAACAGGACAGCTCCACATGGGTCACGCTCTTGACGAAACTTTACAGGATATTCTTATTCGCTGGAAAAGAATGTGCGGTTACTCTGCTTTATGGCTTCCCGGTACAGACCATGCGGCTATTGCCACAGAAGCTAAAATAGTTGAGACAATGCGTAAAGAGGGCATTACAAAAGAGGACTTAGGACGTGACGGCTTTATGGAACGTGCTTGGGAATGGAAAAAGCAGTATGGCGGACGTATCGTTGAACAGCTTAAAAAACTCGGTTCTTCATGCGACTGGTCAAGAGAACGTTTCACTATGGACGAAGGCTGTTCAAAGGCTGTAAAGGAAGTTTTCGTAAAATACTACGAAAAAGGTCTTATTTACAGAGGAGAAAGAATTATAAACTGGTGTCCGAAATGTAAAACTTCTCTTTCAGACGCAGAAGTAACTTACGAGGACCAGTCAGGTCATTTCTGGCATTTAAGATATCAGATTAAGAATACCGACCAGTATCTTGAACTTGCTACAACACGTCCCGAAACGCTCCTCGGTGATACAGCAGTTGCAGTAAACCCCAAAGACGAACGTTACACCGATTTAGTCGGAAAGACAGTTATTCTTCCACTTGTTCACAGGGAAATCCCGATTGTTGCAGACGATTATGTTGAAATGGATTTCGGTACAGGCGTTGTAAAAATCACTCCTGCCCATGACCCGAATGACTTTGAAGTAGGTCTCAGACATAATCTTCCGATTATCAACGTAATGAACGACGATGCAACTATTACCGACGATTATCCGGCTTATGCAGGTATGGACAGATACGAAGCAAGAAAAGCAATAGTTGCCGACCTCGAAAAAGAGGGTGCATTGGTTGAAATCGAAGATTACAGCCATAATGTCGGAACTTGTTACAGATGCGGTACTACTGTTGAACCGAAAGTTTCAACACAGTGGTTTGTAAAGATGAAACCCCTTGCACAGCCTGCTATTGACGCTGTAAAGAACGGTGACACAAAGTTTGTGCCGGAACGTTTTGACAAGATTTATTTCCACTGGCTTGAAAATATCCGTGACTGGTGTATTTCACGTCAGATATGGTGGGGACATCAGATTCCGGCATTCTATTGTGACGAATGCGGTGAAATGACCGTAACAAAAGAAAGCACCTGCAACTGTTCAAAGTGCGATAAGCCCATGAGACAAGACCCCGATACCCTTGACACATGGTTCAGCTCTGCACTCTGGCCTTTCTCAACTCTCGGTTTCCCCGAAAACACCAAAGACCTTGAATATTTCTATCCGACAAATACCCTTGTTACAGGCTATGATATTATTTTCTTCTGGGTTATCAGAATGATGTTCAGCGGTCTTGAAAACATGGGAAAAGTTCCGTTTGACACTGTTCTTATTCATGGACTTGTACGTGACTCACAGGGACGCAAGATGTCCAAGTCTCTCGGCAACGGCATTGACCCCCTCGAAGTTATCAACGAATACGGTGCGGACGCTCTCCGCTTCATGCTTGCAACAGGAAATTCACCCGGAAACGATATGCGTTATATCGACGAAAAAGTAAAATCTGCACGTAACTTTGCAAACAAACTATGGAACGCATCTCGCTTTATCATGATGAATCTTCCCGAAAACTTTGAGTTTAACGGACTTCCGTCAGACCTCGAACTTGAGGACAAATGGCTTATTAACAAATTCAACCAGCTTGCAAAGGAAGTAAACGAAAACCTTGAAAAGTTTGAACTCGGCGTTGCTTCTCAGAAACTCTATGACTTTATATGGGACGTTTACTGTGACTGGTACATTGAACTTACAAAGCCACGTATTCAGGCAGGCGGTGAAACTATGGCAAAAGCACAGTCTGTACTTGTATGGGCTATGCAGGGTATGCTTAAACTTCTTCACCCGTTCATGCCATTCATCACAGAGGAAATATGGCAAGTTCTCACAAATGAAAAGTCAATGATTATACTTGAATCATATCCCATTTACGACAGTTCAATTGATTTCAGTGCTGAAGAAAAAGACTTTGAAAAAATAATCTCAGCTATAAAAGCAGTAAGAAATACACGCAGTGAAATGAATGTACCGCCGTCTGTAAAGGCTAAACTTTTCATTGAGACTGCTGAACCGGAGTTATTCAGTTCTTGTGCGTTGTTCTTTGAAAAACTTGCGTCTGCGTCGTCTGTTGAGGCAGGGGAAAAATTTGACGTTCCAGATTCTGCAAACGCTGTTACTGATTCCGCAAGAATTTTCATTCCTATGGACGAACTCGTTGACAAGGAAAAGGAAATTGCACGTCTTGAAAAGGAAAAGGCAAAAGTGCAGAAAGATATTGACTTCCTCAGCGGAAAACTCAATAATCAGGGATTTATTGCAAAAGCTCCTGAAAAGCTTATTGAAGCTGAAAAGGCAAAGCTTGCAAAGGCGGAGGAAAAAATGACTAAAATCAATAAGTCCATTGAGGCTTTCAGAAAATAATGCGTGAAAAGATTATTTCTTATGCAAGGGAAAAGTATGCCACAGACCCCGAATATCTGTGGCTGAAAACTCCCGATACGTTTGTTTTAAGAAACCAAAAAAATAAAAAATGGTATGCTTTGGTTATGAATGTAAAAAAATCCGTACTGATTCCCGATGTGGACGGCTTTACCGACATTATCAATCTGAAATGTGAACCCATTACAAGAGAGTGTCTGCTCGCAGAGGGCAGATGCTTTCCTGCATACCACATGAACAAGAAACTTTGGATTTCCATAATCCTTGATGATAATATTGATTTTAAGATATTATGCAATATTATTGACGAAAGCTATAATCTTGTAAACAGGTGATATTATGAGTGTTTTTATTACTCCTACAATCGAAACTGACCGTCTTATTCTCAGACCGATTACTATAAACGATGCAGATGATGTATTTGAATGGACAGGCGACGAACGTGTTGCGGAATACATGATTTATCCGTGTCATAAAAATGTTGAAGTAACAAAAATGTGGCTCAAATCTCTTGACAATCTTGAAAACGAGTATACATGGGGATTTGTCCGTAAGTCAAACAACAAGCTTATCGGTTCGGGCGGTATCAGATTCAGAGCAGATGAAAATGTCTGGTCTTTCGGGTATAATCTCAGATACGACTGCTGGGGTCATGGATATGCAACAGAAGCTTCAAAACGTATGATTGAATATGTTTATTCTGAACACAATGCATGTGAATTTGTTGCAGAACACGCTGTTGAAAATACAGCTTCCGGCAGAGTTATAGAAAAATGTGGTCTTATATTTGAGAAATATTCCGAATATTCAAAATTTGATAACAGCCGTACTTTCAAATGCAGAAAGTACAGAATGATTTTAAAATAAGGAGAGATTTATTATGATTAAACATATTGTAATGTTCAAGTTAAAGGACACCGACGGTAAAACATCTTACGAAAACGCAATTAAAGCAAAAGAGCGNTTCAACNACGTTATCGCAAACGTCAAGGAACTCAAAAAGGGCGAAATCGTCATCAATTCAAAGGACGCAGACCAGTCCAACTATACAATTTCCCTGCTCTGCGATTTCGAGACTATCGACGACCTCAATGCTTATCAGGTTCACCCTGCTCACGTTGCTTTCGGTAAGTTCATAGGCACTGTAAAGACAGACCGTGCGTGCATTGACTACGAGTATTAATGTATTAAAGGAAAATTCTATGAACTGGATTAAAAAAAATTCACTTGGAATATTTCTGTGTATTGCAATAGCGGCGTTGTCGTCTTTTCTCGCAACTCTGAATATCGGTTCTTTTTCACTTGAAATAATCGGCGCACCGGTCTTTGCGATTCTCGCAGGAATGATTATAAGTCTCGCTGTGCCGTCACTTTCCGGAAAGGAATCATTAAAAGACGGTATTAAATTCACATCAAAAAAAATATTGCAGTGGGCAGTTATTATACTCGGATTTTCGCTTAATTTAAGTACTATACTCAAAGTAGGCGGAAAAAGTCTCCCTGTAATAATATCAACTATAAGTATTTCACTTATTACGGCATTTGTGCTTATGAAAGTACTGAAAATTAACAAAAAAACTGCCTGTCTTATCGGTGTAGGCTCATCAATCTGCGGTGGTTCTGCGATTGCCGCAACATCACCTGTCATTGATGCAGACGACGAGGACGTTGCTCAGGCGATTTCTGTTATATTTCTGTTCAACGTTCTCGCTGCGCTGATTTTTCCGCAGTTTGGTCACGCTATCGGTCTTGGTTCGGAGGGATTTGCGATATTTGCAGGTACTGCCGTAAATGATACATCATCAGTTACGGCAGCGGCTTCCACAGCAGAGGGAATTTACGGTGTTGACGGTATTCTTTCATCTGCTGTTACCGTAAAGCTTACCCGTACTCTTGCCATTATTCCCATAACTCTCGCACTTGCAGTCTACAGGACACGTCAGGCTAAAAAATCTGGTACACAAGCCGGAAACTTCTCAATTAAAAAAATTTTTCCGTTCTTCATACTATTTTTCATAGGTGCATCTGTTATAACTACAGTTGTTGGACTTATTCCGGAAAACGCTTTCACCGCTTTCTATAATGACAGCTTTGTGAAGTTTGCAAAGTGGCTTGCAAAATTCTTTATATCAATGGCAATGTGTGCAATCGGTCTTAACACAAATATAGTAAAACTCATTAAGAACGGCAAAAAACCTATATTATTAGGTCTGTGCTGTTGGGTTGCAATAACAGCGGTTTCAATAGGTGTACAGCTTTTATCCGGTGTATACTACACAAATCTTTAAACGAAAGGTCTGATATGATGAACTTTGAAGAATGTATGAAATTCATTAATTCCTACAGCAAGTCAGGTGCAAAAATTACTGACCTTTCCCGTGCGGAAAAACTTATGCAGAAAATCGGCAATCCCGAAAAAAATCTTAAATTTGTCCATATAGCAGGTACTAATGGAAAGGGTTCTACTCTTGAATATATTTCCAATGCACTTATACTCTCTGGCTATAAAACAGGACAGTTTACGTCTCCTTTCGTTCTTCACTACACCGACAGAATCCGTATAAATAATACTGAAATTGATGAAGAATCTTTCTGTGAGATATGTCAAACCGTTTCGGAAAAGGTTGATGAAAGTCCGTATTCTCAGTTTGAAATCACTATGGCTATAGCTTTACTCTGGTACGAAAGACAGAAATGTGATATAGTCGTACTTGAAACGGGTATAGGGGGGTTGCTTGACTGTACAAATATAATTCCGTCTCCCCTGCTTTCCGTCATCACTTCAATATCTCTTGACCATACAGCAATATTAGGCGAAACCGTTGAGGAAATCGCCGTCCACAAGGCAGGTATTATAAAAGAAAATTCCGCTGTAGTCGTTGCAAAGGACAATACAAACGAAAATGTGCTTGAAATCATAAGAAAAACTGCCCATGAAAAAAATGCTGAATTTATAGAAGCTGAACCCTGTAAACCTGCTTTTGACGGTGGACTTATTTCACAGTTTATTTACAAGGGTCAGCACTATAANCCGGCAANGTTCNGAATACANCAGTACTACAATGCANAGACTGCACTCANAGCGTGCGTTTATCTCAGAANACACGGTTTTGATATTCNCGATGAAAATATTAAAAAGTCAGTCGAAACAACACAGGTAAAAGCCCGTGTGCAGTATATCGACGGAAATCCACCTGTTATTGTTGACGGCGGTCACAATCCGTCGGGCGTTAGTATGCTGTCACTTATTCTTATGTATCTAAGTACACGCAACAAAAAAATTTACACGGTTATGGGTATGGTTGATTCAAAGGATTTCACAGACTGCATAAAGACTATCGCTCCGCAGTCTGACAAACTTTTTGCAGTGGACGGTTTCGCTCCGAACGCCGTACCCGCCTGTGATATTGAAAACTTAACAGGATTCTATACAGAATCGGAAATATGTCCGTCACTTGCTGATGCTGTCGAAAAGGCAAAAGCTATTGCAACAGAAAATGACGGCATAGTTGTTGTATGCGGTTCACTTTACCTTGCAAGCGAATATCTCAACAGCATTGGAAAATAATTCAAATTTCCACACGGTTTATTAATATAATCTGTCCGATTTTAACAAATTATAATCCGTGCGGAAATTTTTTTATCCCAAACTATTGCAAAATTTTTCAGTCGGTGATATAATTTATTCGGAACTGCGAAAGCAGAATTTTTTAAAGGAGGTTTTTTAACAATGGCGTTAAAAAATCAGTATCTCATCGACTTATTAGAAACAGTCAAGAAAAGAAATCCCGGCGAACCTGAATTTATTCAGGCCGTTACAGAGGTTCTTGAAACTCTCCAGCCCGTTGCTGAAAAGAGACAGGACCTTATTGATGCAGGTGTATTCGAAAGAATCGTAGAGCCTGAAAGACAGATTATGTTCCGTGTACCGTGGGTTGACGACAACGGCAAGGTACAGGTTAACAGAGGTTTCAGAGTACAGTTCAACTCTGCTATCGGACCTTACAAGGGCGGTATCAGACTTCACCCCTCTGTATATCTCGGAATTATCAAGTTCCTCGGTTTTGAACAGGTATTCAAGAACAGTCTTACAACTCTCCCCATGGGCGGCGGTAAGGGCGGTTCTGACTTCGACCCTAAGGGCAAGAGCGACGGAGAAATCATGCGTTTCTGTCAGAGCTTCATGACAGAACTTTGCAAGCACATCGGTGCTGATACAGACGTTCCTGCTGGTGATATCGGTACAGGTGGACGCGAAATCGGTTATATGTTCGGTCAGTACAAGAGACTCAGAAACGAATTTGTCGGCGTTCTCACAGGTAAGGGTCTTACTTACGGCGGTTCACTTACAAGAACAGAAGCTACAGGTTACGGTCTCTGCTACTTCACAGACGAAATGCTTAAGGCTAACGGCATGAGTTTCGACGGCAAGACAGTTGTTATCTCCGGTTCTGGTAACGTTGCTATCTACGCTACAGAAAAGGCTACTGAACTCGGTGCTAAGGTTGTTACACTTTCTGATTCAAACGGCTACATCTACGACCCCGATGGAATCGAGCTTGACCTCGTTAAGCAGATTAAGGAAGTTGAACGTGGACGTATCAAGGAATACGCTGACAGAACTTCACACAAGAACGTTACTTACACAGAGGGCTGCTCAAAGATTTGGGAAGTTAAGTGTGATATTGCACTTCCTTGTGCTACTCAGAACGAAATCAACGGCGAATCCGCTCAGATTCTCGTAAACAACGGCTGTAAGGTTGTTTCTGAAGGTGCTAATATGCCTTCAACTCCTGAAGCTATCGAAGTATACCTCAGCAATGGTGTTCTCTACGGACCTGCTAAGGCTGCCAACGCCGGCGGTGTTGCTGTATCAGGTCTTGAAATGAGCCAGAACAGCGAAAGACTTTCTTGGACATTTGAAGAAGTTGATAACAAGCTTAAGGGCATTATGAAGAGCATCTTTGAATCATGTGATAGTGCTTCTAAAGAATTTGGCATGGAAGGCAACTACATGGCTGGTGCTAACATTGCAGGCTTCCTCAAGGTTGCTGAAGCAATGAAGGCTCAGGGTTGTGTCTGATTAACAAATAACTGATAGTGACTCATCGGTAAATTAAATAAATACAAAACCCCTGTCGTGCTAACCGGCAGGGTTTTTTTTATAAAACAAAGGACTGTATTAAAAACAGTCCTTTTGTCATTATTCAAATTCGTACTCTCCGCTGTAATCTTTCTTGAACTTCTCAAAGACAGTCTGTAAAAGTTCCTCGTCGTCGATTGAGAGGAACTCACCGTTTTCGTCGTCAGATGGCATAATTTCAAGTATAACAACACCGTCGTCCTCGTCGTCGAACGGTAAAAGCACCACGAAATAACGCTCCTGATACTCNACTTCTCCTATNACCTNNNATGAAACNTCATCACCGTTATCGTCGGTAAGAGTGATGTAANTTTCATTTTCTTCCTCAACTTCTTCATTTTCAATAAAATCGCTCATATAAAAGTACCTCCTTGCGAATTATAATTTATTTTACCATATCTGTACAAAAAAATCAAGTCATATCCGGAAAAAATTACCATAAATATTCTACGCTGATATGCAGATGATATTTTCAGGAGATGATAATATGAGTAAAAAGAACGAAATACCCGTACCCGACCCGTTTGCAAAAGAGTATGAATATTTCTTCCCGTCTGCCTCATGGGACGAAATGACCAGTATGATACCCGTTTCAATGAATGACGAATCTGAAATCAATTCATACAACAACGTTTTTCCATATCTGCCCGACGACGAAATAAAAGAATAATTTAAAGGCACTCTTTCCGGAGTGTCTTTTTGTGCATAATAGACATCAATCAAGTTGTTATATTGTAAATAACTACCAAATTCGGCAGTTTTNACTTTATTTTNTGATTATTGAGTGATATAATATGACATGAAAGACAAAAAGNGGGAAATTTATGATTATTAAAAATTTTGTNNGTCATCTNACAACAATTATTCATCACCGTCACAAAGTCATGATTAACTGTTTCAGAGCCGGAATTATACGCCACGGTCTTACGCATGACCTTTCAAAATTCTCTCCGATGGAGTTTATTCCCGGAGTAATGTATTTTCAGGGCAACCGCAGTCCGAACGAGCGTGAGCGTGAAGTGGACGGCTACTCAAAGGCATGGCTTCACCACAAGGGCAGAAACCGTCACCATTTTGAATACTGGACGGATTACAGCCCTATAACACGCCGTCTTGAACCTGTTCCCATGCCTGACGAGTATATTATTGAAATGTTNTGCGACCGTGTGNCAGCGTCCAAAATATACAACAAGNAAAAATATAACGATTCATGTCCGCTTGAATATTTCATGAGAGGAAAAACAAGCCGTATGATTGAAAAAAAGACAGCACGGAAAATTGAGTTTCTTCTTCGTATGCTGTCCGAAAAAGGTGAGGACTATACTTTCCGATACATAAGACGGCAGGTCAGAAAAAAGAATCTAAAGTGAAAAGACGCACATAAGAGCGATACTCATATAGAAATTTTTAGCCATAGTATTTGTGATTATAAGTCAAAAANACTATGGCGTTTCTATTGACATATAACTTCTCTTGATGTATAATTATTACTAAGATAAATCGGNATTTATTTAGAGTACTGATTGAAGCTGTATGTTGGCTGCAAATATGTTGAAACGGAGATGACGAAAACAAGTGGAATTTTCTGTAGTAAAAAAGAATTTAAATNATAGAGGATATATCGTAAATATCTGCGAAACGGTTTCAGAAGCCACAGAATATCTGAATACACAAATAGATGGTTGTACAGTTGGATTTGGCGGTTCAGTGACACTTGAGCAAATGGGACTCTTTGAAACACTTCAAAGTCATAATACAGTGTTCTGGCACCAGCGGATACCTGAGGGAAAAACGAGCAATGAAATTCGACTTGCAGCAAATAATGCAGAAATTTATATATCTTCGGTAAATGGATTATCCGAAACAGGCGAAATCATCAATATTGATGGTAATTGTAATAGAGTAGCTTCTATTTTTTATGGGCACAAGAAAGTTTATCTGGTCATAGGCAAAAATAAACTGGAAAAAGATTATGACAGTGCATTATATCGTGCCCGAAACATCGCTTCGCCTTTGAATGCGAAAAGAGCAGGTGTAAAAACGCCTTGTACAATGAAAGGCGATAAATGCTATGACTGCAAAAGTCCTGAAAGAATTTGCAGGGGGCTATCTGTATTATGGGGTAAACCAATGACAGGTGAGTTTGAAGTAATTTTAATCAATGAAGAACTTGGATATTAACAAATTCTGATTAATACAAATAAACCAATAATTAAAATAAGCTCGAAAGCAGTTTCAAAAACTACTTTCGGGCATTACTTCTATATGCGTATTCGTCTTAATGCGTCTTTTTTATTCAAGATACGGTTTAAGATATTTTCCCGTGTAGGAATTTTCACACTGTGCAACTTCTTCGGGTGTTCCCTGAGCCACAATCGTACCGCCCCTGTCACCGCCCTCCTGACCGAGGTCTATAATGTGGTCAGAAACTTTTATCACGTTCAGATTATGTTCAATTACAAGAACTGTGTTTCCCTGCTCCGTGAGTTTCTGTAGAACGTCTATAAGCATATGCACGTCAGCAGTGTGCAGACCCGTAGTTGGTTCATCAAGAATATAGATTGTTTTTCCGGTTGAACGCTTGGAAAGTTCCGTTGAAAGCTTTACACGCTGTGCCTCCCCGCCTGACAAAGTTGTTGCGGACTGTCCTATTTTTATATATCCGAGACCTACCTCCTGCAAAGTTTTAAGTTTACGGGAAATTTTCGGTATATGTTCAAAAAACTCTGTTCCCTCGTCAACAGTCATTTCAAGAATGTCATAAATCGACTTATCCTTGTACTTCACTTCAAGTGTTTCACGGTTATAGCGTTTTCCCTTGCACACCTCGCACGGTACATACACATCAGGCAAGAAGTGCATTTCAATTTTTATAATTCCGTCACCCTCGCACGCTTCACAACGTCCACCTTTTACATTGAAAGAAAAACGTCCGCTGTTATAGCCACGAGCCTTAGCATCGGTAGTTTTTGCGAAAAGTTCACGTATATCCGTGAATACGCCAGTATACGTCGCAGGGTTTGAGCGTGGCGTTCTGCCTATCGGAGACTGGTCAATGCAGATTACCTTGTCAAGATGTTCAAGACCCTCAATACTCTTAAAACTTCCGCTTTTTATCTTTGCACGGTTAAGCTTTGATGCAAGATGCTTGTAAATTACTTCATTGACAAGTGAGGATTTGCCCGAACCTGATACCCCCGTAACACATATGAGTTCACCGAGAGGAATTTTTACATTCAGATTTTTAAGATTGTGTTCGGACGCACCCTTGACTATAAGAAAATTTCCGTTGCCGTCACGACGTTTTTCGGGTACTTCTATTTTCTTTTTTCCGCTGAGATACTGTCCGGTTATTGACTCCTCACATTCAAGCAAGCCTTTCACGTCTCCGGCATAGACGACCTCACCGCCATTAACGCCTGCACCTTTTCCTATATCAACCACATAATCAGCGGAAAGTATTGTATCGTCGTCATGTTCAACGACAATAAGCGTATTTCCCAAATCACGCAGTCTTTTGAGGGTAGCAATAAGCTTGTCATTGTCACGCTGGTGCAGTCCTATACTTGGCTCGTCAAGAATATACAGCACTCCAACAAGTGAAGAACCTATCTGCGTAGCAAGACGTATACGCTGACTTTCACCGCCCGAAAGAGTTCCAGAAGAACGTGAAAGGCTTAAATATTCAAGTCCGACGCTTTTCAGAAATCCAAGACGTTCCCCTATTTCCTTTATAATTCTACCGCCTATAAGCATACTCTGCTGTGAAAGTCTGAGATTTTCAAAGAAATCACAACAGTCATTCACCGACAAATCCGTAAGACTGCTTATATTCATATCACCGACTGTAANAGCAAGATATTCANGTTTAAGGNGTTTTNCGTGACATTCCGGACATTCAACTTCGCTCATATAACTTTCAAGTTCAGCTTTTGCAGATTCGCTTTCTGTATCACGGTAACGTCTTTCAAGATTGTTTATAACACCCTCGAACGCATAATTATAAGTTCCTCCACCTATCGACTTAGGTCTTGCAATTTCAATCTTTTCCCCGTTCGTTCCGTAAAGAAAAATATCAAGCTGTTTCTTTGAAAGTTCCTTTACAGGAACATCAAGCGGTATATCATACTTTTCTGAAATCGCCCTGTAATACATCATTGCAATTGAATTTTCTTCAAGACTGTTCCAGCCGGAAGCCTTTATTGCACCTTCCATAATACTAAGGTCACGATTTGGCACAACTACATCAGGGTCAATATGTCTGAACATTCCAAGCCCCGTACACTTCGGACAAGCTCCCACAGGATTATTGAATGAAAACATTACCGGTTCAAGTTCGCCGATACTTATATTATGCTCAGGACAGGCGTAATTCTGCGAAAAGAGCATTTCCTCACCGTCGATAACGTCCGCAATCGCAAGACCCCCCGTAATACTGAAAATCGTTTCAAGACTGTCTGCAATACGTGATTCTATACCGTCCTTTATAACAAGACGGTCAACGACTATTTCAATATTATGCTTCTTGTTTTTTTCAGGCTTTATTTCTTCACTAAGGTCATAAATTATTCCGTCAACCCTCACACGTACAAAACCGCTTTTTCTTGCGTTCTCAAACTCTTTCTGAAACTGTCCTTTCCTGTTTCTCGCAACCGGTGCAAGCAACTGTAATTTAGTACCTTTCGGAAGTTCCATAACAGTATCAACTATCTGGTCGATACTCTGCTGTGAAATTTCCCTGCCACATATCGGACAGTGCGGAACTCCTGTTCTTGCGTACAGAAGTCTGAGATAGTCGTATATTTCGGTAACAGTTCCGACTGTGGAACGTGGATTTTTTGAAGTGGTTTTCTGGTCAATAGATATTGCCGGAGAAAGTCCCTCAATACTGTCAACGTCGGGTTTTTCCATTTGTCCGAGAAACATTCTTGCGTATGACGAAAGACTTTCCACGTATCTACGCTGACCGTCCGCATAAATTGTGTCAAATGCAAGTGATGATTTTCCCGAACCTGACAGACCTGTCATGACAATAAGCTTGTCCCTCGGAAGTTCGAGGTCAATATTTTTGAGATTGTTTGCTCTTGCACCTTTTATAGTAATTTTATCCGTCATTATTTATTTTCCTCCATAATAATCATGTCTCTTACTTCCATAAGACAAANNCCCAGCAGATTCTCACCTTCNCACATTGCAGGATTTGTAATACATGAATCATTTGCAGACATTCCTATGCCCCATATTCTATCATACGGACTTGCCTCAACAAGTACACGATTATTTGTACCGAGCAGAAACTTTTTAAGTTCAGGATTCTGTGAGAATTTCGCATAATTTCCCTTTATGACGATATCAGTCTTGTTTTCGTCCCATGTTTTTTCGTCAAATCCCGATATTCTGCGACCAAGCGTCTTGAACTGTTTAGGGTGTTTTGCAGACATGATTTCTTTATTTATTTCAACGTCACCGAAAAGCAACGCTTTCTGTGACATCATGTACTGTTCAGCCGTATGATACTCCACGCCGTCAACAATAAATTTACAGTCGTACCACTGACTGAAACAACTTTTTGTTATTGTGTCGGACGGAGTATGTCCCCAGAAAAATATATATTTCAGATTTTCTTTATCACTGAACTGTTTCTCAATAAGTTCCCTTGAATATTTCATATTATTTATCTCCTTTCAGTTCTTTTATCTTGTCACGCAGATATGCAGCGTGTTCAAATTCCAGCATCTTTGCAGCATTCTTCATTTCAACTGTAAGNTTTTCTATANGTTCGGTACGTTCTNTTGCAGAAAGTTTCTTCTTGCCGGATTTTTCTTCAATTTTATTTTTAGAAGTAATTTCAAGTACGTCACGGACTTCCTTTATAATAGTTTCCGGAATAATTCCGTGTTCTTCATTGTATGCAATTTGCAGACTGCGACGGCGTTCCGTTTCAACAATAGCACGCTCCATTGAACCCGTTACCGTATCGGCGTACATAATTACCTTGCCGTGACTGTTTCGTGCAGCACGTCCGACTGTCTGAATAAGGGACGTTTCACTTCTTAAAAATCCCTCCTTGTCAGCGTCAAGGACAGCAACAAGACTTACTTCCGGTATGTCAAGACCCTCACGCAGAAGATTTATTCCCACAAGCACATCAAAAACACCGTTTCTCAAATCCTTTATAATCTCCATACGTTCAATAGTGTCAATATCGTGGTGCATATACCGTATTTTAACACCGAGATTTTCGTAATAATTCGTTAAATCCTCTGCCATTTTCTTTGTAAGCGTAGTAACAAGAACACGCTCATTTTTTTCGGCACGGATATTTATTTCAGAAAAAAGGTCATCAATCTGTCCGACGGTGGACTTTACAATTATTTCGGGGTCAACGAGTCCTGTCGGTCTTATAACCTGCTCAACTATAATATCAGTCTTTTCACGTTCAATCTTTCCCGGAGTTGCACTGACATATACAGCCTGATTTATATGTGCATTGAACTCATCAAAATTAAGCGGTCTGTTGTCGAACGCACTCGGCAGACGAAAACCATAATCAACAAGTGTTGTTTTTCTTGCCTTGTCTCCGGCGTACATTGCCCGAACCTGTGGCAGTGTTACATGACTTTCGTCAACGATAAGCAGAAAATCTTCGGGAAAATGGTCAAGCAGGGTTTGCGGAGTACTTCCGGCAGGTCGTCCCGACAAGACACGGGAATAATTTTCAACCCCACTGCAATACCCGACTTCACGGAGCATTTCCATGTCATAATGTGTACGCTGTTCAATTCTCTGTGCTTCTATAAGCTTGTTGTTCTGTGTAAAATAGTCTATACGTCCGGCAAGTTCACGGTCAATTTCCTCAAGGGCAGATTCAATTTTTTCGTCACCCACAACATAATGTGATGCCGGAAAAATTGCTGCGTGTGAAACTATAGCCTTTACTTCTCCTGTAACAACGTTTATTTCTGAAATACGGTCTATCTCGTCCCCGAAATACTCCACACGAACAGCAGTATCACCCGAACGTGCCGGAAAAATCTCCACAACATCACCACGCACTCTGAAACGGTTTCTTTCAAATGCAATGTCATTTCTTTCGTAACGTATTTTAACAAGTTCGCTGATTAACTGGTCACGGGGCTTTTCCGCACCCTGTCTTATTGATACAACCATAGAACGATATTCTTCGGGACTTCCGAGAGAATATATACACGAGACACTTGCAACTATAATTACGTCACGGCGTTCTGCAAGAGCAGTGGTGGCAGAATGACGGAGTTTGTCTATTTCGTCGTTTATTGAAGAATCCTTTTCAATATAGCTGTCCGTACTCGGAACATAAGCCTCCGGCTGATAGTAGTCGTAATATGACNNAAAGNANTCAACNGCGNTTTCCGGAAAAAATTCCCTGAACTCAGAACAAAGCTGTGCGGCAAGTATTTTATTGTGGGCAAGCACAAGAGTAGGTTTATTCACATGGGCAATCACATTAGCCATTGTGAAAGTTTTTCCCGAACCTGTAACACCCAATAAAATCTGTTCTTTTTTGCCCGACTTAATACCATTCACCAGTTTTTCAATCGCTTTCGGCTGGTCACCGGCAGGTGCATATTTTGAATGAAGTCTGAAATTATTCATGTAAAACTCCTTTCGTCACACAAACTGAAAATATCGTATTTCTATTATATCACAATGCAGTATGATAATAAAGAGGGTACGAACATATTTTCTTTTTTTAATTATATACAATAAGGTTGACATTATTACAAATATCAATTATAATAAAAAAGTAAGATTATAAACTATAGATTTTATACAAGGAGATATTTATGAGTGAATACCAGTTCAGTGTAAACCTCGGCGGTATGATTGATATATTGTCAAATCATCTTTACAGCACGCCGAAAGTCTTTTTAAGAGAACTGCTCCAGAATGCCGTTGATGCGGTAAATATGCGTACACAGGCGGACAGCAGTTTCTCAGACCCCGAAATAAATATAACTGTTGACGAACATAATTCGCTTACTTTCAAAGACAGCGGAATAGGTCTTACAGAAGAAGAAATACACAAGTTCATATCTGTAATAGGACAGTCATCAAAGCGTGAAAAAAATTCCTCGTTCATAGGACGTTTCGGAATTGGTCTGCTTTCATGCTTTATAGTAACCGACGAAATCATTTTAAGAAGCCGTTCACTGAAAACTCCCGACAAAGTACACGAATGGCACGGTTTTGCAGACGGTAAATATTCAGTACGTGAAATAGAAAACAATATGGGAACAGGTACGGAAATTTTTATAAAATCCGACGAAGAACACAGAGGACTTTTTGAAACTGCCGATGTACTTAAAAATATACGGTATTACGGTCTGCCTATTCCATACCCCGTATATGTCTCATCAAACGGCAGTATAAGTCTCATGGCAAATGCACCTTTCATACAGTGCGGAAAAAAACGCGAAAGCATCATGAAAATGGGAAAAATGATTTTTTCAGCCGATTTCGACTATCTTGACTATATTCCTCTTGAATCAGAAAAGGGACTTTTCAGCGGTGTTGCTTATATTCTTCCTTACACTGTCTCTGCGGCAGCGAAAAACAAACACAGAATATATCTTAAAAATATGCTTCTCACGGAGGACGGTTCTTCAATACTTCCTGAATGGGCATTTTTCCTACAGTGTTTCATAAATACTGATAAACTCCAGCCTACAGCGTCAAGAGAAGATTTTTATAAAAATTCTCTCGTACAGGAGGCTAAAGACGAAATTTCACAGTGTATAGCGTCTTACCTTGAAAAGATATCCATACAGAAACCGTCACTTCTTTCAAAAATTGTCGCTCTGCACGGTACGGCACTCAAATCCGTATCAGTTGAAAATGACAAGCTTTTCCGTATATTCATGCCGTACTTTGAATTTGAAACAAGTTACGGAATACTGCACGGAAACGAACTGATGGTGTACAACAATATTATTTACTATACGACCAATATAAATACTTACCGTCAGCTGAAACCTGTTTTTGCTTTCAAAAAAGAAATGATAGTAAATGTTGCCTACGTTCACGAAAAAACACTGATAGAAAAACTCGGCTCGCTCTGTCTTGCACGTACCGAAACACTAAGTGATAATCTTCTTCATGATATACTTGAAAATGACGAAAATGATGATAAGTTTTTTTTCATGAACAGGATTTTTACCGATTCTCTTAAAAAANATGACTGTAAAACAGTGATAAAAAAGTTTGAGCCGTCACATCTTGNGTCTGTCTNTAGTATAAATTCCGNCGGCGAACTAAGTCAGGATANTCAGCANTCAAAAGAAGCGGACAACGGTCTTTTTGCGGATATGCTCGAAGCTTTCATAAATGAAATAAACACAGATGCTTCCGCTGTACTTTATCTCAACAGCAAAAACCCTCTTATAAAGAAACTTTCTGAAATAACCGACACAGAAAAGCTTTCTGTATATGCACTGATTCTTTATGTTCAGTCACTTATTTCGGGCGGTTTTCCTGTATACAGCAGGGAAATGGAAATAATGAACGAAAATCTTATAAAACTTATAGAATGGGGAATATAAATATGTTTGACAACGGCTATTTTCTTACTCTTTCCGATACGGAAGAAAAACTCAGATACTTAAAAACCTGCACGGCTGAAGCTGACAGACAACAGGACTGGCAAAACGCATTTGAACTCAGATACCGCTATATGAAAGAATCATGTTTCAATGACGACAAATTCAGGGCAATTCTTATGTTTCCTGAACTCATGTCCGTATTTGACGCACACTTTGATATACTGGAAGAACGTATAACAAGCTTTATGATTGCTTTTAAGTGGGTTATCGAAGATTCCGCTGATTTCCACACCATATCTCTCGAAATGGTTAAAAAATATTTTGACGAGTTCAAGAAACGCTGTCAGCAGTACGGTTATTCCCTCAGAACATACTACATGAAACTTATGTCAGTATATTCTAAAATCGACGTTGCAAAAACTATTGAATATCAGAAGCTTTTCAGAAAAGAAAAACGTGACAATTTAAGCGACTGTCACGCCTGTGAACTCAGCAGCGATATTAAGATTGAACTTGAATACGGTTCAGAGGAAAAGGCAGTAAAAATGATTCACGATATGCACCGCAGAAACATTTCATGTGCAGAAGTTCCGGAAGTGACATACGGTAAGTGCGTTGAGCATTTCACAAAGATAGGCAGACTTGACGAGGCTGAATATTATGCTGAACTCCTGCTCCCGATGATTAAGGACAACAATACCTATTTTGCGCAAATGTCATACATTATTCTTATCAAGACATTTACCGACCCGAACAAAGCTTTTGAACTCTTTACCCGCTGTCTGCCGGTATATATAAAAATGAAAAATCAGAATATGAGGTTTTGCTTTGAAAATTCCGCCTACAGATTTTTCCGTATTGTTTCCGAAAACAATATACCTGCGGTAAATACGAAAATGCCTAAGCAGTTTGAACTTTACAGCGATTCGGACGAATATGACACAAAAGAACTTTTTGAATATTTCTATCGTCTGGCACAGGAAACGGCACAGAAGTTTGACGCAAGAAACGGAAGTACTTACTATACGGATTTGCTTGAATATGAATATCCCACAGAACCCGTGAAAAAGCTTGACCTCCCACAGCATATCGCTGTTGAAAAAGCACCGTTTCCCATAGGTATTCCTTTAAAAAGTGATGAAAGTATTGCGTCACCGCAAGATATCGAAAATATACTTAATTCAATCAGTGACACGGAATCTGAAATCAATATTGCAGAAGATAACTGCATAGTATGCAGAATTAAAAACAAAAATAACGACAATGAGGTTATATGTAATATCTTTATCAATCAGCCAATGAATGTCGATATAGAAAGACTTCAGCCTATGCACGTCTTTTCAGATGAAGAACTCAAAGACTTTTCTGAAAATTACGGATATATGACAGTAGTAATGTTCAAGATGAACAGCAACAGCGACGTATCTGAATACAACATGGTAATGAAACTCGTTTCTGCATTCAACATTGATAATTCACCGCTTTTCATTGACCTTAAAAATATGAGAATTTTAAGTACAGCATGGGCAGAAATTCAGGCAAAAAGCGAAGTTCCTCCGCTTGATTCATATATGTACAGGATTATTGCAGGATTTTCAGACGAAAGTCAGACCTTTGTAAATATGAGTTCGTCATCTCTGGACGTTTTCGGTTCAAGGGAACTGCTTGTCATGGATATTGAAGAAGAAAACGTGAATATGGTCGGACAGATTCTTGAACAGATTTCATGTTCCATATGCTACGGCTCAGGTCTGCGTGATTCGGGCGAACTTACAGAATGTGGAATAATCTACAATGAAAGCAGACGAGTTATGCTTTCATGGATTCCCGTCAAAGAAGCTTACCCTGAAAACGAATGTGAAAATGATGAACAATATGCCGTACCCGTTCTCTATATCAAAAACAATAACAGTTTCATACTTCTCAACGATATCACAGAGGAAATTTTCAACAAACTTTCTTTCATGAAACTCAATTCCGTTAATTATATAAATGATGTTAAATCACAGGAAACTTTCAGTTATGCGGAAAAGATTTTCAGACAGGACAGCGAAACAAGTCTTTTAGTCGGATTTGATACGGAAATAACAGACGAGGACGGTGACGAATATACCTCCACAGTATTTGCAGAAGTTATACACGACGATTCTGATATTCTTCATGGTACTGTCATTCATCAGTGCGAGGACGACGAAATTGAAGAAGGTACGGACATTGAAATAAATACGGAAACACTGTTTTTCTGGAGAATCGAAAAAGATAATGACTATTACTTTGCCGACGATATATATATTTTTCTGAAATAATATTCACACAGTCGTGTTTCTGCATAATTCAGGTATTGACAAACCGTGCGGTTTGTTGTAAAATATAATATATGTATTTATACAAGCTTAAAAATTCGTAAAGGCGGTAAGTAAATGGGTTTATTTAAAAATATTTTCGGTGCGAACGCTTACTCAAACAGAGAACTGAAGCGTATTGAACCTATTAAAAATAAAGTCCTCGCACTTGACGAGGAATATCAGAAACTTTCAGATTCTGAACTCAAAGGCAAAACTCAGGAATTTAAAGACAGGTTGCAATCAGGCGAAACCCTTGACGATGTACTTCCGGAAGCTCTTGCAACAGTCCGTGAAGCAGCATGGCGTGTACTTGAAAAGAAACCTTATCCCGTTCAGATTATCGGTGCAATAGTTCTCCATCAGGGACGAATTGCCGAAATGAGAACCGGTGAAGGTAAAACTCTTGTTGCCTGTGTTGCTTCATACCTCAATGCACTTTCGGGTCTCGGCGTTCACGTAGTTACTGTAAATGACTATCTCGCAAAAACTCAGGCGGAGGAAATGGGAAAAGTTCTCCGCTGGCTCGGTCTTACTGTAGGCTGTATTCTTCACGGTCTCAACAATGCACAGAGACGTGAAGCCTATAAGTGCGATGTTACTTATGGTACAAATAACGAACTCGGTTTCGATTATCTCCGTGACAACATGGTTACTCACAAAGAAGACCGTGTACAGCGTGAGCCTAACTTTGCTATTGTCGATGAGGTTGACTCCATTCTTATAGACGAGGCACGTACTCCGCTTATTATTTCCGGTAAAGGCGATAAATCAACTGAACTCTATTCTATAGTTGACCGTTTCGCAAAAGCCCTTACTTCTACTACTGTTGTCGAAATGGACAGCAAGGAAGATATGGACTCTATCAACGAAACCGCTGACTACATCATTGACGAAAAAGCCAAAACTGCCACTATTACTCAGCGTGGTATCAAAAAGGCTGAACAGGTTTTCAATCTTGATAACCTTATGGACGCTGACAATATAACACTGCTTCATCACATAAATCAGGCTATCAAGGCTAACGGTGTTATGAAGAACGATATCGACTATGTTGTAAAAGACGGCGAAATTATTATTGTTGACGAATTTACCGGTCGTATGATGGAAGGCAGACGTTTCAATGACGGTCTGCATCAGGCTATCGAGGCTAAGGAAGGTGTTAAGGTAAAGAGCGAGTCAAAAACTCTTGCTACTATTACTTTCCAGAATTTCTTCCGTCTCTATACAAAGCTTTCCGGTATGACCGGTACTGCAATGACAGAAGAGGACGAGTTCAAGGAAATTTACAAACTGGACGTTATCTCAATACCGACAAACAAGCCTGTTATCCGTATTGACCATAATGACCAGATTTACAGTTCCGAAAAAGGCAAGTACTCCGCTATTATTGAACAGATTATCAAATGTCATGACAAGGGACAGCCGATACTTGTCGGTACTGTTTCAATCCAGAAATCAGAACTTCTTTCAACAATGCTCAAGAGAAAAGGCATAAAGCATAACGTCCTCAATGCAAAACAGCACGCAAAAGAAGCCGAAATTGTTGCACAGGCAGGTAAATACGGTGCTGTTACAATCGCAACAAACATGGCTGGACGTGGTACTGATATCATGCTGGGCGGTAACGCCGAATTTCTCGCAAGAGCAGAACTGAGAAAGCGTGAAATGCCTGAAGAACTTATCACCGCCGCTATAGGTTTTGCCGATACCGACGACGAAGAAATTATAAAGGCAAGAAAACTTTATCAAGAACTTTTTGACAAGTATAACAAGGAAGTAAAGGAAAAAGCTGTTGCAGTAATAGAAGCAGGCGGTCTTTATATTCTCGGTACGGAAAGACATGAATCACGCCGTATTGATAATCAGTTAAGAGGTCGTTCAGGTCGTCAGGGTGACNCCGGTGAAAGCTGTTTCTTCCTCTCTGTTGAAGATGAACTTATGCGTATCTTTGCCGGCGACCGTCTTGAAAATATGATGAAAACCCTTAATGTTGAGGAAACTATGCCGATTGAAAGCAAGATG
>WFLX010350932.1_pt1 | contig 63038 bp, 57 predicted proteins | sample 4967041 | NCBI WGS metagenome assembly WFLX01 (sample SAMN12857096, study PRJNA449069) | gut metagenome | isolation source: stool from male and female vole | host: Microtus ochrogaster | place: USA:Florida | collected 2017
CAGTCCAATTTCGGCACAGGATATGGTTATCAGTATGGTATGAATGGCATTGAGGTATCCATTGACGGGGAATGGCATATCTTTGAGCCAGAACAGGAAAGGGAGGAAGGAAAGTGAAAAAGAGGATTGTTGGAATAGTGTTGGCTGTAATGCTTGGCATGGCGATTTGTGCAGGCTGCGGCGGAAAGGACGCGATAACGCGGATGGATGAGCCGGGGATCGAGAGTGAGCAGGATGCTGAAGACAGTGCGGACAGTGGAAGCGAGCAGGATGCCGGAGGTAGTACGGACAAAGGAAGTGTGGAAATGGCGGAATATGATGAAGAACAGATAAGAGAAGGGTATATCGACTATTCCATCGAGCTGTTGAAGGAATCTGTGACAGATGGGACTAACAGCATGATCTCTCCGCTGTCGGTGATGATGGCGATGGATATGGCGGCAGCAGGGGCGAAGGGCAGCACGCAGGATCAGATAACGCAGATGTTCTGCCCGGGTGCAAGCCAGGCGCAGATCGAGAGTTATCTAAACGATCTGATGGAGCGTTATCAAGCCAATGAAGATGTGGAGCTTCACATTGCCAATTCCATCTGGATCAATGACGAGTATGCGGAAGAAATCAATACGGAATATCTGGACAGGGCCAATCAGGTCTTTGACGCGACGGCAAGGGTACTTCCCTTTGACGCTGCGGCGGTGAATGAGATCAACGGTTGGGTGGATGAGAATACGAACGGTATGATCAAGCGTCTGTTTTCTTCGCTTGAGCCGGATACGGTGTTGTGCCTGCTCAATGCAACTGCGGTAGAAGCCCCGTGGGCGAAGCCTTATGAGGACGCACAGGTCTGGGAGGATGATTTTACTGATGCGGCGGGACAGACGCAGACCGTAGAGATGATGCACGGCACGGAGGCAGATTATTTTGAGACGAAGGATGCCGTAGGCTTCCTGAAATATTACGAGGGCGGCGAGTATGGCTTTCTGACGATCCTTCCAAAGGAAGGGATGACGGTTGAGGAATATCTTGCCGGTATGACGGGGGAGAGTTACCGGGAGTTTTACGATACCGGAACAAGAGCATATAAGGTCCATACCATGATGCCGAAATTCACCTATGAATATGAACTGACTATGAATGGCGTATTGTATGCTCTTGGGGTGAAGGATGCTTTTGATGACAGTCTGGCTGATTTTTCAGGTATTGCAAGTCCCGCGGGAGACCTGTATATTGATCTGGTGGTGCATAAAACATTTATCGAAGTGGGGCAGTACGAAACAAGGGCGGCGGCTGTTACCGGGGTAACATTGCAGACAAACTCCATATCCATGGAAGAGGAGTACAGAGAGGTCTATTTAAACAGACCGTTCATTTACGCCATCATTGATGCGGAGACCGGCGCACCGATCTTTATCGGGACACTGCAGAGTGTACAGTAAACTGAGTTGATATATAAAGGAGATTTATTATGAAAAAGTATGTAGTATCAGCAATGATCGCGGCATTAATGATCGGAGCTGCGGGATGCGCAGAGAAGGCCTCCGATCCGGTAAATGTGGAAATTCCGCGACAGGAAATCGATCCGGCAGTGGTTGAGCAGCTGCGGAATGAGATCGACAAAAGTCTGGAAGATTATGACGAAGAGGAGATGCAGGAGGGATATCTGGATTATTCCATGAGATTGTTTGCGGGATCGGTGACAGAAGGGACGAACAGCATGATCTCTCCGGTGTCGGTGATGATGGCGCTGGATATGGCGGCAGCCGGAGCCCATGGGGAAACGCAATCGCAAATCACGGAGTTGTTCTGCGCGGGAGCGGAACAGACGCAGATGGAACATTTCTGCCGAGATCTTCTTGACAGATATGAGGAAAGTAAGGATGTGGAGNTGCATCTTGCCAATTCCATCTGGATNANGGATACNATCGCAGATGGGATCAATGAGGATTATCTGGTGCGGACGGATCATATTTTCGATGCGGAGGCGGTGCTTGCGCCATTTGACCAGACGACAGTGGATGCGGTCAACGGCTGGTGTGATGAAAAAACGGACGGAATGATTACTCATCTGCTGGATCAAATCACCCCTGATTCTAAGCTGATTCTTCTGAATGCCACGGCTCTGGATGCGCCTTGGGAAGAACCTTATAAGGATACGCAGTTAAACGATGAGGAATTTGCCGCTGCCGATGGGACTGCGCAGAAGGTGCAGATGTTGAATAGTACGGAAAACAACTATTTTGAGACAGAGGACGCTGTTGGATTTATGAAATACTATGAAGGCGGAGAATATGCGTTCCTTGCTATTCTTCCGGAGGAAAGCATGACGGTAGATCAGTACGTGCAGAGTCTTACCGGTGAGAAATATATGGAGTTTTGGAACAGCCGGACGACTGATTATGATGTATGGACAAAGCTGCCGGAATTCACCTATGAGTATGAGCTGACGATGAATGATGTTTTGGCGGATATGGGAATGAAGCAGGCATTTGATTCCGCAACTGCGGATTTTACCGGAATTACCGACTGTACTGACCTGTACATTGACCTGGTGCTGCATAAGACATTTATCGAGGTGGGGCAGTACAGAACGCGCGCGGCTGCGGTTACAGCAGTTATGATGGAAGATACCTGTGCAATGGTGGACCCGGTTGAGATAAAGGAAGTCTTTCTGGATCGTCCGTTTGTGTATGCTATCGTAGAAGTGGATACCGGTATGCCGCTGTTTATCGGGACGCTGCAGAGCGCGCAGTAAAAACTTATTGCAATCCATTTTTATTATGATATATGTTTATCAGAACTTACAAGGTATATAGTTAACTAAGTTGATACACGGGATTCGGGTGCCAAAAAGGAACATNTATTTTTGAGGCGGCAAGCTGCNCAATCATAATCAGTGCATNTGCATNGGGAGNAAATTAGAAATTCTTAACANTTNTTTCAATATCNAGCAATTTCGGAACACGATGTTCCGAAAAGGNGCAACTGAGCCATGGATGGCGAATTNCCCCGTTTGCGTCCAGCTTCTACGACATAAATTAGGAATGTTTAGAATTTCTTATTTCCGTACAGCAGCATAGGCACAGATTATGATTTGTGCAGCTTGCCAGCTGATTTCTTAAAAGGTACTTTTGGGCACCCGAATCCTAAAGATGATATACAAAGAAGGGAGATTTATTATGAAAAAGTGTATATTATCGGCGGTCATTGCGGCATTAATGATCGGAGCTGTGGGATGCGGAGAGAATGCGTCCGCCTCTGGGAATACGGAAGTTTTGGCGCAGGGAATTGATCCGGCAGCAGAGGATCGGCTGCGGGATGAGATCGACAAAAGTCTGGAAGATTATGACGTTGAGGAGATGCGGGAGGGATATCTGGACTATTCCATGAGGTTGTTTGCGGGATCGGTGACAGAAGGGACGAACAGCATGATCTCTCCGGTGTCGATGATGATAGCGTTGGATATGGCAGCAGTCGGAGCACGTGGGGAAACGCAGACGCAGATTACGGATTTATTCTGTGAGGGCGCCAGTCAGGAACAGGTGGAACATTTCTGCCGTGATCTTCTTGACAGATATGAGTCAAGTCAGGACGTGGAGTTGCATCTTGCCAATTCCATCTGGATTAGGGATACGATCGCAGATGGGATCAATGAGGATTTTCTGGTGCGGACGGATCATATTTTTGATGCGGAGGCTGCGGTAGCGCCATTTGACCAGACAACGGTTGACGCAATTAATCAGTGGTGCGATGACAATACAGACGGGATGATCGATCATCTGTTAGATGAGATTGAGGCGGATACGGAGCTGATTCTTTTAAATGCGACGGCTTTGGATGCGCCTTGGGCGGAACCATATGAAGATAGTCAGGTGACTGAGGAGACGTTTACCAATACGGATGGCGATACGGAAGAGGTGAATATGTTAAACAGCACGGAAGATATCTATTTTGAGACAGAGGATGCCGTCGGGTTTATGAAATTATACGAAGGATATGAATATGCGTTCCTTGTTATTCTTCCGGAGGAAAGTATGACAGTAGATCATTATGTCCATAGTCTTACTGGTGAAAAATATCTGGAATTCTGGAATAGCCGGACAGCAGAGTATGAAGTAGAGACAAAAATGCCGGAGTTTACTTATGAATATGAACTGAAAATGAATGATGTCTTAAGTGATATGGGAATGGTTCAGGCGTTTGATGAGAAGTATGCTGATTTTACGGGGATTACCGGTGAACCGGAACTGTATATTAACACGGTATTACATAAAACATTTATTGAGGTGGGGCAGTATAGAACCCAGGCAGCGGCTGTTACTGAGGTGATATTGGATAGAAAGAGTGTGGAAATACCTTTAGAGAGGAAACAGGTCTATCTGGATCGTCCGTTTGTGTATGCCATCGTAGAGGTAGATACCGGTATGCCGCTGTTTATCGGGACGCTGCAGAGCGCGCAGTAAAAACTTTTTGGCACCCGAATCCTAAAGATAATATATAAATGAAGAAAGAAATATAAAGAAGGGAGATTTATTATGAAAAAGTATGTAGTATCAGCAATGATTGCGGCATTGATGATCGGCATCGCGGGATGCACAGAGAAGGCTTCCGATCCGGTAACTGTGGAGCTTCCGGAACAGAAAATTGATCCGGCAGTAGAGGAGCAGCTGTGGGATGAGATCAGCAAAAATCTGGAAGATTATGACGTTGATAAGATGCAGGAGGGATATCTGGATTATTCCATGAGATTGTTTGCCGGATCGGTGACAGAAGGGACGAACAGCATGATCTCTCCGGTGTCGGTGATGATGGCGTTGGATATGGCGGCAGCCGGAGCCAATGGGGAGACGCAGTCGCAGATCACGGATTTGTTCAGCGCGGGAGCGGAGCAGTCGCAGATGGAACACTTCTGTCGTGATCTTCTTGACAGGTATGAGTCAAGTCAGGACGTGGAGCTGCACCTTGCCAATTCCATCTGGATCAGGGATACGGCTGCGGATCAGATGAAAGAAGATTATCTGGTGAGGACGGATCGTATTTTTGATGCGGAGGCAGTGATCGCACCGTTTGACCAGACGACGGTTGATGCGGTCAATCAGTGGTGCGACGACAACACAGACGGGATGATCGATCATCTGTTAGATCGGATTGATCCGTATGCGCAGCTGATCCTGATGAATGCGACGGCCTTGGACGCGCCCTGGGCGGATCCATATGAGGATTATCAGGTGACGTGGGAGATATTTACCAATGCAGGCGGCAATGCGGAAGGCGTGAAGATGTTAAACAGCACGGAAGCTAACTACTTTGAGACAGAGGATGCCGTCGGATTTATGAAATACTATGAAGGCGGAGACTATGCTTTTCTTACCATCCTTCCTGATGAGGATATGACGGTGGATGAATATGTGCAGAGTCTTACNGGTGAGAAATATCTGGAGTNCTGGAACAGCCGGACGACTGCTTATGACGTATGGACGAAGCTGCCGGAGTTTACTTATGAATATGAACTGAAAATGAATGGTGTTTTAAGTGATATGGGAATGGTTCAGGCATTTAGTGAGAAGGATGCGGATTTTACCGGGATTGCCGAGTCCCCTGATGGGAATCTGTATATTGATATCGTACTGCATAAAACATTTATCGAGGTGGGACAGTACAAAACCCGTGCGGCTGCGGTTACAGCAGTTATAATGGAGTGCGGCAGTGCGATGCCGGAACCGGTTGAGATCAAGGAAGTCTATCTGGATCGTCCGTTTGTGTATGCCATCGTAGAAGTGGATACGGGTATGCCGCTGTTTATCGGGACGCTGCAGAGCGCACAGTAAACCTGCGGCAGCTGCATTGTAACTGTATGGNTNAAGATAACTTCTAATCGCGTNAAACCCGCATAGAATNTAATAATNACATTNTGTGCGGGTTTTTTATGCTTGAAATATTATCGAAGATATCCGGTATCCTGGTTCCGGTGATCATATTTGCGGTGGTGGCATACGGCGTCTCCAAGGGACAGCCGGTATATGATGATTTTGTGGAAGGTGCAATGGACGGCGTCAAGACGGTCGTAAAGATCATGCCGACTTTGATCGGTCTGATGGTGGCCGTGGGAGTGCTCCGTGCGTCCGGATTTTTGGATTTTCTCGGTCTGGCATGTTCTAAGCTGTTAGGCAGTATCGGATTTCCGGCAGAGGCGGTTCCGGTTACGATCGTAAAGATGTTTTCTTCCTCTGCGGCTACCGGGCTTGCGCTGGATGTCTTTAAGGAGTACGGAACGGACTCTTTTCTGGGGAAATTTGTCAGTATCTCCATGAGCTCCACGGAAACGATCTTTTATACGATGTCGGTCTATTTTATGACCGCAAAAGTCTCGAAGACAAGATATACGCTGGCAGGAGCATTGATTGCAACCTTCGCGGGTCTTGTGGCAAGCTATCTTCTTGCGGGGCTGTAGATTGAAAATAATAAAATAAAAGTTTTGATAATATATTAAAATATGTTATACTCGCAGTAAGCAAATCTTTTAAATAAAGCGAAATGTTTATAGTAAGTTTATTGTAAAAAATGCACAAATCAGTTGGAAAGAGAAGGGAGAGAGCCTTAGATTGATAAATGGCAAGTCTGCAGGATAAACTATAGTGAAAGGTGGAATTTTATCATGGTCTCAATTGAACAAGGTTGTATTGATATTTGGATAGATGAAATAGTTTCATGTTTAAAAGATACGCAGACAGGTGAAATTAAAGAAACCGTAGTATTTAAAATTGAAAGTCGTGCGTATTTGAAAAAATTCCGTAAAAATAATGGCTGGCATATTAATTGGAATGATATACCTAAGAATGTTGAAGTGTATGCGTTGGCATTAAAGGATGATAATACGATTCAGGGACTGGTAGGAATTAAAAATGATAAAGATTCCCATGCGGTATACCTTCATTGGGCATGCACCGCTCCGCATAATAATAAATATGAGAATGGAAGCCAAAAGTATGTTGGTGTTGGCGGACATCTTTTTGCTATAGCAGCGGATAAATCTATCGAATGGGGATATGAAGGTGCCGTACATGGATTTGCAGCTAATGAAGAGTTGNTNAAGCATTATATTNATGTTTTTCATGCNGAATATTTNGGAATGCTNCATCANTATCAATTTTTTATTGATGAAGANCAGTGCAAAANAGTTATTGGAGGTGTATCATTATGAATGGAACGAAACCTAAATTTATGGAAAATCTGGTTATTTCCCCAAGTTATTATGAACAACCCGATCCATATACCAATGCTCCATCATGTCATGTGAATCTACTTGAACTTTCACGATATGCAAAGCAATGTGGAAAAAAGCTGGTTGAACTTACGCAGGAGGAAGTGAAAAATTTCTTGATTTAATATTTTGTTGAGAGCGTATCCTGCAATTCAGACAAGGTAAAATAAAACAAATTCTCACGAACCCCTTTTACGAATGAAAAAATTGTGGTAAAATATACGCGAAAGTAATGAGCAGTGCGTGAGTGAGTGAAATTATATGCCGCCGCAAGCTTGCTTACGAGCGACATATAATTTCAGGAGCGAANATAGGGCGAAGCCCGCGAATGAGGAAAACCGAAGGTTTTCCGAATGGTGCATTGCGGATATGGAAAATAATTTTTACATGTGAACACCATAAGTGAATATTGTAAAGCTGACAGAAAGGTTTCGTGAAGGTTATGAAGAATGTATTTAAAAGTCTGGTAAAATATCTTATGATGACTGCGGTTGTTCTGATGCTTGGCTTTGGCGGGATCAGCATGGTATCGGGACAGGCTGTTGCCATGGCGGCAGAGAGCCCGCAGACGGCGAGGGAAACAGAGGAAGTATCTTCGGTAGCAACAGAGGATGAAGAGAGCGCAGTTTTGTTTGTTGTCCTTGGCGGCGGAATGATTATCATCCTTGCCGTTGTGATTAGTGTGGTATCTTCCGTTGTAAGTTCTGTTGCGTCTGCGGTAGATGATGAAGAATAATACATTTGTGAGCTTGAGAAAAAAGAAGACAGACCCTGTCCGGACTTAAAATGTCATGGGCGAAGGGTCTTTTTCTAATCTATACATATCCAAAATGGCGGAGCAGGAAGAGCCAGAAGGTCATGGTGATGGAGCTTAGGAAGGTNGTGGTGACGATGACGCTGGAGGTCAGGANGCCTTCNTGANGCATGTTTTTNGCCATGATATGGCTGCTNACGGTGGTNGGNGCGCCGAGCATNACAAGCANNGCNACTAACTGNTCTCCNCGAAANCCCAGTGNGACGGCAGGCATCAGGAAGATCGCCGGCTGTANGATCAGACGCAGGCAGGAAGCGGCAAGCGTGGGNTTGATCTTAGCAAGCGCCTTTTTCCCTTCAAAACCGGCGCCCAGAGTAAGCAGCGCCAGAGGGGTTGCCAGCTGCGCGATCATGCGAAAGGATTTTTCGATGACAAAGGGCAGCCGTATCCGAAGCAGGGAAAACAGCAGCCCCAGAACGATGCTGATGATGATGGGATTGGTCAGGATACCAAACAGCGTCTTTTTCAGCCGGGCTTTATCCAGACCCTGTACATCAGGCGCAGTAAAGGATAAGACGATGACCGCCATAACATTATATAAAGGTACGGTTCCTAAGATCATCAGAGGTCCGATGACGGAGATGCCGTAGATATTCTCGATAAAAGCGATGCCAAGGACTGCCGCACTGCCCCGATAGGACGCCTGGACGAATTCNCCGAGGNTNGAGCCGGAGGACTGACGTCCGGCGGAATGTCTGTCAATCATNCGAAATACCAGCCCCGCTCCGACCCAGATGGCGAGGATGCAGAATAATGTGACAAAAAAACAGTAAAGAACATAGGAAGTATTCCATACGCTGTAAAAATCTGCCGTAGAAATATCGATAAACAGCAAAATGGGCAGAGTCAGCGTATAATTAAACTGATTTAATGACTTTACAAAGTCAGGCGTCACCAGCTTTGTATGTTTTAAGCCGTAACCGATGAGCATGACAAGAAAGATCGGGATCGTGGCATTTAAGCTGAATATCAGGCTGTCCATGGTTTTTTGTCCTTTGCAATATTAGAGAAACGCTGATTTGCTCAGTGCTTCCTTAAGAATCTTTATCGGGAATCAGTATAGCACAGAATCAGAAGAAATCAAGATGAAAAGTGCAGAAGCCTGATTGCATATGGCAGGATTGCGAAATAGAAGAGAGGTATTGTGGGGATTTCCTAAAAATAGAAATGTTAATGTGCGGAAACTTCGAATGTGCTGTAGCAGTCCGTATGTTATAATTATTACTAGAAATTCAAAACGGGCTGGGGACAAGTGATAGCAATATTATATGGGAGGGAGAAGCTATGATCTGTATTTTTAAATGTCCGGGCTGTAACGGCAATATGACATTTGATATTGAAAAGCAGATGCTCGTATGTCAGTCATGCGGAACAGAGATAGACGCAGAGGCGTATGATGAGAAACAGATCGTCTTTGAAGGCGGACAGGAATACGGCGGAGGAGGAGACGGCTTTATGCAAATGGTGGCTGGAGCATGATACGATGCCGACATTTAACAGAAAGCATTTGAAATTTACGATCCGGCCGATGTATATGCCGGTCTGGCTGGTGGATGCCAATACAAAGACAGATATGAGCGCTGTCGNNAANAGGNAAGAGAANATCGGCGGTACNTATTCCTATGGNNNNATGCGGGACAGCCTGACATTTTNTGANAGGNANNCAAGAANAANGAATNNNNTGATCCNTAAATCNCNTTATACCAAGTTTTTTAAGGTGCCGAGCAATGCGTCGCATCATTTTTCCAGTACAAGGTTTTTTGGCATTGAACCGTATAACTATATGAAACTGGAGGATTTTGCGCCCGGCTATATTTCGGGACTTCCGGCGGAGCATTATTCCATAGATGCCAATGACATAGTTCCGCGTGCGTTGGACCGCATCAAAGGATTTGGGGTAGAACAGTGTAAAACATATATTCTGGGCAGCCATGCGGGAGAGTCTAAGATCGTGGAGGAGGCAGGCTGCCTCCAGTCGGTAGAGTTAAAGCAGATCACATATGCGATGGTCCCGGTGTGGATCTGTTCTTATACGTTTAGGGGAAAGAAGCATATGGTTTATGTTAATGGGCAGACAGGAAAGGCGGACGGTGAAGTCGTATGCAGTTGTCATATTCCTTGCTACGTTTCTTGAATATTTTTCCCTGATTCTTTTTCTGCTTTCGTTGAATGGATGGAAATTGGAGGATATTGCCGTGATGTGGTTCTTATTTATCTCATTTTTTGTAGGATCCCTGACGGGCAATTTTTCAAAAATGCTGGCAGGGAAACGCGCAGGGAAACGCAATGGAAAGAAAGAAACCGTAAATATGTATGCGGATATAGAGTATGTCAAAAAGGATTATGTGAAACCAAAAAATATTATGATCCGAAGGACGATCATCGGAACATTGCTTTTGCCGATCGCTGTGGCATACAGCCGCTCTATAAGGCTGCCATTTGCTTCATCGCCATCCATGCCGGAAGCTGCGCTGTTTACATTAGTTTTGTCGGTGATATGGACCGCGCTCTTTATGAGGATCCATATCAAAAAAGAAAAAGAGCAGAAGCCGGCGGAGTACAATGATTATCTTAATATGTCCATTACGGATGTTCTGGCGTCGTCAGAGCACGTATATTAAAATATTGCGTAAAAAAAGAGGAAGAACATATGATCTGTATCTTTAAGTGCCCGGGCTGCGACAGCAATATGACATTTNATGTGGAAAAGCAGAAACTGGAATGTGATGTCTGTGGTACGGAGNTCGCAGTAGANGATTATGATGCAGGGGAGATGNCTNTGGATGGCGGGAAAAAGTGCGGTGACGAAACCAGCAGCTACCTCTGTCCGACCTGCGGCGCTGAGATGCTGACCGAGACGGAGCAGGCGACCTGCACCTGCAGCTATTGCGGTACAGGGATGGCTGTGTTTGGCAGCGGAGAAGGAAAAGTGTCGCCGGAGAAGATCATACCATTTACCGTTTCCAAGGCTCAGGCGGAAGCGTTTTTTAAGCAGTGGTGGATGGAACACGACACGATGCCGGAGCTTCAGATGCAGAAGATGCAGCCGGATTTCCGGCCGATGTATCTGCCGGTCTGGCTGATCAATGCAATTGTGAGATCGNATGTNAGCGCNNTGGTAAAGCNTACTGAGATTGTTGGTGAGGATAATCCGTTTGGCAGGNCATCTGAGCTTTCGGCTATGATTATGAGAAATGATGCCATCAGCCGGCTCAGTGACAAGCNGAAGGAAACGAAAAATTATCTGATCAGAAAGCTTGTGGAGTCTAAGTTTGACAGAGTGCCGAATAATGCATCTTATCATTTTTCCTCCGCAAAATTCCAGGGGATAGAACCGTACGATTATGATTTTCTTGAAGATTTTGAACCGGCGTATCTGTCGGGATTCCCCGCGGAGCAGTATTCCGTGGAGGTCAAGGATGTGATCCCTGCCACGATCAAGCGCGTCAAGGAGTTTGGAGAAAAGCAGTGCAATCAGTTTATCCTTGGCAGCGGTGCGGGTGTTTCCGAGATAGAGAGCAAAGTGCTTTCGCAGGGCACCGTGGAATTGAGGGAAGCCTGCTACGCGCTGGTGCCTGTGTGGGTGTGCTCCTATTTCTATAAAAAAAGGCGTTACAGCGTATATGTCAACGGGCAGACCGGCAAGGCGGACGGGCAGGTGCTTGTTGGGGAAGAAAAGACGGCGGGGAATTTTATCCTTTTGTTCCTGTCAGCATTTGCGCAATATTTCGGAATCCTTTTCCTGCTGAATGTTCTATTGCTGCGTTGGACAAAAGTCGGAAGCATAGAGGTATTATTAACCTTTATCGGCGGTTTCTTATTGCTCGGATGGATCATTATAGGAAATATAAAATCTACCTTTGGTGATTCATCAGAGGATGTGGAATGGAAAGCCGANANCGNATATAATCNACGCGCCAAGACGGATTCCAANCGCGCCAAGCTGAAAAAATCTATTATCGGGAGTATCTGCATTGTGATCGGAATGTTCATCTGCCTTTCATCCGACGAAATATTTGTGTCAAGGATATTGCANAATNTGCCGGANCTGATGGGCTTGGCTTTTNTGCCGGGGATCATCTGGACGATCTGGTTTATGAGTAAGCATGTCAACCAGTCGGTCCAGAAAGAGGAGGTAGAATATACGGATTATCTCAAAGCCGCACAGTCGGTGATTCTGGAATCTTCTGAGAAGGAATGTTAAAATGTTGATCCAAGAAAGGCGGGAACAATATGATCTGTATTTTCAAATGTCCAAGATGCAACGGCAATATGACATTTGATGTTGAAAAGCATATGCTCGTATGTCAGTCATGCGGAACCGAGATCGACGCAGAGGATTATGATGAGAAGCAGATCGTCTTTGAAGGCGGACAGGAATACGGCGAAGANATTATCTGCTACCGCTGCCCGACCTGCTCGGCGGAGGTGGAGGTGGACAGCTCGCAGGCGACCTGTACCTGCAGATACTGCGGAATTGAAATGGCGGTATTTGCCGGAGAAAACGGCAGGATGGCGCCGGAGAAGATCATACCGTTTGAGCTTGATGAGGCGGAGGCGGAGGCGGCTTTCTGCAAATGGTGGCTGGAGCATGATACGATGCCGGAATTTAACAGAAAGCATATGAAATTTACGATACAACCGATGTATCTTCCTGTCTGGCTGNTGAACGCCAATACAAAGACAGATATGAGCGCTGTTGTAAGAAGGGAAGAAGTGGTCGGCGGTACATATTCCTACAGTGGGNCGCAGAACCATCAATGGGGTATGCAGAATGATAAATTGACATTTTCTGACAGGGATAAAAGAATAAAGACTTTTCTGATCCGGAAATCTCTTTACACTAAATTTTATAAAGTGCCGAGCAATGCGTCGTATCACTTTTCCAGCACGAGGTTTTTTGGCATTGAACCGTATAATTATATGAAGCTGGAGGATTTTGCACCTGCTTATATTTCGGGATTTCCGGCGGAGCATTGTTCCATAAAAGCAAGCGACGTGATCCCGCGGGCGTTGAACCGCATCAAAGGATTTGGGGTAGAACAGTGTAAAACTTATATTCTGGGCAGCCATACGGGGGAGTCCATGATCGTGAGGGAGACGGGCTGCACCCAGTCGATAGAGTTAAAGCAGATCATTTATGCAATGGTTCCGGTGTGGATCTGTTCTTATACGTTTATGGGAAAGAGGCGTATGGTTTATGTCAATGGGCAGACAGGAAAAACGGACGGTGAAGTCGTATCTTCCGAGGAACGATTGAAGTCGTATATATTTACCTTATTCCTTTCCACGTATTTTGAATATTTTGCATTTTTGCTTTTAGTATTATCGCTTAAAGGAAATACCTCTCGATTATGGCGTGTGCTTTCTTGTGCTTTTATAGGATCCCTTCCGGAAAATGTGCAGAAAAAGCCCATAGGAAAACGCAGTGGAAAGAAAGATACCGTGGAATTGTATGCGGATGTGGATTATGTAAAAAATGATTTTGTCAAACCAAAAGTCATTATGATCCGAAGGACGATCGTTGGAGCGCTGGTTCTGCCGATTGCTGCCGCGATCAACCGCTCTCACGCAGTGCCGTTTTTTTCATCGACGCGTATTCCGGAAGCGGCATTTTTTGCATTGATTATATCAATTGTATGGACTGCGCTTTATATGGAGACTCATGTGAAGAAAGAAAAAGAGCAGAAGCCGGCGGAGTACAATGATTATCTTAAGATGTAAAGAGAATCGGAGGGTTTTGAACCAAAAGCCGACACCGGATATCATAAACGCGCTAACAAGGAGCCAAAACGCGTCAGGCTGAAAAAATCTATGATCGGGATCATATGTATCATTATCGGTATACTCATCTGCGTTGTATGCGGCAAAGCAGCTGTGGCAAGGATATTGCACAATCTGCCTGCACTGCTGGGTGTGTCTTTTCTGACGGGGATCATCCGGACGATTTGGTTTATGAAGAAGTACTAAGTCTCACACTGAAAAACGCCGCTTCAAAAACTTTTTATGCTGAAAAACAAAGTTTTATTTGCAATTCACAACATTTCATGCTACCATGAGTCAAAGCATATTTTTCTATAAAGCAAATTTATTATCTATTATCTAAATCAATTTTCAGAAAATCCATGCTTTTAATCACTTTATTATTTCAATAAGCAGGAGGCTCTGAAAAGTTCTCCTGCAATACAAGGAGGACAAACTATGAACAAAAAACGAAAAGTAACGGCAAAAGGCGTAAAGCAGAAGGAAGCGGTGAAGCGGAAAACCTTGAGATCACAACACTGGAAAACGCGGTATATATGAATTATAAAAATGACGTTTCCTTTGTATTCGGTTTTGAGCTGATGCTTTATGAACACCAGTCAACCGTGAATCCCAACATGCCGCTGAGGAATCTGACCTATGTCACAACGATACTGCAGGGACTGACAAGTGAAGACGACTTATACGGACTGAAATTAGTCAGGGTGCCGTCCCCGAGGTTTGTTGTGTTTTATAACGGAACCGATCCCCAGCCGGTGAAGCAGGTATTACGTCTGTCGGATGCTTTTTTAAAGAAACAGGAACAGCCGGAGCTGGAACTGTTGGTGACAGTCTATAACATCAACTGGGGATATAATCAGGAACTGATGAAAGCGTGCCGTTTACTTAAAGAGTATGCGCAGTATGTTGAACAGGTAAGACGATTTGCCGGAACGATGACTTTTGAGGAAGCAGTAGAAACAGCGGTAGATTACTGCATCAGGAATGATATTCTGGCAGATTTTTTAACCAAAAACCGTGCGGAGGCGATAGCAGTGAGCATATTTGAATATGATGAAGAAAAGCACCTGAGAAACGAGCGGGAAGAGGGAATAAGACTGGGGATTGAGCAGGGGATTGAACAAGGAGTTAAGCAGGGAATAGAGCAAGGAGTCAAACAAGGTATTGAACAGGGAATCGAACTAAATCGCTTTCTTCTTGTTTGCAAGAAGCTTGCCAAGGGAAAGACAGCGGTAGAGATTGCGGAGATGCTTGAGGAACCGGAAGATGCGATACAAACATTGTGTGAGAAAGCGGCAGCATATGCTCCCGAATTTGATGAGAAAAGGATAAGGGAAGAATGGTGCAGCGGGAAATTGTCATAGAGAAAAATGATTTGATATCAAAACAACGGAGTAAAGGCGCATGGAACAGGGAATTGAAAACCATGCGTCTTTTTGCATTCAAAAGGAGAAAAAGATCGAGATAGTGAAATGTGACCATAAAGGACATGCTATTACACTAGAAAATTAGGAATATTATATAGTAATTGCATTGAAATTTTGGCATGTTGAACTAATTGACAGCAGGACTGCATGATGTTAAAATTTTAATAATTAGGTGGATTGGCTCATTGTCCGACAAAGCCGGACATGGGGTAATTTACAAATATACATAGAGATATTGGATTTGGTCGCACGGCTAAGAAGTAATATGATATAAAAAAGGCGTGGATGTTGTTTTGTCTAAGATAATACAATTTATCAAAGAGCATCGTTTTATACAGATATTATTATTTTTGATGGCGATGATAATATCGTATTTTGCAGGCTACTGTACGCGGCGGGTGTGTGATTACAGGCAGCAGCAGGCGATATTTCAGCAGATGGCGCAGGATTACCGGATTCCGCTGTCGCAGGAGACGACAGTCAGCCAGCCGCAGGTGGAGCAGAACGCGGAGCCGGAACAGGAAGCAGAACCTCAGGAAGAGATCGATGTGATCGCAGAGTTCCTTGCTATCGACGGACATCAGGAGCTGTACGGGGATTGTTTGGCAGGGGTTCCGGATTTTACCGCTTTGAGACAAATCAATGATGATATCGTGGCATACCTTTATCTGCCTGATTCCGTGATTGATTATCCGGTATTGCAGCATGAAGAAAACAACTATTATTTAGAACACAATCTGGATGGCAGCACAGGTTATCCCGGATGCCTGTACATAGAGAATATGAACCGTCCTGATTTTACGGATCCGGCAGCAGTTATCTACGGACACCATTTATTTACCGGCGGAATGTTCAGTGATCTGGAGAACTTTCTTGACCCGGAATATCTGGACGGACATCGTTTCTACTTTTTATATCTGCCGGATGAGGTACGGATCTATGAAGTCGTGCTTGCGGCAAAGTACAACAATGAGCACCTNCTGGTCAGCTGCTATACAAAGGTAGAGGANAATCTTTATGAGTTTCACGGATTTGCAGGAGGAGAAGGGAAGCTCATTTATGACAGGATCGAAGCTCTTGGACTGGGCGGAAACTTCTGCTCGGATCATGCTCCGACGGAGACAGACCATATGATCTTCTGGTCCACCTGTCTTCCCGCAAGGAACAGAAGGATGATCGTGGGAGCGCGTCAGATCACGGCGGAGAATGTCAGACAGTTGACAGGGTAAAATATATAATTTATATAGTAATGAGCAACAAGACAGCAGTTTAAGAAAAATCTGTCATCTGATCTCAATAACAATTAAAATAAATAATGGCAATGAGGTTTGCCGGTTAGATTGAAAAATCGAAGAGTTTTCAATCACAAATTTGTACCTGCGGTCAGAATTTGCAGGTAACAGAAAGGTAGGGGTATGAGTATGAAAAAAAAGATTTTAAAAAATTGGAAAAGGATCGCAGCGGTAATGCTGGCGGCTGTTATGGTCGTGGGGAGTGTGAATCTCTCCGGGTTTGTGGTGAATGCCGCCGGGGATGGGGATGGCTCGCCAAATCCATGGTATGATTCGGGAAGTACCCATAAATATATATACAATGGATATAATGAGATAGGGAGTGATTCGGGTTATTATAATAAGGTTTTCGGTGAGGATGGAAACTTCGTAAAAGATCCTCTTGACGTTTTCGGCGCTGCAACGCATGTGCATTTATTTGCAGCAGACGAAATTTATTCTGGTGTACATACGCATGGCAATATTTTTTGTCAAACTGCAGATATTGGTGAAGTTGGTACAAGGGTGCAGAAAAATCCTCTGATGAATACGATTCCGGGTTATCGTGAAGAATCATATATAGGTAGGTCTGTAACAGCAATCAACGGATCTTCTGATTTTGATACTTTGATTTTAGGTAATTCCATTGGCTTGAGGTTGGAGGATAACGGGCATCGAAGGGCAGTGGAGACATCTGGAGGTTCCTATGTGAAATTGGATAATACCGATCCGAGATATATCTTTAAACAGGAAGCGGGAGAGTCGGCTGTTGATTTTTCTGCTGAGTTTGCCTATCTTAAATATCTAAGTTCAATGTGGGCAGAACTTGGAAAAAATAATAGTGACTCTGATAATGGAAAGGTTGAATTCATTAACGGGGAATTTAAAATAAGTAATTGGGATGGAGAAGCGAATCTCTATTGTACGGTATCTCTTACCGATTGGGATGACTATAAAAGTAATTTAAAAATAACAGGAATGGATTCGGATGCAACACATAAGGGAATTTTAGTTATAAATATTAACATGGGTAGTGATACAAACGCAACGCTCTCCCCAGATGGCAGCGGCATAGAGGTTTTTTATTATAATAATAATAAATTTAAAAATGACGAATATACGACTAAAGAATATGGTCAGTGTAGGGTTGTTTATAATATTGTTAATGATACAGCCCCATATGAGGGGACCTTGGAATTTGGAAATACTGTATGTGGCTCGATTCTTGCGCCTGCTGCAAAAATGATTACTGTGGGGGCTGTTAATGGTACAGTTATGGCACAGTCAATTAAGCATACGAATGGAGAATCTCATCGTATGGATATTTGGGCGTTAACAACAGATGGCACGCACAATCCACCGACTAAACCGAATGATCAAGATCCAGAGCTTGCATTGGAAGATATAGAAAATAGTTTTGGTCCGGTTATGGACAATATTACTCCTTCTATCACTAGAAAACCTGGTGTAGAAATTAGAATTCACAAAACCTACGATAGTGATAGTAATTTGCCAAGTGACCTGTCTAGTACAGTATTTGCGTTATATAAAACAGAAGCGGATGCTCTGGCGAAGAATGCCAATTCTATTACAACGGGGGAAGCAACGAAGATAAGTGGTAATGATCAATATGCCGAAGTAGTAATTCGTCTCACGTATGACCAATTAAATACAGTGTGTGGGGAATCTAAAAACGGAGAGATTACTTTATATATTACAGAAACCAAATCTTCGACGGGTTATACGGTAAATGACGCTGTTTATCAATACAAAATATCTTTCACTAGAAGTAGCGACAATTCAATTACAGTTGATAAATATACGTATGTAGGCACAACAAATAAGTATTTTGAGTGTGATAATCAACTTGATCCTNCCACACCAGACCCANAGAATCCNGNTACACCGGATGATCCTACATCAGATAAGCCGACAATNCCGGATACTCCGAGTACGCCGTCAACACCAAGCACTCNNAGTACACCAAGCAAACCGAGTNCACCGCCAAGTACACCAAGTACGCCGTCGACGCCGAGCACTCCGACAACACCAAGCACNCCGNCGACACCGAGTACTCCGACAACACCGAATACTCNGAGCACACCGACCACTCCAAATACATANNAAACNCCGGATGGCAAGGTNCATTACGNGATTCTGATAGAGTATGAGCATNTTGATTCTNCTTCTACACCGGAGAGAATTGAGGAGCTGATCACNAATACGACGATCAAGATTACGGATAAGNACGGCAATGATGTGACTGAAAATGTGACTAAGATCACATGGGATCCGTCAAGGAATGTCGCAGTTGTTACGGTGGAGGCTCCCAAGCCGTCAGAAGGATTTGACACTTATTATGTAGTGGAAGATACGGATCCGGCAGACAATGCGCTTTCTCACAGCGAGCCGGGTAAGGGATTCACGGTGGCAATCACGTCAGATGGCAAAGTACTGTTCCAGGAGGACGGCAGTGCAACACCGGCTACGGAATTGCGGTTTGTCAATGTTGAGACAGCCACTGACATCATTGAGGACGATAATCCGAATTCGATGACCTCCATGACTTCCGCACAGACCGGTGAGAGGAAGCTGCCGTGGACTGTACTGGGCGGAGGCATGTCGATGCTCTTTATTGCAGGCGCTGTATATATCTTTAAGAAAAAGGAAAAGATAGAAGAATAATGCAGAGTGTAATATAAAAAAGGTAAGAGCAGGGATAGAAGGAAAAAACAAGATAACAAAATGCGATGAAGGAAAGAGTAGATATCCTGTAAACTTTACAGAGAATGTCGGAAAGCATCAAGAATGTGCTTTTGCTGAGACCGGCAGAGGAAAGGGGTATTGAACATGGNTCCTGAGCGGCGCACCGAGCTGGTAACAGTCAGGCTGCGATGGGATTCGCCCATTATAGCGGCTGGGTTTCCNGATGTNAGAGGAAGGGGGAACCTGATNAGGTGGTTTTCGTGAGNNAATCATGAATAGAAGTGGTAACACGGACATAAGGTTCGTCTTCTGTANCAGGAAGACGNACCTTTTTTTCGGAAACAGAACAGAGTTTCGCAATTACTTAAAANTCATTAAAAGAAAGGAAGAAACAAGATTATGTNAAACAAAGGAAAGTATTATATTACAACAGCGATTGCCTACACTTCGGGCAAGCCGCATATCGGCAACAGCTATGAGATNGTGCTTGCNGATGCGATCGCAAGGTATAAGAGAAAGGACGGCTATGACGTATGGTTCCAGACCGGAACGGACGAGCACGGGCAGAAGATCGAGGAGAAAGCGGCTGCGGCGGGTGTTACGCCCAAGGAATTTGTTGATCAGGTATCAGGGACCATCAAGGAGCTTTGGAATCTGATGGATACCTCTTACGATCATTTTATCCGTACCACGGATGATTATCATGAAAAACAAGTGCAGAAAATCTTTAAGAAATTTTATGATCAGGGCGATATTTACAAAGGCGCTTATGAGGGATTATATTGTACGCCTTGTGAATCCTTCTGGACAGAGTCCCAGCTGGTTGACGGCAAATGTCCCGATTGCGGAAGGGAAGTGATTCCTGCCAAAGAGGAAGCATATTTCTTTAAGATGAGTAAATATGCAGACCGCCTAATTGAGCATATTAACACCCACCCGGAATTTATCCAGCCGGTATCCAGAAAGAACGAGATGATGAACAATTTCCTGCTGCCGGGCTTACAGGATCTTTGTGTGTCCCGTACGTCCTTTAAGTGGGGCATACCGGTAGATTTTGATGATAAGCATGTGGTCTATGTATGGCTGGATGCATTAACGAACTATATCACCGGAATCGGATATGATGCGGATGGCGATAGTAGTGAACAATATAAGAAGCTGTGGCCCGCTGAATTGCATCTGATTGGTAAGGATATTATCCGTTTCCATACCATTTACTGGCCTATCTTCCTGATGGCAATGGGTGAGGAGCTGCCAAAGCAGGTATTTGGTCATCCGTGGCTGCTGCAGGGTGACGGCAAGATGAGTAAATCCAAGGGAAATGTGATCTATGCGGATGATCTGGTATCTTTCTTCGGAGTAGACGCCGTTCGCTATTTTGTGCTTCATGAGATGCCCTTTGAGAATGACGGTACGATTTCATGGGAACTGATCATCGAAAGGATCAATTCGGATCTTGCCAATACCCTTGGTAATCTGGTGAACAGAACCATTTCCATGAGTAATAAGTATTTTGGCGGCATTGTGGAAAATAAAGGTGTAGAAGACGTGATGGATGCGGACTTGAAAGCAGTGGTGTCTGAAGCATATCGGAAAGTAGAGGAAAAAATGGACTCTCTTCGTGTCGCTGACGCCCTGACGGAGATTTTTGCCGTATTTAAGCGCTGTAATAAATATATTGACGAGACGGAGCCATGGGTACTTGCAAAGGACGAGAGCAAAAAAGACCGTCTGGCAGCCGTACTGTATAATCTGGCTGAGGGTATCCTGACAGGGGCGTCTCTGCTGGAGCCGTTTATGCCTGCAACAGCAAAAAAGATCGCAGAGCAGTTCAATACTTCTTTAGTGGCGTTTGACGAGCTGGGAAGCTTTGGGCATTATGCAAGCGGTACGAAAGTAGTGGAGAAGCCGGAGATCTTATTTGCCCGTCTGGATGCCAAGGAGGTAGTGGAGAAAGTTGACGCCATGTTCGCAGAGCGTAAGGCGGCGGAGGAAGCCGCATCCGGCAGCGGGGCAGGCGATGCTGCGGACGGCGCATCTGCAGGACAGGAGATCACCGTGGAATTAAAAGAGGAGATTTCTTATGAAGACTTTGACAAGATGCAGTTCGTAGTCGGCGAGATCATTAAGTGTGAGGAAGTGCCGAAGTCTAAAAAGCTGCTCTGTTCACAGGTGAAGGTGGGAAGTCAGGTGAAGCAGATCGTATCCGGCATCAAGCAGTATTACAGCGCAGAAGAAATGGTCGGCAAGAAAGTCATGGTGCTTCTCAATTTAAAACCTGCGAAGCTGGCTGGCGTGCTTTCGGAAGGCATGCTCTTATGTGCGGAGGATCAGGACGGCAATCTTGCATTGATGACGCCGGAGAAGGAGATGCCGGCAGGAGCGGAGATTTGTTGATATTTAAGGAAGCGCTGATTTCATCAGCGCTTCTATTAGCTTCTATATGTAATTAGGAACTTTTGCATAAATGGCTTATAAAATCTTAGGGGACTTTTGTGCAAAGGCTTGACTTTTGCTCCAATATACGATATTCTCAGTTCAGTGCAAGATGATCTGATGCTTGGATTTTGACTGGCAGATCGCCGGCGATTTCTTATTTGGTTTATATTTGTTTTTAATTTTATTTCTATTTTTGTTTCTATTTATATTTGTTCTTATTTGTATCTATGCTATTTTTAAAACCCTGTTTTAAAAGTTATTATTTGTTTGCTCTGTAATTTTTCGTCAAACTTGCAGATTTTTTTGCAGCATGGATTCCCTGTTCATAACATGAAATATTGGTTTGCGGTATCATAGACCACTTTATGACAGTAAACACTTGTTTATTGCTTTGATTTCTAATTGATGCTGCCAATGAAAGGAGATTTTACAATGGAAAAAACAATAAAGAAAACCATGAAAAAAAGCAATGTTTCCACTACATACACAACCAAAAACAAGATCAGTCTGGATGACCTCCACGGCGCCATCCCCGTCCGCATGACCAACGATTATCTTTTCCGGGCGCTTATGCAGCGCAATACCAACGTATTAAAATCCCTAATCTGCTCCCTGCTTCATCTGGACCCTGATGATGTCGTTTCCGTCACGATCCTCAATCCCATCGAGCTGGGGGAAACCATTGATGAAAAGAATTATATCCTCGACATTAAAGTGGATTTAAACGGACATACTACCATCAATCTTGAATTACAGGTCATAAATGAAGGGAACTGGCCGGAACGCTCCCTGTGCTATCTGTGCCGCGTCTTTGATAATCTGAACCGCGGGGAGGATTACGAAGATGTCCGCCCCGCCATACAGATCGGGCTTCTGGACTTCACTCTCTTTGAGGACAGTCCTGAATTTTTTGCCAACTACTATCTGATGAATGAAAAAAATCACCGGATATATAGTGACAAATTTCGGCTGTCTGTGTTAGACTTAACTCATATAGATCTTGCAACCAAGGAAGACCGCGCCCATCAGATTGACCGCTGGGCCGCTCTTTTCAAGGCTGCTACTTGGGAGGAACTAAAAATGCTCGCAGAAAACAATCGATATATTGAAGATGCCGTTGCGACCGTCCGCCAGCTTACCCAGGAGGAAAAGATCAGACAGCAGTGTGAAGCCCGCGAGGATTATTACCGCCGCACGGCAGGCAGGGAAAAACGCCTCAAACAAGTCACCGGGGAGCGGGATGAATTGAAGGAGCAGCTTTCTCTGAAGGAGACGGAAATTGCCAAAAACTATGTGGAAATTGCTAAGAAAGATGCCGATATTGCTAAGAAAGCTGCCGAAATCGCCAAGAAAGATGATGAAATTGCNAANAATNANGNNGANATCGCTNAAAANNANGCNGAAATCGAACANCTCCGCAGTCTGCTCGCCAATCGCAATAACTCTGAAAAATAAAATGGCATGATATTTTATGGCATGCTCAGTATTCGCAACACGGATCTGCAAAGAAATAGGCGGCTTCGCAGTGTAAATCAGGTGTAATTATATTAGCAAGAAAGGCATAGTTACCGGTATGGATATTGCTCAGGTTTTAACGGAATATGACAGTATGTTTGGTGTGAAGGGGCTTGACGAAATCGAAGCGTTCCTTGTGAAGCAGATCGATAAAGCTTATGCGGAACCGGATTACTACTCTGCGGTAACGCTTTTAAATGAGATCATCGGATTTTGCCGGGATACAAGCCAGAATGAAAAAGGGTTGAAGTATTGTGAGCAGGATCTGAATCTGATGCGGGAGATGGGGTTGGAAGGCAGCGTGGAGTACGCCACCAGTCTTCTTAATGTTGCTAATGCATACCGCGCCTTTGGAAAATGGGAGGATTCCCTTGCTTTATATCAACAGACCCAGACGATCTATCAGGAGAAGCTTCCGGCGGGGGAATTTAACTATGCAAGCCTGTATAACAACTGGAGCCTTCTGTATCAGGAGATGCAGGATTTTGATAATGCAAGGATTATGTTAGAAAAAGCCTTGGAGGTGGTGTCCGGTTATCCGGATGCCTTGATGCCGATCGCCACCACACATTGCAATCTTGCGGTGACGCTGCTGCATCTATATCAGGAGAAGCGGCGGGAATGTCAGGAGATTCCGGGACATGAGGATGTGTCAAAGCAGGCAGAAAAAATATACGCTCAGGCAATCGATCATCTGAAGAAAGCGCTTGAGATCCATGAAAGGGACGGCGGGCAGGATATGCATTACAGCGGCGTCCTCTCTGCGATGGGAGACGCGCTTTATCTGGAGCGGCGGTACGGTGAGGCGGCGGAGTATTATGCCAAGGCAATGAAGGAGCTGGAAAAGCATGTAGGCCGCACGGAAGCATATGACAGAGTGGCGGAGAATTATGCGGCCGCGGTCAGACTTTCTACAGAAGCGGCAGGCGATTCTATGGCAGGTCATCAGGAGGCAAGTCATCCGCAGGCAGGTTATCCGGGAGCTGTGCAGTCGGTTTCTGCAGCGGATCGGCAGGCATCAGAAGAGGNTGGGGAGGCAGAGCAGGGNAATCTCGCCCGCTGNCGCANGTTTTATGAGAAGTACGGCGCACCGANGATCCATGAAGCGTNTCCGNGATATGAGCATCGGATCGCCGTGGGAATGGCAGNCGAGGGTTCCGACTGCTTTGGCTTTGATGATGAGATCTCCAAGGATCACGATTACGGGATCGGCTTTTGTATGTGGCTGTTGTCTGAGGATCATCAGCAGATCGGGGAAGCGTTGCAGAAAGAGTATGACCGTCTGATCGACGAGCATCATCAGCGGCTTATAGACAGCAGGGGATATGCGGAAGATGCTGTGGAAATGTTTTTGAAGAAACGCAGGGGCGTATTTGAGATCCGCGCATTTTATGAAGAACTGCTGGGAACAGACGCTATATGGAGTGTACAGGAGAACGAATCTAAGCAGCCGGAAGACGGATGCAGCTGCGGCAGCCATAAGAAAAGCCAGAAAGCGTATGAACGCGGGCAGGGACAACCGCTGTGCGATGACGTATGGCAGCGGCTTTCGGAGGAGCGTCTTGCCACAGCCATAAACGGCGAGGTATTTCGTGATGATCTTGGGGAATTTAGCGCTGTCCGGGAGCAGATCGGGAACTATTATGCTGATGGGATCCGGAGACAGCGGATTGCGGAGAAGCTGCATGAATTTTCGCAATATGCCCAGAGCAATTACGCGCGGATGATGGCAAGAAAAGATTATGTGACTGCAGGGATCTGTGTGGGGGAAGGGATGAAAGCCGCGATGGAGCTTTGCTATCTGCTGGACAAGACCTATGCGCCTTATTATAAATGGATGCGCAAAGGATTGGAAATACAGGGAAAGAGATCCGCCGCGACACAGAAGATCATAATGCTGCTTGACCGGATCAGCAGTCTGGAGCTTCAGGCAGGGGCATGGGAGGATGCCACATATGATGCCGCGAAGGTGAATCACGAAGATCAGGTCATTGCCGCATTTGATCAGATCGCAGAGGCGCTTGTGGATGAAATGGATCGTCAGGGATTGGCGCGAAGAAGGACTGCCATGGACGGACAGCCGCCGTTTCTGGAAAATTATATCAAAGATGTATTGGAAAGGAAAGCATCAGCCATGACAAGGGAAGAATATGTAGACAAGATCGTAGCTTTGGAGTGGAAGCAGTTTGATAAAGNNGANAATGAAGGNGGCNGCGCTGACTGNNAGAGATGAGAGCTGGAANNCGTNTTCNANNNNGCGNAAGNGCCAGTATCTGACGNGGACAGANNAGCTTTNGGCNAGCTTTTANCAGGANCTTACGGATGCCGAAGAGAAGGGCTGGAACCTGATCACGGAGAAATACGCCCGCATGATGGCGTCGACGGCTCCGGAAAAGTATGCCGAATTGGAAAAAGATCTGCCTGAAAGAAGTGAAGACAGGATTGCTATTCAGGAGGAGATCATCAGGATACAGGTCGGCTGGATGGAGACATTTGCCGAAAAATATCCGAAGATGGCGGGTAACGCGAGGAGCATCCATACAAGTGAAGACACGCCGTATAATACTTCCTATGAGACATATCTTCGGGGAGAGCTTGGGACTTATTCTGAGGAAACACTGCTTCTGTACGGCAGATTTATCGTATCCGTACAGCAGGCGGGGAAGAACCTTGCTTATGAGATCATGAACCGTACGGCGCTGTTGTATGGTTATGGATCCGTAGAAGATGCGGAAGAAAAATTATAGACCGGTTTGAACGGTCTTTATTTTTGGAAGATATTGTGGCTGTTTTTCTGAAAAGAGTATAGTTAATGTGGAATATCTTCGTATGAAATATCATTACCTGTATGGTATAGTCTTATTAAAGATTATATTTGCACCGTGCGAAGTGGTTGTAAAGTACAGGTGTGCTGTCTGATTATCGTTTACAGATGTGCTCGGCAGTGCAGTGTTTTAGAATGATAAAACGGGGGATCACCAATGAACGACAATGGATATAACAACAGCCGGCAATATCATGGACAGCAGACGGGAAGTATTTATGAGCATGTAATTCCTGATAAGCTGATACCCAAAATGAATCCGTTTATTACCCTCGCATCCGTGATCATAGGCATAGTGGCATTTGTTTTTTTGAAGATGAAGAACGATCTCGTAATGTGTCTCTTTTGTGTTGGGAGCATATGGATCATCTTTGGGATAGGGGATGTGACCAATGAGAATTTTTTGTTTAAAAAACATGCGATGAATATGTTATATCCAATCATTGGTTTCTTTCTGATATTGATCACGGGATACATTTTACTTTCAAGAAATATTTTATCGTTACCCAAAATAGAAGGAAAGCTTTTGAGTATGGTGATAGGCGCCGGAATTGCATGCATCGGTCTGTTGAGTTTGATCTTAAACGGCATTGCCTTCAGTTATTTGAAACAGGTCTGTACAGAGCAGGTGCAGGCAGTCTATGTCTACAAAAAACAAAGGCGTAAAAATTATCAGGCCATAAATGCGCCGATTTTTGAGTATCAGATGAGAGGTAATACATATTGGGTTGCTGAAAATTATAGAAGTGTGATTATGCTGTCAATGGGAGAGAGATACGATCTTTTTGTTAATCCAAATGAACCGAGGGAATTTTACCGTATAGGTGATTTATCAAGGTTAAAAATCAAGATTTTAGGTATCATACTGATTTTGGCAGGCGTTTTTATATGTTATTATTTCTAAATCGCGGGATTTTGCTATAAAATTTATAGGCAATTACCTAAATAAAATTTATATAAAAATGGGAGAACGCTTATGAACGAAAACGGATATGACAACTATCAGCAGTATAACAACGGTTATGATCAGCAGTATAATAACACCTATGATAATACCCCGAAAATACCGTTGGATCTTTCGAACGGGCTGATGTCACATCTGCCGGAGGAGATGAAGGACAGGATAGAAGACGCATTGGCGGAGCCCTTGTTTTTGCAAAGATCGATCCCATCATCGCGTTTCTTTGTGTTGGGATCATGCTTCTCGTCTTTGGAATAGGGATCGTGACAGACAAAAATTTCTCATTTCAAAGAAATGCCATGAGTACCTTGGTGTTGTTTATCGGGCTCGCTGTTGTTTTGAACACGGGATATCTTTTGCTTGCAAAGAATAATCCTTCTCTGCCGAAGCTGGAAGGAAAACTTGTGCTTATTGTGGAAGGCGGCGGATTTGCGGCAGTTGGAGCGTTGATCCTGATATTAAGTGAAATTACATACCATTATATGAAAAGGGTCTGCACGGAACAGGTGCAGGCAGTCTGCGTATAATCACAAAGAAAGGAGGGAATACAAGAAGGGGCGCACCTATATCAGACGCGCTCCGGTTTATGAGTTCCAGTTTTGGGGGAATACATGCTGTGTTGCGGAAGATTTCGGAGCTCCTCATTTGCCGGCGGTCGGAGACAGATGCATCCTGTTTGTCAATCCGAATAATCTGAAGGAATTTTACCGCCTGGGTGCCAATTCAAGGGTGGCAATCTGGATTTTCTGTCTGATATTTGTTTTGTGCGGCGCGCTCATGGCATTTATGGGTTAGGCCGGTGGCTTTTTTTGCAATAAATGAATATACGGTTAAAAAATGAATAAAACTCTGTTTTTTCCTTAAACTAAAAAGGCATAATCTAAGGAAAAGGCAGGGTTATTATTATGAAAATTGCATTTTACAGTACAAAACCGTATGACAGGATCTGGTTTGAGCCGATGGCGGAAACCTATGGTCATGAGATACATTTTATCGAGCTNCCNTTTATGGCTGATACNGCGTCNTTGGCGCGGGGATATGANGCCGTCTGCATATTTGTCAATGATGANGCNAATGCCGAGGCGGTCAATATGCTGGTAGATATGGGCGTCAAGGCNATCCTGCTNCGNAGCGCGGGNTANAATCATGTGGATATGAAAGCNGCATCAGGAAGGATCAAGGTATTAAGGGTGCCGGCGTATTCACCGGANGCGGTNGCGGAGTTTGCCATGGGACTGCTGCTCAGCTGTAACCGTATGATTCACAAGGCTTACGGCAGGACAAGGGATTTTAATATGAATATCAACGGTCTTCTGGGCGTGGATTTCCACGGAAAAACAGCCGGGGTTATCGGAACCGGTAAGATCGGGCAGTGTATGATTAAGATATTGGAAGGATTTTCCATGAGGATCATTGCGTATGATCCCTATCCGAATAAGGACCTTAAGGTGGAATATATGCCGTTAAAGGAGCTTCTGGCGGAGGCGGACGTGATCTCACTGCATTGTCCGTTGATGAAGGACACGTATCATATCATCGATGAGGAAAGCATCAGTCAGATGAAAAAAGGTGTTTATATCGTCAACACTTCGAGAGGCGGTTTAATTGATGCCGGCGCGCTGATCGACGGACTGTTATCGAAAAAGATCGCCGGCGTGGGTCTGGATGTCTATGAAGAGGAAGAGGGTATCTTTTATGAGGATTGTTCCAATAAGATCATCCGGGACGAAAACCTTGCAAGGCTTACCACATTTCCTAATGTCATCCTGACCTCGCACATGGGTTTCTTTACAAAAGAGGCGATGCATTCCATTGCACAGGTCACGCTTGAAAATGCTGCGGCATTGGAAAAAGGCGAAGAGTTAATCAATGAGGTTAAATAATCTCAATGAGGTTATTTAACCTCATTGAGGTTATTCCGTTTCCCTTAACCGTTCTACCACGCTGTGTTTTTCAGTCTGTCCATACAGGATGGCAGGGATCAGCCATCCCAACAGCAGAAAGACAGGAATCACCATCACAACAGGAAGTATGGTAAAATGGGGCCGGAAGAACCAGAACATATTTCCCAGCATTTTACCGATGAGCGGATTCATAACGGCAGATAAGATCAGCGCGATCAATACGGATCCAAGCGAATAAAGAACGTCCTTCATAGATNAGCATGGATTTTAACTGNCTGTTGNTCATGNCTACTGNCTGNAATACTGCAAATTCCNTGCGGCGGGAGAGGATGCCGGTCATAATTGCATTAAAGAAATTCAGGATGCCTACGATTCCTATGATGATGCAAAGCAGACCGCCCAGCAAGATAAACAGGTTCTGAAACTGNTTNAAATCCGNNCGNANNGTTTCNTTGCTNTCATACATCAGTTCCGGGAGATCATCNGCCGGTCAGCTNNGNCAGATAAGCTTCNGCNCTTTGNTCCGCCGCTTCTGNCGGNGTATCNAACAGATAGTAGAGGGGGACTACAGACATGCCGCTGTCCCGTGTGATCGTCTCTGCCGGAAGTATGGCGCCAAGGGAGCCGACGGTACGATATCTATGCTGCATGGAATGTGGCACGCTTACCAGCGCACATACGGTATAGTCTATATCAATGCTTTTACTGATGTGATATTCCATATATTCTTCAGGAGTATTTTCCGTACAGTATTCACCGGTACGGCTGTCAATATAGCAGCCCTCGGAAACATAAGTCAGCCTGAGGGTATCTCCTATTTCCGGATACATTTCCCGGTTTCTTACATTGCCGTAATCGTCCGTAGAAACAGACAAAGCAATGGCGTGGCTGTTTCCCGAAAACAGGGAGTCAAGATCTCCTTCCAGAACAGTCACCTTATCAAACAGCGCAGGATCCAACCCCAGAAGCTGCACGCCGGTAGACACTTTATTGTCATCGTTAACTTCCACGGATAATGATAATAACTGTTCCATTTCTTCTTCGGTTACCCAGCTGGCATATAAAGCTCTATAGGTTTCTTCTGATACCCAGCATAACGGGTTCTTATTATCGGATAAGACATAACCGCATCCGGCAAGGGACTGTTCAGTATCTGTCTTTATCTGCTCTATGGCATCCTCCGTAATAAATTCCAAAGATGGATTATAGTTGAAATAATCGGTACTGCTGACAATAAAGTCAGCGCAGGTTCGATTGTTAAGATAGAGTTCCATATCAAATCCGCCGACGAATGTATATAGGATATTCAGCAGTATAACGGACAAAGCCAGCGATACAAAGACAAGAATGGTTTTGCTNCGGCTGCGTCCGAGATTGGCAAATGCCATATGGGATACTTTTGCTCCGCGGGTGTGACGCTGCTTTTTCTTAGTTTGGATGTTTTCCGTATATTTTGTGGCTTCGATAGGAGATACTTTTGCAGCGATCTGTCCGGGTTTCTTGCAGGATAACAGAACCGTAAGCAGGGAAAACAGTGTTGAACCCACAAAAATAAGCGGAGAAATGCTGACAGTGGAAGATGTTTCTCCGAAGGTTGTGTTTCTGATCACAGCAGGTGTCAATACTGCGCCTGTGATATATCCGAGCAGGAGACCGATAGGAATCCCGGCCAGGCAAAGAAGTAACGCCTGCTGACGGATGATGCGCCGCAGCTGCGCAGGTGTTACGCCAATGGTTTTCAGAAGACCATAAAANCGGATATCCCCGGTAACGGAAATCTGGAAGATATTATAAATGATCAGATAACCGGTAAACACCACCAGTATGATAAATGCCATAATAGCCAGAACAGTCTCCGGATCCAGAGTATTATCAAGCTGGGAGGAAGTATAGCCCCAGTTCACTCCGATACGGACGCTGTTTTCATCCACAAAGCTGTCCCAGGTATAGCCGAGATCCGTATCTACCTGTTCCATTTGTCCTTCTATATTGATAGCGGACTTCATCATAACATTTAAGTCTGTGCGTAACGGCGCCATTCCCGCCGCGATAGCCGCAGCTTTGATTTCATTCAGATAACTCCCGGAAATATTGATATAATGTACCGGCATCAGATCGTCATATTCCCAATATCCGGACAGGATAAAGGTGTCTGTCATTTCCGGACCGGTTTGCTCCTTGTCCATCAGCGTATAGGAGAGCTGTATTTCGGCTCCCAGTTCCGGTGTGATGCCGAACAGCTTCAGCGCCTCTGTGTCCATGGCGATCTCATTGTCTTTTTCCGGCATATGTCCGGTGGTGGGCAGGGCATAGCACCATTTTGTAGTATTAGCATCCATATAGCTGATTTCTGCAGGTGTCTTTGCAAAGGCATCCGCAGCTAAGACTCCGATGAGCGTGCGGACGCCGGCTTCTTTTACATTTGGATGGGCGGAAATAGCTGCAAGCTGTTCCTCGTTTACGGACTTAAAAGTACCATGGTTATAGCCGCCCAGCTGTCGGAACTGATAGGTCTGATAGCTGGAATTAATGGACATGACGATGGTAAACAGGGACGTAAAGAGCAGTGTTGTAAGGGCAATCGCAATGATGGCGATCAGGTTCCGCTTCCGGGANGCCCACAGGGATTTATAGCTTAAACGGCGGATGCATTGTTGATTTTTAACTTTCATAATTNACCCTCCTGNTGTGTATGTCCGCTGACAATACGGCCGTCTTCGATACGGATGACCCGGTCAGCCAATTGCGCAATCTCCTCATTGTGGGTGATCATAACGATGGTCTGGGTAAATTTCCGGCTGGTAACTTTCAAGAGGCTTAAAACATCCTGACTGGTTTTGCTGTCCAGATTGCCGGTAGGTTCATCGGCAAGGATGATGGCCGGCGCTGCAATCAATGCACGGGCGATTGCCACACGCTGCTGCTGCCCGCCGGAGAGCTGGTTAGGAAGAGCATCCAGCCGCCCGTCCAGTCCCAGTGTCTGGACAATCTGCTCCATAAATGTTTTTTCAACTTCACCGCCGTCCAGTTGGACGGGAAGAACAATATTTTCATGGACATTCAATACGGGCACCAGATTATATGCCTGAAAAACAAAGCCGATTTTACGGCGGCGGAAGATAGTCAGGGCTTCATCTTTTAAAGAAAAAATATCCTTTCCATCAACGATTACTTTTCCGTCAGTAGGCCGGTCCAGACCGCCCAGCATATGAAGCAGGGTGGATTTCCCGCTNCCCGATGTTCCCACGACGGCGACAAATTCTCCTTTATCAACAGAAAAATTGACGCCATCCAATGCGTGAACGGCATTTTCGCCGGANCCGTAAATCTTTTTCAGATTTTTTGCTTNTAATATTTCCATATTTGATCATCCTCCCTTTTTTCTTTTNACATTCAGGTAATTGCNNGCACAATGAAAGTCTGCATGAATNGAGTTTNGCAATTGCCTGTTCTTACATTGATTATCTCATAAGATTCTTTCTACATTCTGACAGAAGGGAAATTAATTCTGACAATTTTGTAAGAATTTTAAAATTATGTTTTTTGGTTTTATTTAATCCTTAGGGAGAAATACCGAAAAACAGCTTCCCTCTCCGGGATGGGAGGTGACTTTGATATAGCCGTTTTGTTCACTGATGATTTTCCTTGCAAGATAAAGCCCGATGCCGACGCCGTCAAAGTTTTTTACATTTTCCGACCGGAAAAAGCGGGTAAAGATTTTGGGGAATTCTTCTTCTGATATGCCGATCCCNGTATCTGCAATATCAATCCGTACAAACATTTCATATTCTGTNACNGAAATGGTGATACCGCCCTGCTTTGTATATTTGACGGCGTTATCCACAATATTGCCGATGGCTTCGGCAGTCCATTTGGTATCAAAGACAGCGTAAGCGTCCGTATCTGACATATGCAGAGACAGGCTCTTTGCTTTTGCCTTAGGAAGATACTGACTGCATATTGTCAAAAGGACTGGCTGTATTGCTTCCTTTTCGGGTGATAATGATACTATGCCGTTTTCCAGCCGGGACAGCTTCACCAAAGAGTCGATTAGGAAACGAAGCTTTTCCGTCTGGTTATGGAGCGCTTCTGCATTGCTTCGGGCATTGTCCGGCAATTCTTCTTCCAAAAGCAGCTCGCTGTAAAGGAGAAGATTGGCAATGGGTGTTTTGGTCTGATGGGAAATATCTGCAATTAATGTTTTGATTTTGTCTTTTTCCGCCGCTGTTTTTCTTGCAGAAACCGTAGATGCAGACAGATAATGGGCAAATCTGGTCTCCAGCCGGGACAGCCGCCTTTCGTCAAAGGTTTCTTCCGAAAAAGATCCATCCATGACGGAGTCCAGCATCTTTTCTAAGGTATCCAGAGTTCTTCTGGTGCGGTAATAGTTACAGCATACGATAATGACAGCAGCCGGCAGGGATAATGCGGCAGCCAGCCATAGGATATCACTCATATCTATCAATTTTGCTCCTTTCCATCATTCCATTTTCCGGGCATACCGCTGTTCCGGCTTGCCCGGTATTCATATACCTTATACAATCCACCGGTAGCCGATGCAACAGACGGTCTTGATATCATAATGGGCTCCCAGTTTATACCGCAGCCGATTTATGGTAACCGAGAGGGTGCTTTCGTCAATATATACAGAAGGGTCTGACCAGATGTGGTCGATCAGATAATTCCTGTTTACTGTATTTCCACGATTCTCTATCAGCAGGTGGAGAAGCTTCTGCTCTGTTTTGCTTAGTTCCACGTCAGCGCCATTTACGGTAAAGCGCATATGGGAAAAATCAAAGGAAAAGCGATCCGTACGGAATATATTTTCTCCGGCGGGGNCACNNNGTTTCCGCAGCTGGGTATTGACTCTTGCCCGGAGAACGGATAAGGAAAAGGGTTTGGTAATATAGTCGTCTGCGCCCTGTTCAAGTCCTTCTACAATATCCATGTCGGTATCATTGGCAGTCAATAAAATGACCGGAACGAGGGGATGCTCCTTCTTGATCTGCCCAAGCAGGTCGAGACCGCTTCCGTCGGGCAGGGTAACATCCAGCAGTACAAGCGCAGGATATCCCATCAGAAGCTGTTCTTTGGCGGAATGAATATTCTGACAGGATACGATCTGCCGGTGATCGGCTTTTAACGCCATACACAATCCGTGGTTTAGTTCTTTATCGTCTTCAACGATCATAATCTGTTCCATATTAATCCCCCATGTCGCAGCTTTGCTGCGATGACCCTCATGCCGCCTTCGGCGGTTCAAATAGGAATGAAAAACGCTGTGTCTCTCCGAAATCTACGGATTTATTATAATGCCTGCCCTGTAAGATGGCAATGATAATCTTACAAGGTGGATGTACACTGATTAAGAACCGTTTCAGAAATGGACTTGTAAATTAGGGATTATGGAATTATAATAATAAAAATAAGTTAGTGATATCATTGGTTTCGGGATTGTAAATCGGCTTTACGGGATGTTTTCGTAAGGTCGCAGTGGTGATAGAGGGGATCATATATGGAAATCAGACCTGCAAAGCAAGAGGAATGGGAGTCCGCCATGGCATTGGCATGGAGGACTTTTTTGCATTTTGAAGCTTCGGATTATACGCCGCAGGGAGTTGAGAGCTTTCTGGACTTTATTTCGGATACAACGCTGAACCGGATGTTTATCATGGGCAATTACCAACTGTTCGTGGCGGTTGAAGCTGAGCCGGAAAAAGCTGCCGGGGAGAAAATCATAGGTCTTATCTCCCTTCGGGAGGTGAACCATATTTCCCTTCTCTTTGTGGATGAAAAATATCATAAGCAGGGAATTGGCAGATCACTGCTGAATTATGCGGCATCGTATCTTTATGAGGAAAAGGGTAAAATTTTTTGTACGGTCAATGCTGCGCCGTATGCCGTGGAATTTTATAAAAGGATCGGTTTTCATGCCGTAAAACAGGAGGAAAGCAGGGATGGGATCAGATATACCCCGATGATATGGTATTTCAAACAATAAAATCCGTCAATTTTTACATAAAAAATCAAATTTCATTGGCAACTTGACGGAATGAGAGAAAAGTTTAGGTATTAATTAGAATTTCTTACAAGGAAAAACTTTATTTTTTGGTAAGTAAACAATAGATTTTCTTTAAAGAAAAATTTATACTTATACTTGGGTGCGTGGTACACGTACATATTTCAANTAACATTATAATAGGAGGCAGTAAAATGGCAAGTTTATCATTGAAAAACATTTGCAAGGTTTATCCTAANGGATTTGAAGCGGTAAAGAACTTCAACCTTGAGATTGCNGATCAGGAGTTCATTATCTTCGTTGGNCCTTCCGGATGCGGTAAGTCAACAACACTTCGTATGATNGCAGGTCTGGAGGATATCAGCTCCGGTGAATTAAGAATCGGTGACAGACTGGTAAATGATGTTGAGCCTAAAGATAGAGATATCGCGATGGTATTCCAGAACTACGCNTTGTATCCTCATATGTCAGTTTATGATAATATGGCATTCGGTCTGAAGTTAAGAAAGGTTCCTTCTGACGAGATCGATAAGATGGTTAAGGAAGCAGCTAAGATTCTGGATCTGGTTTCCCTGCTTGACCGTAAGCCGAAGGCTCTTTCCGGTGGTCAGAGACAGCGAGTTGCCATGGGTCGTGCGATCGTTCGTAATCCTAAGGTATTCCTTATGGACGAGCCGCTTTCCAACCTGGATGCAAAGCTTCGTGTACAGATGCGTATTGAGATCGCTAAGCTTCACCAGAGACTTGGCACTACCATCATCTATGTAACACATGACCAGACAGAGGCTATGACGCTGGGAACCAGAATCGTAGTTATGAAGGATGGTATTGTACAGCAGGTAGATACGCCGCAGAACCTTTACGATAAACCGCAGAATCTGTTCGTAGCAGGATTCATGGGATCACCGCAGATGAACTTTTTGGATGCAGTTGTAGAAGTTCAGGGTGAAGTTGCATACTTAAAGATCGCTGATCGTTCTATCCCTCTTCCTCCGGCTAAGTCCAAGAAGCTGATCGATGGCGGTTATGACGGTCAGACTGTTACATTCGGTATCCGTCCGGAAGATGTATATGACAGTGAGATGATGGTTGAGGCTTCTCCGCTCAGTGTATTTGAGTCATCCATCAAGGTTTACGAGCTTCTGGGTGCAGAAGTATATCTGTACTTTGATCTGGAAGGATTTGCTATGACAGCAAGGGTTGATCCGAGAACAACGGCAAGACCCGGCGATGTTGTTAAGTTTGCTTTTGATGTTGATAAGATTCATGTATTTGATAAAGAGACGGAGCAGACAATTACCAACTAGGCTTTCAATGTTTTATATAAAAATGCGCCTGCTTTGTGCGGGCGCATTTTTGATAGAAAATACTGTAAAAATTGAGAATATCTGATATAATAATGATAATTGCATGTCAAAATATATCAATATTGCGAAAAGAACAGAAGTGGGGGAGAACTTTTATGGAGGGCTTGGTTAATTTAATGGAGCAGACGGTACTGGAGAAGATTGACCAGCTGTGGGCGGAAAGAGACTGCTGCAAATGTGAAAAATGCCGTCTGGATGTGGCGGCGTATGCATTGAACCGGCTGCCGGCGCAATATGTGAGATCCGTGAAAGGCAATGTGTTTTATCGCTTTGAAGCCAGTCAGATACAAAGAGATATTGAGGTTACGGTAGAGGTCGGTAAAGGGATGGAGATCGTGGGAAAATCGCCGCATCTTTAATTATTGAAATCATGGCGGAGGAACAGTATGCTATCATCTAAAATAATTCAGAACAGTATAGATGATTTAAAGAATATCACCAGAGCGGATTTCTGCGTAATGGATCATAAAGGGAGAGAGCTGGTGACGACATTTGAATATCTGGAGCTGTCTGCCGATATGATCGCGGGATTTGCCGCATCACCGGCAGACAGCCAGAATATTTCCGGTTATCACCTGTTGAAGATCATGGATGAAGATGATGTTGCTTATGTTCTGGTGGTACATGGCAACGGGGAAGACGGCTATGTCCTCGGACGTATTGCGGTGAGTGAGATCACGCATCTGATGGCAGCGTATAAGGAGCGGGTCGATTATAACGGATTTTATCAGAACCTGCTGATGGATAATCTCCTGACTGTAGATATCTATAATAAGGCAAAGAAACTTAATATCCGGACGGAGCTGGACAGGATCATATATCTGGTGGAGATCGACCCCGGACTTTCCGCTCAGGGAAAGGAGCTTTTGAAGAACCTGTTTTCTGAAAATCAGGATGATTTTGTGACAGCGGTAGATGAGAAAAATCTGATACTGATAAAATCCCTTTCGACTGAAAAGGACAGAACGCGGCTGGAGGAANTCGGCGGTCAGATCATCAGTATGGTGAATACGGAACTGATGATCAAGGCGAGGGTAGCTTATGGAACCGTGGTCAGTGAGCTGAAGGAGCTTTCCAGATCTTATAAGGAAGCAACGGTTGCAATGGAGGTTGCCGGTATTTTCTACGAAGGCTGTGAGATTGCGGCATATTCTTCTCTGGGGATAGGGCGGCTGATTCACCAGCTTCCGATTTCCCTGTGTGAAATGTATCTGAATGAAATCTTCCCTAAAAAGGACATCTTGAAGCTCAGTGATGAGGAGCTGGGAACGATCAATATGTTTTTTAATAATAATCTAAATGTTTCCGAGACAGCGAGAGAGCTTTTTGTCCACCGTAACACGCTGGTCTATCGTCTGGAGAAGCTGCAGAAGCAGACAGGTCTGGATATCCGCCGCTTTGATGATGCGTTGACGTTTAAGATCGCGCTGATGGTTGCGCGGTATATGAAATTCCTGGATCAAAAGGAGAGCCTGTAATAGTCATATTTCAACTTCANTTCTCATANACTATTNATAGNNAAACGNNGAGGNNAATGTTTTNCNNGCCGNANGANCCNNGCGGTGNTAGGNGGGATGANGTTGTTTTATTTTGATAAAAAAATTTATTACATAGATTATTATGAAAATGGAAGCAGGATATCCAATGCCGGGTTTATCAGCCTGACGTTTCGGGATGATGATTGCCATGTTCATGTAGGGATCAGAAATCTTCCGTCTATGGAGAACAGGCTGTGCCGCTGGTTTGGACTGATCAACAGCGAGCAGGTTTTTCTGGAAGAGTTTCGGGTAGAAAAGGGGGAAGCCGATTTTGTAGGCTCTTACAAAAGAAACAGTCTGGGCAGGACAGAGGTGGATTTTTCAACGCTGGAGGGCTTTTATTTTGCGCTTGGAAAAAGGCGGTGGGGAAGCTGCTTTTTCAGAAATGTAAGACAGCATATGGAGCCAACCTTCCAGGAGAAGCCTGCGAAGCAGACGGTACGAAAATATTCCCATGATCGCGTATCCGATGGAAATGAAGATGATAAGCAATATTCCCGGTACGATGCAGACAATCTGAACAATGAATATAACGGTGAATTAAATGATACCGAGGAAAGCGATCTGTATGGCGGTGAAATGGACGGCAATATGGAAAGCGGGCTGTATAGCGGCGAAATGATGGACGGTGATGAGGAAAGCGGTCTGTATGGCGGCGAAATGATGGACGGTGATGAGGAAAGCGGTCTGTATGGCGGCGAATTGAACGGTAATACGGAAAGCGAGCTGCATAGCAGCGAAATGATGAACGGTAATCAGGAAAGCGGGCTGCATAATGGTACGATCAATGCAGATATAAAAAGCGCTTCCGATAATGACGCTTCCGGTAGGAACTCCGCAGTGCGTAAGTCCGTTCATAGAACGACGTGGGAGGAGCTGACGGAGACGCATCAGCTGGTGCATCCCTTTGAGGATCAGGGGGATTATATCAGCATCAATCCGNTTACCNTGAAATTGCTTGCGCNNGAGTANCGGAANCTGGCTAATAACAGNTTTCTNNTNCATGGNTTTTATAATTANCGNCATCTTATCCTTGGNTATTATCAGGATGAGGAACGGCAGGGATATTATATCGGCGTGCCGGGAACCTTTGACGAGCGGGAGCAGATGGTGGCGGAGATGTTTGGATTTGAAGGCTATGAGCCGGCAGGCGGCGTAGGATATTATATGCGGAAGGTGGAATTTTAAATACTGAGTTAAGAATATCAGGGTGGAAACCGCCTATATGCCGCGAAGCGCGCCAGAAGGAATGGATGCTCGTGCAATCTGTAAAAACTGCTGCAATTCTTCCGCGGAAAATGGTTCCGGCGAAAAGCCGGCAGGGAACGGAGCATCACCGCTGCCAGTCGATATTAAAGAAGCGGTATGCGTCATACTGCCTGCAGAGGATGACATCAGCTTACAGAGGATAAGATCATTGTCCTCATAAGACTGCAGATAGTATTTTTCTGCCCCCTTCAGCCATGCGGCTATGTCTTTCATGTCATTATAGGTGTGCAGACCTTTGACCAGCGTGGTCCGAAATTCATAAGCAATGCCGGAATGCATCAGAAATTCTACAGACTCTTCGATGGCAGCAATGGAAAGACCGGCAATGCCGCTGGCAGCGGGATAATTTTTCCGTGAGGATTTTATGTCCATTGCAACATAATCAATCAGGTCTTCCTGATACAACGACTTGATCACATCCGGTCGGCTGCCGTTGGTGTCCAGCTTCACAAGAAGTCCCAGGCTTTTTATTTTTTTTAGAAAATCAGACAGATCTTTTTGCAGGGTGGGTTCTCCGCCGCTTATGCATACACCCTCCAATATATTTTTTCTTTTTCGGATATGTTCTAAAACATCAACATTTTGATCATGATGCGTTCCAAGCACCAGAGAACCATTCTGGCAAAACGGACAGCGGAAGTTGCAGCCGCAGGTAAAAACGGTACATGCCAGTTTCTCCGGATAATCTAATAAAGTTGTAGGCAGAAACCCGCCGATCTCCATATTGATTTTCTCCTTATAATTATTTAATATTAATATGTGGTCGTATATCTCATAAATATATTTTTGGGATGTATTGTCTAATAATCAATACAGTTGTGAACTTGCCTGTTTTAAAAATGCCTGTAACATAAGTATATCATTTTTAGAATATAACGCAAGGAATAAGAGAAGGAAGGGAATCTGACTTTGGAAGAAAGTAAAAGTGCAAAAAGAGCAGCAAACAGACTTCTTAGGAAACAGCAGAAGGAAGCGGAAGCGGAGAGGCAGCGTCTGCTGCAGGAAAAAACGGATGAAAAATATATGCGCGAGGCTTTAAAGCTTGCGAAAAAAGCGGCAAAATTGGGCGAGGTGCCCATCGGCTGTGTGATCGTACATCATGACAGGATCATTGGACGGGGCTACAACAGACGTAATACGGATAAGAGCACGCTTTCCCATGCGGAGATCACCGCAATCAAAAAAGCAAGTAAAATGCTGGACGACTGGCGGCTGGACGGCTGCACGCTGTATGTGACGCTGGAACCCTGCCAGATGTGTGCCGGAGCCATCGTTCAGGCGAGAGTGACGCGGGTGGTTATGGGCTGCATGAACCCTAAGGCGGGCTGCGGCGGTTCTGTCTTGAATATATTGGAAATGCCGGAATTTAACCATCAGGTAAATGTGACGCGGGGGATCCTGGGGGAAGAATGCAGCAAGTTACTATCCAGCTTTTTTAAATCCCTGAGAAGCCATGCAAAGGACAAAGCCAAATTAAATTAATCAATTCTTTTTGGCGATCCAGTATGTGAAGAAAACGTCGATTACTATCAAAATCATCAATATTCCTAAAGCAGATAATAAACAAGGAGTACCTTTTAATGCTAAGCAAACGCCTATTATAATAATTCCGCCAACAATAAAAGAAATTCCTCCGATTCGCTGACATTTTTTCCATACGACTTCATTTTTCATGCTCCAATGCGTCCTTAATCCCACAATAGAGTTCATTCGTAATTTAGGCATGATATTTCCTACAATGATCATCAGTACACCGGTAATACTAAAAATAAGCTGGTTGATATCAAGAGGAACTGATAAGAGGTTTTCAACCTTGTTAAAGGCTGTGTAAAGAGAATACCCACTTAAAGCATTAAAAAGCATTAGCACTAAAATGCCTCCGATGAGAATAATATTTTCATTGTTTTTTCCATATTTTTCCTGCTTCGCTGCCAGTTTTGCCATTGCAAGCAGAAAATACCCCATTAATAGAGTTGCTATGGGAAGCAGCAAAGCTTCATATTTACTTCCCCAACGGGTCACTTGATGATCAAATCCATAATGTGCGGGAATTTTGTCTGGAAGATATTGCAATAACGCCAAGGCAACCATGAAAGGAAGATACATAAAAAAATAATATATGGCTTTCTTTGTTTTCATATTTAATCTTTACCTCCTCGTAATTCATTGATCCACATAACAGTTTCATCAAGTACGGATAAGTTTAATTCATAATAAATAAAATTTTTGAATTTTGTTTCATAAATCAAATCCGCTTTTTTTAATTTTGATAGGTGATATGACAATGCTTGGGGTGTCATATTTAAAGAATTTGCTAAATCGCCGGAATTTATTTTTCCCTCTTTTAATTTCTGCAAAATATTTCTTCGATTTTCATCCGCCAACGCTGCCAATATTTCATGTACTGCCAACATATCACCTCCAACAGTATTTCAAAAAATATTTAAATAGATTATATTCAATTGTTATAATAAAGTCAATAAGTATTTAAAAAGTTTTTTAAATAGATAATTAAAACTAACTGTAAATCAAGCGTCTCCCATGGATATGAAAATGATACAGAAAATTGGGTAAAAATAAATTAGGGAAATGTCCGCAGTTCATTGACAAAAATATGGAAAAAAGGATATACTTAAGATACCGTGCAGCCGGGGTGGCAGCGGTGCCTTGTACCTGCAATCCGCTTTAGCAGGGGTGATGGTCTGTTGAGGGCGTATGCCGGTATGGCAGCCCTATATAAGTGATGTTGAAATCTGGGTCTTGCGCAATGCGTGCCTGTGAACCGTGTCAGGGTGGGAACACAGCAGCACTAAGCGGGATTTCGTATGTGCCGCGAGGCTGCCTGGGTGGAGTTAACTGTATAGACAGCGCATGTTGGGATTGTTCGATGCAGACCGCACGGTATTTTTATTAGATTAATGCTCTTGGAATCGTGGCAAAGATAAAACAAATTGCTACAATCATTGAAAAAGGAAGAAGGGGGTAAATTATGCAGAGACAAAAAAAGACGGTACAGGTAAGGATATTATCAGCGTTCATAGTGTTGGTGATTTCGTGTGCGATGGTTTTGCCGGTACAGGCAGCGCCCATAGACAGCGCGCCTTATGCAGCGGTATTTGATTATATTTATTATGCGCAGTGCAATCCTGATCTGCAGGCTGTATTTGGTAATGATGAAGCGGCGCTTCTCAATCATTTTATTACTTGCGGCATGGCGGAAGGCCGTCAGGGCAATGCGGAATTTAATGTGCAGTATTACAGGGCAAAATATCCGGATCTGCAGGCTGTATTTGGAGACAATCTGCAGGCTTATTATATGCATTATATGACCTGTGGCAAGGCGGAAGGCCGTCAGGGTAACGGCGTTGCCGTGACTGCCGAGCTGAATCCTGCGGGCGGCGCGAATCAGCCGGCTTCTTACATTACGGGACCGGTATCCGCCGCGGCAACAGTAGCGGAGTCGGAATATGCGTATCAGGTGCTTGCGATTATGAATCAGATTCGCGCCGAGAATGGACTAAGCACTCTTACTACGACACAGGAGCTGATGAATACAGCACAGATGCGTGCTGAGGAGATTATTGTAAGTTTTACCCATAACAGACCGGATGGCTCCTCCTGCTTTACGGCATTTAAGCAGAATGGTGTCAGCTATCGCACGGCAGGGGAGAATATCGCTGCCGGTCAGAACAATCCGCAGTTTGTGATGGATTGCTGGATGAATTCCCCGGGGCATCGCGCCAATATTTTAAATCCGGCGTTTAATCATGTAGGTATCGGATGTTATTATTCCAATGATTACTATGGGATATATTGGTCGCAGAACTTTACCGATTAAGCATATTACTTAGAGAAAGGGATGGTGAATCAAGATGATGAAGATAAAGAAAGTACAGATAGCAGTGACGGCAAGAATCGCGGCTGCCGTGATGGCGGTTATGCTTTCCGTTTTGATGGTCTTGCCTACACAGGCGGCGACGGCGGCGGATTATGCGGCGGTATTCGATGCAACGTATTATGCAGAGCATTATCCTGATTTAAAAGCAGCATTTGGCACCGATGAAGCAGCGCTTTTGAATCATTTTATCACCTGCGGCATGGCGGAAGGCCGTCAGGGCAATGAGGAATTTAATGTACAGGCATACAAAGCGGGATATCCGGATCTGCAGGCGGCATTTGGGGAGAATCTTCCGGCTTATTATATGCACTATATCACCAACGGCAAAGCGGAAGGACGCACTGNTGTTGNGGCAGGACAAAATGCAGGACAGAATAATGAGAATACAACATNGAAAGNAGAAATACGNAATGGCNNGGATGNCGGCNNGGGATATGAATTGCTCGGATATGAAAATATGGAGCGCGAAAATGCAGGATTAAAGCTGTTGGTTTGGTCAGATGATCTGACGATACGCGCACAGCTGAGAGCCCGTGAGCTTGCATCGGATTATTCTCATACAAGTGCAGGCGATTATATCAGGGAATGTGAGGAGAATATTGCGAGAAATCAGCAGAATGCGGTAAGCACAATTGCTGAGTGGACGCGGAGAAATGAGAGTACGGAAAGAATGAATATCCTTCATCCGACCAACAGACTGACGGCAATCGGCGTATATGTTGATGGCAACGGCACGATATATGTTGCGCAGCTGTTTACTGAGCATGTGAAATAATGGAGGCTGTTACATGATGATAAAAATGGATCAATCGACATTGAATAAAATGTCCGTAATTGGAAAAATATCTGTAATCGCAGCTGGTCTGCTTGCGTTTTTACTGGTAATGTTGCCGGTACAGGCTGCTCCTGATGAGACAGTTGATTATTCCGCAGTATTTGACGCTGCGTATTATGCAGAGCGGTATCCTGACTTAAAGGAGGCATTCGGCGTCGATGAAGCAGCGCTTCTGAATCATTTTATCACCTGTGGTATGGCGGAAGGCCGACAGGGTAACGCGGAATTTAACGTGCAGGTATACAAAGAAAGGTATCAGGATCTGCAGACAGCATTTGGGGATGATCTTGTGGCTTATTATATGCATTATATCATCTGCGGAAAGGCGGAAGGGCGTACTGCGACAGAAGCTACACCGTCTGCAGAAAAAACAAATTTGCCGGCGCTTGTAGAACATGATCCGTATTATTGGCAGTATCTTGGAAACTGTGTGGCCAATACAGATGTACGCAACGGCTGGGACGGAGGTATGGGCTTACAGATCCTTGCATATTGTAATATAGAACGTGAAAAAGCGGGATTAAAAGGATTTGCGTGGAATGAATCCATGATCTATGCTGCACAGTACAGGGCAAGGGAGCTTGTGACGAATTATTCCTCCACAAGCGTTGGTGGTTATAATAAAGGTTATACGGAAAATATTTTGTGGTACCGGGAAGACGGGTTTGACGCAATGTACGGAACGGCAGGAAATGGTCCGGGATGGTTTACGACGGGCTCCGGCAGGACGCATATCATGAATGGCGATTATGGAGAAATGGGGGCCGGCGTATATATTGACGAGAATGGAGTCGCTTATTTTGTGCAGTTATTCAGATAGAACAGCTGTAATGTGAGGTTTTGGCAGACTTTGCGGGAGCGTTTGGGGGAACATTGATCCTTCGGACGCTTTTGCAGGTTATATATGAAAGGAGCAGCCGCTAAGTGAGACTCTGGGTAACGGCAGGGGGTACAGGCTCTGCGTGGCATATCGCATCTATTGTAAAAAAATATTATGCGGATAAGATAACATTATATATCAGCGATATCAATGAGGCAGAGCTGGTCGCGTCCTCCACATTGGCAGATTTCTTTTTTAAGGTTCCGCCGGTGAGGGAACCCGGTTATGCGGAGTATATGTATGGATTGTTGAAAGAACACCGGATCGATGTGATCATCCCGTTGATCCCATGGGAACAAAGATTCTTTGCACCGGATCTTCCGGCATTTGCTTCACTGGGTGTGAAAAGTATTGCTCCTGTCAGTATCACTGACAATATGTTAAACCATAAAAAGAATCTTTTTCAATTTTGCATTAAGCATGAGCTTCCGGTCATCAGGCAATATGAAAAAGAAGAACTGGAATCGGAACGGATCTATTTTTGTAAACCGGTGGAAGGCTTTGGGGCGATGGATGCGTGTATCATGTCAGGAAAGGAGATCCTGAACCGTTGCGAATCCGGCACATTTGATTGGGAACGAATGATTGTGCAGGAGTATTGTGAGGAAGGCGGAATCGTGCAGGAAGTGACGGTGGAAGCGTTTTGGGATAAACAAAAGCTTCGGACGATATGCAGGAGAAGGCTGGAAAGTAAGTCCGGTGTATGTACAAAGGCGGCGGTGATGAGACTTCCGGAGGCGGATATCGTCATACAAAAGATAGTGGGACTGCTGGAGATGCCGATGGTATTTAATGTACAGTTCGTGCATCACGATAATTGTTGGAAGGTTATGGATGTGAATCTACGGCTGGCAGCGGGCACGGGATTGTCCCATGCCGCAGGATTCCAGTTGATACGTGCGCTGCTGGCGAATCTGCTGGGCATGACGATGGAGGAAGAATGGTTTCAGACAGATGAAAGCATAAAGACTATCTTACGGGTATATCAGGAGATCATAATATGATATATGTACTTGATCTGGATGGTACATTGATAAACAGTGAGGAAAGGCATTGGGGTCTGATGGGGGAGATCCTGTCAGGGACAGTGCCTGAGATCATGTCTGGGAAAGCGTCGGGAATGTGTTATGATCCGGTGGAATATATGAGATATAAGGCGGATGGGCACAGCGGATATCAATATCTGACGGATCGTCTGGGATTGTCAAGGGAGGCTGCCGGACAGATCATGGCATTGTGGCAGCAGCAGATCGAGGAGGAACGCTGGCTTAAGACGGATACGCTGTATCCGGATACGCTGGGATTTTTGAACCGGCTGAAACAAAGGCAGAGTAAGATTATTTATCTGACGGCAAGACAGAATAAAGAGGGACTATTGCAGGAGCTGAAACAGCTGGAGATAGACGGATATGCGGATGACATACAGGTCGTGCCGCCGGCTGACGCGGGGGAAGCAAAGAAGCGGGTCGTGGAGACGATTCTTGCAAAGACGGAAGAGGATGAAGGAACGGTCTGTATCGTCGGAGATACGGAGAATGAGTATCATCTGGCCAGGGAGCTGTCGCTGACTTGTTTTCTGTTAAACCGCGGCGCCCGTTCAGAACGGTACTGGAAGGAACGCGGAGTGAAGTCGCTCGCTTCGCTTGACGAGATAGAGCCTGATCATGGGGCATAGAGGGCATATGACGTAGACAGGCATAAGATAAAGACAGCATAAGGCATGTTGATCGCCGGATAAAGCAGATTCAAAGATGAAAATGAAAGGGAATTGATACAATGGGGAAAAAGGCAAGCAAGGCGGTAGGTAATATTTATTATAATGCAAGATGCAGCGCGGCTGAAGCGGATGATAAATTTTCCAGCAGGGAGAGCGCGTCGGAGATCGTGCATATTGAAAGAACCAGACTGGCGAATATCGAGCTGGGCAATATTACGCCTTATCCGGAGGAAGTCAAGATGATGGCGGAGGCGTATAATATGCCGGAACTCTGCAATTTCTATTGCGCCAAGGAATGTTCGATCGGCAAGGGCAGCATTCAGGAGGTACAGATGGATGATTTTGACCGTCTTTCCCTGCGTGTGCTGGGATCGCTTCAGGATATTGATAAATTGAAGGATNCCCTNATTGAGATNTCGGANGANGGNATTGTCTCCNTAGATGAGCAGGAGAAGTTTAATGATATNATNGANGCATTNGAAAAAATCTCNAACAATGCCAATGCNTTGCGGCTCTGGGCTAAGAAAAATATACGGTTTNAATAAATCCGCAGGCTGTGGAAAGGCATGGTTAANATTATGGANCTGACCGGGATNATGGAATTGGATGTGCATGGCATGAGGACAGAGGAAGCGGTAGATGCCATTCAGAAGAAAATAAATAATGCAAAAAATAATATATACCGGATNAGGATCATTCATGGATATCATGGNGGAGTCCGTATTAAAACGGCAATNCGGGAAGAATTTGGCTATGGAAGGGAACCGAAGATCCTTCGTATTGCGCAGGGACAGAATGATGGGATTACTGAGCTGATTCTGCGCGAGTATTGATCTTAGAAAGGGTTGGTTGACAATACAGGTGAAAAGGTATCAGCAGATCTTAGGCGGGTTCATAATATTTCATATGGTGATAATGCTGCTTGCAGGCGTTCTTTTTAATGGGGACGATGCTTCTTTGACCGGAGGAAAGATCATTGACTTTAACAAAGGATGGACATGTACAGGCAGGAATGGGAAAGCGCCGGTTGAGGAGCTTCCTTACCGCTGGGACAGCGCGGCAGGGGAGACCTTGATTTTAGAACGGCAGATACCGGCGGAATACATGGGCAGGACATTGTTTTTTGTATCTGCGGAAAAAGAGCTGCTGATCCGTATGGATGGAACGGAAATCTATTCTTTTGGCAGGGGGGATAAAAGCTTTCTTCTGCGTTCGCCCGGAAGTGCGCTTCATTTTGTGGATCTTCCGGAGGAAGGGGATGGATATCTGGAGATCGAGATGAAATCGCCATATCCCGCTGCTGCCGTCCGTGTTGAAAGGATGCGGATCGCAGACCGCGATACAGCAATATTGCAGGTAATAGGAGAGCGGCTGCCCGGCTTGGTATGCAGTCTGCTTTTGCTGATCGAGGGGATGGTTATCCTGCTTCTNGCAGNNATGCAGAAGCTTTCCAAANGACCGNCAGATGGNNTGATATATGTAGGATGTCTGCTTTTCTGGGCAGCATTGGCGTATGCGGCGGAAACGGGACTGTTATCTCTTTGGTCGTCGGGACGTTGGTCGGGAGGTCAGGCGGCCGGGGCGTATCTTGTTTATGCATATATGATGTGTGCACCGATTCTTTTGCTTATGTATGACATGCAGAAGCGGAATTGTNGGNAGANAAGGACGTATCNGGTATTNTTGGGGGTATGTATCGTCAACNTTGTACTGCNGTTTATCCTGCAGCTGGCAGATTTTACNGGTTTCTTTCAGCTTGTTTGGATATCACTGCTCCTGAATATCATATGTGCGGGAGCTATTCTATATCAATTGTGGAGAGAGAAGGCTTTGACGGCGGCTTCTGCGGAAAGGCAGTCTTCTCAAGGAGCGCCGGCAGGCATGTTGGCAGTTGGCTCAATGATTGTGGGCAGCATTGCCGATCTGCTTATGTTTTTGTTCAGAAGATCCCCCGATCTTGCCGTTTTTGAAAGATGGTCGTTGATGATCTTCGGTCTGCTCATGATATGGGGGTATGTACATGAAATCGTAGAAGGCAGCCAGGAGGAAGAGCTTGATAAGAAAAAGCTTCTGGAGCTGAGTGTGGAACAGAAGACCGGTGAGCTCCGCAAGATACAGGAGCAGACGGAGAAAATGTTTTCAGAGACGATAGAAGCGCTGAGTCATGCAGTGGATGCAAAGGATCGTTATACCAGCGGACATTCCAGACGTGTGGCGGAGTATGCGCGCATGCTGGCGGAGCGTATGGGACTGGATGAAGCAAAGAAGAAACAGATCTATATGGCAGGTCTTCTTCATGATATCGGAAAGATCAGAATCCCAGACGAGATCATTAACAAGGCGGGGAAACTGACAGAAGAAGAATTTGACTATATCAAGCTGCATACGATTGCGGGAAATCATATCTTAAAGGAGATTTCTTCCATCGAGGAGATTTCTGCCGGAGCAAAATATCATCATGAGAGATATGACGGCAAGGGATATCCGAATGGTCTGGAGGGAGAGAATATCCCGCAGATAGCAAGGATCATAGGCGTTGCCGACGCGTATGATGCCATGGCGAGCAACCGTAGTTATCGTAAAGCGCTTCCGCAGTATCTTGTCAGAGAAGAGATCGTCAAAGGAAAAAGTACGCAGTTTGATCCAGTCATAGCGGATCATATGATCGCATTGATCGATGAAGACAAGGAATATCAGATGAAGCAGACGGATTCGCTGCAGAGGACGATTCTGGTTGTGGATAATGAACCGGTCGATATCAAGATTGTGGAATACATATTAAAAGATGAACCGATGTATACTATCCTGTATAGTTATGAAGGCCATGAAGCCTTGAAGCTTCTGGAGGAGGAGCGTATCGATCTGCTTCTTCTGGATATCAAGATGCCGGGTATGAACGGTTTTGAGGTGATGGAAGAGGTCAGAAAGAGAAATATCAATGTTGCTGTTGCCTTTATGTCAGCTGACAAGAATTTCGAGACGATAGAGAGAGCCAATGCGCTTGGCGTAAGCGATTATCTGACCAAACCGTTTCTTCCGACAGAATTAAAGGAGATCGTACACAGTCTGATCGAAGGATAAAGATACGATTTCATTGTGAACATCTAAGTAGTAAAGATAAATATATGAAAAAGAGGAAATGATAATGCATTACAAAAGATCAGCAGTTATTTTCATGATGGTATGGATGCTCTGCGGCTGTACGACAAGCAGTGAAGAAGGAGTGGCTTCCATATCTCCGGCAGACAGTGTTCAGGAGGATGAAATAGATCAGGATGTGGTGCAGGAGGAAGAACAGCCGGAGGATGGCGTTATGCGGGATACGCCGGAGGCGGCTGCTTATACGTATTATGAGCAGGCAGTGCTGGATATGGAAAATGGCGAGATTGTCTATCGCCCGGACGACTATTATCACTGGGTCAGGTCGGCTGCCGGAACAAAAGAGCAGCTCTTTGTGCTGGTAGACTCGATCAATGAGCAGGAGAATGATTATGCATTGATTGCGATTGACAGGAACGGTAATGTTTCGGGCGATGATGGAGAAGGACAGGATCCTGCAAAGCTCATGACGCAGGAGATAGAAACATTTTCCAGTCTAAACTCAAGCAGCCTTGGATATTATCTGGGAAAATACTATCTGATATATCGTGGTTGGGATGAGGGAAGAAAGAAATACGGTCAGTATGCATACTGTTATGAACAGCAGGAAGACGGAACTTTTGCAAAATCACAGGATACGTTGTGTGAGACGATCATGGAACTGTATGATCAGGGATATAGCTTTTGCAGCAGAGAACAGGATATCTTTACCTGTCTGAATCAACAGGGACTTCTACTGTTTTGGAAAGAAGAAGAGGAAACAGTAGTGGCGGCTTTTGAGGCAGATGGAACTCTTTGCTGGGAATATCCGATCGATTTATCGAAATGTTACATTTATGGAACAGACGGAAGATTTGTGATTGGCGTGGCTGTTAATGATGCATTAACTGAAGCTGCATCTGAACATCGTTATTTTAGTAGTNATGTTTATGATTATTTTATTTATGATTGCANCGGAACGGATGCATATAGTGAACCCATTGCAATGAAAAATTCCGGNGAAATTTCCATTATAGGAATTTACGATGGATATGTTTATTATTACTATACGGAGCGTCAGGGATTTAACATAGATGCTTACAAGGTCGTCCGATGCTGTCTGGATCCGATGGGAGAGGAGGAGCTGCTTTATGAGTCTGCGGACGGTCCGGGACTGGATGTTAATATAATGCATGGAATAGACGGCTTTGCCGTGCAGGGAGATCTCTGCTGCTTTGTAAACTTTGACGATGGGAGTCTGTGGTGGTATTCCTGCAATCTGGCCGACGAGACGCATCCGCTTACCAGACTTGGATTGCTGGATGACTTCAGGGGAATGTTTGATGTGGGTGAAGTTTCTTATGAGAACATTGATTTTTTCTGCCCGAAGTGCGGCACTGTGATTGATACGTATTATGCTGAGTCGATCTGTTTGTCAGAAGAAGTGGTGCCCCATGCGGACGTGATCAATCAGATCCTTTTGGGTAACCCGGACTATTGCGCGGAAGAAATGAGCCAAAATTACGCTGACTATTTTGCTGCTTTAGATGATGAATACGACGACGATCGCCATTATGGCAGCGGTGTATATTCGGTAAATTTTGATGGCGTAACGCAGTACTGTTTTCATAAAGCTGGGCAGGAAGAAGAGCTGATCTGTCTGGAAGTGGATTATTCAGTCTATGAATATGGTGGCGGTGCACATGGATATAGGACGATCAGCCATTATTTCTTTGACCTGGCAGATGGCTCGGAGATAACCGTGGGGGATATCGTGAGAGTCAGTGAAGAGGAATTCCGCACATTGGCGGCGGAATATACTTTAGCGGACTGCCAAAAAGATAATAGCAGATATACTTATGATGAAAATGGATATTGGAACGGACGTTCTTTATATGATAAGGTATATGAAGATACCGGATTTGACAGCCGGGTGTTTTTTAGCGAAGATGGGGTAGTCATGGAATATGCACCATACTATTTAGGTGGATATGCACAGGGATATATCCGTGTGACGATCCCCTATGATGAGTTGGGGCTGGAACTTCTGGATATCTACGGTGTGAAGGAGGAAAGATAGGCTGCATTCGATTGATGTGCAGCACCATGTTTGGAACTTGCTCCGGGGAACAGGGAGCAAAGGTTGGAGAAATAAATGATGGGATACAAAAAGACAGCATTGATACTGATCTTATCAGTATTATTATGTGGATGTACAAATAAAAATGATCTGCCGGAGGGAGATGCAGCCGGACAGACGGAGGGTGGACAGGCTTATGCCTATACAAACTCTGATATGACAGTGATCGACACGAGCAATGGCGGCGGTCTTGTTTACCGCGTCGAGAATGATGAAACGATTGTCGGAGCTGCCGGTTCTTCAGATATGCTTTTTGTCCTGACATATCGTGATGCCGTATCAACAGGAAATGATCAGGCGGAGCAAATGCCGTTTACATTGACTGCGGTGAATAGAAGGAGCGGCATACAGGGAACTGCCCGTGGAGAAAATGGTTTTATCACGGCCGGCGCCGAGCTGGATCTGGCAGGACAGACATTTGGCACAGAGCAGGCAATAGATGTGTTTCCGGCATCGATATCAGGAGAACTGCTTGGGTATTATCAGGGCAGACTGTATATGATTTATTATGTTTATGAGGAAGATACGGGTGCAAGGAACTGGTATGCGTACTGTTATGAACGGCAGCCGGACGGCAGCTTTACAAAGTCACAGGATACGCTTTGCGCAACGATCATGGATCTGTATGATCGGGAGTATCTGTTCTGCGGTGATGCTAAGGATTTGTTTACCGGGTTGAATGTATATGACAGACTGCTGGTGTGGAAGCAGGAGACCGCGATGGTCTGCGCCGTTGCCGTGGATGGCAGTATCCTCTGGGAGCGGCAGATCGATCCAAGCATCATCCGTATCAAAGGAACGGATGGCAGCCTTTTGTTTGCCGTGGGTCGTTCGGAAGATGCGGACGGATGGTATTATTTTATCTATGACCTTGAGGGTACTTTTGCCGACGGTTCGGATGTAAAGGAAGGGACGTATGCGTGGCCGGATGGCACGTATCTTGATGTAAGAGACGGGTATTTATATTTTTATCGATACAATAAAATAGCGTTAAATAAGAACCAGTATTTCTTTTATCGCTGTGATCTGTATGATGCGGATGCGAAGGAGGAGCTTCTGTTTGAAACATCGGACATTGCCGGGCAGCCGTATCAAAGGGAGGGAAGTAACGGCATTGCGGGATTTACCGTAGAGGGAGATGCCTGTTATTATATGGATTTTGATGGAAAAAGTCTGTGGTGGTTTTCCTGTAATCTGTCTGGCGAAGCGCATATGCTGACAAGACTTGACGTAGTAGATGAATATCATGGAATCTTTGATGTGGGCGAGATTTCGTATGCCACTGATAATTATCAATGCGATAACTGCGGGGAGCTGATCTATGAATATTATATCGAGGGAATACAGCTATACGGGAATGAAGATCCTGTTACAGAAAAGATCAATGAAGCTCTGGCGGAAGAGATGGATGGAGCTTTGACGTCCATGAAGGAACGGCTGGAAGTTTATCAGACGACGGGGGCAGTGGGGGACCATCTTTGCGGCAGTTATAGCGCCCGGATAACGCTTGAGAAGGAAGTGGATGGTATAACGCGCTATCGATTTAATAAAGATGGGCAGGATGAAGAAATGACCTGTCTGGAGGCGGATTATAGCGGCTATGAATACAGCGGCGGCGCACATGGTTATCCGTGGCGGTTACACTTATTATTCGATCTTTCGGATGGCGCTGAGATCAGTATGGCGGATATAATAGGCGTCAGTGAAGAGGAGTTCCGCGCCCTGGCAGCGGAATATACCGTGGCGGATTATCAGGGAGAAAACAGAAGTCTTTACTTTGAGATAGAAGAAGACGCGCTGTATGATACGGTTTACCAGTATGCCGGCTTTGACTGCGAGATGTATCTTGGGGCAGACGGGGTGGTTGTGGAATATTTCCCGTATCATCTGGGTCCGTATGGGTCGGGAACGATAGAGGTGACGATCCCTTATGAAGAATTAGGATTGGAATTGATAGGGATCTACGGGGTAAATGAATAAAATACAGCATACTTGAATGCATATAATAGCGGAGACGGAGGGATTCGAACCCTCGTACCGGTGTTTAAACCGATAAACTGATTTCGAGTCAGTCCCGTTACGGCCTCTTCGGTACGTCTCCAAATCGGGATGATCACAGGATAAAGTACTGTGTAATCTTCCATACTTAACCGATTATAAGGGAAATGCTATGTATTTTCAAGCATAATTTTAAATTTATGAGAAATAACATTCAATCTGTTACTAATCGGGAAAATATGTTATACTATCTTTGTATGCAGTGTCATAAATTTGACGCGGTATCCGAAGATAGTATTTTTGTTTAGGATCAAAATAAAAAATCATTATACAGGAGGTATGAACTATGAAGAGAATCGGTATGCTTACCAGCGGCGGTGACTGTCAGGCGCTTAACGCAGCCATGAGAGGCGTTGTGAAGACATTGAACAACAGCAAGGAAGATGTGGAGATCTTCGGATTTTTATCCGGTTATAAGGGATTGATTTACAGTAATTTCAGGATGTTGACCAATCGGGATTTTTCCGGCATCCTGACAAAGGGCGGCACCATTCTCGGAAGCTCCAGAACTCCGTTTAAGACGATTACAGAGCCGGATGAGAATGGCGTAGATAAGATCGAGGCGATGAAGCATACGTATCATAAATTAAACTTAGACTGCCTTGTAATCTTAGGCGGTAACGGTACGCATAAGACGGCGAATCTGCTCCGGAAGGAAGGATTAAATGTGATTACGCTTCCTAAGACGATCGACAATGATCTGTGGGGTACGGATATGACATTCGGCTTCCAGAGCGCAGTGGACATTGCGACAAATGTGATCGACTGCATCCATACAACGGCGGACTCCCATGGACGTGTATTCATTGTAGAAGTCATGGGACATAAGGCAGGATGGCTTACGTTAAATGCCGGTATGGCCAGCGGCGCGGATATCATACTGATCCCTGAGATTCCTTATAAGATCGATAAGGTAATCTCTGCGATCAAGAAACGTGAGGAATCCGGCAGCAGATTTACGATTCTGGCAGTTGCGGAGGGCGCAATCTCTGCGGAGGACGCAAAGCTGAGCAAGAAAGATTATAAGAAGAAATTGGAGAAGCGGATACATCCGAGTGTTTCCTATGAGGTGGCAGCGCAGATCGAAGAGAAGACCGGTCTTGAGGTCCGGGTGACAGTTCCCGGACATATGCAGCGCGGCGGTTCCCCATGTCCCTATGACAGAGTATTTGCTTCCAGACTCGGCTCAGAGGCAGGCAAGCTGATCCTGAAGGATGAATATGGTTTTATGGTGGGTTACAAGAACAGAGAGATCGTTAAGGTGCCGCTGGAGGATGTGGCAGGCAAGCTGAAGATGGTTTCTCCGGATGCAACTATCGTAAAAGAAGCAAAGCTGCTGGGCATCTGTTTTGGAGACTAAACGGTGTGAAAATATATCTAAGGCAGTAAATAGGTCGCAGCAGAGCTGCGACATGGAAGATTGGTATAATTATGTCATATACAGCTTTATACAGAAAATTCCGCCCGACAGTGTTTGAAGATGTCAGGGGGCAGGATCATATTGTAACGACGCTGAAAAATCAGGTTATCACCGGCAGGGTAGGTCACGCGTATCTGTTTATCGGTACAAGAGGAACAGGAAAAACCACGGTTGCTAAGATCATGGCAAAGACGGTGAACTGTCAGAACCCCAAGGAAGGCAACCCCTGCGGGGAATGTCCGTCATGTCAGGCGATCGCGGCAGGCAGCAGCATGAATGTGATAGAGATCGATGCCGCCTCTAACAATGGGGTTGACAGTATACGTGAGATTATAGAAGAGGTGACATATCCGCCGGTAGATGCCAAATATAAGGTTTATATCATTGATGAGGTTCATATGCTCTCAGGAGGGGCGTTTAACGCGCTGCTTAAGACACTGGAGGAGCCGCCGGCATATGTGATTTTTATTTTGGCAACCACAGAAATGCATAAGATTCCGGTCACGATCTTATCGAGATGTCAGAGATATGATTTTAAAAGGATCTCNATAGNTACANTCGCGGAACGGATGCNCGAATTGGTANAAAATAGAAGAAATATCANTAGAAGATCGTGCGNTGANATATATTNCCANGNCGGNAGACGGNTCNATGNGTGNTGCGCTCAGTCTGCNGGATCAGTGCGTTGCTTTTCATTATGGTAAAGAGCTTACTTATGATATGGCGCTGGATGTGCTGGGTGCGACGGATACGGAAGTGTTCAGCATGCTGCTCGGAAAAATTGTAAAGGATGATATTCTTGGCTGTATTGAGCAGCTGGAGCAGATCACGATGCAGGGTCGCGAGCTGGGGCAGTTTGTCACGGATTTTACATGGTATCTCCGTAATCTTATGCTGATCAAATCTTCCGGAGGGGAAGGTTCGGAGGATATACTGGATGTTTCCACCGAGCATTTGAAACGCCTGATGGAAGAAGCAGAACTGCTTGAGCTTACGCAGATATTCCGTTATATTGAAGTTTTTTCCGAGCTGTCCAATCGTCTCAGGTATGCAGGGCAGAAGCGTATCCTGATAGAGATGACTTTGATCCGGCTCTGCCGTCCGCAGATGGATAAGGATGATGATTCGGTGATGGAGAGGATCCGTGTGCTTGAGAAGAAGGTGGAGGAGGGTGTTACCGTCCGTGTAGCGGCAGGCGAAGATATAAAACGCGCAAACGAGAATTGTTTGGAAAAGCCGAAAGAACCGCCGGCTCTTCCCAAGGCAGTCCCTGAGGATGTCCAAAGGATCGTCAAAGAATGGCCGACGATCATAGGTATGACGGAGCATCTTACCAGAAGTCTGCTGAACAAAGCCAAATTGTCTTTGGGAGCCGAAGGTCAGCTGCTGCTTTGCTTTAATGAAACAATGATTGTCGATCAGCTGAAACAGGAAGACAGAATAAAGGAAATAGAACAGCTTTTGGCTGAATATGCGGGCAAAGAGGTAAAGGTAGAGATCCGGGAATATAATAAGTCGCAGGAATTTGGCGATGTGTATGCTGACCTGAGTAAACTTATCAATATGAAGATTGAGACGGAATAAAAATCTAATCAAATAAAGGAGAAGGAGTATTATGGCAAAAAGAGGCGGATTCCCCGGCGGAGGCATGCCGGGCAACATGAACAATCTGATGAAGCAGGCACAGAGGATGCAGCGTCAGATGGAGGAGAATCAGAAGGAGCTGGAGACGAAGGAATTTACGGCGAAGGTCGGCGGCGGCGCGGTAGAAGTGACGGTGACGGGCGCAAAGGAAGTGACGAAGGTCGTGCTTTCTGAGGAAGCCGTAGATCCGGAGGATATCGAGACGCTGCAGGATATGATCATGGCGGCGGTCAATGAAGCGTTAAAGCAGGCTGACGATGCAAACAATGAGATGATGAGCAAGATGACCGGGGGTATGAATCTGGGAGGTCTTCCTTTCTGATGGACTTTTACAGCGGCGATATTAACAAACTGATAGAAGAACTGGCGGCGCTTCCGGGGATCGGCGGTAAATCCGCGCAGCGGATGGCGTTTCACATCATCAATCTTCCCCATGACCGTGTGAAAAGATTGTCGGATGCGATCATTACGGCGAAGGAGACTGCAAAATACTGTAAGGAATGTTATACGCTGACAGATCAGGAGCTTTGCCCTGTGTGCGCCAATCAGAAGCGCAACCACAGACTGATCATGGTGGTGGAGAATCCAAGGGATCTGATCGCGTATGAAAAAACCCAGAAATATGAAGGCGTTTATCATGTCCTGCACGGGGCGATCTCCCCGATGAACGGCATCGGACCTTCCGATATCAAGCTTAAGGAGCTGATTGAGCGCCTTAAGGGAGACGTTGATGAAGTCATCGTAGCGACCAATGCCAGTCTGGAAGGGGAAACGACAGCTATGTACATCAGCAAGCTGATCAAACCTGCCGGCATCAAAGTAACCCGTATCGCAACCGGCGTTCCGGTGGGCGGAGATCTGGAATATATTGATGAAGTGACACTGCTGCGCGCATTAGAAGGCAGGACGGAGCTTTGATTAAAATAACAATAAAGATTAGGAGGAAAAATTATGTCAGTAAAAAAGGAACTGTTTGGTAAGACAAGAGACGGAAAAGAAGTAAGCTGCTATACCATAGAGAATAAAAACGGTATGATTGCCAAAGTGATCACTTATGGCGCGATCTTGAAAAATCTCTATGTCCCGAATGCAAAGGGAAAGGTCGAGGACGTTGTGTTGGGCTATGATAAGCTATGGATGTATTTCTCTAACGGAAGCTGTTTCGGAGCTACGATCGGACCGGTTGCCAATCGTACAAAAGAGGGGAAATTCACCATTCATGGCAAAAAATATCAGCTTCCCATTAATGACCATAAAGTCAATAATTTACATTCGGATCTTAAGAATGGTTTTCATAAGAGAGTATGGGATGCTGAACCGGGAAAGAACAGCGTGACATTATCCTTAAAGAAAAAGCATGGAGAAATGGGTCATCCCGGTAATATGAAGGTCAGTGTGACATATACCCTTACCGATAAAAATGAACTTAAGATTACATATCATNCCGAAAGCGATAAGGATACGATCATCAANCNGNCNAATCATTCTTATNTTAANCTGTCCGNACAAAAGAGCAAANGTATGNNAGATANNANGCTGACNNNACATGCCTCCTGCNTTACTNCNGNGNANTCGCTTTCGATCCCTACGGGGGAGATCCTTCCGGTAAAGGGAACGCCGCTTGATTTTACAAAGGAGAAAGCGATTGGAAAGGATATAGGAAAGAAGGTATATAAGCAGATCAAGATCGGCGGCGGATATGATCATAATTGGGTTGTGGACGACTGGAACGGCAAGGTGAGAATGATTGCCAGTGCGCGCGATACCAGATCGGGGCGCAGCATGGAGGTCTATACGGATCTTCCGGGCGTACAGTTTTATTCCGGCAATTTCATTGGATCCAATACCGGAAAAGAAGGCTTTCGTAATGATAAGCGCAAAGGTTTCTGCTTAGAGACGCAGTATTTTCCGAACAGCGCGGCGGAAAAGAACTTTGTACAGCCGCTCTTTGGACCAGATAAAAACTATGATTCTACTACAATCTATAAATTTTTGTGGTGATGCGAGAAATAACATTGATTCATTGATATAATTTGACAAATTGTGTTCCCCGCCTGTGCTATATTGAAGCAAAAGTTCGTGATGAGCGCTGCTGGATCAATCGGACGAGCGGAAAGGCGGGGGATATTGTGGAACAGACATTGCAGGAGGATATTGTACAGATAAAGCTGCCCAAAAATGTCAGGCAGATCGGTACCATTGATAAGAAATCAGTAATCTATATAGAAGATTATGTCGTCACCTATCTGGAGCAGATGGCGCGGAAGGAAAAGCTTCAGTTTGGTGCGGCGGCATTATATGGGAAGACCGTATTTCAAAAGGATGAAAAGTATGTCTTTATTTCTGCGGCTGTATTTGAAGAAGACAAGCCCGCCCTGCAGACGGGACCTGGAGATGTGATCGAGCATGGTCCGACGGAAAATATGCTTGCCACATTTTTGGAAAATGAAGAGAAGTACTTTTCCGAGCTGAAGCCGGTAGGGGTTGCAGTCATACATAAGGACAGCGTCAGAATACCGGATGCGTGGATCAGAAAAAATAAAATGGACAGCCTTCTGGGGTGCGGCGCCGTGCTGATCGATCTCAACACGGAAGGAGACGGCGCGGAGTATTTCTTTTATAATGAAGAAAGCATTGTACTGCAGCCCGGTCATTATATTTATTATGAGCGGAATGAACTTATGCAGTCCTTTCTGGTGGAGTGGCATGAGAATGCCCAGACAGGTCTTTCTGAAGAACCGCTTGATTATGTGGCGGGGACATGCCGTATGGTCATGGAGGATAAGAAGGAAGACAAGATTCAGGAAAAATCGATCAATTGGGTATCCGCCAGCGGGCTTTTAGGACTGATTGCAGTCAGCGCGATAGGTATTATTGTGATGAATCATTATAATGTGTCCGGCAGGGATGAGAGAATGACCGGGCAGATGCAGAATCAGACTTCTTCAGCAAGTCAGGCTCAATTGCCTGTACAGGATTCTCCGGACGATCCTGCATATCCCACCAGTGATCTGTCAGTCCGTGTAGAGGATAGTCCGGAGGACGGAACGGAAGCGGACGGACAACATGCGGGTGCGGCAGGCACGCCGTCAGGCGGGGAATATGCTCAGACGGGTCAGGAGCAGCAGACGGAGACTGTGCCGGATACAGATGGAACAGAAGTTTCAGGAGTTTTGCCGGGGGAACAGACGGCAGGAGAAATAACGGAAGCAGATGGGCAGGAAGAACCGGATGCAGGGATGGAAACCTCGGGAGAGGCGGTTACACAGCGTACACCGGTAGAGTATGTGATTGAAAAGGGCGATACATTGTGCGAGATCAGCAGACGTTATTATGGGACGATCGGAAAAGTCTCGATGATATGCGAGTACAATCAGATAGAAGATCAAGACAGTATATTTTACGGACAGACGATTGTGCTGCCGTAGGGAGAAGCTTATATGGCAAGCGGCATCAGAAAAAAAGAGGATACCAGACAAAATGACAGACCTTCCGTAACGAAGAGGATCATGATACTCCGCATGAGGAAATTTATTGCGGTGATTGCTTCTGTTGTAGTCATTGCTGTAATCATTATGGTTTGTTATACCAGCTATATCAATTATGCTTATACCGGCTATGAAGTGATATCTTCGGTAGAGAAGGTACAGACAGACAATTCACATATTTTAAGCTTTGGGACATATTTTTTGTCTTACAGCGTGGATGGCATCCGATGTACAGACGAAAAAGGCAACGATATATGGAGCTGTCCGTTTGAAATGCAGAATCCGATGGTTGAGATCAATGGCGGTTATGTTGCCGTCGCGGATTATGTGGGAAGGATGATCTATATATTTAACGGGGTGGGTGAGCTTGGCACAATCCAGACGAATCTTCCCATCAGAGATATTGAGGTGGCTGGAAATGGTGTAGTTGCTGCCGTGTTGGACAATGGCGATGTTACCTCTATCAGTTTATATTATTATGACGGGAGTGAGATCGGATTTTTCCGCACAACGATGTCAAAAAGCGGATATCCGCTGGATATAGGGATGTCCGAGGACGGTACGTTAGTGGCGGTGTCTTATCTGTATCTTGACAATGGCGTTCTGACCTCCAAAGTCGCATTTTATAATTTCGGCGAGGTTGGGCAGAATAAGACGGATAATCTTGTCGGAGGATATGACTATCAGAATGAGATGGTTCCGCTGGTGGGCTTTATGAATGATTCCACGGCATTTGCTGTGGCAAATGACAAGCTGATGTTTTATAAGGGTTCACAAAGACCAACCAACCAGAGAGATATCTTTTTAAAAGAAGAGATACGTTCCGTATATTATGGGGATAAATATATCGGTCTTACATATATCAATCCGACTGCCGAATCAAGGTATCTGCTCGATATCTATAATACTTCCGGCGATCTGAAAAATACCCTTCCTATTGATATGGAATATCAGGAGATCTTTTTTAATGATGATTATGTTGTGATCTATAATGCGGCTTCCTGCATTATTTATAATGTAAATGGGAATATAAAGTATCAGGGCGACTTTGAGGAATCGGTGCTTCTGATGATTCCCACCAATTCTGTATTAAAGTATGTGCTGGTGCTTCCGGATCGGATCCAGACGATCGTGCTGCGGTAATAAAATTACTTAAAGACTTTATTACCCCTTAGCTTGCTATAGGGCAATTTTGTAAAATATAAGTGAAAATTTTAGTCAAATTATACTAAAATACATTCTGAATTGTTAGTCTGATTAGTCTGTTTTCTGAATTTAGCAATATATGTTGAAATGAGAGCAAGAAATGTAATGAATAAAATGTGATTTGAAGTATACTTAAATTATGCTACCTCGCAAAAGCTGTTTTTTTGTGGATAGCAGTTCAAATTTACTACTAATTAAATAAAAAGGAGGAAAAAAATGAAAAAGTTAGTAGCTAGTTTATTATGCGCCTGCATGCTTGGTTCTATGCTTGTAGGTTGCAGTGGTGGTGACACACCAGCGCCTGGCACAGATGCTGGCACAAACGCAGGCACAGATGCAGGTACAGATGCAGGTACAGATGATGGTCAGACACAGACTAATATTGCTGTGGACGGTGCAGTTGGTACGATTTATGTTTGTTCATTCACAGACGAGGTTCCGGGGATGATTCAGGCATATGTTGACAATCATCCGGATTTCAAGTACAACGTGGATATTACGGTAAAGGCTACAGACGGTGGCGCATATGATACATATATGGCTAACGCTCTTTCAGCCGGCGGTGAGACAGCTCCTGATATCTATGCTGCAGAGGCTGCTTTCATTCTTAAGTATTCACAGGGTGACATGGCTGATTTTGCGGCTCCGTATTCATCATTCGGCATCGATGTTGATAAGGAATTAGCAGCAGCTGAAATCGCTCCATATACGGTTGACCTTGGATCCAATCCGGCAGGCGAGCTGGTTGCCCTTGGCTATCAGTCAACAGGTGGATGCATGATCTACAGACGTTCAATCGCTAATGCTGTATTTGGAACAGATGATCCGGATACAATCGCTACGAAGGTTGGCTCTGGTTCAGGCAACTGGGATGCATTCTGGTCTGCAGCTGATGAAGTTAAGGCACAGGGATATGTAATGGTTTCCGGACAGGGTGACCTTTGGAATGTTGTTGAAAAGTCAGCAGCTACACCTTGGATCGTTGATGGCAAGCTTAACATCGACCCTGCTAGAGAAGAGTTCATGGATATCAGCAAGCAGCTTTATGAAGGCGGATACGAAAATGATACAACTGCATGGCAGGATGCATGGTTTGCTGATATGGCAGGCACAGGCGACAAGGAAGTATTCTGCTTCTTTGGTCCGGCTTGGTTGATCAACTACACACTTGGCCCTAACTGTGGTGGTTCAGCAGTTGGTGAAGGTACTTATGGTGATTGGGCAGTTTGTCCTTCTCCTGTAGGCTTCTTCTGGGGTGGTACTTGGGTACTTGGTTCTAAGAAGGCTGCTGAGGATCCGGAAAAGGCTGCAGCAGTTGGTGAAATCATTAGATATATCACACTTGATACAACTGAAGAAGGTCTTCAGTATCAGTGGGCTAATGGTATGCTCAACGACAATGGTACAAAGGATTCCGTTGCTTCTAACGTAGTTATGTCCAACTCTAACGGTGAGATGGATTTCTTAGGAGGACAGAATGCATTCGATGTATTTGTTCCGGCTAATACCTATGCTCGTGGTGATAACCAGTCACAGTATGATGAGAAGATCAATGGTCTTTGGACAGATCAGTGCTCACTTTATGCACATGGCGAGAAG